>Ga0136614_10000759_pt1 | contig 17422 bp, 15 predicted proteins | sample AntDrymUQ2792106_2_FD_106643 | JGI IMG/M metagenome (GOLD analysis project Ga0136614, IMG submission 106643) | Polar desert sand microbial communities from Dry Valleys, Antarctica - metaG UQ279 (21.06) | ecosystem: Environmental > Terrestrial > Soil > Desert | place: Antarctica: Dry Valley... | reverse complement strand
GGGCGGAGCATCGAATGTCCCGTGCGGGATGCGAACGACGCGCTCGGGCGGGACGCCGAAGCCCGCCAGCTGCTCGGCGCCGCTCCGCGTGTGGACGACGATCCGGTCGAACGCGGCGTAGGTCGCGCGGCGCCGACGCTCGTCCGCCTCGCCCGCGTGGGGCAGGACGTTGTGCGCTGTGAGGACGATCGGACGGTCGCGCCGGAGGCGGCTGACCCAGCGCAGGTCGTACCTGGGCAAGGTGAGCCACTGGACGTGAACGACCTCGGGCGCGGTGCGATGGATCCGCCGCACGAGCCGCGACACGCTCGGCAGGTACTCGGCTCCTTTGAGCGCAAAGCGCAACGGGGAACGGGGGGAGCGGCGGAGCAGCCTGCCGCTCAGGGGCAGGAAGAGCTCGACTCGCTCGTAGCCCTCCGGCGTCGGCGGGTCCGCGAAGGCGAACGGAGACGTGACGAGCTCCACCTCGTGCCCGCGTCCGGCGAGCGCCGCTGCGAGGTGGTGGTCGTACGCAGGGGAGTACGAGGGCGGATCGAGCAGCGCGATTCGCACCGAGCCCGCATCATAGGCGGGCGTTTCCTCGCTCTTGGACGTCCTCTACTTCCACCAGTACTTCGCCACCCGGCGGCGGTCGACCGCGACGCGGTCGTATGAGCTCGCCAGGCGTCTCGTCGACCGCGGGCACCGGGTGACGATCGTGAGCCGCGACACGCGGTTGCTGGAGGCTGGACGCGACGCGCGGCCGCCCGGCCGCCTCGTTGCGAGAGAGCGGGTGGACGGCATCGACCTGCTCTTCCTGAACGTCCCGTACGCGAATCGCTACCCGATACCGGTCCGGCTTGCGTCGTTCGCCGCCTTCACGATGGCCGCCGCCGCCGCGGGCGCGCTCGAGCGGCGGCCGGACGTCGTGTTCGCGTCCTCGACTCCGCTGACGATCGGGATCGCCGGCCTGGCTACGGCCCGGCTGAAGCGGGTGCCGTTCGTCTTCGAGATCCGCGACCTCTGGCCCGCCGTGCCCGTCCAGCTCGGGGCATTGAAGAGCAGAGCGGCGATCCGGAGCGCCGAGTGGCTCGAGCGGCGGCTCTACGCCGGCGCCGAGAGGATCGTCGTCCTCAGCGAGGGCGCCCAGCAGGATCTGGAGCGGCGCGGGGTTCAGCGCCGAAAGCTGGCGCTGATCCCCAACGCGGCCGACCTGGACGTCTTCCGGCCGGGCGTCGTCGACGAAGGGTTTCGGGCCCGGCACGAGCTCACTGGCCGGTTCGTGGCTCTCTACGCAGGCGCGATGGGACGGGCGAACGGCCTCGATCAACTGGTCGACGCCGCAGACGCGCTGCGCCGGCGAGGAGATACTCGCGTCGCCATCGTCGCGCTCGGCGAGGGCGGTGAACGGCCGCGGCTCGAGCGCCGGGCCCGGGAGCTGGGGCTCGAGAACCTCCGTTTCCTCCCTCCCGTTCCCAAGGAGCAGCTCGCCGGGATCGTCGGCGTGGCCGACGTGACCCTGACGATCTTCGCGCCGTACCCGGTGCTCGAGACGAACTCGCCGAACAAGTTCTTCGACTCCCTCGCGGCCGGGAAGCCGCCGGTCGTGAACCTCGACGGCTGGCTCCGGCAACTCGTCGAGGCAAACGACGCGGGAGCCTGGGCGCCCGCGGGCGAACCGGAGCGGCTCGCGGATCTCCTGGCCGAGCTTGCTGCCGACCCCGAGCGAGTCGAGCGGATGGGACGGAACGCCCGAGCGCTCGCAGAGCGCGAGTTCTCCCGCGATCTGATGGCGGAACGCCTTGCCCGGGTGCTCGAGGAAGCGGTGGCGAAGTGAGGCCGGCCGTCGTCTTCGGGCTACTCCACGCGGGCCTGGCCGTGACCCGCAGCCTGGGCCGCGCCGGGATTCCGGTCACCGGCATCTCGTGGAGCGCCCACGAGTTCGGCCTCAAGTCGCGCTACCTCAGCAAGCGCCACCTCGTGGCTCGCGACGACACCGCCGTCCTCGAGGCGATCCGGGGCGAGGGAGAGCGCGTCGTGCTCTTTCCCGAGCGGGACGAGAACGTCGAGTGGGCTCTCGACAACTGGGACGAGGTTCGGAGACTCGCCGACATGCCGCTCCCGGACGATCCCGAGGCGGTGCTCAGGCTCCGGCGCAAGGATCTCCTGCCGGCGGTCGCTGCCGAGGCGGACGTTCCGTCGCCCAAAACCGTGCTCGCGGACGGAGACGACTCGGTGCGGCAGGCCGGCCTCCGCCCGCCCGTGGTCGTCAAGGCGGTCGAGGGCCAGGAGTTCGCGCTTGCCTTCGGCCACAAGGCAGTGGTGGCGGAGGATCTCGACGACGCGATGCGAGTGGTGCGGGACGCCCACGATCGCGGCTTCCGCACGATCATTCAGGAGATCGTCCCCGACTCGCACGAACGCATCTACTCGCTGCTCGCGTACGTCGCGAAGGACGGTCGGCCGCTCGTGACGGTGGTGGGGCGCAAGGTTCGCCAGGGGCCGCTCCGGTTCGGCACGAGCGCCGTCTTCGAGGTCGACTACGAGCCGAAGGTTCTCGATCAGGGGCTGAGGCTGCTTCGGGCCGCGGGCTACACCGGGATCGCGCACGTCGAATTCGCGCTCGACCCGCGGGACGGCGAGTACCGCGTGCTCGAGGTGAACACGAGGCTGCCGGTCTGGGCGGCGCTGGCCGCCAACCGCCACCTGGACCTCCCGCGGATCGTCTACGACGATCTCTCGGGCCGGTCTGTCGATCCGCTGCCGACCTTCAGGGGCGAGCTGACGTGGGTCTACCTCGCGAAGGACGTCTACGTCTCGCTCCAGATGGCCCGGAGACGCGAGCTCGGACCGCGCCAGTTCCTCTCCGGCTACCTCAGCAGGCCCAAGGCCCGCGCGGTCTTCGCGAAAGACGATCCGTGGCCGGCCGTCGCATCACTCGCCTATCTGCGCTCCCGAACGCCATGATTGAACCATGGTGAGGCGCCTCTTCGACCTGAGCGGTGCAACGGTGCTCGCCCTCCTGCTCTCCCCCGTGCTAGGCGCCCTCGGGCTCGCGATCCGTTTTCGCATGGGCTCGCCGGTGCTCTTTCGCCAGCAACGCCCGGGCTTCAGGGGCGAGCCGTTCGAGGTACTCAAATTCCGGACGATGAAGGACGCCGTCGACAGGGAGGGGAACCAGCTGCCCGACCGAGAACGGCTGACGAAGCTCGGCATCTTCATGCGCCAGCTCAGCCTGGACGAGCTGCCGCAGCTCTGGAACATCCTCCGCGGCGACATGAGCTTCATCGGGCCGAGGCCGCTGCTCATGGAGTTCCTGAAGTGGTACTCGCCCGAGCAGATGCGGCGCCACGACGTCAAGCCCGGAGTGACCGGCTGGGCGCAGGTGCAGGGGCGCCACGACATCCCCTTCTCGAAGCGACTCGCACTCGACGTCTGGTACGTGGACAACCGCAGCCTCCTGGTCGACCTCGAGATCGTCGGGCTGACCGTGCTCAAGGTGCTCTCCATGCGCGGCGCCCAGCCGGCGCAGACCGACGCCGAGGTCGACGACGTGGGGCTTCACGACGCGGTGCGGCGCGAGCGCGGGTTGATGTGAACGCCGTGACCGAGACGCGCTGGGAGCTTGGAGGCGAGTTCCACTCCCCCGTGGAGACGCCGCGGCCCTTCCATCCCTGGCCGAAACCGGCAGTCTGGTACGCGCTGGGCAGGCATGCAGTCGAGGACCTTGTTGCCATGCTGCGGCCTCGGGCTCTCTGGCTGCCCGACTACTTCTGCCACGAGGTCGCCGTGGGCTGGGAGCGGCTGGTGCCGGTCAAGACCTACGAGGACGATCCCCGCTGGGACGAGCCTCGCTGGGAGACACTGCGGCCGGGCGCCGGCGACCTCGTCCTCGCCGTCAACTACTTCGGCGCGCGAGAGGGAGCGGGCTGGGAGGAGCTGCGCGAGGGCAGCGGGTTCGTCCTCGTCGACGATCATTCGCACGACCCGTTCTCGCCCTGGGCAGTCGGGTCGGGCGCCGACTACGCGTTCAGCTCGCTCCGGAAGACCCTGCCGGTACCGGACGGCGCGATCCTCTGGTCGCCCCGGGGCCTAGACCTCCCGCCTCAGCCGCGCGAGACGGCGGACGGCAGCGAGCTGAAGCTCGCGGCGATGCTCCTCAAGGGCCGCTATCTGGCGGGCGGTGGCGGCGACGGGGCCCTCAAGGACCGTTTCCGGAGCCTGCAGCTCGCAGGTGAGGCGCAGCTGGCCGGGACTTCCGTCGCCGCGGCATCGCCTGCCTCGCGTGAGGCGGTGATCGCCGGCGCTCCCCTGCCGTGGCGGTCGCTTCGGTCCGATAACGCCGTTCAGCTGCTCGGCGCCCTCTCCGAGCTCGAACTGGCCGAGCCGGCGTTCGACGAGTGGCCGGCCGGGGCGGCGCCGCTCGGCGTCGTCCTCGTCTTCCGGTCGGAGGAGCTGCGCGAACGGGTGCGCGAGCACCTGCGTGAGGCCGGCGTCTACTGCCCCGTCCACTGGCCGATCGAGCGCCCGGTCTCCGAGCGGGTGCGCGACCTTCAGGCACGCGTGCTGACGATTCCGACGGACTGGCGGTACTCGGCCGTGGACATGGAGCGCGTTGCAGTGCTCCTGCGCGAGGCCGAGACTCGAGGGTGACGGCCGAGTCGCTCGTCGACGACGAGCGTTGGGACGGGACCGTCGACGCAGCGCCGACCCCCGACGTCTACTTCCGCCCGGGCTACTGCCGTTCGTACGAGGTCGCCGGGCATGGGCGCGCCGTGGCCGTCCGGACCGAGGGGGCACTCTTTCCGCTCCTCCTGCGCCCGCTTCCTTTCGGACAGGACGGTTTCGACGCTGTCACTCCGTACGGCTACGGCGGGCTCCTGCCACTGTCCCGTGGCACTTCGGTTCTGGGGTCAGACCCCGTGTCGGACCTCCGCCAGCTTCGTGCCTGGTGTGTGACCGAGCGGGTCGTGAGCGTCTTGATTCGCCTGCACCCGCTGCTGGGCGACTTTGCACAGCTCGCCGAGGCGGACGGTGTCTCGATCAGGGCGCACGGACCCACGACTGCCGTCGAGCTGTCGCTGTTCGAGGACGGGCGACTGACTGGAATGAGCAAGGGCCGAAAGGCCGACCTCGGGGTCGCCCGTCGTGAGCTCCAGGTGTCCTGGGACGGCGGCGAGGAAGCACTGGAGCAGTTCAGGGCCGTGTACAACGAGACGATGGCCCGGATCGGCGCCTCCGACTACTACGTCTTCTCACCCGAGTACTACAGCGCACTCGCAGACGGCCTGGCCGACCGCCTCGGCGTTGCGCTCGCCCGCCGTGGCGACGAGGTCGTCGGAGGGTCGCTCTTCCTCGCGGACCGCCGTTTCGCGCACTACCACCTGAGCGGCACGACGGAAGCCGGACGGGAGCTCAAGGCCGGAACGCTACTCGTCCACGAGGGCGCCGACTGGGCGGCGGAGCGCGGCTGCGAGCTCCTCCACCTCGGCGGAGGCACTTCCGGGGCGGACAGTCTCTACGCTTTCAAGCGCAGCTTCGGCGGCCGTGAGCTCACGTACTCGTTCGCGACGTGCGTCGCGGATCCGGCGCGCTACGAGGAGCTCGTCGCACGGCGCGCGCTGGAATCGGAGCCGCCGCGACCGGACTTCTTCCCGGCATACCGCGCGTAGACGTCCAGCGTCCTCCGGGTCACGGAGTCCCAGGAGAAGTGCTCGGCGGCACGCCTTCTGCCCGCTTCGCCCATCCTGCGGCGCAGCGCCGGATCGTCCAGCAGACGCCGGAGCGCGGCGCGAAGAGCCGGGGCATTCCCCGGCTGGACGAGGATGCCGGTCTCCCCCGTGACGACGAGGTCGAGCAGGCCGCCGACCGCGCCGGCGACGACGGGCCGACCGTGAGCCATCGCCTCGAGGCACGCGACCCCGAACCCCTCCCTGTGGGACGGGCAGGCGACCACCGCGGCCCTCGCGTAGAGCCCGGTGAGCTCCGCGGGCGCCACGAACCCGAGCGCCATGGGCACGCGATCTCGCAGCGGGCCGTCGCCCGCGACGACGAGCTTCATGCCCTGCGCGGCCTCGACGAGCTCGAGGACGCCTTTCTCGGGCGACAGGCGGCCCGCGTAGAGGACCTCGGGCGGCTCCGCCTCCTTCCCGATCTCCTCCTGGATGTCGACCCCGCTCGGGACGATCTCGATCTGCCGGGCTCCTAGCCGGGTCGCGTCGCCGGCGAGCGCGGTCGACGGGCAGACGACGGCCTCCGCTCGGCTGAGGATCGCACGGGCGAGCCGCGGTGCACGGCGCGCGAGCTCGACGTCGGTTCCCCAGAGCTGCACGACGAACGGCTTGCGGGTCGCCAACGCCGCCACACCGGACGGTAGCCAGTGGGCATGGACGAGATCGGCGTCCCTCGTCGCCCGGCGCGCCGCCGCGGCGAAGGCGGCCATGAACGGCGGGACTGCCGCCGCGCGCCACGGCTGCCGGCGCAGATTGCCGACGATCCCGGAGCCGTACGCGAGGCCGAAGTGCGGAAACGACGCGGGCGAGACCACCTCGATCTGAGTGCCCGCTGCACGCAACCGGTCGACCGCGTCCGCCACGAACCTGCCCGCCGTGTCCGTCTCCGACCGTGGGTACGACGTCGCGAGGACGACGACCTTCACGCCGCGGACAGGCGCCGGCCGAACGTGACGGGCAACGCGAGCGCCAGCATGGCGAGCGCGTAGAAGTACGACTGCTGCATCGTCAGGTAGAAGGCGTTCGCGGCCATGACGCCGAGGATCGCGGCAGTCAGCCCCCAGGCCAGCGGACGCACCCGAGCGGCGAGCGGGTCGCGCATCGCCGCCAGTGCCTTGCCGAGCCGGTGGCCCGCCCGGAGGCGACGGAAGACCCACCAGATGAAGGTTGCGAAGAGTGCCGTGCCGACGATCCCCGTCTCGATCACGAGCGCCGCATAGAACGAGTGCGGCCCCCAGTTCGTCAGCCCTGTGACCGCCTCGTAGTAGACCGAGAACGTGTTCAGGCCCAGGCCAAAGAGCGCATGCCCGTCGAGGGCGGGCCGGATCAGCTCGTAGACCTCGAAGTGGGTCGCAGTCGAGCCGGATTCGGTGTCGAGGCGCGAGCGCACCACGGTCTCGAAGAAGTCGATCCGGCGGGAGACGACGACGGCGAGCGCCAGGGCGAGCGCACCGAGCGGCACGAGCACCGCCGACGAGACGAATCTCCGGCCGTACGGGAAGAGGAGCACGAGGACGCCGACGAGCAGGCCGAGCAGCCCGCTCCGCGAGAGGGTCGCGAGCTCGACGAGCAGCAGGAACGGGAGGAGCAGCATGAGCGGCACCCGCAGCCTGTGCCCCCGCTCCAGGCGCAGGTAGAGCGGCGTCAGGATCAGGAGCGGGACGAGCAGGACGATCCCGAGGTGGTTCGGATCGTTCGTCAGCGCGTTCGGCCGGTAGACGTCGGCGCCCTCGACGGCGCCGTAGAGGTTGATCGGCCTTGCTTCCCCGAGCAGCGGGCCGAGCAGGGTCTGGTCGAGGTCGCGGCCGGCCTCGGCAAAGACAAGCTGCGCGACGCCGTAGACGCCGTTCAGGGCAATCCCGGCGCACAGCGCGGCCAGCGCGAACCAGTAGACGCGAAGTGGGCGCCGCGCGAGATAGGCGATCCCCACGGCGGCGAAGCTGAACGTGATCGCGAAGCGCGCGAGCCCCTTGGCGAACTGCGCGGCCGCCTGCTCGTTCTCGATGTTGTAGAAGCCGGCGAGGTAGACGAGGAGGAACGCGGCCGCGAAGAGGAGCACGACTGCGACGGTCCGCGGAATGCCACGGGGCCAGGCGCCGAGTCGCTCGAGCGTGAACGAGACGACGAAGAGGATCGCCAGGATCCCTCCGAGCCCGATCGTCCCGGCCAGCTCCCACTGGATCTTCTCGAAGCTGAGGCAGAAGAGCGTTGCGAGAAAGAGAAAGCCGGTTGCGCGGGCGAGGATCACGCGACGCTCCTCGCGAGCTCGGCGAGCTCCTCGGCCCTCGTCCTGCGTGAGAGCCGATCGCGGAGCTCCTGCGAGAGCGGCGTGCCGTTCAGCTGCTCTCTCCGGTGCCGCTCCGCCAGGTCAGCGAGAGCGGCGCGGAGCCCGTCCACGTCCTCGGGCGCGACGACGGTTCCCGCTCCGGTCTCGTGGATGAGGTCGGCGGCTGCGCCGTCTGTCGGCACCGCCGCGAGGATCGGCCGCTCCGCAGCCAAGTACTCGAACACCTTCGCCGAGAGCACGGCTCGGCCCCGGCCGCCGGATTCGGGGATCAGGAGCAGCAGCACTTCGGAGTCCTTCTGAATCGCCAGCACTTCCCTGCGGGACAGGTACGGATGGATCTCGAGCCGGTCGCCCAGGCCGAGGCCTTCCGCCCAGTCCCTGTCCGCCGCGCGAAAGTCGCCGACGAAGCGGAGGACCGCGTCGACGTCCGACCCCGCCAGCGCCTCGAGGATCGGCCTGGGAGTCCTGCGGCCGAAGAAGCTGCCCGTGTGCGTGACGCGGAGGCGGGGAGACGACCGGTATTCGAGCCCGGCGAAGTCCTCGAAGTCGCAGCCGTTCGAGATCGTCTGGACGCGGCCGGCGCCGAGCGCGCGCATTTCCTCGGAGATCGGCTCCGAGACGGCGACGACCGCATCCGCCTGCCGCGCGACGAGACGGGCAACGCTTTCACCGGTGCGTTCCTTCGTGCGAACGAGCACGCTCTCCGTCCGCCGGTGCGGGTTCGCGACGATCGAGTCGCGGAGATCGGCGATCCACTTGGCGCGGGTTGCGCGCCTGACCGCGGCGCCGATCAGGTGGACGGACGTCGGCGGCGAGGTCGTGATCACGACGTCGATCTTCTCTTGCCTGACGATCCTGATCGCGGCCGGGATCGCCGTGAGGGCCCAGCTGACATTCTCGTCCGGCACCAGGCCCCGGCGGAAGGCGAGTGCCGTCTTGCGGCCCGCCCGCTGCATCCCGGTCAGGCCGTGAAGCTCCTCGGCCGGCAACCGCCCTTTCGGGCCGACATAGCGAACGCGGTGCACCCAGGCCTGCGTCGGCGCGACGAGATCATCGTCCCGGTGCACCCACTTCGGGTCGTGCGGAGCGAGCACGTGGGTCTCGATGCCGAGCGCCGGAAGGTGCGTCGCGAACTTGAGCGGCCGCTGCACGCCTCCGCCGCCCGCGGGAGGGAAGTAGAGCGAAACGAGGAGAACCTTCATCCTGCGAAGGCTAGAGCGCGGCGAGTCCCCACCAGGGCCAATGGGCTCGCTCCCGGCAGAGGCGGGCGCGGACGGGGTTGTTGACGACGTAGCGGCAGACGGCGCGAGCGTGGCGGTCTCCCTCGATCAGGCGTGCGTCGAAGCGATTCTGGAAGAGGTGACCCGGCCGCTCGTAGCGCTTGTTGAAGCGCATCGCGTAGAGGCAGTTGAGCCGGTGCATGCCGGCGGAGAGGTCGAGACGCGGCGTGGAGAGGACGAGGTGGAAGTGGTTCGGCATCAGGCAGAAGGCCAGCGGTCGCCAGCCGAAGCGCTGGACGACGTCGGCGTAAATAGCGACGAAGCTGCGGTAATCCTTCTCGTCCAAGAAGATCTCGGACCGGGCGACGCCACGTGCCGTTACGTGGTACGTGCCGTCTCCCAGCAGGTGTCGAGGGCGGCGCGGCACGGCAGGAGCGTACGGCGCACTGCGAAGGAGTACGCGGCGGTCGGCGTCTTGATGCTCTCGCGCGCGTGAGTTGTCACCGAAGCCACGTCTGCATTGGGCACCCGCTAGGGACAGTCCCTCGCGCTAGAGGCGGTAGAGCAGAAAGCGATCGTCGGCGTGGAGGACGGGCAGTGCGGGCCGGAGGAGCGAACGTTCGCGATCGACCACGAGCCAGCGAGCCCCGTAGGCTCGTGGGATTCCTAGGTCGCCGGTGCGCAGGAACCTGACGACGTCCCTTCGCCGCGCATACGGACGATTGTCCTCGGTGTCGGCGACGTGGGCCGGCGGCCCGGCCGCGACATACACGGGGGCCAACGCCGCGATGCGGTAGCTCGTCTCGAGGTCGGAGAAGACGATGCCTCCCTCCGGCAGGTCGCGAAGAGCCTGCACGAGGCCCGGCGTCAGCGGTACGCGTGGCCCGGGCGGCTCCTGCCACTCGCGCATGCCGTGCACGGCGACGGGAAGCACGAAGAGGACGGCCGCAAGACCGGCGAAGAGGCCCCGCCGCTCCAGACTCCCCCACCGGCGCTCGACGACGAATCCGACCGGGAGGGCGACCAGGCCGCCCGCAAGCGCCACCCACGTCGCGAATGAAGGCCCGCCTTCGTGGAGCTCGCCGAAGTCGCCGGGCCAGGTGAAGTGAAGCCAGAGCCCGGCGGCGAGCGCGGCAGGCACCGCGGCTCCACGAAGCAGGCCCGCGAGCACCGCGCACCCGCCGGCGAACGCGAACGCAAAGGGAAGAAAGCCGGCGATGCGCCGGGCCTGCGACAAGGAGACGAGATCCGCGAAGGCGGGAAAGAGAAAATCCGCGAGCGTGAGTGCGAGCACGGGGAGCGAGGCGCCGACGACGAACGCTGCCCATCGGCTCCGGGCTGCGAGCGCCGCGAGCGGGATCGCGATCAGCGCGGCGACCGCGACCGCGCCGCTCCGTCCGAACACCTCGGGAGCGAGCGCGTAGCGGTCGATCGCGTCGACGTCCAGCTCTCTCGAGTACCGCTCGAGCGCGCGCACGACCTCGGCCTCCGTCGGGGTGTGCCCGGCCGTGTCCTCGACGAGCGGGCTGAGCCAGACGAACACGGCGGCCGTTGGAAGCCCGACGGCCGCGAGCCCTCCGGCGAGCGTGAGCAGGTCGCCCCTGGCCCAGAGGAGCCGTACGACAGCGAAGCCCGCGAGCAGGAGAAGGAGGAAGAGCGCATAGGTCGGATGGACGAGCGCGAGCGCCAGCGAGGCGGCGGCGACGGGGATGCCGAACAGAGGTCTCCGCTCACGGACGAGCAGGAAGAACGAGGCCAGCACCATGGGAACGAGCAGCTGGCGCGCGGCCGTCGCAGGGAGCGCCAGCGAGTCGTAGGCGCCGCCGTCCCCCGGAGCCAGCCCCGTGAGCGCAGCCTGTCCGGCGAGCACGGCGACCCCGCCCCAGACCGAGTCGAAGAGGGCGCGGCCGGCCTCGAAGGCGAGGACGAACGCGAGCGGAACGAGCATCGCCGACTCGTCGAGGACGACGTCCGTCGGGTCGACGCCTGCCAGCTTCGCGACGAGAGCCAGGAGTCCGTGCCAGAGCGGAAAGGCGTAGCCCGGGTGCGGGCCGCCGTCGGCGAACTCGCTCACCGAGTCGATCGAGAGCTCGCCGAACATCTCCAGCTTCCGAACGCGGGCGAGGTGGAAGATCGCGTCGCCGCCGAGGGCCGGCCCGAAACGCCAGACGAAACCGCCGAGCACCGCCCCGGCGCCGGCAACAGCCCAAGTCGCCCAGTGAAGCGGCACGGCGCCGGCACGAAAGGAGAACGGCAGGGCGGCGAGTGCGACCGCGCCCATGACGATCAGCGCGAGGATGATCGAGGTCTGCAGCGCGAAGGTCGCGACCAAGCCGAGGAACAGGACGCCGAGCGAGAGCGCGGCCGCCTCGGCGACGGTCGGGAGCCGGAGCGCCCGCGCCAAGAGCGCGCCAGGCACGAGCAAGCACGCGGAGGCGGCTGCTAGACGGAAAGCGAGACCGATCCCCTCGTCCGGCAGTAGGCGTGCGACGACGAGCAGCGGGATCGCTGCGAGGACGAGTGGGATCCGCGTCATCGTGCGGATTCGAGGAGGGTCGTCGCCGTCGATCCAGCGACCCAGTCGGCCGCGTCGCGATAGACCTCCCGCCGTTCGCCGCGGAAGACGAGCGCCCGCAGCCGCAGACCGGCGAGCATGACCCGGCGCGCGCGTTCTGCGGTCGCGGCTCCCCTGTGCTTGACGAGGAACCGCAGGTGCCCCCGAACCTGCTCGCGGAACAGGGACGCGGATTCGCGCCGCCAGGACGCCCCACCCACGTGCACCGCCTCCGTCCCCGGAAAGAAGAGCGTTCGCCAGCCCGCCTTGCGCGCCCTGTACGACCAATCCGTCTCCTCACTGAAGAGGAAGAAGCGTTCGTCGAACGGCCCGACCTCTTCGAACGCCTCGCGCCGGATCAGGAACGCTGCCGCCTTGGCGAACTCGACCTCGCGCACCTCGTCGTGCTGAAACCCCGCGCCGTAGAACGCGTTCAGCACGCGCGAACGGGGCGCGAGCTTGCGCAGGAAGAGATACTCGGTCGCGATCCTCCACGGCGTCGGGAAGCCACGGACGGACGGCTGCAGTGACCCGTCCGGATTGAGCAGCCGAGGCGCCACCCAGCCCGCTCTCGGGACGCCCTCGGCGAAGCGGACGAGATTGGCCGCCCCGTCTGCGACGACCCAGGCGTCCGAGTTCAGGACCAGCACGTAGGGCGCCGTCGTCTCCGCGATCCCCCGATTCCAGCCGAATGCGAGCCCGCCGTTTCTCTGCTCGACCAGCCGGACGTCGGGGAACCGCTCGTGGACGAGCGCCACGGTTCCGTCGGTCGAGCCGTGGTCGACGACGACCGTCTCCAGGCCGGCAATGCTCTCGAGGCTCCGCTCGACGTGCGGCAGCCCGTTGTAGGTCACCACGACGGCGGCGAGGTCAGCCATCCGGCACCGAGCGCCCGGCGGGCGAGCGGAGCGCCTCCTTCGCGACGATCGCCGCTCCGGGGAGTGCGAGGCCGATCGTGGTGACGAAGAAGAGGAAACCCGTCGCAGCCGCGGCCTCGGGACTGACGTCGAGGCGCGTCATGAAGCTGACGAAGAACGCCTCGCGCACCGCAAGCCCGTTGATCGTGAAGGGCACGAGCATGACGAGGAACAGCAGCGGGCCCAGGACGAAGTACGGCCGCGGCGAGAGATCCACCCCAATCGACTTCCCGCAGAGCCAGATGGACAGGATCCGGACGATCTGAACCCCGAGAGTCAGCATGAAGACCGCCAGGAGCGGCCGAGTCTGATCCCGGTATCCGTGCATGCCCTCGTAGAGCGCGCGGGCCGGACGCTCGAGCCGTAGGCGTCGCGACAGCGGCACGAGCCGGCGGAGGCGGCCGCGGAGGCTTCGGGAAAAGATGACGAAGCCGGCGATCACGGTGGCGACGACGAAGACGGCCTCGATCCACAGGTAGACGGCGACGTCGTATTCACCCACCGCGAGCGCCAGGCCGATCGCCGCCAGGAGCAGAGTCGCCGCACCGCCGATCGCCCGCTCGAGGATCACCGACCCCGCGATCGTCCCCGTGTTTCCGGGGTGCCGCTTGGCGGTCTCGTAGATCCGGGCCGCATCGCCGCCGACCGCCGTCGGGAGGACCTGACCGGCCGCGTAGGAGACGAAGTACGCACGCGTCAGCCAGCCGAGCCGGTCGGGGATGCCTTTCGCGGCGAGGAGCCACTTCCAGCGGAGGGCCATGAACCAGGTCGTCCCGAGAGTCGTCACGAGCGCCAGCAGGAAGTAGCCGACATGGGTGTCGCGAAGAATCTCGAGCGTCCGCGAGACGTCGATCTTCCAGACGACGTAGGCCGTGCAGAGCGCCGTGAGGAGGAGGGTGAGTCCGACTCTCACCGGATGCTTCATGACGTCAGCCGGCCGTGGACCCGCCGGAGAGCGTCCACCGCGTCCGCGATGTCCCGGTCAGAGTGCGCGGGCGAGAGCGGCAGTGAGAGGACCTCGGCTCCGGCGCGCTCGGCTACCGGCAGCGGCGCCTGGTCAGGGAACAGCCGGCGATAGGCGCTCAGGGTGTGCACGGGCAGGAAGTGGATGCTCGTCGCAATCCGTTCGTGGGCGAGCAGCGAGACGTATTCGTCACGCGTCCCGCCTGCACGAGCGGCGTCGATGCGGACGACGTAGAGGTGCAACGCGTGGGTGTCCCGCGCGTCTCGGACGAGCGGCTCGATTCCGTCCAGCGAAGTGATCGCCTGGTCGTAGGCGGCGAACTGCCGCTCGCGGATCGTCCGGTGGCGCTCCAGCTTGTCCATCTGGACGAGCGCGATCGCCGCGAGGACGTCGGACAGGTTCGCCTTGTAGCCGGGGACCGCGATGTCGTACAGCGACCCTCCCGACCGGCGCATCAGGCGGAGCTCCCGGATCGAGTCGGCAACGTCGTCCCGATCGGTGGTCACGATCCCGCCCTCCCCGGCGGCGACGTTCTTCGTGGCGTACAGCGAGAAGCACGTGGCGTCCGACAGACCCCCGATCTTCCGCCCGCGGTACTCGCTCTCGACCGCGTGAGCGGCGTCTTCGACCACCGGAATGCCGAGCGACCAGAGCGGATCGAGGTCGCAGACCTGTCCCGCGAGATGGACGGGGAGGATGGCCTTCGTCCGCCCGGAGACCGCGGCTGCCGCCAGCTCCGGGTCGATGTTCAGATCGGCCTCGCGAACGTCCACGAAAACCGGGGTGGCGCCGCAGTGGACGACCACGTTGGCGGTAGCAGGCCAGGTTATGGGAGTCGTGATCACCTCGTCACCCGGCCCGATCCCGAGAGCCACGAGCGCGAGATGCATGGCTGCCGTTCCCGAGGAGACGGCGAGCGCGTGCCTTGCATCGACGTACTCGGCGAAGCGGCGCTCGAGCTCTGCCGCGTTCTCGGCCGTCGTCAGCCAGCCGGAACGGATCGTGCGTGCGACGGCCTCGATCTCCTCCTCGCCCACGGCGGGGGGCTGGAAGGACAGCATGGTGTCGCGTCTAGACGAGAGATCCTGCACGGGCCGTTCGAAAGCGTACGAGAGCGGCGGCCGCCCTCGCCCGTTCGAGGGCCTCGTCCCTGCTCGAGCCGACCGCCTGGATCGCGCCGACGCGATCGGCTCCCCGCCGGAGCTCCTCGACGACGAACCCGGGTCGACGGTAGATGCGGACGCGAACCACGCCCTCGGTCGCCCCGGCCTCTTCGACGCCTGCGATTGCCTCCAGCTCTCCGGGCTCGGCCGTCAGGAACAGGGTGCAGGCGCCGCCGACACGCGGTTCCCCGACGAGCAGCTCCGGCGCAACCGCCTGGCCGAGCGCGGTCGCGAGAGCCAGTCCGTTGAGATCGACACCGAGTGCCAGTTCGCACAGCTCGGCGTCGTGCCCGCCTCCGAGCCGGGCCGCGATCTCGATCACCTTCGGCCCCTGCGGCGTGATGCGCAGCTGCGTGTAGGTGGGCCCGTCGGAGATGCCGAGCGCCTCGACGGCGCGCTCTGCGACGCCGGCCGCCTCGCCGCCGGCGTCCGCCTGAGAGGGCCAGCCATGCGCGAGGGCAACCCCGAACGCCGGTGGATCGGCGGTCAGCCGATCGGTCACGGTCAGCGGATGGAACCGGCCGCCGACCGAGAAGGCGACCACGGTCACCTCCGGGCCGTCCACGAGCTCCTCGACGAGACAGTGGCCGTTTCGCGACTCCGCCAGCGCGCGCTCGATCGCCTCCTCGAGCTCCCCGCGCTCCTCGACGAGGCTCAGACCGCGCTGTCCCTGCCGGTCGGGCGCCTTGACGACGCTCGGCACCGGAAGTCCATCCACGGGCCCGGAGACCAGGCGCCACGCAGGCTGCGGGACCCGCGCGGCCTGCAGCTTCTCTCGCTGCCGCGCCTTGGAGACGGCCAGGCCGGCGGTCGCCGGCGCCAGCGGATGGGAGATCCCGACCTTCTCCGCGACGCGGGCTGCGATCGCCACGGGCCAGTCGATTCCCGGCGCGATCACGCCGTCGATTCGCTGCGCCTTGGCCAGGCGCTCGATCCCGCGCTCGTCCTCGGTCGAGATGATCGCCCGCCGGTCGGCAAGTGCGAAACCGGGGGCAGAGGGGTCACGGTCGAGCGCGATCACCTGGACGTCCAGAGCCCGCGCAGCCTCGAGCAGCCCGAGCTGCGCCGCCCCCGCGCCTAGTACGAGGAGACTTTTTCCTGAGAGCGCGCTTCGGCTTGGATCCCCCGCCACCAGGCTCTATTGTCGCGATACCACGCGACGGTGCGGACGAGCCCCTCCTCGAGCGAGGTGCGCGCCCGCCACCCGAGCAGTCTCTCGGCCTTCTCGGTCGAGCCAATGTGACGATGAACCTGCCCGGGCCGATCGTCGACGTGCTGCTTGAGCGACACCGGCTTTCCGGTTAGCTCGAGGACGAGGTCGGCGATCTCGGAGACGGATGCGTCCACCCCGGTGGCGAGGTTGACGACCTCGCCGGCGACCCTGTCGAGATCCGCCTCGATCACGGCCTGGATCGCCTCGGCGTCGTCGTCCACGTAGAGCCAGTCCCGGCTCGCTCTCCCGTCGCCGTGCACCGTCAGGGGCTCGTCGGCGAGCGCCTGGAGGATGAAGCGGGGGATCACCTTCTCAGGGTGCTGGTGCGGCCCGTAGTTGTTGAACGGGCGCACGATCACGATCGGCAGGCCGTAGGTGGCCCAGTACGAGTAGGCGAGCCGGTCCGCCCCCGCCTTCGTGGCCGCGTACGGGCTGCGGGGGTTCAGCGGGTGCTCCTCGTCCATGGGGGCCGCCTCTGCGGTTCCGTAGACCTCGCTCGAGGAGATCAGGATGAAGCGCTCCACCCGGACCCGGCGCATCGCGTCGAGCAGGACCCGGGTTCCCTCGACGTTCGTCGCGACGAACTCGGACGCGCCCTCGGCAATCGATTTCTCGACGTGCGACTCGGCGGCCGCGTTGACGATCACGTCCACGCCCGCGACCACCTCTCGTACGAGCTCCTCGTCGCGGATGTCACCGTGGACGAACGACAGCCGCTCGTGCGAGCGCACGTCGGCGAGGTTCTCGAGGTTGCCGGCGTACGTGAGCGCGTCGAGCGAGACGACCTCGTACGGCGTCGCGCGGAGCAGGTGACGGATGAAGGCGGACGAGATGAACCCGGCGCCGCCGGTGACCAGGACTCGTTTCACAGCTCTCGATCGATCGTGTACAGCGGGCGTCCCTCCACGTCCCTCTGGATCCGGGCGAGGTACTCCCCGACGAGGGCGAGAATGAACCCTTGCACGCCGAGGACGAAGACGACGAGGGCGCCCCCGAAGAGCGGCCCGGGAAAGTCGGACTCCACGATCCAGTACGCAACTCCGTAGACCCCGAGCGCGATCGAGGCGAGCGAGCAGAGGGTGCCGAGAGTGACGCCGATCCACTGGATCGGCTGCGGCCAGAACCCGGCGACGACGTGCAGCGCGAGTCGCGTCAGGCGCATGGGCGTGTAGCGAGACGACCCCGTGCGCGCCGAGTGCGCGACGTCCACCTCGGCGACGTTGCCCCCGCCCGAGAGCACGAGGGCCTTTGTGAACTTCTGCCGCCCGATCGCCCCCAGCATCGGCTCGACGGCCGAGCGCCGGTACGCGTTGAAGGCGCAGCCGAAGTCGGCGATGGTGACGCCCGTGAAGCGGCGGAGCATGCCGTTGACGAGCCGCGAGGGAAGGGTCCG
>Ga0136614_10000758_pt1 | contig 17433 bp, 14 predicted proteins | sample AntDrymUQ2792106_2_FD_106643 | JGI IMG/M metagenome (GOLD analysis project Ga0136614, IMG submission 106643) | Polar desert sand microbial communities from Dry Valleys, Antarctica - metaG UQ279 (21.06) | ecosystem: Environmental > Terrestrial > Soil > Desert | place: Antarctica: Dry Valley... | reverse complement strand
TTGCTGCTCTTCGGCGCGGGAGCGGCGGCGGCCCGGATTCTGGTAGCTCATGCCGGACGACGCACGTCAAGCGTGAATCCCCGCCAGGGCGCACCACGTCCTCGACGCGCGCGACGCGCGGCTTTGACTGAACGATGACAGGCGCGAGGCCCCTATTCGAAAGACTTGGGGGAGCGCCTGAATGGAATTCAGGAGGTCGACGGTTCGATCCCGTCTAGCTCCACCATTACGTCGCTTCTGCTTGCTCGGGACCTGCTGGCGCACCGGCTCGCGGCTCGGCCGGATGCGGCCTCGACCGCTCGCCTGGTCCCTTCGCTGCGCTTTCGCTCCCGCGGCGCGAGGCTCCTCCCCTCTGGGAGACTCCTCGCGCCGCGAAGGGAGAATCCTTCGGCGTCACGGTTCGATCCCGTATAAGAATCCTGCCGGTCAAGGTATCTCCGTTCGAAGTATGTGTGAAAAGGGGTCAGTCTTGGCAGGCGCACGGCTGTCGCGTCTGTGGGGGGAGGTTCCCGGATGAACCTCGAGATGGAGGAAGTTACGGAGAGAGATCCGTCAGCGCGATCCGCTCGATCTCGTCAATCTCTTCGGGTGGGAGGCCTCGATACACGCGCGCGGCCAGCTCGAGCGGATCCTCCGTTCCTCGTTGGCGGACCGGCTCGACGGTGATCCGGACGTGTTCCCTTTCAGGAATCTCGGGGCGCTGGAGTGGCTTGAAGACACCGTCCTCGAAGACTGCTTCGACCGTGGCCTTCACCGACTCACCGCCTTTCGTTCAACGTAATTCTAACGAGTTTCACCTCAAACCGACGAGATGTTCCGTTTGCGCGCGACCTGCTGACGCACCGGCACACGTCGCCTTCACTTGCTAGGAGCCTGTCGCTGGAATCGCCGCCGCGTCGTCGACTTCGAAGAACTGGGCGTCGTGCAGCCGCCTGTAGAGGCCCTTGCGAGCGATGAGCTCCAGGTGGTTGCCCGACTCGACGATGCGCCCCCGCTCCAGCACGATGATTCGGTTCGCCCGGCGAACGGTCGAGAGCCGATGGGCGATGACCAGGGTCGTCCGCCCGCGCATGAGGTTCGAGAGCGCCCGTGCGATCAGAGCCTCGGATTCCGTGTCCAGCTGTGAGGTCGCCTCATCCAGGATCAGCACGGGCGCATCCCTGTAGATGGCCCGGGCGATCGCGAGCCTCTGCTTTTGCCCCCCGGAAAGACGCGCCGCGTCCTCGCCGAGGCGCGTCTGAAACCCCTCCGGGAGCTGGTCCAGGAACTCCTCCGCGTATGCGGCTCGGGCGGCAGCACGGACGCGCGCGGGATCGGCGTCCGATTCCCCGTAAGCGATGTTCTCCTGCGCGGTCGCGTCGAAGAGGATGGTTTCCTGCGTGACGAGCGCGATCTGCCGCCGTACTGAGGCGAGCGTCGCGTCGCGCAAGTCCAGGCCGTCCAGGGAGACGCGGCCCGCGGTGGGGTCGTAGAGCCGCGGCAGCAGGTTGACCAGGGTCGTCTTGCCTGCCCCCGAGGGCCCGACGATCGCGACGGTCTCCCCGCGGCGGACCGTGAGGTCGATCCCCTCGAGGACGGACGCCTCGCCATACCGGAAAAAGACCCGCTCATATCGGATCGCCTCGGAGAAGCCCGGAATCTCGACCGCATTGGGCTTTTCCACGATCTCGTTGGCGTGGTCCATCATCTCGAAGATTCGCCGGGCCGACGAGATGGCGAGCTGGATCGCGAGATTCGTCCTGGTGATGTCCTTGACCGGCTTGTACATCATCATCAGCGCCGCCAGAAACGAGATCAACGATCCCGCCGTCATCCGTGAAGCCTCGATCTGCGCGGCGGCGTAGACGATGAGCGCCGAAAGTCCGAGGCCGCCGACGATCTCCATCGCGGGCGACCCGAGAGCCAGGGTTCGGACGGCCCGACGGCTCGTCGCATAGTAGCGATCGTTGGCGCTGCCGAAGCGCCCGGCTTCGAAGCGCTCCATGCCGTAGGTCTTGATCACGCGCTGTCCTCGCAGGGTCTCCGAGAGGATTGCGCCGATCTCTCCAATCCGCTCGCGCGAAGAGTAGGTCGTCCGCTGCAGGCGACGCGTGATCACGGCCACCGGCACGAGGACGATCGGTCCCAGCAGCAGGACGACGAGCGTGAGGTGGGCGTTCAGCGAGAAGACGTAGACGAGAACGAACGCGAGGGAGACGATGCCCTGTACGAAGTCGGCCAGTCGCGTTCCGAAGGCCGACTGGACGTGCTCGACGTCGGAGAGGAGGCGGCTCATCAGGTCTCCGGTCGTCGCGCCCGAGTAGAAGCGGGAGGATTGCCCGAGAAGGCTCCAATACGCGTCGCGGCGCAGATCCCGCACGATGCCCAGGCCGATTCCATTGAAGGACGCCTCGGAGACGTAGGAAAAGAGGTTCTTCGAAAAGAGGGCCAGAAAGAGAAGGAGAGGGATTCCGAACCGGGTCGAGAGTCCCAGCCGCTGAATCCCGTCGAGCGCCAGCCGCGTGGTCGCGTCGAGCCAGCGAACGAAGGGCGCGCTGGCGCCTGGGACGGGCGCCTTCGACAGCCCCGTAATGGAACCGGACGTTCCGGGGCCGAGAACGTCGTCGATCACCTTCGTCAGGAGAAAGAGCATCAGCACGGTCGAGAGGGAGACGAGCCCCATCAGCAGAAACGCCCGCACCGCCAGCAACCGGTAGGGACGGAAGTAGGTGAGGAGCCGGGAACCCGTCTTCACGATCCGGACTCCTCAAGACGGGCGTTGGCTTCCGAAGTCCCCAGAATCGACGGCGGGCTCGCGACGCCCGTCTCCAGGCCTTCCCGCTCCGACGGGGAGGTCATCGCCTCCCCGCGGATCCAGCGCCGGTACCAGGCTTCCAGGTTCAGGAGCAGCCAGAGCTTGCCGCTGCGCCGCTGCGCGTTGGACTGGACGAGGTCGCGGACCTGGCGGAAGTCGAGGATGCCATCGTCCGCGAGGGCGCCACGCTCCAGCATCGCAAGCGCGGTGACGCGTCCCGCGCCGGAGATCCATCGCTTGAAGGGGGGCGAAAAACCCCACTTCGGCCGCGAATGAATCGCCTCCGGGACCCAGGGCGCCACGGCCTCGCGGAACGCGATCTTCGTAGCGCCCGGACGGGCGAGGCGCTCGGGTGGCAGTGAAAACGCGTACTCGACGAGCTGGCGGTCGAGCAGCGGCACCCGCGCCTCGAGACCGAGGGCCATCGTGGAGCGGTCCACGACCATCAGCCCGTTGTCGGGGAGGTAGGTGTGCAGATCGAGATACAGCAGGCGGTGGAGCGTCGGCAGATCCGGCCGATCGAAGTGGCGAAACAGCCAGGCCGCGTCCTCAGGCTTGCGGCCGAGGATTAGCCCTTGCTCCGAACCGTTGAAGAACCCGCGGATCGGGAAGTAGCGGTCGATGAATGTGTCGGCCAGGAGGCGGGCAGCTCCCGAGGCCCGCCGCGCCCAGGGTCTCTGCGCGAGTGGTTCCAGACCGCGGTGTGCGGCGGAGAAGAGGGGCCCGAGAAGGCGCAGGCGGCGCCGAAGGCGGTCGTACCGAAGCGCCGTCTCGTGCCAGCCGTAGCCGCCGAAGATCTCGTCCCCGCCGTCGCCCGAGAGGGCGACCTTGACCGAGCTGCGCGCCAATCGGGACAGCTCGAGCATCGCGAGGGCACGCGGCTCATAAAGCGGCTCGTCGAAGACGCGGGCCGCGCGGCCGAGAGCGCCGACGAGATCTCCGACTTCGAGCAACTCCTCCCGGTGCGGGGTGCCGAGAGCTCGCGATGCAATGCGCGCGTAGAACAGGTCATCCAGGTCGCCGGCGGGGTAGCCGACCGTGAATGTCGGGAGCGATTGCACGGCCGCCGCCCGGGCCACGACGACGGTCGAGTCGAGCCCGCCCGAAAGAAAGGCGCCGACGGGCACATCGGAGACCAGATGTGATCGGACGGCTCGGTCGACCCGGGCCCGCAGCTCCTCCGGATCGTCCCGGATCGTCTGCCGCTCGAGCCGCCAGAAGGGGCTGATCTCTAGGCGGCGAGTCCCCACGTCATAGGTCAGGCGGTGACCCGGCGGAAGCTTCTGGATTCCGGCGAAGAGGCAGCGGTCGAACGGCACGTAGCCGTATGCGAGAAAGTCCGAAAGGGCGTCGGGATCGAGTCGCGCGGCGAGCTCCGGCAGGGCGAGCAGCGCCTTCGGTTGAGAGGCGAAGGCGAGACCGTGCCCGAGCCTCGCATAGTAGAGGGGCTTGATCCCGATCGGGTCGCGGGCGAGGAGCAGCCGACCGGGATGCTCCTCCCAGAAGCCAAGAGCGAACATCCCCTCGAGGCGTGGGAGACTCGCTGGCCCCCGCAGGCGGAGCAGGCGATGCGCGACCTCGCCGTCGCTTTCCGAGACAAACACCTGTCCCGCTCCCTCGAGCTCGGCCCGGAGCGCGCGGAAGTTGTAGATCTCTCCGTTGTGCAGGAAGGCAGAGCAGCCGTCAGCGGCGAGGGACGGTTCTTCCCCGCGTTCCGTCGTGTCGAGGATGGCGAGGCGCTGGTGCCCCAGGATCACGCGGGCGTGGGCTCCCGTCCACGTTCCGCACCCGTCCGGGCCGCGGGCAGCCAGTGTCTGGAGCGCTAGGACGAATCGGTGCGGGTCAACGCCGTCCGGGTCGACCCAGCCCGCAATGCCGCACACGGGTCAACGCGTCCGCGGCTCTCAGAAGGTGGAATTCAGAGCGACCGGTCGTCCGGGGGAGATTGCGGTGTCCTCGGGGCGACCCTCATCGTCCATGGTCGACGAGAAATCTATCAGTAACCCGCCGGCGCCCCGGGTCCCGCCACTGTGGTGATTCTCGTCAACCGTCAGTGCCCCCGTTCCGGAGACCGAGGTGCCGCCGCCGCGCGATCGCCATCGGTGTCGGTGGGGAGGTCGACTCGAAACAGTGAGCCGCGGCCCTCCTCGCTCTGCACACGGATGGTTCCGCCCATCGCCTCGACGATCTGTCGGACGATCCACAGCCCCAGGCCGAAGCCGCCATAGTTCTGTTCCGAGACTGCCCGCTGAAACCGCTCGAAGATCCGCCTCTGGTCCTCGTGCCCGATGCCGATCCCGTTGTCCTCGACGGTCAGCACGCCCATCGATCCTCGCTGTTCCACGGTGACTTCGACCTTCCTGCCCTGGCCGAACTTGATCGCGTTCTCCAGGAGGTTCGTCATGACCTGTTCGAGCCGCATCCGGTCCCAGTTGCCGATCACGGGAACGTCCGCCTTCAAGACCAGAAGGCCGCTCTCCGAGGTCGAAACTTCCTCGAAGCGCCGGATGACATCCCGCGCGACCTCGGACAAGTCCGTGTCTTCGAGTTCGAGCGTCATGCGGCCCGCGGTGATCCGCGAGACGTCGAGAAGCTCGGTGACGAGCCGAGTCAGGCGGCTCACCTGGCGCTGCGCCCTCTGGATTCCCTCGACGAGCTGGGGATTGCCGGCGGACTGCGCCTGACGGTGGAGCGCGACCTGGAACAGGTGAAGCGCGTTCAGGGGCGTTTTCAGTTCATGCCCGGCAATCGACAGGAAATCGTCACGGGCTCGGATCGCAGCATCGGATTCCGCGAGGGCACGTTGCAGCTCGATGCGCGCCCCATCGAGGGCGGCCGTCGCCGTTTCCGCATGCTCGGCGGCCTGCCGGGCGGAATCGACATGACCCCGCGCGGAGATCATGCTCATCTCACCCCGCAACGCAGCGGCCAGGAGAGGGAGAGCCCGCATCAGATCCAGAACGTCTTCCCGGCGGGTCGTTGCGCCGATCAGCACGATCACGATCTCCTCGGACGCGTAACCGGTGGCCGAGACGGTGGTCTTCGTGTCGGGGAACGGCAACCGCCCGGTGTGCGGATCCGCCGGGCCGCATGCCAGGAGGAAGTCTCTCCAGAGGCGCCCTCCGGGAAGCGTCTGAGGAAAGCCCGGCGCGGGCAGGAGGACGTTCAGCTCGGGATCCTTCACGAAGACGATCAGGTCGTCCGCCCCCAGGTGGAGCGCAAGCGCCGCCGCGGCGTCGCGGCGGCGGAGGGGATTGGAGAGGTTCGAGACGAGAACGAGGGTTTCTTCGAGCCCCATCCCTGGTCAGACCGGGAAGACGCACACGACCGCGGTGCAGTTGTGGAAGCCTCCGAACTGCCCCTCCGCGCGCGCGATCTGCCCGTACGTGTTGCAGCCCAGGTAGCTCGCCGGGGCGAGGACCTGGGCGATCTGTTCGAGCTCCGAGCCGTACTCGTCTCCCATTCGCAGCCGACTGGCGACGCAGTCGAACACGATGGCGACCTGGGGCGTGTTGCTGCCGAGCCTTTCGAGCCCGCTGCGCGTGGCGATGGATCCGGCCTCGTACGATCGGGCGGTCTTCATAAGATGAACGGTCGCTCCCACGGGAACTTCCGCGGCGCACGAGACGGACCCGTCCGGGTTGACGGACAGGGGGACGCGCAACTTGTGGCCCGCGCCCGTCTCGATACCCAGGATGTTGTGGAGGAAGAAGGGGAGCGGATCGGCCGCATCGAAGCGCTGGCCGGTCCTTTCCGCGTGCTCCTCGAACACCTCGACGGCCGAGATGGCATTCAGGCTGATCAGCCGCATCCCGTCCGCTTCCGTCACCCTCAGCGCGGCGCTCGCGGGCTCCCAGCCATGCCGGACGCCGATGCCGAGCGGTTTGTCGGAGAGGATCTCGAGGCCGACGACCGCGTCGGAGAACGCCTCGGTGCCGCGGAAGACGTAGGTACGCCCGAACCGGGCGTCGTCGCCGGCGCCTCCCCCGAAGAACTGGTAGGCACCCCCGGTCAGTACGGTGAGGTGGTCGACGAGGTTCTCCGCGTGTCCTGCCAGCGCGTCGGTCAAGACCAGCGCCGACCGGAAGCCGTGGGCGCGCGAAATCCCCTGGAAGGGGGCGACGAGGTCTCTCGCCGCCGACGCGAAGTCCGTGCTGACCCCGCGGCCGACTCCGACGGTGAATCGCATTTCCGAGGATCGAATCGCCAGGGCGCAGATCAACCCCTCGCCTCGCGTCGTGCTCGTGAACTCTCCCGCCGAGGAGCATCCGACGAGGGCGGCGGGCCGGCAGGCGGCGTCGATGGCCGCAAGCAGTCGAGGGAAATCGTATCGGGGCGACGCGAAGAGAATGACCGCATCAGGCGAATCGCCTCCGAGGGCTTGCCGTATGTCCGCCCCCAGCGCGGAGCCGGCCTCCTCGCTGCCTTCCAAGCCGCTCTGGACGATCGCGTAGTCGCTCATGGGACGTGAGATGGGTCCGTTCGAGTCTATCAACGGCTCGCGTGGCCTCCGGGAAGGCCGGCCTCTCTTCCCGGGCGTGAGGGGCTGGCTCCTAGAGCTGCGAGCGGAAGAGTCCCGCGAAGCGTTCCACGAGCTTCTCGCGCCAGGGGCGATTGGTCCACTCCCTCAGCGTCACCCGATAAGTCGCTTCAGATCCTCCCGGAAGACGGCGGCCTCAGCCGTGGCAAATTCCCGATCGAGGACGTTCAAGTTTGCCTCGTCGTTCAAACGGAACGAGCGGTTGTCGAAGTTCGTCGAGCCGACGGAGACCCAGAGGTCATCCACGATCATCACCTTGCAGTGAAACGTGGTGGGCTGGTACTCGTAGATTTCGATCCCCGCTCGGAGGAGATCGCCCCAGCGGGAGCGCGACGCCTTTCGAGTGAACTTCGCGTCGATCTTCGCGCCCGGGACGATGATCTGGATCGGCACTCCCCGCTTGCGGGCCGCGACGAACGTCTCGAGAGACAGGTCATCGGGAACGAATAGGACGCGGGGATCCGGATGCTCTTGCGGGCCGAGGCGATCGAGAGCAGATACATCAGGCGGACGCTTTCGCTTCCCTCCCCGGGCGAGCTCTTGAAGACCTGCGCGAGGGCCGATGCGGAGGTGGGAGCGAGAGCGGGGAAGTAGTCTCCGCCATGCAGGACTTCGCCCTGCGCCTTCATCCAGTTGTCCATGAAGGCGGCCTGCATCTGCGCCACCGCCGGCCCTTCGAGCTGGAAATGCGAATCCCGCCAGTGCTCCTCGTCCTGGGCCGCCCCAGCCATTCGTCGCCGATGCCGGCACCGCCGGAGAACCCGACCTTGCCGTCCACGACCAGCAGTTTTCGATGGGTCCGATTGTTGAGGCGCGAAAGGTTGTACCAGCGGAGGGGATGGTACCTCTCGACCTCGATGCCGGCCGACATCATGTCTTCGAGCAGCGCGTCGTCCATCTTGCCGCTTCCAACCCAGTCGAGGAGCACGTGGACCTTGACCCCGGCGCGCGCGCGTTCCGACAGAGCGTCCCCGAAGGCCTTGCCGATCCGGCCGGACCAGTAGATGTACGTCTCGAAGGTGATCGTCTTCTCCGCCGATCGGATGGCGGAAAGCACGGCCGGGAAGATCTCGTCGCCATTCCGCAGCCCCCTGATGCGGTTGCCGTCCTGGATCGTAGGCCCCAGAAGACTGCCCATCGCGCGGGCGAACTGGGGGTCGGCGACGGAGTAGAGCGGGGAGATTCGCTTCTCGATCTTCTTCTCGCCCGTGGAAAAGTTGAGCAGCAGGACCGTCACGACGCTCGCCGCGAGCACGGCCCGCGCGACCTTCACGGCCGACCTTTTCTTTGAGGCTCTCATTCCGGAAAAATGAACTTTCGCACGGCCGGGTCAGGATAAAAAGGGTTGCGCTCTACCGGCGCGCCGCGCGGCGCACCTCGTCCCATAGGGTCCGGACGTGCGTCTCCGTGGTGCGGATGTTGCCGATCCCCACGCGGAGAACGACGCGCCCGTCGAGCCGCGTCCGCGTGAGGTAGGACCTCCCGGCGGCGTTGACCGCGGCCGCGATCGAGGCGTTCAGCCGGTCGGTCGCGTCCTCGTCGAGGCCTTGCGGCGCGCAGCGGAAGCAGACCACGGACATCGTGATGGGCGCCGACCGCTCGAATCCGGGCTCGAGGTCGATCCATCCGCCGAGTACCTCCGCGAGGCGGCAATGCTCCCGCACGCGGGCGGTGAGTCCCTCCCGGCCGAAGGCCCGGAACGTCATCCATGCCTTGAGCGCGCGGAAGCGGCGGCCGAGCTGGATCCCGTAGTCCATGTAGTCGACCCCGACTCCTTCGGCGGCTCCCCCGGCGTCCCCGCGGAGGTACTCGGGCGTCAGCGCGAAGAGCCTGCGCAGGGCGGCCGGATCCCGGACGTACAGGGCGCTGAAGTCGAGAGGGACGAAGAGCCACTTGTGCGGATTGACGACGATCGAGTCGGCGCGCTCGACGCCCTCCAGGAGACTTCTCCTCTCCGGCAGCAACCCGATCGCCCCTCCGTACGCGGCGTCCACGTGGAGCCAGGCGCCCCGGGCGCGGCAGATCCCGGCGATCGTCGCGACGGGGTCGACGCCCGCCGTGGACGTCGTGCCCACGGTGGCGACGACGGCGAGCGGGCGGAACCCCCGGCGCGCGTCGTCGTCCATCGCGCGCGCCAGGGCCTCCGCGGACATGGCGAACGCGGCGTCGGACGCAACGCGAACGGCGTTCTCTTCGCCGAGGCCCAGCACGATCATCGCCTTCTCGAGCGAGCTGTGCGCCTGATCGGAGGCGTAGACCCGGCAGACGGGGACGTCGCTCCTGCCCGCGATGCCGCGCGCGCGCACCGAGCCGGCGGCGCCCTCGCGCGCGACGGCGAGCGCGTGCAGGACCGCCGTCGAGGCCGTGTCGTACACGACGCCCGTGAAAGTCTCCGGGAGGTTGACCATCTGGCGGATCCAGGAGAGGACCACGGTCTCCAGCTCCGTGGCCGCGGGAGACGTGCGCCAGGTCATCGCGCTGACGTTCAGCGCCGCCGCCGCGATCTCTCCGAGCAGGGCGGGGCCGTTGCTCGTGCTTCCGAAGTATCCGAGGAACGCGGGATGCCCCCAATGGAGCAGGCCGGGGATCACGACGGAGTCCAGGTCGCCGAGGATGCGCTCGAGCGGCTCGCCACGGTCGGGCGGGGAGGCGGGGATCCTGGCGGTCAACTCTCCCGGAGCGACAGCGGGCACGATCGTGCGGTCTTCGATCGTCTCTCGGTAGTCCGCCGCCCAGTCGGCCATGCGATGGAGCGCGTCGCGCATCTCTCCGGGGTCCAGATCCCCGTGCGGGGGGGGAGGCGCCTCGTCCCCCCGACGCCCGGTCGGAGGAGGGGCGCTCTTTCCCGCGTCCCGGCGCGAACCTCGGGGCATGCGCGTTGCTTTATCGGGCCGCATGGAGTCGCGTTCGAAGAAGTATTCGGCGAAGGATTCGGGGGCCGCCGACCTAACCTACATCCTGCCGATCCGCACGGGCGCGCCAAACACGTCGCGGGAGCTCGTCGGTTATCTGCGATGGCTCTCGATGCGCGCAGAGACGATCGTCGTGGACGGCTCGGCGCCCGAGGTGTTCGCGGCCCATGGGTCCGCGTGGGGTTCTCTCGTACGGCACGTGGAGCCCGCCGCCGATCTGGTCACCCCGATGGGGAAAGTGGGAGGCGTTCTCACGGGCGTGCGCCTCGCCTCGAACGAACGCCTCGTGATCGCCGACGACGACATCCGGTACGGGGAGGAGGCGCTCCGTCAGGTCGCGGCCGCGCTCGACCGCGCCGACGTCGTGCGTCCACAGAACTACTTCGACCCTCTTCCGTGGCACGCGCGCTGGGATACCTCGCGGATGCTTCTGAACCGCATGATGGGAGGCGACTGGCCGGGAACGCTCGGCGTGCGGCGCTCGATCCTCCGCGCGACCGGAGGCTACGACGGGGGTGTCATGTTCGAGAACCTCGAGCTCGTGCGCACGGTGCGCGCCGCCGGCGGGCGCGAGGAGATCCTGCTCGGCGCCTACGTGCTCAGGCGTCCCTGCTCCGCGCGGCACTTCTGGTCGCAGCGCGTGCGGCAGGCTTACGACGAGCTCGCGCGCCCGGGGCGCATGGCGGCCCAGCTCACCCTGCTGCCCGCCGCGATCGCGCTCGGCGCGCGCGGCCGCTGGCGCCTGCTCGGGACGGCGGCCATCGTCGTCGCCGGGCTTGCGGAGCTCGGGCGCGGCCGGGCCGGCGGCCGCCGCGTCTTCCCTGTGAGCGCGTCCCTGGCCGCACCGGCCTGGCTCGCGGAGAGAGCGGTCTGCAGCTGGCTCGCGCTCGGCGCGCGAGTGTTCCTCGGCGGCGTTCCGTATCGGGAGGGGGTCCTGCGGCACGCGGCTACGCCGATGCGGGTTCTTCGCGCGCGTCACGCCGCAACTCGCCTTCCGGGCCCCGCTCGTCCTCAACCGAGACGTCGATCGGCTTGAAGCGGCCGTTGTTGGACAGCTCCGCGGAGCAGGCCGTGACGCCGACGATGAGGTCCATTTCCGCGCGGAGCGCGATGGCGTCGCCGGGCCGGGAGCGCGGCGGAAGGATCGCCAGGCGACCGTCCCCTTTCACCTCGACGTTCATGAAAACGTTGAAGGTCGTCGGGATGGCGTCCGGAGAAATCCCGTAGGGCCGCAGGTTCTCGGCCAGATTCTGGAAGCAGCTCGGGTGATGGCCGGTGGTTCCGTAGAGGATGCGGAACATCTCGGCCGAGCATGGCGTCAGCAGGAAGTCGTGCCGGCCGACGTCGTCCGCCATGATCGTCCACATCGGGCGGCTCCGGTTGGAGTACAGGAGGTTTCCGGTCGTGACGTAGATCGACTCGGCGTAGTCGATCGTGCGTCCCGACGAGAGCCATTCGGCCGGATCCTCCCGCGAGAAGGCGGTCAGGTCGGCCACCTGCTCGCCCTCCGGGTCGATGATTTTCAGCCGCTCGCCCCGGCGCACGACCGCGGCCCAGCCCGTCTGCGGCGGAAGGCGCCGGCGTCGGTCCTCCGTCACCGGAGTTTCGGGTTGAAGGGGCAGCGCCAGCCGCTCTCCGTCTTCCGGCCGGAGTACTGGTGCGCCTCAGATCGTTCGCCGAAGTCGGTGAGATTCGGGTTGATGCTGCCCTGGAGGGCGGTGTCCCGGGCGCGAATCGCTTCCTTCAGCGGCTCGAACTGGCCGCGATCGCGGAGCCGCTCGAACTGCTCGTGCGGGTTAAACACCAGCGTCGGCCAGCGGAACCGCCGCGCGAGGCGGGAGCTCCCGGGGTGGAGCCCGACGACGAAGTACGCGCAGCCCACGAGGCTGAACGAGAACCGCGGATCCGCGGGATCGGCGCTGACGCGGGGGTCCCATCCGGCCGCCGGATCATCGCGCTCGTGGAGTAACTGCAGCTGCGCCCACAGCGCCGCCTCGAACTCGTCTTCCGTAGCGTCGAGCGGCTCCGTGAAGATGGCGATGCACGAGGTCAGCTCGTTCTGGCCGGACCTCTCGCGCGTGAAGGCGGCGAGATCTCGCGCCAGAAAGGCCGCGCTGTCCGCGGAACCGAGCGTCCCGTACACGCCGAGGCTGTAGTTCTGACGATTCAGGACCCCCTTGCCCGCGATGCAGGGGAACAGGGGGTCGTCCACGAACGCCGCGAAGTCTCGCTCGACGCGTTCGGCGAGCGCGGGCTCTTTGACCCGGTCCGGCGCGTGGTTGATCGAGGAGCTCCGGGGAACGGGGCGGTCAGGGAAAAGCACGAGGCGGGCAGTGCAAGGCACGTTCCACGCCGTTGGGTCTGCGACGGACCGAGCTCTTCCATGGATCAGGCGGTCCCGATGACGATCAGGTTGCCCTCGCTGTCCTTGAGGATGGCGTGCTCTCCCCAGGACTCTTTCTTCGGCGGCTGCGTGAACTCGACGCCCTTGCCCAGCAGCTCCTCGTAGGTCGTCTGCACCTTGTCCGCGACAAAGACCGCGGCCGGCAGCTTCCCCGGCTCGTGATGAGCCTGCTGGGCGAGCACCAGGAACGTCTCCGCGCCGGGGATCTGCAGCTCGATCCAGCGCGACTGGCCCATCGTCTGGTCCGTGTAGATCTTCAGCCCCAGCTTCTCCGTGTAGAACGCGAGCGCGCGCGCCTGATCCTGGACTGGGACCGTCGTGAACTTGATGCGTTTCAGCATGTCGGTGCACTCCTTCCGTCCGCCCCTTCTGGCACAGCGCCACGCGGCTGTAAAGGCGGTCAGGAACTGCTATAGCGGTAAAGAGTATAGTGGCGCGGTGCCGACGTTTCGTCTCGACGCGTACGTCGTCGACGTGCTGCTGCGCGACCTCGTGGGTCACGATCGCAGCCCCTCGGCGTTCGTCGTCTACCTGTTCCTCTGGCGGCGCACTGTCGGCCGCCGGAGGAGGTGGGAGCGTCTCAGCCACCGCGAGATCGCTCAGGAGGCCGGGCTGTCCCGGAGTGCCGTGCAGCAGGCGCTGCGGATCCTGCATCGGCGCCGCCTCGTGCTGTCGGAGCGCCGGAGCGCGACGGACACGCCCCGTCATTCGGTCGAGCGGCCCTGGGCGACGCGCCCCTGAGCGACGCGCGATCGATCTGCGGTCCTAGTACCTCCAGCTCGTGACGTCCGCCCCCGGGGGCGCCGTCTTCAGCAGCCGCTCGACGATCCTCGGAGCGAACATCTGGTGGTAGCGCAGGCGGGATAGGGCGTTGGGGCGCGTGTGGTCGCCATTCCAGCAGTGCTCCGCGCGGGGCTCGTAGTCCACCTCGCCACCGTAGTGCGGGTCCTTCGTGCTCTCGAGGAATTCCTCCGCGAGATAGACGGCGTTGTTCAGGTAGTAGTTGTCGGCCTCGCCGACGTAGATGTGGATCTTCCCGGCCAGCTTCCGGCCGAGGCCTTTGCCCCAGTCGCGGCGCAGGATGTGGACGAGGTCGTAGTTCTCCCTCCAATGGGCCGCGACGGCCTTGTCGATGACGCCGGTCCGCTTGTCCCAGATGGGCTTGGGGTACCCGTCGCTCCCCACCGGCGAATAGACGGCCTGCCAGATGTCCCACTGCCCTCCCGAGCGGCTCTTCGTGCCGAGGACGAGCTCCAGACGGTTCGCTTGCTCGAGGGTCGCCGAGAGGTGGCCCAGGTAGTCGCGGTGCCCGGGCTTCGGCACGGTCTTCCAGGGTCCCCTCCAGACGTACGCGTTGTCGTCCTCATAGATGTTGACGACGGTGTAGGCTCGGAAGTCGACGGGATCGGGACAGCCCGCCCAGCAGCCGTTGTACTCGTCCGGATAGAAAATCTGCGCGGCCAGCGCCTCCCAGCCCCCCGTGGAGCCTCCGTACATGAAACGCGCCCAGCCGGCGCCGATCGCTCGATATTTCTTCTCGATGTGTGGGATCAGCTCGTACGTGATGGCGTCCCCGTAGGGGCCCAGGTTGGCCGAGTTCACGGCGTAGGAGTCGTCGTAGTACGGGTTCGCGTGCTGGATCTCGATCATCAGGTAACGGGGGTACCCGGGTGAAGTCCAGTCCTTGTAGAACTGATGGGCCTGCTCCTGCTGGATCCGGTTGTATCCCGCGAGCTTGAAGCGCTCGGAGTAGTCGGGTTTCAAGTCCGCATCCGGCGGAGTCTCGCGGAATCCCGACGTCGTGGCCGGGAAGTGGCCGTGGTAGATGACGAGCGGGTAACGCGCGGCGGGGTGGGCGTCGAAGCCCTCCGGAAGGAGGACGTGGGCGCCCAGATAGATGTCGCGGCCCCAGAATTTCGACAGCCGGTCGCTCCGGATTCTCTCGTGCTTGACGTACTTCGTTGCCGGCGGGTCGGGTATCGGGGGGACCACTTTGTCCAGTGCGATGGCGATCGTCGCGGGCCGCGATGGATCGATCGTGATCTCCCGCGGGGTCGAGTAGAGGTTGCCGGGCGCCTTGTTCCATTGCTGCCCCTCGCCGCGGTCCATCGGCAGCTTCACGATGTGCCCGTCGGACCGGCGGATCGTCTCGTACCGGTGGAGGAGCGCCTGCACCTGGTAGGTCCCGGCCGGGATCTCGGAGAGGCTCGCCACGGGGTACCCCAGGGCGCCCCCCGGAATGGCGGCTTCCTCGCCGGCCCTCCAACCCTCGACGTCCATGCCGAACACCTGCTGGCTCTTCAGGCTCGTGTCGGAGATCTGGTTCCGGGGCTCGTCCTTCTTGTCTGTCGACAGGAGGAGCAGGAGGCGGCCGTCCAGCGGCCCGCGGCTGTGCTCCGCTGCGTAGGTCACGACGAACCGGGGCGGCTGGGCGGCCGGCGGGCTGGCCGTCCCCGACAGAGCCACACCGGAGAAGCCGATCAGGGCGAGGAAAGCACTGGAAGAGAGCGATGTCATGGGGTCCCCCTCCTGGAGGCGGTAAGAATATCGAGAAGCGCAGCGGGCGGGAGCAACGCGCGTGTCGCGCCGCGGTGGGGCTGCGGCAATCGAACGGACCGTCCCTCGGGGCCGGTCAGCCGAACGTCGCGGCCGCAGGCCACCCTCGAGTGCCAGCGGCCGCGAAGTCGACGCTGGAGTCTAGGGGGCGGCGCCGGCGAGAGCCTGGATGTCGGTGGCCGTGAGGGCGCGGCCGTACACCCGCACGTCGTCGAGGAGGCCTTTGAAGTATCCCGCCCCCATCCCCCCGATATTGACCGGGGTCAGATGAACGCTGCCGTAGGGACCCGCAAGACCGGTTTTCACCAGGATGCCGTTGACGTAGAGCCGGGGATGCCGGTTCTCATAGACGACGGCGACGTGCGTCCACCCGGTGATCGAGGCCGGATGCACCAGGACCGCAGGCATGTAGCCGGAGGCGTGCTCGTACACGCTGACCCCGTTGGTCCCGACGGATATCCCTGCCCCGGCATGGCCGGACTCGCCGTAGTTTGCTCCGTGGTGCGGCCCGATCGCGTACCGCTGTCCGGAGGTCCCGCTGAACCCGGTCGTCATCTCAGAATCGATCTCGTGCGCCGCCTGCGGATTGACCCACATTGCCGTCGTGAACGTGTTGGTGACGCCGGTGAGGCTCGCGTTGGCCCACACGATCAGCGAGTCATCCAGTCCGTCGAAAGAGAGTGCACCGGCGAGCTGCCCCGCCGTCCAGACCGGATTGTTGAGCAACGTCACGTGGTTGGCGTTGCCGGAAGAGTCCGCAGATGTGCCGCCCGTTCCCTCATCCAGCTTCCAATGCCCCACGAGACCGGCCCCCGCTGCGGCCTGTACGGTCACGGGGACGTTGGCCGTCGAGGTGCCGAACCACTGCACCTGCTGGTGCGCCATCCGCCACTGAAAGTTGTACGTGCCCGGCGCCGGGGGAGCGGTGACGGTGAAGGCGAGGGTGACCTGTGCGCCCGGTGCCACCGATCCAGGGAGGAGGACCTGGCTGAGCCCCCACGTGCTGTTGCCGGCGGGGTTCTGCGATCCGAGCAGGTCGCCGAACGCCGGAGACCACGTCGATGTGCCCGTATTGCGCATCGTGATCGAGACGCCGTAGCTCTGGCCGGCCGTCATGAGCCCCGGGGGTGGGGTCTGCGAGACGAACGCCGCGCCGTTCGCATACGAACTTGCGACGACCTCGTTGGAATTGGCCGAGGAGCCGGCGGCGTTGATTGCTCGGACCACGTAGTAGAAGGTGCTCCCCCAAGCGAGACCGCCGTGTGCGAACGCGGTGGCGTTTGTTCCCACCGCGCCCACGCGAGAGTAGGACCCCGTCGGCGACGTTCGGGCATAGACCTCGAATCCGGTCTCGTTGCCGCTGTTGTCAGTCCACCGGACGTCGATGCGGGAGGCCGAAAGGACCGAGGCATTGAGGCCGCTCGGAGACACCGGCGCGGAGGGACTCGGGGCGCAGTTGATCCTCCTGGGAGACCCGCCGAGCGCCGTCGTCGTGGCGCCAATGCGAACGGTCACGGGATGGGCGGCGCCGTTCTTCAGGCTCGCGGGCACGCTCCACGAGAATCCGTGGTAACCGTTGCCCTTGCCCGCATTCAGGAGATCCTGTCGGAAGCCATTCGCGGTGACCGTCGCGAGGAGAGTCGATCCTTCGAAGATATCGACGTTGATCGGGGTGTTGGGGCGGTTTTGGTCCCAGGCCCAGCCCCGTAAAGCGCTGCAGTCCGCGATGTCGAAGTACCCCTCGTAAACGGGCGGATTCACCGTAAGTCCCGCCGTCACGGAGCTCCCGTCGTAGGTGGCGGTGATCGTGACGGGCGTGGGGCTCGCGACCACGGACGTTGCAAGTGTGAATGTTTGAGACACGTTGGCTCCGGCCGCGACGGAGACACTCGCCGGGACGCTCGCCGCGCCCGGGGCCGAGCTCGCGAGGCTCACTACGAGCCCTCCCGGGGGCGCCGGTTCGCTGATGTCGACCCAGGCCGTCACCGACGTCCCCCCACCCATCTGCGAGGGAATGGAAGCGATCCTCACCGGCCGCCGTCTGGGGAGGCTCTGCCGGACACACGAGGTCGGTTGAGCGGTCGGTTCGTTTTCCCACATGAAGGGGGAGATCCTGAGGTTCTCCTTATCGTCGGAGCGGAAGTACGTGAAGGGGTACTTCTGGTAACCCACGTACATGAGCGCGTCTCGATCGCATTGCGGGTCGGTGGGGTTGGCGTTGCAATAG
>Ga0136614_10000756_pt1 | contig 17451 bp, 11 predicted proteins | sample AntDrymUQ2792106_2_FD_106643 | JGI IMG/M metagenome (GOLD analysis project Ga0136614, IMG submission 106643) | Polar desert sand microbial communities from Dry Valleys, Antarctica - metaG UQ279 (21.06) | ecosystem: Environmental > Terrestrial > Soil > Desert | place: Antarctica: Dry Valley... | reverse complement strand
GAACTAGACGCGCTGGCCGTTTTTTCGCACCCGGACGACGCGGAGTTGACGGTCGCGGGCACGTTGTTGAAGTTGAAGCGGCAGGGCTATCGCACCGGCGTGGTCGACTTGACGCGCGGCGAGATGGGGACGCGCGGAACACTCGAAGGCCGCGCTGAAGAAGCGCGTGAAGCGGCGCGCATCCTCGGACTAGACGTGCGGCTCAACCTCGGACAGCCGGACGGCCACGTGCATGTGACGGAAGAATCAAGGCGTGCGATGGTGCGCGTGATTCGCACGCACTGCCCGAAGGTGATCTTCACCGCGCACTGGGACGACCCGCACCCCGACCACGCGGCAACCGCGCGCCTCGTCCGCGAAGCGGCGCGGCTCGCCAGCATGCGCCGTTACGACGAGGAGACGGGGCTGTCCGCGGCGCAGATGCCGGCGCTCGCGCACTCGGTCTATTCGCGCCTCGTCGTGCCGTCGTTCATCGTCGACGTGTCGGAATTTGTAGAGGGGAAAATGAGTTCGATCCGCGCGCACGCCTCGCAGTTCCACCGCCCGGATTCAGACGAGCCGCGGACGCGCATCAGCGAAGCGACCTTCCTCGACCAACTCGAAAACCGGATGCGCTACTACGGCTCGCTGATCGGCGTCGCGGCGGGCGAACCCTTCTACGTCCGCGAGGCGCTCAACATCGACGACCCCATCGCGCTACTCACCCGCCCGATGAACATCTACTCGTGAACGCAGAAGGAAGAAAGCAGAATACAGAACACGGGAGACCAGCACCGCAACAGCCCTCCCCTTTCAGTATTCCTGTCTTCATTCATCCCTCATCCCTCCGCCCTCATCCTTACTTCCCCCTCCGCCTTCATCCTTTCTTTTGTCGAGCACGGCGCGTTTCGCGCCTCGTCGGCCAGCGACGTCGATCTTTCCGCCCCGTCCGGTTTAACGCTTGCCATCTCCGGCGGGTACGAAAAGACGCCGCGCAAGCGAATCCACTTGGGCGGCGTCCATGTGATGTTCCAACGACTGCACGCTACAGGGCGACGACTTCCAACTCGGGATCAATCTCCTGCTTCAGCATGCCCTCGATGGCCATCAGCGTGCCGGAGATTGAGCTTGGACAACTGCCGCACGCACCCTGATATTTAATGGTCAGAGTGTTCTCCGCGAGGCCGACGACTTCCAGCCAGCCGCCGTCGCCGGCGAGCGCGGGACGAATCCGCTCGTCGAGAATTTCGTTGATGCGGATGAGGCGCGGGTCGTCATTCATCAACGCACCGAGGGGGCCGCCGATCTGTCCGGCGGCGGCGCCTGCTGCTGCGGCGGCGACTGCTGCCCCACCGGGAGCGGCAGCGGCGGCGCGAATCGGCACCGCCAGCCTCGGCAGAAGCTCGTCCCAATCCGCCATGTCATCCTTCTCGACGGTGATCATGCGATCCATGTAAAAGACGGAGGCGATGTCGCCCACGTCGAACAGAGACTTGCCGAGCGGATCGGCGACGGCTTCACCGGCGGATTGGAACGAGCGCGGCGTGCCGTTCGTGACCGGCTCTTTCAAAATGAACTTAACAGCGTTTGGGTTCGGGGTTTCTTCGATGTTGTCGATCTTTGGCATTTACGTATCTCCTGATAAAGACGTTGACGATACTCGAAATTCGAGACGATGAATTGTTGAGCTTAAATAGCGCGAGCACCATTATAACCTTTTTGATCGACAGGGGAGACGCACCGCGCACGCGCGAACGAACTGCGGGTTGTCATTAACATGAACCACACCGAGGTGCGCGGACGCCGCCGCTTCCATTAAGAAATCATTCATTCGCTAAACGTTCGACAGTCGCCTTTGCCCGCCGCCGGGATAACGGAAAATAAGTGTGAGAGGTTTTGTGGCTGCCCCCTCACCGGCGGGTCGATCCCGCGATTCGGTGGGGCGAAAAAGAATCCTTATTTATTCATCGCAGAGGATTGTCAAAACCAAACACTCGGCGTATATTCTCACCCTCGCTTGTCTCCCTTCGTTGGTGAGACAAGTTGAGACAAGAGGCAGACGATAGCGAGGGTCGTCTGCCTCTTGCTATATTTAGTGGCCAGCGGTCAGTGGCCGATAGCCGGTGAAAGACTTTCGCTCTTGACTGACTACTGACCACAGATCACTGACCACTGCGCTTTATATGAACATCGGCATCACCGTCTATCCGACCTACGGCGGCAGCGGCATCGTCGGCTCCGAACTCGGCAAAGAATTGGCGGAGCGCGGGCACAATGTTCACTTCATTTCGTCGGCGCTCCCGACACGCCTCACCGAACTCAACGAGCGCGTTCACTTCCACGAAGTGGACATGATGTCCTACCCGCTATTTGAGCATCAGCCGTATACGCTCGCGCTGGCGACCAAGATGGCGAACGTCGCTGAGAGCGAAGACCTCGATCTGTTGCACGTCCACTATGCCATCCCGCATTCGATCAGCGCGATCCTGGCGCGCGAGTCGCTGCTGCCGCAGCGCCGCCTGCCGGTCATCACGACACTGCACGGAACCGACATCACACTGGTCGGCGCCGACCGGTCTTACCTGCCGATTACGCGCTACGGCATCGCGCAGTCCGACGGAGTGACGGCCGTTTCGCACTATCTCAAGCAGGCGACCGCCGACACTTTCCAGTTCGACCACATCGCGGTGATTCCGAACTTCATCTGCGCCTCTGATTACAAACGCCGCCCGATTTCGGAGTTGCGCGCCGAACTCGCGCCCGGCGGCGAACCGCTCCTCGTCCACGTCTCGAACTTCCGCCCGGTCAAACGCCCGGTCGATTGCGTCGAGGTGTTGGCAGGCGTGCGCGCACGCGGCATCGACGCGCGTCTGGTGATGGTCGGCGACGGTAGCGAGCGCGGGCGCGCCGAACACCGTGCGCGCTGCCTCGGCCTCGACCGATACTGCGCGTTTGTCGGCAAGCAACCGCGCATCGTCGATTACCTTTCGGAGTGCGACGTGCTGTTGCTGCCTTCGGAGCAAGAGTCGTTCGGCCTCGCCGCGCTCGAAGCGCTGGCGTGCGAAGTGCCGGTCATCGCGTCGCGCGTCGGCGGTATCCCGGAGGTCGTCACCGATGGCGAGACCGGGTACTTGAGCGAGGTCGGCGACATTGAGAAAATGAGCGACGACGCCGCACGTCTACTCAGCGACGCCGATCTGCGACGCGAGATGGGCAAGCGCGCCCGCGCCTCGGCCATCGGGCGCTATAGCACCGACCTGATCATCCCGCAGTACGTCGATTTTTATGAGCGCGTCATCGCTGCGTCGAACGGCACCGTGGATAAGTGAGCCGCACGGCTCATCGGCGCTCGACGAAAAACCGATCCGACACATCATCCGCAACCTCGAACGCGCCTACGGCGTGCCGGTTAACGAGCGGGCGGCGCACGACTCGGACCCGCTCGACATGCTGGTCGCGGTGATCCTTTCACAGGCGACGAGCGACATCAACAGCGACCGCACCTTCGCTGCGCTGAAGCGCCGGTTCCCCGCGTGGGACGCCGTGTTGTGCGCGCGCGAATCGATTGTTGCCGAGACGATCCGCGCCGGCGGACTGGCTAATCAAAAGGCCGCCGTCATCCGCGACGTGCTGCGGCAGATCAAAGAGAGGCACGGCGCGCTTGACCTCTCGTTCCTCCACGACATGACCGCCGCGGACGCCGCCGCGTACCTCGCGCAATTCCGCGGCATCGGCCCGAAGACCGTCGCGTGCACGCTGCTGTTCGCGTGTCACAAAAACGTCTTCCCACTCGACACGCACATCTTCCGCATCCTGCGCCGCGTCGGCCTGATCCCGCAAAAGTGCACCGACCAGCGCGCGCACGAAATCATGAATAACCTCGTGCCCGATGGGAAATTCTATTCCTTCCACGTCAACCTGATTCGCCACGGACGCGCCCTCTGCCGACCGCGCGACCCCGCGTGCGACCGCTGCCCAATCGTCGAATACTGCGACTATGGCGAAGGAAAAATATAAACAGTTATGTGATTACTCAACAGTGACAGGTGATAAGTAACGGGTGACAAGACGGAAGTCCGGGATGGCAACTGTGCGGCAATCTGCTGGGTGGCGCTATGAGCAAGCCGGCTGTTTCAAAAAGAGTTCCGCCAGCCGCTGATGATTGCTTTTCCTGTCACTAATCATTCTTCACCTGTCACTGTTGAGTAATTGATTCTGAATCTTTGTGCTACCAACGGACGTCGGAAAACTTATCTTCTCGAAATCTCGTCCCAAGCGCATCTTGAGCCAAGCCCGGAATGTTGTTGTACATTCACAGCCCCGAAGTTCATTTGATAGTTTTCAGGTTCGTTCGGGGCGTTAATTGATGAGACCGACCGATGCGACAGCGCTCAAGAACCCTGGCTCGTGGTCGTCACGAAATCCCTTGACGAATGGAACTGACGAGCGAGGTTCGAAGCCATCGAAAATCCTTCTCGCCATCCTTCTCGCGACGCCCGACGTGGGCGCTCGTCGAGCCTGGCATCTACATCCGATTTTCTTTGTGTGGCTATCGAAAAGGAGGCACGCAAATGCACGAGGGAAGAATCGCTTATTACGTTCTCGGCGAAGGCATTGTGATGGAACCGCCGGCTTCGCCGGTCAGTGGCAGCCACCCCGTGCCAGCTGCGGCGACGCCCCCTCCTAAAGTGGCGCCGTTCAAGTTCGGCAGGATGTTCGGCAGGTCGTGTCACAAATTGCTCCCCGTAGAGGGCAAGACCATGTTCGATAAGTTGATCACTTTAGGCCTGTGCATGAACGACCCGAAGACGTACTGCCAGCAGCCGGTCGACAAGGGCGAGGACAAGTCAGAAATACCTGCCGGCTACACGTACCTCGGACAGTTCATGACGCACGAAGTCACCTTCGACAGCACGGGCGACCTGCTTGAAGTAGAGCTTCCGCCGGAGAATCTGCGTTCGCCGCAGATTGACCTCGACAGCCTTTACGGAGGGACTAACGGAGCGAGGGATAGGCTGGAGCTTTATGAGGAGGATCGCGTCCATTTGAAAGTCGGCACGACGGCTTACGTCACCCCTCCCGGCCGCACGTTCCCGAACGACCTGCCCCGCGATAAGACCAATCAGGAGAATCCGAGGAAGGCCCTGATCGGCGACAAACGGAACGACGAAAACTTAGCGGTGGCGCAGACTCATCTGGCCTTCATCAGGTTTCATAACAAGGTCGTTGATGAACTCAAGAAGGACGGCCACTACGACGACGACTTGTTCGAGTGCGCGCGAAAGCAGGTTGTCCGCCATTTCCAGTGGATCATCCTTTATGATTACCTGCCGCGGCTTGTGGACAAAAACGTGCTCGACTGCGTCATGCAGCACGGCCTCAGGTGGTTCAAGGTCGATGGCGCGGACGGGTTGTTCATGCCGCTTGAATTCTCCGCCGCCGCCTTCCGCATCGGGCACAGCATGGTTCGCCGCACGTACGAGTGGAACCGCTACCACTCCACAGGGCCGTTAGGTGGGCCAGCTAGCATACTTGAGCTGTTTCAGCAAACAGGCTTCGGCAAGTTGCCCGACGGCTTCTCCAGTTCGGCGGATCAGCCGCTGACCACACTGCCGAGCGATTGGATTATTGATTGGAGGCGCTTCTACGATTTCACGCCCCTCAAGCCGGTTATCCCGGCGCTGGACCCAAGCGAGATCAACAGATCGTCGAAGCTCGACACGGTCTTAAACTTCCGCCTCGACAAGGTGGTGGGGTTCCCCGACACGAAGTTGGAAAAAATGCAGAAGGCCATCACCATTCGCAATCTCCTCCGCGGGTTTTACCTCGGGCTGCCAACCGGCGAGGAGGTGGCGGAGTGGATAGGCGAGACGCCTTTGACGCACAAAGAGGTGGCCGACGGGCCGCACGAGAAGCTGCTCAGCGACCCGGTCTTCCGGGGGAAGACGCCGCTCTGGTATTACATCCTGAAAGAGGCTGAGCTGAATGGCGGGAGCCTGCTTGGCCGCGTCGGGAGTCGCATCGTCGCCGAGACCCTCGTCGGTCTCATCAAGAAGAGTCCGTGCTCGATCCTCGAAGACCCCGGCTGGCGTCCGAAGTTCGGTCGTCCCGCTCAAGGGACGGAGCCGGAGAAATTCGAGATGATCGACCTGCTGAAATTCGCGCTCGCCGAGGAAGTTAACCCCTTAGGTTGACTCCCTCTAAACGTCTGTCGTCGGTAGTCGTGACGGCACGCTCACCCCGAACTCAGGCGCGGCGTAAAGGCCGCGCTTGCCATGCCGCCTTAGGGAATGGGGCCGGCGCGCCTCGCAGCTTTCCACGCGAGGATGAGAATGTTCTGCCGCGGGGCTTTCCCCGCGGTCAATACACCGGCACTGTGTGGTCGTCTGGTTATTCGCCGGGGCTGGCCGCACAGGGCGCTTTCGAGAAGAGTGCAGAGGAGGCAAATCTAATGAACATCATAGAGAATCTGGAGAAAGTTCACGTTGCCGTGGTCAGGGACAAAGTTGTGCCGAATGAAGCAGGACAAAAAGGAGAACTCGGCAAGGCCATCGGCAAGCTCGCGGTCAAGGCCATCATGGGGGGACTCAAGAGCGACGACTGGAAGACGTACATGTCGCTTTTCGCCGACAATGCCGAGCAGTTGAAACTCTTGACGGAAGAAACGCAAGGCGAAGACAGTTATCTTCCCGAGGCGCGGGCCTACATAGTGTCGAACGCCGTGTGCGCCGCTGGCACCAACACTTTCACCGCCGCCCGGGTGGACACACAGTTAATTAACATCGTAAATAACAACCCAGACAACCCCCCGCTGGCTAAGCCACTCATCATTCCACCACTGTAATTGCCGGCGGGAGAACGTGCCCGGTTCAGCCGGGGAATCGACGGAGCGGACGGCGACCGGTTGTGACGGCAGGTCATCGCTGGCCCCGCCCGCGCCGCCGGCCAAACACTCCACACCTGCCCGCTCGATTGAGCAGCGACGCCTCTTTCTAACGGAGACACACCTTTATGATGATGGATGGACATCAAGCTCGCGCCGCGCTGGAATATCACGCGCCGGACAGGTCGCTGCATGAACATTGGGATGAACTCTGCGACCGCTACGTTCCGGTGGCAGTGGAAAGTTCAATCTGGCGGTACAGCCGCGGGCCACAACCGGGCGACCCGGAGCAGGGGTGGAAACTTCACGTCGCTGCGACCGTGCTCACGGCAGGGCAGGTTCTGCAAGCGGTCGCTCCGTTACTGAGTAGCCGTGGGACATTGTACAAAGCGCCCGTCTCGCTCTACGAGCTGGACAAGCTCAACAGCGGCGTCTTCTACGGCTACAGCCAAGTCGGGAAATTCCTCACGGTCTATCCGCGGACGACTGAGGAGGCCGTGCTGCTCGCGCGTGAGCTGCACCGGCTGACGCGACGGATGAATGCACCCGCCGTCCCCTTCGATTTGAAATACCGGGCGGACGGCTGCGTCTACTATCGTTACGGCGCATTCAAGGGGTTTGAGGTCGAAGGCGACAAAGGTGAGCGCACCTATGCTATCCGCGACCCCGAAGGCAACCTCGTCCCCGATATGCGCAACTCCGCGGCGACGCCCGAATGGGCCACTGACCCTTTCCTCCCCGCGCGCCCGCGCGAAGCGTCCGTTCAGGCGGTGACTCCTTTGCGGATGACCTTCAAGGCGTTCCGCGCCCTAGCGCAGAGGGGCAGAGGCGGCGTCTACCAGGCTCTTGACCTGAGCGTGATGCCGCCGCGCCTGTGCATACTGAAAGAGGGCCGGAAGGACGGCGAGGTAAGTTGGGACGGAAGGGACGGCTTCTGGAGGGTCAAGCACGAGCAGCGCGTTCTCCGGGAACTGCGCGACGTGGGGATCAACGTGCCCAATGTCTACTCTTCCTTCAGGGCGGAGAAGAATTTCTATCTTGCCGTCGAGTTCATCGAAGGCGAGAGCCTCGAAAAGTGGCTTGTGCGGAAGCGGCGGAGGCTCTCGCTCGCAGCCGCGCTGAGACGCGGGGTCGAGCTGGCTCGGATCGTCTCGCACATACACGCCGCGGGCTGGGTGTGGCGCGACTGCAAGCCCGGCAACGTCGTCATCACGAAGGGCGGCGAACTGCGCCCGCTCGACTTCGAAGGCGCGTGCCCGGTTGACCGCCCCGACCCTCTGCCCTGGGGGACACCCTGCTACACATCGCCAGAGGTGGCCGATGCGTTCCGCGGGCAGTCGAGACTGCCTGAAGACCTCTACGCGCTGGGCGCAGTCGTGTATCTCTTGATAGCGGGCCGCCCGCCCGACGACTCGAACCCGCTCCCGCTTGAAGAGGTGAGAAGGAACATTCCTCGCGGCGCGTGCCGCGTCGTGGCTGATCTGCTCGACCATGATCCGTGCCGACGCCCCGGCGCGCTGGTCGCCGCACAAAGGCTGGAGGAGTCTCTCTCTTGTCAAATTTCCCGGCGCTGTTAGGATTCGAAAGGCCCGCACGCTCGCCTTTGTTTTAGCTGACGGCTAATCGCTGACAAGTTATTTAATTCGTAATCCTTCAAGGCGTGAGGTTGAGGCGGCGGGCGAGGTCGGCAAATCTCGGGTCCGGCCGGAGGTCATCGTACAGCGGGTCGGTCGTGAGGTATGCGAGGATGCCGAACCGCTCCTCATAAACCTTTTCCAACATCGAAAAGGCTTCATCCCTGTGACCCATGCCGATGTAGACGAGCGCTTTCTCCAGCGGCGGTATCGGCTCTGTTCTGGAAAACTCATCTAACGTACGAAGAATACCGAGTGCGTCGTGGTGTCTACCCGCCTTGCCGTAAGCATAACCGAGCGCGGCCGCTGCGTGGAGCGGTCGTATCGAGTACAGCTTTTCGAGCGTCGCGATGGCCTCCTCGTACCGTCCCTGTTGCAACAGCACAAGCCCCATCATGTGCAGGAACTGCGGGTAGTCCGGGTTCCCTTCGAGTAGCTTGTGGAAGTGCGCGGCGGCTTCGTCGTACCGGCGCGAGTAGTAGAGAGCGCGACCGTAGTTGACCTCGGCATGCGGCGAGTAGGGATCGAGGCCCTTCGCGATCACGCTCTGCATGATGGACTCGTCGAAGCGGCCCTGCATCGCCAGCAGATTCGAGTACCAGTAACGTGCCGGCGCGTACTCCGGGTCTAGCTCAATCGCCCGCGCAAACTCCTGCTCCGCCTCCTGCCAGTTCCATCCGTGCAGCAGCTTAATGATGCCCATCGAGGTGTGGGCCTCGGGGAGAGCGTCATCCAGGTCGAGCGCCTGTCGTGCGTTCCAGCGCGCCTTGTCCATTGCTTCTTTGGTTGGCACCGGGCCGTAGGCAACGTTAGTGATCAGCACGTAGGAGTCGGCCAATCCCGTGTAAGCCTTGGCGAAGGACGGGTCTAATTCAATCGCACGCTCAAAGAGGCGGATTGCCGTTTGGATGTTTTCCCGATCCCGCTTCAGGCCCCAGTAATACCGCCCGCGCATGTACAGGCTGAGCGCGTCCTGGCTGTCGGTCTGATGCTTGGTCAGAAGCCTTTTCTCGTCCCCGATCAACCACAATCCCAGCTTCGAAGCTACCTCGCGGGTGATGTCGTCCTGGAGGACAAGGAGGTTGGCCGCGTCCAGATTGAACGTCCCGTTCCAGATTTGCGATGCGTCCGCCGTATCCAACAGGCTGAGGTGGAGCCGGAGCGCATCGCCCTGCTTGACGATCTGGCCGGAGAGCACGGCATCGGCCTTGAGTTCGCGCCCGACCTTGACGAGAACCTCCGCATCATTCGTGCCGGCCGGGACGACGCTTGGCAGCCTAAGCTTGAGCCTCGGCAGGTATGAGAACTTGTCGGAGAGGTTTTGGGTCAGCCCGACACTCAAATACTCTAAGGCGCTGTCTTCGCTTTGGTTGGTGATGGGCAATGCGGCCAGCGTGTGAATCTTAGACAGCTTCAGGTAGAAGAAGCCGGCTGCGGCGAGAAGCACGCAGACGAGGGCGAGTGCGGCCGCGGCGTAGCGCTGGAGGTGGATGCGCTGCCGCGCGGTGCGCTGCTCGCTGCTGCTGCTGAGACGGACGCCGCGGAGGTCCCGCAGTAATTGATCTGCCGTCTCGTAGCGCAGCTCGCGATCCTGTGCGAGACATTTCCGGACGATGCGTTCCAGCCCGCCGGGCAGACCGGGCGGAAGGCCGATGAGCGGCGGCGTCTCGTCGGCTGTGATGGCCGAGATGGTCTCTGCGTCGGTCTGGCGCAGGAAAGGGTTCTGGCCGCCGAGCATTTCGTGAAGGACGACGCCTAAACTGAACAAATCGCTGCGGCAGTCCAGTTCTTCACCTCGCGTCTGCTCCGGGGACATGTATGCGACCGTCCCGACGACGAACCCGGACGTCAAAGTTTGTTCAGACGTGCGGCCCACGCCCTTTGCGTCCTGCTGCTGACGGACGAACTTGGCGAGTCCGAAGTCCAGAACTTTGATCTGGTCATCCGCCGTCACGATGATGTTCTGCGGCTTCACGTCGCGGTGGATAATCCCGCGTGCGTGTGCGGCTGAGAGTGCGCTGATGATCTGCTCGGCCAGGTTGAGGGCGCGCTCGAGGCCGAGTGGCCCGCGGCTCAGAAGGGAGGCCATCGTCTCGCCATCCACATACTGCATGACGATGAAGTTGTGGCGGTCCGTCTCCTCCACGCCGTACACCGCGCAGATGTTCGAGTTCTCCAACCGCGCGACCGCCCTCGCCTCCTTCATCAACTGCTCACGCGCCCACTCGTCGCCGATCAGGTTGTTGGCGATAAACTTCAGCGCGACGGGACGTTCGAGCACGCTATCCTCTGCGAGATATACCTCCCCCATGCCGCCTTTGCCGAGCAGCTTGACTACCTTGTAGTGGCCGATTGAGCGACCCACCAGCGACCCGGCAAGCCCGTCGGAGAGCACCTTCATGCCGAGACTAAGGGCCGGCTGTTGGATAAAGCTGGGTTCTGATTCGAAGGCCGCGACCAATGACTCCACCTCCTGGCGGAGCGTTTCGTCGCCCGCGCATTGGCGCGTAAGGTAGTCCGCCCGGTCCGTGTCTGCGAGTTGCAGGGTCGTATGGAATAACTCTTCGATGCGCTGCCATTCGTTAGTCGTCATGCCTGATCTCCCGCGCCAGCCACGCCTTCGCCATCTTCCAATCGCGGGCGACGGTGATCGTCGAGATGCCCAGCACCTCCGCCGTCTCTTCGACGCTCAAGCCCCCGAAGTAACGCAACTCGACGACGCGGCACTTGCGCTCGTCAATCACCGCCAGCCTCTTGAGCGACTCGTCCAGGGCGATCAACTCGGCTGACTTCTCCGGGGTGATGACAGCCACTTCTGAGAGTGACACCTGAACGGCCTTGCCGCCCCGCTTGTCGCGTTGGCGGTCGCGCGCATAGTTCAGCAGGATGCGGCGCATGATCTGCGCCGCGATGCCGAAGAAGTGTGCGCGGTTCTGCCAGTGCACGTCGCGCTGATCGATGAGCCGAAAGTATGCCTCGTTGACCAGCGCAGTGGTCTGGAGGGTGTGGCCGGGGTTCTCGCGGCGCATGTAACGCCGAGCGATGCGATGGAGTTCTTGCTCGATGAGGGGCAGCAGCTTCTCCAACGCTGCCTGGTCGCCGTCGCTCCAAGCCAGCAGCAGCCGGGTGATGTCTGAGGGTGGGGTCATAAGGTGGGCAAACTCTCCAGCCCAATCGCTCAACGAGAGAAATGGTGCTTCTCACACCCGTGTTGCCCGAACCCGAAGGTGGGCGTGGGCAAAATAACGATTAAATCCGCGTGATAGTTCTCGGTCAGATTTGGTGCGTTATGAGATAGACGGGAATCACGTCCGCAGTCACCGGCGTCCTGCCGGCAGGGCCTACCGTAAAGCCCGCTCTCGTCTTGCTTGAGCATTTATATAGCGAGCGCCGACGGAAATTCAATGTCTCGCAGATTTTCTCAACCGGCCATGTTTGCGGGCGCGCCTGGAAGGCCCATGCGCGCGACCCTCAAGTCCCATCGGAAAGCTCTGTGAGGAGGCCACAAACTGGATGCTGAAAATGATGATTAGAGGAAACACTTAAAGGAGGAATTAAATATGCCCAACGATAACAACGGTGCGTTCATATTAGTCAACGTGCCCGGCAGCGACAGGGTGACCGACGCCTTCAAGGAGAAGGTAATCAAGATCGCCTCCGAACTCGGCATCAACCCCAACTTCCTGATGGCGGTGATGAGCTTCGAGACCGGCGAGACGTTCAGCCCTTCGGTCAGGAATCCGCAGAGCGGGGCGGTCGGGCTGATCCAGTTCATGAGCGACACCGCGAAGGGACTGGGCACGACCCAGCAAGCCCTCGCGGAGATGGCCGCCGAGGATCAACTCGACTTCGTCGCGAAACACTTCAAGCGGTTCAAGGGGAAACTCAAGACCATCGAAGACACCTACATGGCCGTCCTCTTCCCCGTCGCCGTCGGCAAGGGCGCCGCCCACGTGTTGTTCACCAAGCCGTCAAAGAGATACAGCCAGAACAGTGGGTTGGATATCAATCGGGACGGCCGTGTGACGGTCGGCGAGGCGGCCGACAAGGTGCGCGCCAAGTTGGGCGCGGCGGACGCGGGCGCGGGATTGACGCTGCGCCCCGGCGCGGAAGGGCCGGAGGTGCAGCGTCTGCAAGAGGAACTCGTCGACATCGGCTACCTCACACGCGCGCAGTTGCTGACCGGCCCCGGTCGGTTCGGGCCGCAGACGCAGGCCGCACTCAAGAACTTTCAGCGCGACAACCACCTCGACGCCAATGGTGTCTTCGACGCCGAGACGCAGGCGGCCTTCCGTGAGTTGAACGAGGGGGTCAAGCTGACAAGCAGGGGCAACGTCGTGCGCGGGCTCCAGGACCGTCTCACCGCGGTCGGGGCCATGACGGTCGCGGAGGTGATGAGCGGGCCGGGGGTCTTCGGCCCCAAAACGGACGCCGCGCTGAAGGCGTTCCAGCGCAACAACGGCATCGAGCCGAGCGGCGTCCTGACGGATCAGACATACCAAGCCCTCCTGCTGGCCGCCCCCGCTGCCATTCCGAAGGCCGACCTCCTCGACAGCTCGAGCGTCGAGACGATCTTGCCCGAACAGGGCATCGGCTACGTCACCTTCAACCGCGAGCCCGGCGGGCGCGATCAGGTGGGCCGCCCCTCGACCATCCGGTTGATTCAGCAGTTGGGCGAAGCATGGAACGAAAAGCATTTGACAGTTCCCATTGCCATCGGTGACATCAGTCGTAGGGGCGGCGGGCCGTTCCCGCCGCACGCATCGCACAAGGACGGCCGTGACGTGGACATCCGTCCACTCACCAACAACGGACGCAACGAGCCGACCAACATCGGCGCCACTAACTTCTCCCACGCCCTGACGAGGGAGTTGATTCTCCTGATCCGTGAAAAGTTCGACCCCGAGGTCATCTTCTTCAACGACCTACTCACCATCGAGGAGGGCCTGACGAGGCGCGCAACAGGGCACCACAACCACCTGCACGTCCGTTTCTGATAGCCGGGGCGCGGCCCCGCCTTCTTCAAGGAGACACCCGGCACGACGACGACCCCATCGTCGAGGTCTCCGCCACACGTGTCGTCTCACGAACAACTCCGACACGCCTGCCACCGTCGCGTGGCGCGCGCGGCAACGCCCCGGCATTCCGCGCGCGCCGCGCCATCGCAGAAGTTCTACCGCTACCACCTCAACCTCATCAGCCGCCAGGGCCGCGGCCTGTCCCGCCCGCGCGATTCAACAGAACAGACATACCTGCCGGGATTTTTTAATAATCCTTGCGGCGGATTTGTTATGGTACTAATCGCATATAAGGCAAAGTTAAGTTCCCGGTGCGCTATCTTAACGGGGGCCTTTTACATTTTTACTTATGCCTTACCTTGTCGATGGTAACAACGTGATGGGACAGCGCGTCGGCTGGCACCGTGATAAGCCGGGCGCGCGGCGGCGTCTGCTGGATGACGTCGCGCGCTTTGCGTCGACGATGCGGGTGAGTGTGAAGGTGGTTTTCGACGGTGCGCCGGAGGATCACTTTCCCGATGGCGCGCGGTATCGTGGCGTGCAGGTCTTCTACGCGGCGCGCGGCTCGGACGCCGACACGCGCATCAAGGCGATGGTTGATGCATCGCGCGAGCGGCGCACGTTGCTGGTCGTCACATCCGACCGCGCTCTGGCCGACTACGTACAGCGGTGCGGCGCGCCGGTCGTCCGCGCGGGCGACTTCCTGCGCCGTCTCGACGAGGCCGCTACCGCCGCCGATGACGCCGCGCCGCGTCGCGCCAGCGAGAAGCCCTCCGCCGAGAGCCTCAACCACTGGATGCGCTACTTCGGCGTGGACAGCGAGGACGACGAATAGACGATGGTGATGAGTGAAAAGCTTTTACCCATCACCCATTACTCATCACTGTTTTTGTGTCTTGTTCTCGACCAACTCGACTTCAAAGGTCAGGCGCTGGCCGGCGAGCGGGTGGTTGGCGTCGAGGGTCACCTGCGTGTCTGTGATATCGGTGATGGTGACGGGAATCTGGTTGCCGTCGGGCAGTTGCATGTTGAGGATCATGCCGATCTGCGGCTCGACGCTGAGATTCATGCCGTCGCGCGGAACGGACTGCGCCAACGTTTCCTGACGCGGCCCGTAGGCGTCGTCAGGTTCGATCTCGATGCGCTTCGTTTCGCCGACGCTCATCCCACGCACGCCCGCGTCGAAGCCGGCGATGACCTGTTCGGCGCCGACTTCGAATTCGAGCGGCTCGCCGTCGTGATCCCGCGAAGAGTCAAAGACCTGCCCATCGTCGAGGCGACCGACGTAATGCACCAACACGGTGTCGCCGTTTTTCGCTTGCTCTGTCATAATCGCATCGTAAGAATGTTGCGCTTGTTCACTCATGGTTGCTCCGTAAAAATGTATTGATTTTCGGGCAGCATCGCACATCCAATGGTGAAAATCCAGCACGGTCATCAGCCACGAATGCGCGATCAATCGTCGTCCGACAAGTTACTCAAAAGTGACAGGTGACAGGTGACAAGAGGGGACAGCCGGCATCGCACTGCTGCGGTACTAACCTGCTGCCGAGTCACACCATCGAACCCGTGGTTGAAAGACCGCAGCACTCGGCATGAACATTGATCTTCCTGTCACCTGTCACCTGTCACCCGTTACTGTTTTTGAAACAGAGATTGATGATGAAGACAGCGTCCTCCACGCACACCTTGACACTTGTTTTGGTTTGCCTGATGCTCGCGCCGCCAGTCCCGGCGCAGCGCGCGACTCAGACGCCGGCTGCTTCCACTCAAACCCCGGCGACAGCACAAACTCCGGCATCAGCGCAGGCTCCGGTGACGCCCCAAACGTCACCGCCGCAATCCGGCGCATCCGATTCGGACGACGGCGATGTGGTGCGGATCACGTCGAACCTGGTGCAGGTGGATGCGGTCGTGACCGACAAGAAAGGGCAGCAAGTCACTGACCTCACAGCTGATGACTTTGAGCTTCTCGAAGACGGTCGCCCGCAAAAGATCACCAACTTCTCTTACGTCTCGACGGTCGTGCCGCCGCCGTCGCCTGTCGTAGCGAGCGCGCCGGCCACACCGCGCGACAAAAACGCGCCGCTCCCGCCGCCCGTCCGCCTGCGACCCGAGCAGGTGCGGCGCACGGTTGCGCTGGTCGTCGATGACCTCGGGACATCCTTCGAGAGCGTCGCTTACGTCCGCCACGCCTTGAAGGACTTTGTGAATGAGCAGTTGCAGCCGAACGATCTGGTCGCGGTCGTCCGCACCAGCGCCGGGATGGGCGCTCTTCAACAATTCACTTCGGATCGGCGGCAGCTTCAGGCCGCTGTTGAGAGCGTCAAATGGTACTCGATGGGGCGCGGCGGCATCAGCACCTTTGCGCCGCTCGGGAGCGAAGGGATGCAACCGTCGGGCGGTCAGATGCCGGGCGGCCTACCGTCATTCGGCGGGTTCGGCGGACGCGACAAAGAGCGTAGCGTCGCCGACGATCTTGACGAATTCCGCGAAGAGGTCTTCACTGTCGGCACGCTCGGCGCACTCAACTTCATCATCAAAGGTTTAAAAGAGCTGCCCGGAAGAAAGTCAATCGTGCTGTTCTCAGACGGCTTCCGAATGTTCGACACCGACGGGCAGTCAGACCGAGTCCTGCAAGCCATGCGACGATTGACCGATCTTGCGAACCGTGCTTCGGTCATCATCTACACTATCGACCCGCGTGGGCTGGTCTACACCGGCCTGACAGCGGCGGATAACACGGCGAACATGACGCCCGGTCAGGTTCAGGGTGCGCTGCAAGACAGGTCAAGTCTGTTGTTTGAAACACAGAGCAGCATGGACATCCTCGCGCAGCAGACCGGCGGCCTCGCGATTCGGAACAACAACGACATCTCCGGCGGCCTCCGGCGCGTGCTCGACGACCAGAAGGGTTATTACTTAATCGGCTACCGGCCTGAAGCATCAACCTTCGACCCGATCAGGGGGCGCGGCAAGTTTCATCAGATCACGCCAAAGGTAAAGCGTCCCGGATTGAAGGTGCGCACGCGCGGCGGCTTCTATGGCTTCACCGAAGACGAGACGGCGCAGCCCATCGCCAAGCGCACGCGCAACCAACAATTATACGCGGCGCTGTCGTCGCCATTTGCGTCGGGTGGCGTGCCGCTGCGCTTGACCTCGCTATTCCGCAGTCAAGACGAAAAGAACTCTTACGTCGATTCGATGCTGCACATCGATGCACGCAGCTTTACGTTTACCGAGGAAGCCGACGGCTGGCACACAGCCGAGGTTGATCTGGTCGCGCTGACTTTCGGCGATAGCGGGGTGCCGGTGGACGAGGTCAACCGCACGGCCTCGCTCCGATTGCGCGGCGAGACCTACCAGAAGATTTTAAAAGACGGTTTAATCTATTCGATGAGAGTGCCGGTGAAGAAACCGGGGGCTTACCAGTTGCGCGTCGCGGTGCGTGACGCCACCTCAGAGCGCGTCGGCGCGGCCAGCCAATTCATCGAAGTCCCAAACCTCAAGAAAGACCGCCTGGCGCTCTCTGGCATCACCATGATGGGCAGTGACACGATGGCCGCCCGGCTTGCCGAAGCGCAAAGGTCCGTTGGCGGAGAAGCGTCGACGGCGGACACGACAAAAGAAGGCCAGGTCAACGAGCCCGATCCTTTGGGCAGTCCGGCAGTGCGGCGCTTTCGCCGTGGCGCGTCGGTTGATTATCTTTACAACATCTACAACCCCAAGCTCGACCGTGCAACACGCACCCCGCAACTCCAGACGCAGTTGCGCCTCTTCCGCGAGGGGCAGCAAGTGTTCGCCGGGCAGATGGCGCCGTTCGACGTGACTGACCAAACGGACAGGAAGCGCTTGTTACATTGGGCGCGCCTGCGCCTCGGCACCAATTTGCCGCCGGGCGAATACGCGCTGCAGGTCATCGTCACAGATATGCTCG
>Ga0136614_10000754_pt1 | contig 17477 bp, 18 predicted proteins | sample AntDrymUQ2792106_2_FD_106643 | JGI IMG/M metagenome (GOLD analysis project Ga0136614, IMG submission 106643) | Polar desert sand microbial communities from Dry Valleys, Antarctica - metaG UQ279 (21.06) | ecosystem: Environmental > Terrestrial > Soil > Desert | place: Antarctica: Dry Valley... | reverse complement strand
CCCTGCATCCCCGCTCGCGTCGTTACTCGTCGCTCACGTACCCTCCGGGTACGCTCACTCCTCGCGCCTAGCGACCAGGGCGCAGTGACGCTCTCGGTGCTGACCGTATTTCCGGTGCGGAGCCCTTAGGCCTTGAAGCCGGTTGCTCCCCGCGGCTCTTGGTCCTCGACCTCGACGGAATCCACCCGGGCCATATCCGAGCCTCGGCGGCACCATTCAGTCATGTGCTCGACGGCGTCCTCGGCCCCCTCGAGGATGACCTCGACTCTTCCGTCCGGGAGGTTGCGGGCGGCGCCTGCGATTCCTTTCTCCTCGGCCTGGCGCCGGCAGCTGTCCCGGTAAAAGACGCCCTGCACTCGGCCCGAGACGAGGAGGCGGCGGCGTCGTCGTCGGATCGTCACAGGGGCTGCGGAGGATCGGCCGGCCGCACGACGATGATCTGATGCTGCGGCTCGACCGCAACTACCGAGTCGGGCAGGGCCGCGGTGACCTCGGGGGAGACGAACAGCCGCACGCCGCCCGCGTCCACCACCGACTCGGCTTCAAGCGGGGCCTCGGCCAGCTCCACCTGGACATCGAAGCCTCCCCCCAGTCCGTGCGCTCCCCGCAACCGCACGCCACCTCGATCGGGGTCGACCCCTCCCATCTCGAGCGAGCGGCGGAGCACCTCGACTGCTTCTTCGGTTACCTGCATGGCCACGTTCTTCTCCTATTCTTCACGTCAGTTTCCGCAGTCACGATCTTGGCCACGAGCTCGGAAGGAGCCCGGCAATGGATGAGCGCAACTCGAGTTTTCTCCAGTCGAACCATTCGGCAATCATGGTGACACTTCGCCAGGATGGCACTCCACACGTCGCGCGAATAGGGGTCGGGCTTGTGGACGGCAAGCTGCAGAGCTCGGGGACAGAGACGCGCCTGAGAACCTCCCACCTTCGCAGGGACCCCCGAGCCACTCTCTGCGTGCTGACCGACGACAATCCCTGGGCCTGGATGGGAGCCGAATGCCGGGTCACGATTCACGACGGCCCCGATGCCGCCGAGCGCAACCTCGCCCTCTACAGAGTCCTTGCGGATGAGCCGGAGAATCTCGAGGAGTACATGCAGGCGATGCGAGACGAGCAGCGGCTGATCTACGAGTTCGACATCCAGAGAACCTACGGCCAATTCTGAGGTTCTCCCGGTAGCCAATCGCGCTCGACGCGCCAGGGGGTACGCATTTCGTATTTCAGGAGCGCGCTGCGCGCGTTTGGGTACCTGTCCAGCGGACGGGGTCAGCGGCACCCGAAGGCAACCTCAACAGTCTCTCTCATTGACTTTCGCAACTCAATTCACTCAAGGCCGCGGTTTCTCTCTCCGATAGACCGGGCGAGGGATCGTCGAGCGCCGGGCCTCCGGACGGGGGCGATCCGACCATCTATTGAGAGAGCCGATGGGCACCACCAACAGCACTCGAGACTCGTACCGGCGCTTGGCCGATGTCTTCCATTACGTAATGGCGGAAGAGGACCTGTCGTCGCTGCTCGAACGCATCGCCGATGCCCTGAACGAGCTCATTCCCCACGACACCCTCAATGTCTACGAGGCCGACGAGGCGACGAGGACCCTGACTGCGGTTCTGGCTCGTGACGAGTACGCAAGCGAGGTTCTGAGCAGCAGCTTTAGTTTCGGCCAAGGGATCACCGGCCGGGCGGTCCGGGAGCGCATCCCGGTGCTTGCCAACCACGCTCATCTAGATCCGCGTGGTGAGGTAGTTCCGGGCACCACTCGCAAGCCCGAGTCGTTCATGAGCATCCCACTCATTGCCAGGGGCGCCTGTGTCGGGGCTCTCAACATCTATCGCAACGGAGCGGACGCCTACTTCACCGAGGAGGAGCTCGATGTCGCCAGCCGCTTCGGCGACGCAGCCGCCCTCGCGTTGGACAACGTCCGCAAGCGTGGTCTCTTGGAGAGGCTTGCGCACACCGATTCGCTGACCGGTCTCTACAACCACCGGTTCTTTCATGAACGACTCAATGCGGAGCTGGCGCGCGCGGTTCGATCGTCGGATCTCGTGGCCCTCATGATGCTCGATATCGATGATTTCAAGCGACTCAATGATATCTATGGACACGGAGTCGGAGACGACGTGCTGGCGGGTCTATCCGAGATATTGCGCGACATGGTGAGGGCATCCGACATCGTTTGCCGGCTCGGTGGTGAGGAGTTCGCCATCATCCTTCCCTCCAACGGAGTGCTGGAGGCGCAAGGCTTGTCCTTGCGGCTAAGAGAGAGATTGGGGCACACCACCTTCGCACCCGCAGGAGCGATCACCGTTTCGATAGGGGTCGCCCAGGGGCCTCAGCACGCTACCAAGCCGCGTGAGCTCATGGCTTGCTCGGAAGCGGCGATGATGACGGCCAAGGCGCGCGGCAAGGATCGGGTTGTTGTTTTTGATGAAACGAGTGTCGAACGGCCGGCGGAAACGTGGCCCGGAGGCCGGGGCATCCGATCGATAGCGCATATGAAGATGCTACAGAGCTTGGCCGGCAAGCTAAACCGGCTAAACGACGTCCGAGGTATCACCGACACGATCGCGGGTGAGCTCGGAGGTTTGATTGATTACCACAGTTGCCGTGTCTATGTTGCCGATGACGATCTCTTGGTGCCTATGACGCTCAGAGGAGAGCTCGAGGTCGAGCCTCAAGCGTTCACCTGCCGGTTCGGAGAGGGCATTGCCGGAATGGCAGCCAAGGAGAAGTCGTCCCTGCTGATCCCCAACGCCAGAGAGTGCGACTACGCAATCGATCTCCCCGGTACGGAGGATATCGACGAGTCGATGATTGCGACCCCCCTCTTATACGGGGACAAGGTAATTGGGGTGGTGGTCGTGGTCCAGCTGGGGCGTGATCAATTCGATCACGATGACCAGCGGTTATTGGAGATCCTCGCCGGTAACGCTGCGGTTGCTCTGGAGAATGCCCGTCTCTACGAGGCCCAGAGACGCGAAGCAACCAATGCCAAGTCGCTGCTGCTGTTCGCCGAGACCATGGCGAAGTCAACTTCCCTCGAAAGTGTCAACGAGCACACTGTCGCTTTGGCCCGCGGTCTGTTAGGGGCAACTCAGACAACGGTGAGGTGGGGCATTGAGCCGGGAACGCAGTCGGATGCCGATGGGGGCGGGCCTTTCCCCGATTCCTATTCCACCGCCCGCCCGGAGGCCCCCACAACTTCGGCTCCCTCCTTCGGTCTGCAACTGGAAGTGGTTCCCCTGGTAGGAGTGCCCGGTTGCATCGAGGTATTTCTGCCCTTCGACGAGCATGCGGTTCTGAGAGACGAGCGTTCTGCGCTCCTCGCCGGGATCAGCTACCAGGTTTCGCTGGCGATCCAGAGAATCGAAGCCTCGAAGGCCCAGCGCGAGAGCACGGAAGTCGCCACGTCGCTACTGAACTTCGGCCGGGCACTTGATACTGCAGAGGGTGTGGAGGTGGTGCAGCGCCGCATCGTGGAGACAATCGGCCGGTCCCTGGGAGGACAAGCGGTCGTTCTGTGGGAGCAAGACCTGGATTGCTACTCCGTCAGAGCGCGGGCGGCGTGGAGTCGCGACGATGATCTCAACGAGCTGATCCGAGACTATGAGCTCCCCGACAAGGAGGGTTTGAGGTTCATTGCACTTGGCGGGGTCTCCACTCTCGAGGACGAGACTGAGAGTGCGCCCTTACGTGCGGCGATGCGTCTTCCACCTGAGTCTGGTGTCTGCGTGGCTCCTTTCAAGCTCAACTCGGGCAGGGCCAGCTTCGTCTCCATGGGAGGTGTCCGGCCCGGCGATCACGATTACTGCAGACGGCAGATGGTGTTGCTCGCAGGGATGGTAGATCAGGCAAAGCTCGCAATCAACAGCGCGGCCAGCTTCGAGAGTCTCGAGAACACTTTCTTGTCCACGGTGGAGGCGCTGGCCGGCGCTCTCGAAGCCAAGGATGAGTACACCTCATTACACGCCCGCTGGATCACCGACGCGTCCCTGGAGGTCGGAAAGCGTCTCGGGCTCGCTCCTGAGAGGCTGAAGATCCTTGAGCTCGGGGCGCTGTTTCACGACATCGGCAAGATCGGGATACCTCACAGCATCCTCTTGAAACCGGGCCCGCTGTACGACCGGGAGTGGGAGATCATAAGGACCCATCCCGAACTGGGGGAGAGAATCCTAGCCCCTATAGCGCGCCTCGCCCAAGTTCGCCCCATCGTGCGGCACTGCCACGAGCGCTTCGACGGCGGCGGCTACCCCGACGGGTTGGCGAGCGGCGCGATTCCGCTTGAGTCGCGCATCATCTTTGTGTGCGACGCGTTCCACGCCATGACGACCGACCGGCCATATCGGAAAGGAATGTCCATCGAAGCGGCGTATGCCGTGTTGAGGGAGAACGCGAGAACACAATTCGACCCCGATATCGTTAGCTCATTGATTGCACTTCTGCACGAGAACCCCGAGTTGGTACAACCTCTGACAGGATCTGCGCCGAGTGGTGGTTAGTGATTTCATAGCAAACCACTAATGACCACTCGAGCCCTCGGTCAGACTGGTTTGAACTGTTCGAAGGGATTGCGGCAGGAGCTGCAGTAGTAGATGGCTCGGCAGGGGGTCGGACCGAATGGGTTCTCGTTGGCGGTGTCGCGGCCCCCGCAGAACGGGCACACCGCAACGGCAGGAAGTCGGATGTCGGTAATGAGCACGGAACCCGCCGCAGGCGGGGCAAGGCCCGACTGCTGAAGCTTCTTGCGCCCCTCGGAGCTGATTCGCTCGGTGCTCCAGGGAGGGTCGTAAACGAGCTTCACCTGCACTGTCTCGACGCCCTCGACGCCGGTCACGGCCTGCTCGACGTCGTGCACTATCACATCGATCGCCGGACAGCCTGTAAAGGTAGGGAGGATGGTGACTGAGACGGCCTCGCCTTCGGCCAGCACGTCCAGCACCATGCCCATCTCCGTGATCGACACCGCCGGTATCTCGGGATCCATGACGCTGCCCAGAGCCGTCCACACGGTGTCGGCCAGGGATGCACTCACCACTGGGCGTCCGGGTGTTGTCGGTGGGTCGATGTCATCTCGTCCCACAGAGGCTTGAAGTCATCGGAGTGCTCTCCTGCCCGGCCCCCGATCCCCGAGCGGGAGGAAGTTGTGGGGGCGCCTTGGTCCGAGGCGATCAAGTCTCCCGAAGAGGAAGCGAGGAACTCGGCGGAGTCGTCGAGGTCGCGGTGGATGTCTGCCGGGAGACCGAAATCATCGAGCTCGCTCGTCGCTCTCTTTGCGAACCGGGAGCGAAGCTCGGAGCTGGAGCACGGCAATAGATCGTTTTCGAGGATCGAATCCTCGAGCTCAAGGCTGTCGAACAGCGCCAAGGCCTCGAGGTAGCACCGTCCGAGAGCGTCGATCAAACGGGTTCTGCCTTCGACCGGACCCTCGGAGACTCTCTTGATCCACGCGTTCGCATGAAGGAGGTGATAGCGTTCCTCGCGCCGAATCTTGGTGGCAAGCGCAGCCAAGCCGGCGTGGGCACTTTCTTGCAACGCCTCGAGTCGCACGTCGTCCGCGGTGTCGTAGAGCCAGTGTCTGACCAGCGAATAGGACCAGTCGCGATTGGGGCGCTCGCACAACACCGCATGGCGGTAGTCGCCGGGCTCCCTGCCCAGTGCCATGCGGTCGGGAGTTGTATCGGTGGCCTCGGCGATGAGTGAGTAAAAGGCCGAGGCGTGACCGATCTCGTCCTGAGCGATCGAGGAGAAGGCGACGTCCTCCTCGATATGAGGCGCGAACCCGGTCCATTCCGAATGACGGTGGCCGATGATGAGCTCGTCATCGGCGAGCGCAGTGACGAGAGATACGAACGCCTCCTTCAACTAGCTCCACCCGACGACATGCTCGCGACTCTGCGGCGCGCGGCTTCCCTTTTTCCGACCACATCGCGATAGTCCGACGCGAAGCGGTAGGATTTGTCGGCTGCAATCTCGAGCACGCTCTCGTCCTCGAGTGCGTGGATGTCGGAGCGTCTAACGACCCACAGGTGCTCGCCTTCTCGCCGCCGCAAGAAACACTCTTTTCCGAGCAGCAGGGCCATCTCCGGGTCGGGCGCGATCACCGCCCCACAGTGCTCGAAGGGGCTCTTGTGCCCGGAGCGACGGAAGATCTCGTAGACCTCCATCACTAGGCTGCGTGCACCGCAGGCTCGGACAGCGCCTCGCGTACCCAGCGGTGGGAGTCGTAGACGGCCCTTCGGAGCCCGAGGCGCCGCTCGGTTTCAGGCCCTTGGTTTTTCTTGATCGCATCGAGCGGTGCCCAGTCGATGTCCTCGTCGGCCACCACCCAACTGTTCCCCTCCGGACGAGGCACGGGGGTCGGGAAGGAGAAGCCAAGCTCGGTAACCTTCGGCACGTAGCGATCGAGGAACTCCTGGCGCAGGTCTTCGTTGGTGCGTGTCTTGACTTTCCAGCGCAGGAGAAGGTCCTTGGCGACGTTCGATCGGGGGCCGAAGAAGTGGATGATTGGCAGCCACCAGCGGTTCAGAGCGTCCTGGAACATCTCCCGCTGGTAGTCGGTGCCCGACGCAAGTTGCAGAGTGATGTGCTCGCCGTGGCGCAAGTGGAGCTGCTCTTCGGAGCAGATGCGTTTGAGTACACGCGTGTAGGGAGCGTACGAGGAATCGAGCAACGCCGCCTGAGTGACAAGAGCCGCGCCGTCGATCAGCCATCCAATCACCGCAACATCGCCCCAGTGGTGGACGGGGTAATGGAAGACGTTATGGAACTTCGACTTGCCGGCCAGCAGGTCCTCATACATCGCGGTGCGACTCTTGCCCAAGTCCTCTGCGACTCGATAGAGAAGTTGAGCGTGGCCTATCTCGTCCTGGATCTTGGCGGCCAGAGACATCTTTCGCTTCAGCGTGGGCGCCTTGGGAAGACACTCCCGCTCCGGAAGCGCCCCCATGATCTCGGAGTTGGCGTGCATCTCAATGAACTTGAGGACGCCGCGCCTGTAATCATCGGGCATCCAATCCGCCGCCTCGACCTTGCTTCCGGTTTCGACTCGCCGGTTGAACTCGTCCAGCTTTCTCTCGTAGCTCATGCGGCCTCCTCTCGGACCACTAAGCCCCCAATGATCATGTCTGCGAACGCCTCCCCGACGGCCGAGGGGGACAGCTCGCCGTCGAGCCGGTACCACGAGTAGATCCAGTTGCCGCAGGAGAGAACGAGCCGCGCCGCCAGAGAGATGTCGAGATTGGCGCGCAGCTCTCCGGACTCGACGCCGTCTCGAAGGATTACTCGAACCATCTCCTCGTAGGCATCGCGCTTGGCCTTGATTTCCTTCTGGAGGCCGTCATCGAGATAGCGCCATTCGTTGAGGAACACCCGGCCCGCGTCGAGTTGCTCGATGGCGACCTCGACATGGCCCACGAGGAACTCGCGCAGCCGTTGCGAAGAGGTCGCATTCAGGAGCAGGGCCTGTTCGCCGCGCTCGAGAAAACGCCTTGCGCCCTGATCGACGACGTCGAACAACAGGTCCTGCTTGGATCCGATGTGGGCGTACAAGGAACCCCTCAGAAGGCCCAGCGCGTCGCCGAGATCCTGCATCGAGGTGCCGTGATAGCCGCGTTCGGAGAAGAGGCGGGCGGCCGCGCTCACAAGCTCGTCCCTCCTGCGGCTTCGAAGCGATACGGACACGATTAGCTCTCCACGAAGTGCGGACATTGGGGCCAACAAACAATCAGTTGTTTGGAAGAGTACCAGATTAATGTTGAGCGATGCCACCTGGGCGCTCCAGCCCCGCCACCGAGCGGGCCCCGCTGATCCTCAGACGGCTGCGGCGCGCCTACCCCGAAGCTCGAATAGCGCTCGACTACGCGACCCCCCTGGAGTGCGCGGTCGCCACGATCCTGTCGGCGCAATCCACCGATGTCGGCGTCAACAAGGTGACCAAATCGCTGTTCTCCAAGTACCGGACTCCAGAGGACTACCTCGCGGTCACAGACGAGGAGCTGCAGCGGGAAATCCACGCCACCGGGTTCTTTCGTCAGAAGACCAAGGCGCTGAAGGGCCTGGCGCACCGGCTCGTGGACGACTTCGATTCACAGGTACCGAAGACGATGGCAGAGCTCATTTCCCTCCCCGGTATTGCACGCAAGACCGCCAACATCGTGCAGGGCAACTGCTTTCCGGATGTAGCCAGGAAAGATCCCGATGCCGGAATGGCCGTCGACACTCACGTCGGGCGGCTGGCCGTTCGCCTCGGGCTCACCGAACACGACTCTAAGGAGGCCGAGCGGATCGAGCGCGACCTGGTGCAGCTCGTCCCCAAGCGCAGCCGCTTGAACGCGTCGAACTTGTTCATCGAGCACGGCAGACGGATCTGCCTGGCCAAGGCGCCGCGCTGCGAGGACTGTCTGATCGAGCCGCTGTGTCCCTCGAGCCAGGAGGCGGGGCTGGGCGACCTCTATCGGACCCCGGTTCGTCAGCGCGGTGGCGGCTAGGCCCAGATTCCCTGCAGACGCAACTCTTCCGAACAACTTTGGCCCCGAAACGGCCTCTACGGTCGGTTTTTGAGCCAAACCTCGAGCCGGCCGCGGTTCGCCCAACCTCACTTTGGACGAATCACCCCTACGATGGTCAAGTGCACCTCCCCGAAAATCCGGTGGCATTCGAGCGCCTCTGCATCCCGCTCGCGGCGTTACACGGCACGGCTCCGCCGAGGTCGGAATTGGGATTCAATCTGTCGCTCACGTACCCTCCGGGTACGCAGCGCTCCTCGCGCCTGGCGAACCGGGGCGCAGTGACGCTCTCGGTGCACACCGTCTTTCCGGTGCGGAGCACTAAGTGAGCAAGAGAGTGTTACTGGCCGCCCCGCGCGGCTACTGCGCCGGAGTCGACCGGGCCGTACAGATCGTCGAGCGCGCGCTCGACACACTGGGAGCGCCTGTCTACGTGCGCAAAGAGATAGTCCATAACCGCCACGTCGTCTCCGAGCTATCCCAGCGCGGGGCGGTGTTCGTGGACTCGGACGACGAGATTCCCGAGGGCGGGGTTTGCATCTTCTCCGCGCATGGTGTCTCGCCGGCGGTCAGGAGCAACGCCGAGGCCCGCAACCTCCACGTCATCGATGCCACCTGCCCCCTGGTCACGAAGGTGCACCTCGAGGCCAAGCGCTTCGACCGCGCCGGGAGAAAGATCATCCTCGTTGGGCACATTGGGCACGAGGAAATCGAGGGGACCGCAGGCGAGGCGCCCGAGCAGACGAGGGTGATCGAAAGCATCGAGCAGATGAAGGAGCTTGATCTCGAGCCCCATGAGCCGGTCGCATATCTCACGCAGACCACGCTCTCGGTCGACGACACACGCGACGTCGTGGAGGGCCTGCGCAACCAATTCACCGATCTCATGGGCCCACATTCCGACGACATTTGCTATGCCACTCAGAACCGGCAGGTCGCGGTCAAGGCGATAGCTCCGGAGTCCGACGTGGTACTCATCGTCGGAGCGATCAACTCGAGCAACTCGAACCGCATGGTCGAGGTTGCCCAAAAGGCGGGAACGCCTGCCCACCTGGTCCCGGACGCGAGCGCCTTGGACGAGAGCTGGCTGGAGGGGGCCGAAACCGTCGGAGTGAGCTCCGGCGCCAGCGCTCCCGAGGTGCTCGTAGAGGCCTTGCTGGAACGTCTGGCCGGCCTTGGCTACGAGAATGTCGAAACCAAGGAGGTCACGTCGGAAGCGGTGACTTTCTCACTGCCCCCGTGGCTGCGGGCGGACGCTTAAAGGGCGTTTGCGTGCCGAGTGGTGGTGGTCAGATGCTCTATATGGTCATCCTGCCACCATTCGGCGCCGAGCGGCCGCTCGGTTTAGCCGATCGACTGCTCGATCTCACCGGCCATGTCGAAGTCCCGAGCCGTGAGGCCCCCCTCCGCGTGAGTCGACAGAGCTAGGCGTACGCGGTTCCAGCGGATGTCGATGTCCGGGTGGTGGTCGTAGCGGTCGGCGAGCCGGGCGACGTCGTTGACGAAATGTATGGCCGCGGTGAAGTCCTCGAACTCGAATACCTTCTGGATCTCGAGGCCCTCTCGTTCCCAGTCCCCCAGCTCGTCGAGGCGCTGCTCGATCTCTTCGTCTTCCAGCAGGTCTGCCACTCACTCTCCTCCGCCGTCCGGTCTCCGGCGGAACATACCGCAGACGACGGGAGACGCAACTGGCCCGGCGGACTCGCAGTCCCGCCGGATCGCCGATGATGTAGGTATGGAGCGAGACAGGACCCTTTTCGCCGATCGTTCGGACCGGGCCAAGCTGCGTGTGCACGGCCCCAAGCGGCTGTGGTTCCTCCATCAGCAGCTCACCCAGGCGTTCGAGGACATGACGCCCGGCGCGGTGCGTGATGCGGCAATGATCACAGTTCACGGACGCATGCGCGGCTACCTGGAGACGGTTGCCACCGAGGATGCGGTCCTGTGCCACTTCGAGCCCGAGCTTCGGCCCGGCCTGATCGAGGAGTTGAGCCGTTTCGCCCCCCTTATCCCGGTGGAGATCGACGACGTCACCGAGGACTGGGGGCTTGTCCTCGTGGCCGGCCCCGAGTGGAAGGAGGGCGCGCGACTCTGCCCCCACGCGATCATGCACGAGACCGCATCCTTGGGGGTGCCCGCCGCCTACCTGTGGATGCCGGCTGAAACCACGGCGAAGGCACTCGACGTCCTTGCCGAGCAGGGCTTCGAGCCCGCGGCCGAAGAGCGCTTGGAGGCGCTGCGAGTAGAGCTGGGCGTGCCCCGATGGGGGCGGGAGATGGACTTCAAGACCTTTCCCCAGGAGGTGGGGGTAGACGAGCGCGCCGTCCACTACAACAAGGGCTGCTATCTGGGACAGGAGGCCATGGCCAAGATTCATTTTCGCGGCAAGGTGAATCGGCGGCTTGCTCGGCTCGGCGGTCTGCAGCCGCTGGCCGCGGGCGCCGAGGTGATCCTCCAGGGAAAGAAGATCGGAGCCGTAACGAGTTCTTCCAACCGACGCGCTCTGGCGCTGGTCCGGGCCGAGGTCGAGCCGGGCACCGAGGTCATGGTCGGGGGCTCGGCGGCGACCGTGGATCCGGCCGAGGAGGGCCGATGACTGCGCGTAACGCTCACTACCGAGGCGATGACATCGTCGTCCGCAAGATCGAGGTCGGCTCGATGGAGAACAACGTCTACGTCCTCGAGTGCCCCGAAACGCACGACGCGTTCCTTATTGATGGCTGCTTCGAGCCGGACACGATCATGTCCGGTGCCGAGGGAGCGAAGGTGAGGGCGATCCTTCAGACGCACGGGCACCCCGACCACGTCCAGGCGCTTTCAGAGCTGAAGAGACGGCTGGACGTGCCCGTGTACGCACACCCGGGCGACGGCTATCCCGTTGCGATCGACCGGGATCTCGCCGATGGCGATGTGCTGGCTCTGGGGGAACGGGAGGTCACGGTACTGCACACGCCCGGCCACACGCCCGGAGGGGTCTGCTTTCTGACCGGACGCCATCTCATATCGGGCGACACGCTTTTTCCTGGGGGGCCTGGGGGGACTCACGACGACCGGAGAGCCTTCGAGCAGATCATCGCCGCCATCGAGAAAAAGCTCTTCACGCTGCCCGACGACACCGCGGTGTACCCCGGTCATGGGGCCGACACCACGATCGGCGCCGAGAAGCCTCAGCTTCAGGAGTGGAAGGACCGGGGTTGGTAGGCGGCGCCACACCTTCATGGCGCCAAATCATTAACAATCGCTGACAAACCTGCAGGTCGGCGCACCAAGGGCTCCGGTGGTCGCGTTTAGGCGCACAATCGAGGGCATGGACCACACTCGCTCGCTGAGGGTCGCCGGCCTGCTCGGAAGCATCGCCGCGCTGGCGCTGCTGTGGGTGGCCTCGTCGCTGACCCGGCTGGTGCCGTTCCCGCCGACAGCCGTCGCCGCTCGTATCGTCCGGCTCACGCCGGGAGACCTCGCCACCTTCTTCATAGACACGCTCGGCCACTGGGCGCTGCGGCTTCTGACTCTGGGTGCCCTGGCGGCGGCGCTCCTCATCGGTGCCGAGGCGCTCGTGGTGACAGCCTCCGGCTCCTGGCCCCGTCCGAGAATCGCCGCCGTCATGCTCGGCGTCGTCGCGGCCGCGGCTGCGTTCCTGGACCCGACCTTCCAGCCCGACCCGCTCTACGTCATCGCCGCCACCGTCTTCGCCGGCGCCCTCTACGCCGGGGTAGCGGGCCGGGTGCACCGCCGGCTCGCATCTGAAGTGCAGGGCGCCGACGAGGTGCGGCGGCAGACGATCCGGCTGGGGCTGATGGGGGGACTTGCGTTGGCTGCCTTCGGGGGAGGAGCAGGGTGGCTCGTCAGGCGCCTGGGAGGGCCCGACACCAACGTGGCTCTGACTCCGCCTCAAAGCCCCGCCGCGGCCCCCTCGAGAGGGGCCTGGCCGGAGGTCTCCGGCATCACTCCCGAGGTCACCTCGGCGGCCGAACACTACGAGGTCGACATTAACCTCCTTCCTCCCAGCGTGGAGGCGGACTCATGGACACTCAACATCGCGGGGAAGGTCTCGAAGCCGCTCGAGCTGTCCTTCGACGAGCTCCAGGAGCGCTTCGAGATCGTCGAGGAGTACGCCACGTTGGCCTGCGTGTCCAACGAGGTCGGGGGCAACCTGGTGGGGCACTCGAGATGGGGAGGCGTCCGCCTCAGTGAGGTCCTGGACACGGTGCGGCCTCTGCTCGGCGGCGAGGACGTGGTGCTGAAGGCAGCCGACGGCTATTCGGACTCGATCCCGCTGGAGGTGGCGAGGGACCCCCGCGTGATCATTGCAGTGTCGCAGAACGGCCGCCCCCTGACGCGCGAGCACGGCTTTCCCTGCCGTCTCCGAGTGCCCGCGATCTACGGGATGAAGAACGTCAAGTGGTTGCAGTCGATCGAGGTCTCGGGCTCCGACTACGACGGCTACTGGCAGAAGCGCGGATGGTCCGACGACGCGACCGTCAAGACGCAATCTCGCATCGATGTCGCCGGCGAGGGCCTGGCCGCCCGAGTGGACGAGCAGACGTGGATCGCGGGGGTGGCGTGGGCCGGAGACAGGGGGATCGAGCTCGTCGAGGTTTCCCTCGATGCCGGGACGACGTGGGAGTCGGCGCAGGTCAGGGAACCGCTGAGCTCGGTGTCATGGGTCCAGTGGGCCTTTCGTTGGACGCCCAAGGAAGCCCGTACCGTGACGGTGGCGTGCCGTGCTACCGACGGCGAGGGCGAGGTCCAGACCGCCCGGCTTGCGCCACCTCATCCCGACGGCGCCAGCGGCTACCACGAGGTGGCGGTCTCGGTCACCTAACGGGCACGCGTCTCAGGCGGGCTCGAAGTGGATGAGGACCACCCCGGCCTCCGACACCTCCCGACGGATGGCCAGCTCGATCCTCTCGGAGGCGGCGTGGATTCGGGCGAGCGGCAGATCTGCGCGCCCCCGCACATGGGCCGTGATGTCGAGACGGCCGGAAGCACCGGTGACGAGTACCTCGTGGCAATCGAGGACGTCGTTCTCGGCCTCAGCGACTTGTCGCACCGTGGCCACGATGTCGTGTCGCTGCTGAGTCACGTCCGTGCCGAAGACCGTTGTCTCGAGCGGCTCGAGGTGAGTGTCGACGCGGGCCTCGTCACCGAGCTCGGAGAGCACCGCCTCCTCGATCCTCTCCGAGAGCTCGTGAGCCTCCCCCAGGGAGGTCAACGCACCCACTTTGGCATGGAGCGTCACGTGCAGCCTTTCCTTGCTGCTCTCCCGAAAAGCGTGGACGATGACGTTGTGGACCTCGTGAACGCCCTCGGCGCGGCTGGCCGCGGCCTGGGCCCGCTCGACGTAGGAGCTGGTCTCCGAGGTGGGCTCGACGTGGACCACGACGTCGGCTCCCGGGACCACCCGGGCGATCTCTCTCTCGACTCCCTCGGCGATGTCATGAGCGCGTTCCAGAGAGCTGGTCCGGCCCGCGGCCACCGTGACGTCGGCGAAGAGCTGTTTGCCGCCGCTTCGCACTCGCACCCGGCGCGTCTCGGCCACGCCCGGCGTTCTCTTTGCGGCCGCGGTGATCGCCTCGGCGGGGTCGTCCGGCGCCCGGTCCATGAGGACGTCGATCGATCTCCGGGCGAGTCGCCACGCCGCCACCAGCACCGCGGCCCCCACCAGCAGGCCGCCTGCGGCGTCCGCTCGCGGGAGCCCGGAACGGACCAACAATAGGCTCACCAGCGCCACCACGGCCGTTCCGATGTCCGTGGAGAAGTTGAGCGCTCCCGCCCTAAGGGCCTCGGAGCTTTCGGCTTGAGCGGTACGACGCAGAAGGACCACCCTCACCGCATCCACCACGATCGACAGCCCCAGCAATGCGAGGGCGTACCCAGGCGCCTGCACCTGCGACGGTGATCCGACCAGCCGCGAGACCGCCTCCCACGCGATGCCCGCCACGACCATCGTCAGCACCACCATCTGGGCGAACGCGGCGAGGTTCTCAGCCTTGGCGTGACCGTAGTGGTGAGACTCGTCCGCGGGCCGGCCCGCCAGGCGCACGGCGAAGAACAGCAAGACCAGCGCAACCAGATCGAGCCCCGAGTCGACAGTCTGTGACAGTAGGGCGAGGCTCGAGGTTTGCAGCCACACGATCAGCTTGAGAACGCCGAGGAGCGCGGTTACGCCGAGGGCGAGCAGGACCGCCTTGGGAGCGGTGCCGGGAGCATCCACGGTCCGCGAGCCTAGGGCCGCCCGGCCCCCGCTGCGCCCGGTCACGGCGGCCCCGGGTCGGGTTGGGCGCGCGTCGTGTGGCAAACGCTCGAGACCGAGCATTCTTGACCCCCCAAAAAGGTGGTGAAAAGCGGACCGAGGACGTTTGACCCCCCAAAAAGGTGGTGACAAGCGGACCGAGGACGTTTGACCACCGCCGATAGCAGCCGATCCGGCCCCCTTCGGGCGGTGGTTCCGGCGAGGATTAGCCTCGGCTAAACTATGATTTATGTCTCCACAGACTTCCTCCGCTACCCAGGACTACCTCAAAGCTATCTACCAGCTCGCCGAGCGGCCGCCTCCCGCGCCCGCCTCCGTGCTCGTCTCGACCACCGCACTGGCGCAGCGCCTCGATGTTTCCGCGGCGTCGGCCACCAACATGCTCAAGAGGCTCGACCAGCTCGGCCTCGTGGCGCATGTGCCCTATCACGGGGCCCGGCTCACGGAGCGGGGCCGGGCCGTCGCTCTCGAGGTCGTGCGCCATCATCGCCTGCTCGAGACTTATCTCGCACAGGCGCTCGGGGTGCCGTGGGACGAGGTTCACGATGAGGCGGAGATTCTTGAGCACGTGCTCTCCGAGGAGCTCGAGGAACGCATATCCGCTCACCTCGGACATCCGACCCTGGATCCTCACGGTGATCCGATCCCAGGCAAGGACCTCACCCTGCCGGACCCGGTGCGCACGACGCTGTGGGACGGTGCCGAGGGCAAGCGGCTGGTGGTCGAGCGCGTTTCCGACGCCGAGCCCGAAGCCTTGCGCTATTTGGCCGGGCTCGGGATCGGGCTCGGCACGGTCGTCGAGGTCGACGGCCGAGGGCCCGTCGGAGGGCCGTTGTTCGTGAGTCTTTCCGGCGAGGACGGCCACAGAATCGCGCTGTCGCGCGAGATTGCAGAGGCGATATGGGTTTCCTAGACAAGCTGAACAACGGCGGGGGGCGCAACCGGCTCGACCGGCGCGGCTTCCTCAAGCGTTTTGGAGCCGCGGGGGCGCTGTCCGGCGCGACGCTGCTGGGGGGCCGTGAATTGGTGAATGCCCAAGACGCAGGTCAGCACGAACTTCACTCGGGCTCGAGGCATCGGCTCGCCGGTCACGGTCTCGGCGCGGTCGGCCGTGTCGACCACGCGGCCAATGGCTTCCATCCCAGCGATATCCTCACCGACTTTGACGGCGGGGAGGTTTCCCGTGACCGTTCGGGAAAAACAGTGCGTGAGTACACGTTCGTGGTCGCAGACAAAGAGATCGAGGTCGCCCCGGGCGTGTTCTTTCCGGCATGGACCTATAACAACAGAGTGCCCGGCCCCACCATTCGCGCTACCGAGGGTGACCGGATCCGAATCGAGATGGTGAATGCCAGCGAGCATCCTCACACGATGCACTTTCACGGATTCCATCCCTCCGGCATGGACGGCGTCCCGGGCTTCGGTGAGGCGCAACCGGGGGAGTCGTTCACCTACGACTTCATCGCCGATCCCTTTGGAACGCATCTGTATCACTGCCATTCGTTGCCGCTGCCCCAGCACATCCATCGTGGTCTCTACGGGGCTTTCATAGTCGATCCCAAACAGGGGCGCCCCGACGCCCATGAGATGGTCATGGTCATGAACGCTTTCGATACTAACTTCGACAACGAGAACGAGGTCTACGCCGTCAACACGATTGCGTTCGCCTACATGAACGATCCGATCAAGATCAATGCCGGCGAGCTGCAGCGTGCACATGTGATCAACATCACCGAGTTCGACCCCATCAACTCGATCCATTTGCACGCCAACTTCTTCCACCTCTACCGAACCGGCACCTCGCTTCAGCCGGACGAGTTCACCGACACGATCTCCATGGGTCAGGCCGAGCGGCACATGATCGAGTTCACCTACAAACAGCCCGGCCAGTTCATGTTTCACGCACACCAGACCGAGTTCGTCGAGCTCGGGTGGATGAGCGCTTTCGAGGTGGCCTGATGGCTACCGAAGCCGCACGTTCGCAACGAGTGCCGCTGTGGGTCACGGGCACGATCCCACTGCTTCTGATTGCGCTCCTGGTGGTCTTCTTCATCGTGGCGAACCCCATAGCGTCGCTGAGAGACGTGCCTCCCGCCGAAGTCGTGGCGGTCGAGCGCGCGGTTCTGTCCGAAGGCGAGATCGAGCTACACGTCAGGAACGATGGCCCCGACTCCGTCTCGGTTGCCCAGGTCCTCGTCAACGACGCCTACCGCAGCTACGAGAGCACCGACGGCCGGCTGGGGCGTCTCGAGACGGCAACCTTTACGATCCAGTATCCGTGGGAAGACGGGCTTCCGCTTTCGATCGGTCTGGTCACGTCCACCGGCGCCGTCATCGAGCACGAGATCGAGGCCGCCGCACTCACTCCCTCCCCCGACGCCTCCACCCTGTTGGTCTACGCGCTCCTGGGCCTATACATAGGGATCATCCCCGTGGCCATCGGCCTCTTGTGGTTCCCAGCCCTCAGGGGCGCAAGCACGGCTTGGCTCTCCTTCTTTCTCGCGTTCACGGTGGGCTTGCTCTTGTTCTTGCTGGTGGACGCGGTCGCAGAGGGCTTCGAGCTGGCCGCGGAATCGGCCGTCTCACTCAACGGCCTCGGCTTGTTCGCCACCGGCGCGCTCGCTGCGGTCGTGGGCTTGGTGGTGTTGGAGCAGTACCTGCAGTCCCGTCGCGACGGGCGCCTTTCCGCACTTGCCCTGGCTTATCTGGTGG
>Ga0136614_10000752_pt1 | contig 17488 bp, 17 predicted proteins | sample AntDrymUQ2792106_2_FD_106643 | JGI IMG/M metagenome (GOLD analysis project Ga0136614, IMG submission 106643) | Polar desert sand microbial communities from Dry Valleys, Antarctica - metaG UQ279 (21.06) | ecosystem: Environmental > Terrestrial > Soil > Desert | place: Antarctica: Dry Valley... | reverse complement strand
TCCAGACCTTGCCCAGTGACGACATCGCGGCTGCCACCGTAGTCGACGTTCCGGACGACTAACGCTTCCAGGGGAGCATTCTCACCCCCAGAATGCACCCCTAGATGCGTTTGGGGGGCTGGCTACTTCCAGGGCAGTGCCGAGCCTGACACCGTCACACGCCGCTGATCACGCCAGCCAGGGCGCCCTACGAGGCAGCGAGCTCCCATCGCGCGAACGCCTCCTCGACCGCGCGCCTGGCGGCGGCGTGGCGTTCGGTCGACCGCGCCGTGCGCTCGGGCGTCGACCAGGCGGAGGGCTCGGCGAGCTCGGACTCGAGCTGCTTCAGCGCCGCCTCGGCCTGCTCGATCTCGCGCTCGAGCTCCCGGATCCGCCTGCGCGCGTTCTTCGACAGCGGCGCCGCCTTCGACCCGCCATTGGGCTTGGCATCGTCGGTGAGCGCGGCCGCCGTCGCCGCCGCGAGGCGCTCGCCGGCGCAGTCGGGACCCGCCGCGGCGGCCTTGGCCTTCCGCTTGGACGTCGCCGGCTTGGACGTCGCCGGCTTGGGCTGGGACGGCAACGGCGCCTGCGCGACCGCCGGCAGCGGCTTTGCCGCCTTCGTCGGGACCGGCACCCTGGCCTTCTTCGGCGCCCGCTCCGCCAGGCGCTTCTCCTCGCGCACGCGCAGGAACTCCTGCCCGCCGCCGTCGTAGGAGCGCAGCGTTCCGTCGAGCACGGCGACCGTCCGCGTGCCGACGGCCTCCAGCAGCGCGCGGTCGTGCGAGACGAGCAGCAGTGCGCCCTCGAAGGCCAGCAGCGCATCCTCGAGCGCCTCGCGACTCTCGAGGTCGAGATGGTTTGTCGGCTCGTCGAGGATCAGCACGTTGGCCCCCGACGCGACGAGGATCGCCAGCGACAGCCGCCGCCGCTCGCCGCCGCTGAGGCCGTCGAGCGGCTTCTCGGCCTCCTCGCCGCTGAACAGAAAGCGCCCGAGCAGCGCGCGCGCCTTCTGCGGCGGCAGCCCGGTGTGGATTCCGCAGGCCTCGATCACCGTTCGCGCACGTCCACCCACCCCGCGGCCGAGCTCGTCAGCGTGCTGGGAGAGGTGGCCGAGCTTGACGTTGTGGCCCGTCGACAGCCGCCCTGCCGCCAGCGGCCGGATCCCCGCGAGCGTGTCGATCAGCGTGGTCTTGCCCGCGCCGTTGGGCCCGACGAGCGACACGTGCTCGCCGCGCTCGAGCCACAGCTCGGCGTCTTCCACGAGCACCGTCGGCGGATCGCCGACCTCGATGCGCCCGCCGGTCAGCTCGAAGACGACGCGCCCCGAGCGCTCTGGTGCCTTGAAGTCGAACTTCAGCGCCTCGCGGTCGCGCGGATCGCGCTCGATCCGCTCGATCTTGTCCAGCCGCTTGACGCGCGACTGCGCTTGCTTGGCCTTCGTCGCCTTCGCCCGAAATCGCTCGACGAAGCGCTCCAGCCGCGCGATCTCAGCCTGCTGCTTGTCGATCGCGCGCCCCAGCGCGATCTCGCGCGCGGCGAGCTCCTTGCGCCACTGCGTCCAGGTGCCGGGAAAGAACTTCGAGCGACCGGCCTCGAGCTCGAGCACCGCGGTGCCGACCGCCTCGAGGAACCAGCGGTCGTGCGCGACGAGCACGATCGCGGTGTCCAGGCCAACGAGCGTCTTCTCGAGCCATTCCAGCGACTCGATGTCGAGGTGGTTCGTCGGCTCGTCGAGCAGCAGCAGGTCGGGGTCGCCCGCCAGCGCCCGCGCCAGCGAGGCGCGCGTCAGCTCGCCGCCGGAGAAGCTCTTCAGCTGGCGGTCCAGCGCGTCCTCGGAGAAGCCCAGGCCGCGCACCATCGCGGTCGCGCGGTCGCGCCAGGTCCAGCCGCCGGCGTGCTCCAGGCGCGCCTCGGCGCGCGAGTACGCGTCAAAGGCGGCCTCGCGTCCGTCCGCCATCTCCTGCGCGAGGCGCGCGAGGTCCTGCTCGACGGCGATCAGGTCGCCGCAGCCGCTGAGGATGTAGTCGCGCAGGCTCAGCTCGCGGTTGCGCGGGGGGCGCTGGTCGTGCAGGGCGACCTTGCAGCCCTTCTCGAAGGACAGCTCGCCGCCGTCGACCGACGTCTCACCGGCGAGCATCCGCAGCAGCGTCGTCTTGCCCGCGCCGTTTCGCCCGGCGATCGTCAGCCGGTCGCGTCGCTCGAGCTTGAAGGAGACGCCGCGCAGCAATGGGTTGCCGGCCATGTCCTTGGAGAGGTCGGAGGCGATCAGGACGGCCATGCCTCCATGGTAGGAGGGGGTGCGGGCATTGGCATACTCAGCCGATGCAAGCGGCCAGGTGGATGACCGTGGCGGGCGTCGCCGTCACGAGCTGCCTGGCGCCGTCGGCCTGCGGCGGCGACGGCGACGGCGACGGCGAGACGTCGTACGGCTCGAGCGCCGGGACCCACTCGGGCGACATTCGCGACACGTGCGCGGCGTTCAACGCAAACGACCCCCTGCTCGGTTCGATGCGACCGCTCTGCCCCGTGCAGACGACGTTCAGCGATCAGCTGTCGGCCGTCCAGGCGTGCCGGCCCGGCACGCCCGTCGCGTGCCTCGCGCGCGTTCGCCAGACGAGGCGCACCGTGCGCCTCCACCGGCGCCTGAGCCGCCGCGCCGATCGGGCCGTCGAGCGCTCCGAGCCGTCGCGGGCGTGCAAGCAGGTGCTGGTCACGCCGCCCGCGGGCTGCGCGTTGTTTGCCAGCGTCGAACGCGCCATGACGCTGCAGGAGCGCGGCCTGCAGCGCGGATCCGAGGCGGACCTGGAGCGCGCGCAGGACGCGCTGGCCGGCCCTGACGACGCGGCGGAGCCCCCGACGGCCAAGCGGATACTCACGACGTTCCGCCGCGCCTGCGACTGACCGCCATGCCCGACGCACCCACACGGCTCGATGCCCCCGAGCGCCGCCCCGCCATCCTCGCCGTCGACGATGAGCCGGCGGTGCTCGCCGCGGTCGCGCGCGACCTGCGCCGCGGCTTCGGCGAGCGCTACCGCGTGCTGCGCGCCACGTCGGGCGCCGACGCACTGGACCTCCTGCGCCAGCTGCGCACCCGCGGCGACCAGGTCGCGCTGCTGATCGCCGACCAGCGCATGCCCGGCATGGTGGGCACCGACTACCTCGTCGAGGCGCGCAAGATCGTGCCCGACGCCAAGCGCGTGCTGCTGACGGCCTACGCCGACACCGAGGCCGCGATCGCGGCGATCAACGACGTCGCCCTGGACTACTACCTGCTCAAGCCCTGGGATCCGCCGCAGGAGCAGCTGTTTCCCGTCGTCGAGGATCTGCTGACGACGTGGGAGTCCGGCGCGGCGCTCGAGGCGGGCGGCGTGCGGATCGTCGGGCACCGCTTCTCCAAGGACTCCCACGACCTGCGCGACTTCCTCGCGCGCAACGGCGTCCCCGCCCGCTGGCTGGACATCGAGCGCGACGGCGAGGCGCGCGAGCTGCTGACCGTCGCCGGCGTTCCCGCCGACCGGCTGCCGGTGGCGCTGCTGGAGGACGGCACGGTGCTCGAACGCCCGACGGTGCTCGAGCTCGCCCAGCGGCTCGGGGTCGCCGGCCGCCCGGCGCAGGAGCACTACGACCTGATCGTCGTCGGCGGCGGCCCGGCCGGGCTCGGCGCCGCCGTCTACGGCGCATCGGAGGGTTTGCGCACGGTGATGGTCGAGCGCGAGGCACCCGGCGGCCAGGCCGGCCAGAGCAGCCGGATCGAGAACTACCTCGGCTTCCCCGCGGGCCTCAGCGGCTCTGACCTGGCGCGCCGCGCGACCGACCAGGCCCGCCGCCTCGGCGCGGAGCTGCTGACCGTGCAGGACGTCGTCGGCCTGCGCGCCGAGGGCGCCGGACGACTCGTCGAGCTGGCCTGCGGCGGCGAGCTGAGCGCCAACTGCGTGTTGATCGCCTCGGGCGTGTCCTACCGTCAGATCGGCGCGCCCGGCTTCGCCGAGCTGACCGGCGCCGGCGTCTACTACGGCGCGGCGATGACCGAGGCACGCTCGTGCTCAGACCAGCACGTCGTCGTCATCGGCGGCGCCAACTCGGCCGGACAGGCGGCCGTGCACTTCAGCTCCTATGCGCGCCACGTGACGATGCTCGTGCGCGGCCCGTCGCTGGAGAAGTCGATGTCGCACTACCTCATCGAGCAGATCGCGGCGCTGGAGAACATCGAGGTGCGGACGTCGACCTCCCCCGTCGCCGCCGAGGGCGAGGACCACCACCTGCGCCGGCTGCGCGTGCGCCACGCGCAGAACGGCGGCGCGGAGGAGGCGCTGGACGTCGACGCCTGCTTTGTCTTCATCGGGGCGTCGCCGCGCACGGACTGGCTCGAAGGCGTTGTCGCGCGCGACGAGCGCGGCTTCATCCTCGCGGGCGCCGACGCGCAGGCCGCCGGCTGGCCGCTCAAGCGCGACCTACCCGCTCGAGACGACGGTGCCCGGCGTGTTCGTCGCCGGCGACGTGCGCGCGCGCTCGATCAAGCGCGTGGCGAGCGCCGTCGGTGAGGGCGCGATGGCGGTGTCGCTCATCCACGAGTACCTCGTCGACGCGTGAGCCCGGCCGAGGTCACGCGCGCCCACCTGCGACCGATCGACCTGTTCGACGACCTCGACGACGACCAGCTCGACGACTGGGTCGCCGCCGCGCGCGAGCTGCGCGTGCCGGCCGGCACGGTCCTCGCCGAGGAGGGGACCACCCCGCTCGGGCTGCTGCTGCTGCTCGACGGCATCGTGCAGACGCTGCTGCTCGACGCCGATCGCGCCGAGCCCGCGGGGCGCCACCGCGCGCCGACCTGGATGGGCGCGATCTCCGTGCTGACCGGCGAGGAGATCAAGGTGCGCCTGCGCGCCGACACGGCATGCCGTCTGGCCATCATCGACCCGACCGAGGCACGCCGGCTCGTCTTCGCCCACCAGGCCGTCCACGAGCGCGTGATGGCGCAGGTCGCGCCGGTCATCCGTCGCGTCGCCGACAACGAGGCGCACCGCGAGCGGCTCGCCTCGCTGGGCACGATGGCCGCCGGCCTCGCGCACGAGCTCAACAACCCGGCCGCCGCGGCGCGCCGCTCGGCCGCCGAGATGGCCGAGGTGATCGAGGTCATCAGCGCGACGATGGCGCGCTTCGTCGATTCGGGCGTCGAGCGTGAGGAGGCGGCGAAGCTCGTCGCGCTGCAGCAGCAGGCCGTCGCGCACAGCGCGAGCTGCACGGCGCTCGACGCACTCGACGCGGCCGACGCCGAGGATGCCCTGCTCGACCGCCTCGAGGCGCTCGGCATCGACGAGCCCTGGCGGATCGCCGAGCCGCTGTCCGCCGCGCGGATCGACCAGGCTTGGCTGGAGCAGGTCGCGACGCTCGCCGGCCCGGCCACCGGCGCCGCGCTGCGCTGGGTCGCGGCGACGTTGACGGCCGGACGCCTGGCGACCGAACTACAGGACGCGACGCAGCGCATCTCGGGTCTCGTCAGCGCGGTCAAGAGCTACGCCTACATGGACGCCGGCGAGATGGCTGAGCTCGATCTGCACGAGGGCCTCGAGTCGACGCTCGTCATCCTCGGCCACAAGCTCAAGCACACCGCGATCGAGGTCGTCCGCGACTACGACCGCAGCCTGCCGCGCGTCACGGTCAGCGGCGCGGAGCTCAACCAGGTCTGGACGAACCTGCTCGACAACGCGATCGACGCGCTCGGCGAGCGCGGCACGATCACCGTCACGACGCGCCGCGACGGCGACTGCGCAGAGATCGCCATCGGCGACGACGGGCCGGGAATCTCCGAGGAGCTGACGCGGCGCATCTTCGACCCGTTCTTCACGACCAAGGAGATCGGCAGCGGCACCGGCCTGGGGCTGGCGACCGCGCGGCGGATCGTCGTCGACCGCCACAACGGCTCGCTGTCGGTGCAATCCGCACCCGGCGCCACCACGTTCCTCGTGCGCCTGCCCTTGCGATGACCCGCACGCAGCGCCTGAGCCTGTTCGCGGCGATTATGGGCTCCTTCGTCGTGGGGCTCGACGCGACGGTCGTCAGCGTGGCCCTGCCGGCCATCGAGGAGGACCTCGGTGGCGGCCTCGCCGCCCAGCAGTGGATCTCCAATGGCTACCTGCTGGCGCTGGCGGCGCTGATCCTCGTCGGCGGGTCGCTCGGCGATGTCTTCGGCGAGCGGCGCGTGTTCAGCGCCGGCGTCCTTGGCTTCGGCGCGAGCTCGCTGCTGTGCGCGCTCGCGCCCAGCATCGGGGTGCTCGTCGGCGGACGGGTGCTGCAGGGCGTCTTCGGCGCGCTGCGGGCGCCGAGCGCGCTGGCGGTGATCGTGGCGGCCTTCCCGCCCGCGCAGCGCGGCGCCGCCGTCGGTTCCTGGACCGCGTGGTCGGGAATCGCGGCGGTCCTCGGCCCACTCGTCGGCGGCCAGCTGATCGACGCCGCGTCGTGGCGCTGGATCTTCGCGATCAACGTGCCGTTCGTCGTGCTCACGCTCGTGATCGTCGCCGCGGCAGTGCCGCAGCGCGCGGCCGCGCAGGGGCGGGCGCCGGTCGACTGGCCCGGCGCCGCACTGTCGCTCCTCGGCCTCGCCGGGCCGACGCTGGCGCTGATCCGCCAGCCCGAGGCGGGCTGGGGCGCCCCTGACGTCTTCCTGCCGGGCGCCGCCGGCATCGTGTTCCTGGCGATCTTCCTGGCGCGCGAGGCCAGGACGGCGCACCCGATGCTGCCGCTCGGGCTATTCCGGCGGCGCAACTTCGCCGCTGGCAACGCGCAGACGCTGGCGATGTACGCCGGCCTGTCGATCCTCTTCTTCTACCTCGTCCTCTTTCTCCAGCAGGTCGGCGGCTTCACGGCGACCGAGGCCGGGCTCGCGACGTTGCCGACGACGTTCGTCATGTTCGCGCTGTCCAAGCGCGCGGGCATGCTCGCCGACCGGATCGGCCCGCGCTGGTTCATGGGCGGGGGCCCGCTGCTGGCAGCGATCGGCTTGCTGGCGCTGCTGCGCGTCGACGCCGACGTCGACTACGTGACCGACGTCCTGCCCGCGCTGCTGATCTTCTCGCTCGGCCTCACCGCGACGGTCGCGCCGCTGACCGCGACCGTGCTGGCGGACGCCGACGAGCACCAGGCCGGCATCGCGTCGGGCGTCAACAACGCGATCGCGCGCGCGGGCGGCCTGCTCGGAGTGGCGGCACTCGGCGCCGTCATCGCGGCGCAGTTCGCGGGCACGCTGCGCGGTGAGATCGACACGGCGGCGCTGTCGGCCACCGGGCGGGCCGTCGTGCAGCAGGCCGAGGATCGGGTGCTCGGGCGCGCCGACGTCTCCGGCCTGGGCTCACGCGAGGGCGCGGCGGTGGCGCGCGGCACCGAGGCCGCGTCGGTGCAGGCGTTTCACACCGGCATGGCGATCAGCGCCGGCCTCGTCGGCCTCGGCGGCATCCTCGGGCTGGCGTTCGTGCGCAATCCGCGCCGCGACGTCCCCTGCGCCGAGTGCGCCGGCGGCCAGCTGGCGGGAGCGCCGGTGGATGCGGCGCGCGAGCGCGGCGCCGCCGCGGCTGCGGCGATCCCGGCCGCGGCCGTGTAGCCACCACCGGCCCCGCGAGCGCACCCCACCGCTCGGCGCTGGGTCGAGCTGGACGATGTCGGCCACGCGCCGCAGCTCGACGTGCCGCTCGAGACGGCTCGGCTGATCCTGGAGTTCACCGCACGCTGACCTGGCTGACCGAGAACGCGCCCCCTTGGGGGTCGAGCAGCACCGCATTGCGCATGCCGAGCGAGTCCATCGGCGCAATGAGGACGCTGCCGCCGAGGTCGGCGACGTGCGCCGCGAGCGCATCGGTGTCGTCGACCCGCAGGTTGACGTTCCAGTGCGGCGGAACCGCTGGTCCGTCGGGTCCTGCCTCGGTCGCCGTCATGACGGCGACGACGTCGCGCGGGATCGGCTGGTCCGGCTCGCCGCCGACATAGCCGGGGAGTCGGAAGAGCGTGACCGGGTTCCCGGCGGCGATCGGCTCGGACTGCCACCCGAACACCGCGCCGTAGAACGCGCCTGCGGCGGCCGGGTCTGGGGTGTGCAGCGAGCTCATCGCCCACGTGCGCGGCTCGTTGACGAGCTGCGCGCCGGCCCGGCCGCGTGCCTCCCAGACGGAGAACCCCGCGCCGGTGGGGTCGACGAGGACGGCGATGCGACCCTCGCCCGGCGCGTCGAGGGGTCCGAGCACGAGACGCCCGCCCGCGCTCGTCGCGCGATCGACGGCGGCGTCGGCATCGTCGACGCCAACGTGGGTGTTCCACACCGGCATCGGCGGTCCACCGACCTCGGGAGCGCTTCCGATTCCGGCCACCGCGCGACCGTCCACATGCCCGACGAAGTACTGGCCCGGCAGGCCACCGGGCAGCGGCCCCGGCTCGGAGAACGCCCAGCCGAACACGGCCCCGTAGAAGCCGAGCGCTGCTCGCGGATCCGGCTGGAAGGTCTCCACCCAGCAGGGGACGCCGGCCGGATACTCGTCACGCTGGCTCATCGCGTTGAATCGTTCTCCCGGCGTTGTGGGACCCTGCCACCATAGCCAGCGGTCGCGTATGGAGCGCGGCCGATCGGCGTCTCGGGCGCCGACGCAGCGGACGCGGCGGGGGAGTCTCGCCGCCAGGTCACGCCGGCTCGCCGTGCTCCTGCAGCGCCGACCAGAAGGTGCCGCGCACGGCGTCGGCGCCCCAGGCGTTCGGCTCGATGATCTGGCAGTACCACAGCCCGCGATCACCGGGGCGGGCCTCGGCCTGCCCGGGATTGCCGGCCCGCACGCCGTGACCGAGGAAGCGCCCGTGGATGTCGGCCACGACGGCGCCGTGCTCGCCCGCCACCGCGCGGAGCGTTGCGTTGAGCTCGGCCAGGACGCCGACGACGTCGGGCCAGGGCGCAAGCCCCACCCGCCACGCCTCGCCGGTGCCGTCGCTGGGGTCATACACGGTGCCGACGACGACCGCGGCCCCCGGCGCGACGACAGCGTGCAGGCGGTCGAGCGCCTGGCCGACGCGGGCGCCGACGACGCCCACGACCTCGAGCGCCCGACGCGTGTCGCCGTAGGCGCCCAGCACGTCGTTGCCCCCGACTGTGAGGGTGACGACGCCCGGCACGACCGCCGACGACTCCAGCCGCGGCAGCTGGACGTCCAGGAGCGACGCCGTCGTGCCGCCGTCGCTGGCGAGCAGCCAGAACCCCAGCTCGGGGTGCGTCGTGGCGAGGTCGCGGCCCCGCCAGTCCGGAAAGTCGTCGTCGCGGTTGCGCGCGAGCAGGCTCGCGCCGCCTCGCCCGGGCCCGCCGGCGTACACGTCGATGGAGATGGAGTCGCCCAGGGCGACGTACAGCTTGGCTGCCTCGCCGAGCGAGCTCGTCATGCCCGGCTCGCTCGCTGCGGCTGCTGAGATTGGCGCTCAGCGGCCGGGGGGGTCGTACGCGAGCGCCACGCAGTTGGCGATGACGCCGGCCGAGGTGTCGTTGGCAGCATGCCGGATGAACTCGGCCCGGCCGAACACCACGGCATTGCGCCCGGTCTGCAGGGTCTGCCCGACTGCGTTACGAGCAGCGCCGGCGTCGGAGTGGACGACGATCACCGCTTGAAGCTTGCCGTCCGGGTTGTCGATCGACAGACGGTCGTCGTCGGACGTCACGTCGTAGCCGAGTTCGTCTTCGATGCATGTGACCATCTGCGCGCGGACGCTCTTGCGCTTCGGCTTGGCGTTCTCGGTCCCGGCGGCCTCGGAGCGACCGCTGTCGGAGTTCGGCTCCTTGTCGTCGTCGGAGCCACATCCCGTAACGATCAAGCCCGCGATGACGAGCACGGCGAGAGCAACACGGTGGCGATCCATGGCCGCAGTCTGCCCTACGCGCTCAGAAGATGACGAGATGCCGAGTCCGCGCGGGCCCCGCGGCGCGAAATCCCGCCCGGGGACGGACGGGCGGGGCGTCCTCAGCGGTCCTGCGACTCCTCCTCGTCGGCCTCGCCGTACTCGGCCGGCGACAGGTCGGACTCGCGCTCCGGGGTGAAGGCGTCGCGCTCCGGGAACGCCGCGCCGTCGTCGTGCGAGGCGTTGCGCACGAGGTCGCGCTCGGCGAGCTCGAAGCCCTCGGCGTCGCCGCCGCCGGCCTCGTACACCGGCCGCATCGCGTCGTCGACGTGGTCGTCGGGATCGACCCCGCCGACATCGGGGGCGGTGCCGCCGATCGCACGGGCCTCTGCGGCGGCCTCCCACTCCTGGCGGGTGGCGAAGTCGGGATCGGATTCAGCGTCGTTGCGTTCCATGGTCGGGCGACTACCCGTTCGCAGCGCGATCCATCGCCGACGTGAATAAACTGCGTAGCGTGCTTCGCCACCTGCCCGCCAGCGTCCTGCTCGCCGCCACCGCGCTGCTCGTCGCGGCGGCGCCCGTCTTCGCGCACGACGGCGGCGAGGGCTGGTGGGGCGAGACGAACGACCGGGTCGTGACGAACGCCGGGTTCGTGCTGATCATCTTCTTCCCGCTGTTCGTGTTTCTCATGTCGCTGCTGCAGTGGCAGCTCGAGAAGCGCAAGGACCGGCGCAAGGCCGAGGCCGAGCGTCGCGCACACGCCGGCGGCTGGTAGCCGCCGCCCGCGACGGCGGCACGTCCTCAAGCTTGGGACGGCCGTCGATCACCGGTCGATACGACCGATTCCGGCGGCGGGACGCACTCCGACGCCACGACAGCCGCGCAGGCCGTCGTGGCGGCGCTCGGCGCCGCGCTCGAAGCGCGCGACGGCTACACCTCTGAGCACGCGTCGGCCACCGCGTCGCTCACGCAGCGCGTTGGTGCGCGGCTGGGCCTCGGCAGCGGCGAGCTCGCCGAGCTGGCCCAGATCGCGGCCCTGACGTCGGCAAGCTCGGGGGTGCCGACGGGACATCATCCGCAAGTCCGTCAGCCTGACGGAGGCGGATTGGGCGGTCATGCGCGACGACTCGGCGGATCGGCGAGCGCATTCTCAAGGGCGTCCCGGAGCTCGGCGGCGTCGCGCGGGCCGTGCGCCACGGGCACGAGTGCTGGGACGGCGGCGACTACCCCGACCGCCTGGCGGGCGAGGAGATCCCGCTCACAAGCCGCATCGTCTTCATCTGCGACGCCTACGACGCGATGATCTCAGACCGCCCCTATCGGCCGCGCTGAGCGCCGCGGAGGCGATGCGCGAACCGCGCACCGGCGCCGGCACCGGCGCCGGCCGCCAGTTCGATCCACAGGTCGTGCAGAGCCTGCTCGCCGTCCTCGGCGAGAAGGACGAAGTGGCCAGCTGGCCGCCGCGCGAGACCCGCGAGCGCGCCCAGGCACAGGCGCTGGAGGCGATCGCCGCCGAGATCGGCGCAACCGACCTGTTCGTGCTGCGCCGCGCGAGCACGCGCCATTACGCGCACCTCGCCGGCGTCGGCCGCGGCGACGGCTGGGCCGGGAACATCGAGCTCGACGCCGCCGAGGAGACGCACCTGCGCGCCGCCGTCGCCGGCGGCGGCCCCCTCTGCGTGCCGCTGGACGGCACCGGCCGCGTCGTCGGCCCCTATCACGCCGGCAGCGCCGTCATCGTGCCCTGCGCAGGCGCTGTCGTGCGAGTTCGGCGCCGCGATGACCTTCCCGACCGACCACCACGAAGGCATGATCGGCTGGTCCAGCCACGGCTGGGAGCCCGCGAGGGAAGCCCTGCTCGTGCAGGCGATGCTGACGCTCGCCGGTCGCGCCGGGAGCTTTCCGCTCCTCTACCAGGATGCGGCCGCGGCGGTCGACCTGCCGCCCGGCTTCACCCGCAGCGACGGTGTCAGCGCCCTGCATGCGCGGCTCGTCGGCGATCCGGCGGTCGGCGCGCTGCTGGTCGTCCACGCCGAGCCGCGGCTGCGCGGCTTCACCGCGCTGTGCCAGCGCGTCGCGCGCGGCATGAGCGACGGCGCCGACGTCGTCGTCGTGCGGCGCGCCCTCACGCAGGAGCGGCGCACGGCCGAGAACGCGCGCTTGGCCGAGCTTCTGCACACCGACGCGCTGACCGGCGTCGTCAGCCGCGCCGGCTGGGAGGGACGTCCTCGCGCTCGAGGAGCTACACCGCAGCCGCAGCGGCTCGACGAGCTCGCTCGTGATCGTCGACGTCGACGGCCTCAAGGCCGTCAACGTTAACGAGGGCCATGCCGCGGGCGACGAGCTGTTGCGCACGTGCGCGCAGCTGCTGGCCGACAACACGCGCGCCATCGACGTGGTCGGCCGGATCGGCGGCGACGAGTTCGCGGCGCTGCTGCGCTACACCGATGAACCGGCCGCCGCGGCCTGCTGCGAGCGGCTCGCTCAGCGCCTGGACGCGCGCGAGATGCGGACGCCGGGCGACCGTCGCCTGACGATCTCCGTCGGCTTCGCGCCGACGACGGCGGCGATCACGATCGCCGCTGCGCTCGGCCGCGCCGACCAGCGCATGTACGGGCAAAAGCAGGCGCGCCGCGGCTCGCGCGCGGCGCAGTAGCCGCGCATCCGGTTTCGCCCGCGCCGCTAGTGTTGGCGCGGTCAGGCGGCAATACCGAAGAGGAGAGCGATGGCGTATTTCGTGACGGGCGCGACCGGCTTCATCGGGCGTCATCTCGTCGAGCGGCTGCTCGAACGCGAGGGCGACATCCACGTGCTCGTCCGCGCCGGCTCGCAGGAGCGCCTGAGCGCGCTGATCGAGCGCTGGGGCGGCGAGGCGCCACAGCGCGTCAAGCCCGTCGTCGGCGACCTGGCGCAGCCGAGCCTCGGCCTCTCCGAGGAGCAGCTCGCCGCGCTGCGCGGCCAGGTCGAGCACTTCTTCCACCTCGCCGCGATCTACGACATGACGGCGCCCGCCGAGGTCAACGAGCGCCTGAACGTCGACGGGACGCGACACGCCGTCGACGCGGCGGACAAGGTGTCGGCCGGGCACCTGCACCACGTGTCGTCCGTCGCTGCCGCGGGCGAGTTCAAGGGCCTGTTTCGCGAGGACATGTTCGACGAGGGCCAGCGGCTGCCGTCGGCCTACCACCGCACGAAGTTCGAGTCCGAGAAGCTCGTGCGCGAGCAGGTCAGGGTGCCGTGGCGCGTCTACCGGCCGGCGATCGTCGTCGGCCACTCGCAGACCGGCGAGATGGACAAGATCGACGGGCCCTACTACTTCTTCAAGGCGATCCAGAAGGCCCGCTTCGCGCTGCCGGAGTGGTTTCCGCTCGTCGGCCCCGAGCTGGGCTATACGAACATCGTGCCGGTCGACTTCGTCGCCGCCGCGATCGACCACATCGCCCACCAGCCGGACATGGACTCCCGGGCCTTCCATCTGACCAACCCCAAGGCGATGCGCGTCGGCGAGTCGCTCAACGCGTTCGCCGGCGCCGCCCACGCGCCGAAGCTCGCGATCCGCGTCGACAAGCGCCTGACCGACGCGCTGCCCAAGGGCACGGTCTCGATGCTCATGAAGCTCCCGCAGGTACGCGATATCCGTCGGACCGTGCTGGCCGACTTCGGGATCCCGGAGGAGGTCGTCGACCACATGGCGCTCAAGCCCCGATTCGACACGCGCGACACCGAGCGCGCGCTGGCGGGCTCGGGGATCGCGGTGCCCGAGCTGGGCGCGTACGCCGACAAGCTGTGGGACTACTGGGAGCGCAACCTCGACCCCGATCTCTTCAAGGACCGCTCGTTCGAGCACATCATCACCGGGCGCACGGTGATCATCACCGGCGCTTCGAGCGGCATCGGCCGCGCGACCGCGCTGAGGGTGGCCGCGGCGGGCGGCGTCCCGCTGCTGGTCGCCCGCGGGATGGAGAAGCTCGAGGCGCTGCGCGACGAGATCCAGGCCGCGGGCGGTACCGCGCACGTCTACAGCGCCGACCTGTCGGACATGGACGCGATCAACGATGTCGTGGCGCGGATCCTCGCCGACCATCCCGCCGTCGACTTCCTCGTCAACAACGCCGGTCGCTCGATCCGCCGCTCGATCAAGCTCTCCGAGGATCGCTTCCACGACTTCGAGCGCACGGTCCAGCTGAACTACTTCGGCGCGATCAAGATGATCATGCCGCTGCTGCCGCACATGCGCACGCGCCGGTTCGGCCACATCGTCAACGTCTCCTCGATCGGCGTGCAGACCAACCCGCCGCGCTTCAGCGCCTACGTCGCATCCAAGTCGGCGCTGGACGCGTGGACGCGCGTCGTCTCGTCGGAGGTCGTCGGCGACGGGATCAGCTTCACGACGATCCACATGCCGCTCGTCCGCACGCCGATGATCGCCCCGACGAAGCTCTACGACCACTTCCCCACGATCAGCCCCGACGAGGCGGCCGACCTCATCTGCGAGGCGATGCGCGCCCGGCCGACGCAGATCAACACCCGGCTGGGAACGGCGGGCGAGGTGCTCCACGCGATCGCCCCCAAGGTCATGGACCAGATCCTGCACATGGCCTACAAAGTCTTTCCGGATTCGGCGGCCTCCAAGGGCGAGAAGGCGCCCGCCGAGGCCGAGCGCGCCAACGTCGAGCAGATCGCGATGGCGAACATCATGAAGGGCGTGCACTGGTAGCCGCCGTTGGAGTGGCGCCGGTGCAGTGCTATACAGGTCAGTAACGCGGTGCGGGCTTCGTCGTGGAGCGTGCACCGGAATTGAATGACCACTGGCGACCGCGGCACGGGACAGGCGACTGGACCGGCGGCGGGAGCGGAGGGAGAGCAGTGCTTCAATCGACCGAGCAGCTCGCGCCACGCGCCCTGGCGTTCGCCGTCCAGGCCCACGCCGGGCAGCGGCGTGAGAGTGACGGGGACCCGTTCATCAAGCATCCGCTCGAGGTCGCGCGGCTGCTACGCGACGCGGGCTGCGAGGAGCCCGTCGTCGCGGCCGGCCTGCTGCACGACACCGTCGAGGACGGCGAGATCGACGTGGCGGAGCTGTCCGCACGCTTCGGCGACGACGTCGCGGCGCTCGTCGACGCGGTCACCGACGACTCGTGCGTCGAGGGCTACCGCCTGCGCATGCAGCTGCTGCGCGACCAGGTCCGATTCGCCGGAGGCAACGTCGCGCTGCTGTTCGCGGCCGACAAGATCTCCAAGGTGCGCGAGTGGCCCAAGCACGTGCGCCGCGATCAGGCGCGCCTCGGCGACCTGCCCGGGGACAACCGCACCCGCCGCTACCTGGAGCGTCACTACGACATGCGCCTGGAGCACTACCGGGCCAGCCTGGCGATGCTCGAGCACGTCGTGCCCGGGCACCCGCTCGTGAGGCAGCTCGCGCAGGAGCTCGAGCGGTGCTGCCGCGGGGACGGCCCGTTGCTGATGTGACCGGGGGCCCGGCCTGCGCCGGGCCCCAGGATCACCGCTGCGGCGCGTTCGTCAGGCCTTGATGAACGGCTTGACCGCCTTGAGGATCTCGTCCATGTCGCTGGCCGCGTCGAACGCGCGCGGTGCCGGCGGCCGGTTGCGGACCAGGCGGATCAGCGCGGCGTGGCGCGCCTCGATCTGGACGATGCCGCCCGCGGCGGCGAGCACGTCGGTGGACTTGATCATCGGGGCGGCGCCGTTGTAGGCGCTGACGCCGGTGTCCTCCAGGACGTTGGCCGTCTTGAGGTACGCCATACGGCTGCCGAAGGCGCCGCCGAACGCGAACGTCGGCTTGGCGACCGGCTTGCCGCCGAGGTCCTTGATCGTCGCCGTCAGTGCGTCGACGTGCGCGGCCTCGTTGTCGCGCAGCTCCTTGGTGAGGTCGCTCTCGTCCTTCGCGAGCCCCTTCACCCGCTTGGCGGCCTGCGTGTAGAACTCGGTCTCGAGGAACTCGAGCGTGAGCGCGTAGTTGAGGATGTCGACGTCGCCGCCGCTGGTCTCCGCCAGGGCGGACGAGATGAGGCCGGTCGCCGACAGCGCGCCGTAGGCGGCGCCCGCGGCGAGCGTGGAACGCATGAGGAACGCCTCACGTGTCAGTCCGTGAACCTTGATGGTGGCCAGTTCTGGAGCCACCAGTCGCGATGAAGCCATGTGCAGTCTCGCTTTCGTGATCGTGGTGGTCGTTATGCCAGGAACGGCTTGACGGCCTTGAGGACGGCCGCTTCGCTCATCGGCTTGGCGAAGGCGCCGTCGGGCAGCGAGCCCTCCAGGCCGCCCTTGCCGTCGCCGAAGCCGCGACCGACGAGGGTGTTCAGCGCCGCGGCGTGACGCGCCTCGACGGAGTGGATCGACAGCGCGGCGGCGAGCACTTCCTTGCTCTTGATGTTGCCGGCCTGGCCGAGGTACGCGGCGGCGCCGAGGTTCTCGACGGTGGCCGCCGTGTTGAGGACCTCCATGAGGCCCTTGTCGAGCGTCGGCTGGAAGTTCGTCTTCGGAGCCTTCACCGGCGTCCCGCCGAGCTTCTTGATCGTCGCCGTCAGCGCCTCGACGTGCTCCTGCTCGGTCTGGCCGAACTTCTTGGCGATCGACGCGACCTTGGCGTCCTTCACCATGCCGCTGGCGATGACCCGCTTGTAGAAGTCCGCCTCGAGGAACTCGAGCGTCAGGGCGTAGTTGAGGACCTTCAGATCCGAGTTGTTGTTGTCCATGACCTCGGCGGCCGCCGGCGGCTTCCCCGCCGCCTTGTCCTCGTCATCGCCGCAGGCGGCGAGAAAGGCGGTGGCGGCGCTGACGGCACCGGCACCGCCGAGCATCTTGAAAAAGCGCTTACGCGAAGACGGATCGTCTGCGAGCTCACGCAGTGCTGAGTCGGTCACGAAAACGTGCCTCCGGACTCGAAGTTGACAGTTGCAGGTCCTTAGCGCGATCGGCGACCGCGCAGATCACGCACCCGGCGCGTTGGCGGTCCCCTCACCTACAGGCGGAAGATCGGGACGAGGCGCTGCTCGTGCTCGGCCTCGATGCGCGCGACGACCTCGATGTGCGGCTCCAGCAGCGTGCCGCGCAGCTTCGTGCCCAATCCCTCGTCGACCTGGAAGATCCCCGCGGAGTTGGACATCTCGATCTCGACGCGGACGGCCTTGTCGTCGCCCGCGCCGATCCGCACCGCCTCGATCGCGTAGGCCGACAGCGAGTGGATGTTCGTGTGGCCCGCCTCGAAGGGCACGCGCGATCGGCCGCGCGCCATGTCGAGTGCGTCGGCGACGCGCAGGATCGATCCCTCGATCGTGAACGGGTCGCCCTTGGAGCGGTGCGAGATGATCGCGTGCATCGTCTCGGCGACGACGATCGAGCGCGCCGGCTCCTCGTAGACGCCCTCCAGCAGCGTGCCGAGCTTGTCGGCGGTGAGAAACAGCGAGTAGGCCTCGTGGTCGGTGCGGTGGATCGACATCCCGACGCAGTGCAGCAGCGCCGCGGCGGCGATGACGACCTCCGCGTCGCGCACCTCGAGGCCATGGTCGTCGACGATGCTCGGCGTCACGCCGCGCCCGAACAGCAGCCGCGACAGGCGCAGCGCGATGTTCAGCACGATCTGGATGTGGACCCACGAGTGGTCGGACATGTTCAGCCGCTCGGCGTTGACCGC
>Ga0136614_10000751_pt1 | contig 17495 bp, 17 predicted proteins | sample AntDrymUQ2792106_2_FD_106643 | JGI IMG/M metagenome (GOLD analysis project Ga0136614, IMG submission 106643) | Polar desert sand microbial communities from Dry Valleys, Antarctica - metaG UQ279 (21.06) | ecosystem: Environmental > Terrestrial > Soil > Desert | place: Antarctica: Dry Valley... | reverse complement strand
GATCGGATTCAGATTCTCGGTATTGACGATCAACACCGGCGCGGCGTCGTACTTGTGAAAAAAGCGCGTATAGCTGTCCGACAGCGCACGCAGGTAACTCTCCGAAATGCCCGCCTCGACCGGATTGCCGCGCCGGACCACGCGCTCGACCAGTGTGTCCGGCGGCGCCTGCAGGTAGATCACGAGGTCCGGCAGCGGAGCCTGGGTCTTGAGCTGAGCAAAAATTTGCTCGTACAGCTTCAATTCATCGTCGGCCAGGGTGAGGCGCGCGAACAGCGGATCCTTCTCGAGCAGAAAGTCGGCGATCACCGACGAGCCGAGCTTCTCAATTCCGCTGAGTTGCTGCACGCGCTGAAACAGAAAAAACAATTGCGTCGGCAGTGCATATCGGCTTTGATCGCGATAAAAGCGTTCCAGAAACGGATTGGTTTCGGGCTGCTCAAGCATGGTGTGCGCCGAGTAGCGCAACGCCAGTCTGGTGGCCAGCGATGTTTTGCCGGCACCAATCGGGCCCTCGATCACCACGTACTGATACTTGCTCGCCGGTGTCACTGCTCGGCAGACTCTTCAAGCAGCTCGATGCGCTGATCGGATACGGTTTCAAGAAACGTGCGGGCCGATCCCTGTCCGGGCACCCGGATGTCAGGCGCGAGATCGAGCAGCGGTTTGAGCACGAACGCGCGCTGGTGCAGGCGCGGATGCGGCAGCGTCAGCGGTGTGCTTTGAATGATCATGTCGCCCAGCAACAGCAGATCGAGGTCCACGTTGCGCGGCGCATTCTTCTTTTGCCCGAGCCCGCGCCGCTTGCGGCCGAGCATCAACTCGATATCGAGCAGGTGCAGCAGCAGCGCGTACGGCTCGAGCGCCGTGTCCAGCTGCGCCACGGCATTCAGGTAATCCGGCCCGGTCGCTTCGACCGGCGCTGACTTGTAGAACGGCGACACCGCGATCAGTTCTGATTGTTCGAGCGAGCGCAGCGAGTCGAGCGCAGCCTTCAGCGACTCGATCATCTCGCCCTGATTGGCGCCCAGCCCGATGTATGCAGTTCTTTTCACTTTTAGTTATGTCAGGCAACACTTGCCGCGTCGTCTCCACCGCGGCCGCGCCGTCGCCGGCGGCGCCCGGTCCCTTTGGCCGTTGTCGAGCCCCCCTCTTTGGCGGCCTCGACGATCATCTTCTCGCGCTCCTCCTGGCTCGCTTGTGAGAAAGTGGTCCACCAATCGCCCAGCGCGACCGGAATCTCATCGGCGGCGGAGCGCAAAAGCAGGAAATCATAACCGGCGCGAAAGCGCAGGTGTTCGACCAACCGGAACGGCGAGCGGCCGGTTCGGCGCTCGAAGCGCGGCTGCAAGCCCCAGATTTCGCGCATGTCGGCCACAAAGCGGCGCTGAATCGCGAGTTTTTCGGTCTGGGCGTCGATCGTTTCGTCGATCGCGAGGTTCAATGCCGGAATGCGATGCTCATCCCGGGACAGCCGCGCGTTCCATTTGACCAGTACGTCGTTCCAAAGCAGCGTGGCAAACAGAAACCCCGGCGAGATCGTCTTGCCCGCGCGCACGCGCTCATCGGTGCGCGACAACGCGAGCATCACGAAGCGCTCGCCCGCCGGCTGCTCGAGAATCACGTCGAGCAGCGGCAGCAGGCCATGATGCAGGCCTTCGGCGCGCAGGCGCGTGATGCACGCCACCGAGTGGCCGCTGGTCAGCAGCTTCAGCATCTCGTCGAACAGGCGCGCGGCCGGAACGTTTTCGATCAGGTCCGCCATCCGGTGAATCGGCTCGCGCGTGGCTTCGTCGATCGCAAAGCCGAGCTTGGCGGCAAAGCGCACCGCGCGCAGCATGCGCACCGGGTCTTCGCGATAGCGATCGGCCGGATCACCGATCATGCGCAGCCGCCGCGCGCGAAGGTCTTTGACGCCGTCGTGGTAGTCGAGCACGTCGCCCGTGGTGGGGTCGTAGTACAGCGCGTTGATCGTGAAGTCGCGCCGCGCCGAATCCTCGTTCTGCTCTCCGTACAGATTGTCTGACAGCACGCGGCCGTGCTCGTCGATCAGGCGGTCGACGTTGACCAGCGCGCGAAACGTCGACACTTCGATCGTCTCCTGCCCGAACATTACGTGCACCAGCTTAAAACGGCGGCCGATGATGAAGGCGCGGCGAAAGTGCGACTTGATCTGCTCGGGCGTGGCGTCGGTGGCGATATCGAAGTCCTTCGGCGCAATGTTCAGCAACAGGTCGCGCACCGCGCCGCCGACAATGTAGGCGCGATGACCGGCTTTCTGCAGCGTCTCGCAAACGCGCAGCGCGGAGCGCGCTACAAGCTCTCGATTAATGCTGTGCTCGCTGGCCGGGATGCGCTTCGGCTCCCGCCCGCCGCGCTTGGGCTTGCGTTTGAACAGCTTTTGGACCCTTTCGATGACGCGGTTGATCATGCGGCCGCGCCTTCAAACAGGCTCAGCGTTGCCCAACCGCGCTTGTGCGCGATCGCGAGCAGCCGTGCGTCGCCGTTGGTTACCACCGGCTGCGCGCAGCGCTCGAGCAGCGGCAAGTCGTTGATCGAGTCGCCGTAGCAGATCGTGGTCGTGTCCTCCCACGTGCGCCCGTGCGCTGCGAGCCATTCGCCGACCTTGCGCACCTTGCCTTCCTGGTAGGTGTGGGTGCCGACGCGACGGCCGGTAAAGCGATCGCCGCTGACTTCAGGCTCAACGGCGAGCACGTTGTCGATGCCGAACTCGCGCGCGATCGGTGTGACGACGTAGGCGTTGGTGCCGGTCACCAGCGCGAGCTCATCGCCGCGCTTGCGGTGCGAGTCGACCAGCGCCAGCGCTTCGGGCCGAACGTGTGGGCGCACGTGCTCGTCCATGAACTGGCGATGCCACGCATCGAGTTCTGCGCGCGAAAACAGCGCGAGCAGCTCCATTTGAAATGCAACATACCCTTCGATATCGAACGTTCCGGCGTGGTAGGTGCGCGCGAATTCGGCGATGCGCGCGCCGTAGGCCACAGCGTCCAACCCGCCTTTGGCGACAACGAAGTGCGACCAGGTGTCCGCGCTGTCGATCGGCAGCAACGTATGGTCGAGGTCAAAAAGGGCTAGTCGCACCGCCGAATCTTACGGCGCGAGGCCCGCGGCGGCATCGCTGGCCCAAAGCCTGACCAGCGGCACTGTCATCACCTTCTGGGTAGAGATCGCAAAGTTGTCGAGTGCGTCCACGATGGCGACCAGCGTGCGCATGTCGCGCGGCATGTGCGTTAGCAGATAGTCGATCACATCGTCGGGCAGCGTGACGCCGCGCGACGCTGCATGCGCGCTCAACGCCTGTGCCTTTTCGGCGTCGCTGAGCGCCTGAACCTGATACACCAGGCCCCATGCGAGGCGCGTGCGCACGTCGTCGCGCAAATTGAGATGCATTGGAGCGGCGTTGCCGGTGCCGACGAATCGCGCCGCATCGTCAGCACGAATCTCGTTCAACAACACGAACAATTGCTGCTGCTGCGATTCGCTGCAGCGATCGACGTCGTCCACGGCGTACACGTGCCGGCGCGGATCAAAAGCCGAAATCTCGCCTTGATCGGAATCAACGCCGAGCGACTGCAGCAGATGCGAACGGCCGGCGCCGGGTTCGCCCCACAGATACACGAAGCGTTCTTTTCCGCGCGTGATCGCACTCAAAGCTGCGATGACTTCGGCGTTGCGGCCGACGACGAAGTTGGCGAGCGACGGCTTGGCCGGTTTAATCAGATCCAGCGTCAGCTGGCGCGGAGAGCTCACGGTTCGATGCGGACTGGTAAACAGTGGCGATGAAGGGCGCAATTACAATCTCGCCCTCGGCCGCCGCTGCTATTTATATTGCGGACGAGCAGTTTACCGTCCGCACTGATGACTCGACTCGACTACAAGACCGCAGGCGTCGACTACGCGAAGATCGACCCGCTGAAGGTGCTCGCGCAGCGCGCCGCCGCCGAGACGGCAGGCAACCTGGCGCAACACGGTTTGAGCGAAGTCGCGGCATCGCGCGGCGAGTCCGCCTATGTGGTGGATTGCGGCGACTTCTACCTCGCATCGATCACCGAATGTCTGGGCACCAAGGCGCTTGTGGCCGACGCAATGCGCGCGCTTTCAAGTAACAGCGCCGGCCGCACCTACTACGACCAGATCGCGCAGGACACGCTGGCGATGGCGATCAACGACATCATCACAGTCGGCGCGACACCGATCTCGGTGCATGCGTACTGGGCCGCCGGCGGCAGCGATTGGTTCGCCGACGAACAACGTGCCCGCGATCTGGTTGAAGGCTGGAAGCGTGCGTGCGATCGCTGCGGCGTTGCGTGGGGCGGCGGTGAAACGCCCACGCTTGCCGGTGTTGTAGAGCCCGGCCGCATCGATCTCGCGGCATCTTGCGTCGGCGTCGTGCGACCAAAGTCGCGCCTGACGCTGGGCGAAATGCTCGCTGCAGGTGACGCGATCGTGCTGCTCAAATCAAGCGGCATTCATGCGAACGGCATATCGCTCGCGCGCAAACTCGCCGAGCGGTTGCCTAACGGTTACGCGACCCCGCTTGGCGACGGCATGCTGTTTGGCGAAGCGCTACTTGCACCCACGCTGCTGTATTCGCCGGCCACCGAAGCGCTTGCCGCCGCCGGCATCGTTCCGCATTACTGCGTCAACATCACGGGCCACGGCTGGCGCAAGCTGATGCGTCATCACTCCGCATTCACTTATCGGATCAGCTCGCTGCCGCCGGTGCCCCCGGTGCTGCAGTTTCTCCAGCAGCATGCGGCGATCGACGATCGGGAGGCGTACGGCAATCTGAACATGGGCGCCGGCTTCGCGCTCTTCGTTGCGGGCGCAGACGCCGAACGCACCGTACAGGTCGCGCGAGAAGCAGGATTCAGCGCGCTGGTGGCTGGTAGCGTTGAACGCGGCGCGAAGCAGATCGTCATCGAACCGTTGCAGCTCGTATTCAGCGGCGACGATCTGCACGTGCGCGCGTGACGCATTAATACGACGTTGTCAGCGGTTCCGGCGGCGCCGCGGTCTTGTCTTGCAGGTCGGCGCCTGTCCGGGTAACGGCTCGCCGTCGTCGAGCAGACGCTCCGAGAGCCAGCGAACCCACGGATCCCACCAATTCGGCAATAAGAATGTGAATATCCGACGTGGCGCATGACGAAGCGATACCAGAAACGCACGTGATGGCAGCAGGTCGCGCCGATGTGCTGGTGGTCGGCGCGAGCTTCGCCGGCGTCGCGTGCGCCATTGAAGCCGCGCGCACTGGACTGCGCGTGATCCTGATCGAGCGCAAGGCCGATGCCGGCGAAAAGCTGCACACCACCGGCATCGTCGTCACGGAAGCTGCTGATGAAATCGAGCGGCTGGGCGAGTTTCCGCCGGAGCTGATCCGCCCGATACGCGGCGTGCGGTTGTACGGATCGAAGCTCGCCAGCGTCGCCCTCGATTCACCCGGCTATTTTTTCCTCGCGACCGACACCCCGAATCTGATGCGCTGGTTGATCGACCAGGCTATCAGCGTAGGCGTCGACGTGCGTCTGGGCGCGCTCTTCACCGGCGCGCGTCGCGAAGCCGGCGGTTTTGCGGCGGAAAACGTCGGGCGAGTCCGCTTCATCGTCGGCGCCGATGGTCCGACATCGAAAGTTGCGCGCACGTTCGGTCTTGGGGTGAATCGGCAGTTCCTGTTTGGCGTCGAAGCGGAGGTGACTGGCGTCGCGCTTGCGGAACCGGAACGGTTGCACTGTTTTCTCGATCGCCGGCTCGCGCGCGGTTACATCGGTTGGGCCTTCGATGGCGTCAGTGTCACCCAGATCGGTCTGGCCGCCAGGCAGCGACGCGCGGGCGAAACCGCCGATCTCGACGCGTTCCTGAAAAAGCTCGCGCGAGTTTTCGATCTCGCATCGATGAACATCGTCGCCCGGCGCGCCGGCTTGATCCCGGTCGGCGGACCGGTCGATCCGATCGCCGGCGATCGTGTGTTGCTGGTGGGCGACGCTGCAGGATTGGTGTCGCCGCTGACCGCAGGCGGAATTCACACCGCTCGAATCGGGCCGCGCCGCGGCGCTGTCAATCGCAGCGGCGCTTGCACGTGATAGCGGAGGATCACTGTCCGCCACGATCAACGTTCCGCATTTTCGCGGCAAGCGCCTGCTGCGCAAGGCGTTCGACCATCTGCAAAGCGATTTCCTGTTCGATCTGTTGCTGAGAACAGGCATTTTGTCGGTCGCGGCGCGGCTGGTGTACTTCCATCGCCGCGGGTTGCTTTCGAAGGCGGCATGGAAGGACCTGCTGCGTCGCTAGCTCCTGTCCGGTCGATCAGTGGCGGCTGATCGGATAGGTAGAGGACAACAGGTGGTGGCTCGAAACCGAAACGCTACAACATTTCGAGAACGGAAAGTGCGGCCTTCGATGTCGGCTCGATCACGGTGACGTTCGGCATTGATCGCAACCACGTCATCTGTCTCTTGGCCAACTGGCGGGTCGCTGCTATTCCAGTCACACGCAATTCATCGAACGTGCATGCACCTTCGACGAAGCGCCACGCTTGCCGGTAGCCGACGCTGCGCATCGAAGGTAAGTCCGCGTGAAGGTCGCCGCGAGTGTGCAACGCTCGAACCTCTTCGATCAGGCCGGCGGCGAGCATTGCGTCGAAGCGCTGAGATATGCGGTCGTGTAATTGCGCGCGATCGGTCGGCCGTAGCACCACTGTCGAGAGCTTCAGTGTGGGTGCCGGGAGTTTCCCGAGCAGCTCCGACATCGGCACGCCGGTCGTCTCGTATATTTCGAGCGCACGCTGAATGCGCTGACTGTCATTGAGCTTCAAGCGCGAGGCGGTCGTTGGATCGACCTGGGCCAGATGTGCGTGCAGCACCGGCCATCCGCGCTCGCGTGCTTCGGCTTCGATTCGCGCACGTATCTCAGGATCAGCCGGCGGCAAGTTAGACAAGCCCTCGCGCAACGCCTTTGCGTAAAGCATCGTTCCGCCGACCAGCAGCGGGAGTCTGCCGCGTGCGCGAATCTCTCGAATCGCGACCGTCGCGTCGCGCACAAAGTCAGCGGCCGAATATGGGTCGGCCGGATCGCGGATGTCGATCAGGTGGTGCAGAACCGCCGCACGATCTGCCGTGCTGGGCTTCGCGGTGCCGATGTCCATGCCGCGGTAGACCTGCGCGGAATCGATTGACACAATCTCGAGCGGAATTTTTTCCGCAAGCTGCATGGCAAGCGCGCTCTTGCCGCTGGCGGTTGGACCCAGTAGCAGAGCGGCATCGACCACATCAGCCATGAATCGAGATGTCGCCGTCCTTGCGCACCAGCGTAAACGCGATCACAGCCGAGGCGAGGCCGCAGGCGCAGATCGTCAGGGTCAGCGGGTAGACGGTGCCGTTGTAGCTCGCGCCGATCCATATGCCGACGCAGGCCGCGACAAGCATCATGACGAAGCCGAGCAGTGCCGCTGCGGCGCCGGCTGCGTGCGGGAACGGTGCGACGGCGCCTGATTGCACGGGCGGTTGCAGCAAGCCGTGCGAGAGGCCGAGGAAAAATATCGGGCCGCCGAGCGCGAGCGGAACGTGTACGCCACTCAACGCCAGCGCGGCCATCGTCACCCCGGTGACGGCCTGCAGCGTTGCGCCTGCGAATACCGTGCGCTGGATGCCGTACAGCGCCAATAGCCGGCGGCAGATCAAGGTGCCGATCAGGTACCCGGCGACCATCGCCGCGAACGTGAGTGCGAAGACGGTCGGCGTCTGGCCCAGCACGTCGATCAGGACGAACGACGAGCCCGAGAGGAACGCGAAAAGGCAGGCGTAAGTCGCTGCCGCCGACAGCGCGTACGCGCGGAATGCACGCGAGCGCGCGACGCTGGCATACGTGCGCAGCATCGGCGCCCAACGGAGCGCGTGCGGATTGCGGCGGGCGTTGGTCTCCTTCAGCGTGAACGTCGCGGCGCACGCGATCAACAGTGAAAGCGCCGCGAGCAGTGCGAACGACGAGCGCCAGCCGTAGCGCACATACAGCGCCGCGCCGATCAATGGGCCGATCAACGGCGCGAGGCTCATCAGCGTCGCGGCGTTGGCCACCATGCGCGCGCCCTCGGTCGGCGAGTACAAGTCGCGCACGAATCCGCGCGCGCCGACCAGGCACGTGCAGGCGCCGACCGCTTGCAGGATTCGGCCGGCGACGAGAACCTCGAGCGACTGCGCCAGCATCGCCAGCAAGCTGGCTGCGCAGTACGTGAACGCGCCCGCGACGACGATCGGATAGCGACCGAATCGATCCGATAGCGGTCCCGCGACCAATTGCCACACGCCGAACGCCGCGATAAAGATCCACAACGTCGATTGCACCGACGCGACGCTCGCGTTGAAATAGGTCGCGATGCCGGGCAGCGTGGGCAAGTACAAATCGGTTGCCAGCGGCTGCAGCATCGACAGCCCGGCGATTAGCAGGAGGACCTTGGTGGCCGTCAGTCCAGCGGCAGCGAGCCGGGCGTTGGCGGCGCTCGACGCGGTGGCGGAGGCGCTGCTCATCGGCCGCGCAGGAATAGCTTGTCGAGATCTCCGACGGCCAGCTGCACCCAGGTCGGGCGCCCGTGGTTGCATTGATCGGCGCGCTCGGTTGCTTCCATCTCGCGCAGCAGAGCGTTCATCTCATCGATGGTCAGCCGGCGGTTGGCGCGCACCGCGCCGTGGCACGCCAGTGTCGACAGCAATTCATTGCGATGCTCGGTGAGCACACGCGAGCCGCCGTATTCGCGCACGTCGCGCAGCACATCGCGCGTCAACTCCGCCCCGTCGGCTTGCGAGAGCAGCGCAGGCACGCCGCGCAACGCGACCTGCGTCGGCGAAGCAAGCGAAACGTCGAGCCCGAGTTGCTCGAGCAACTCGCCGTGCTCGCTTGCGGTCGCAATCTCGATCGCGGAGGCGGTGAACACTTGCGGAATCAGCAGCCGCTGCTGCGGAATCTGGCGTTGGTCGAGCTGGCGCTTCAGTTTTTCGTACACGATGCGCTCGTGCGCGGCGTGCATGTCGACGATGATCAGCCCGCGCTCGTTTTGCGCCAGGATGTAGATGCCGGAGAGTTGCGCTACAGCGAAGCCGAGCGGCGCATCGGCGGGTTCATCGTTCGCGTCGCTCGCGAGCGGGGCGGGGCGCTCGGCCAGCAGCGCAAGGTAACTGGCCACGGTCTGCGCGACACCGAACGACGTTTGATGTGTCGGCGTCAGGCGGTACGTGCCAGGTTTCGGTGCAGCTTCCGATGCAGGTTGCTGCCAATGCAGCGGCTGTACCGATTGCGCGAGCGCGGCCTGCACTGCGTGCAGCACGAACTGATGAACGCTCGACGAATCGCGAAAGCGGACTTCGGTCTTGGTCGGATGCACGTTGACGTCGACCCGCTTCGGATCAATCGTCAGGTACAAACAGTACATCGGCTGCGACGCGCCGTGCAGCACATCGGCGTACGCCGCGCGCACCGCGTGCGTCAACACCTTGTCTCGCACATAGCGGCCGTTGACGAAAAAATACTGCGCATCGGCACGCGCGCGGCTGGCGGTCGGCGCGCCAGTCCAGCCATGCACGCGAACTGCGCCGGCGTCCTGCTCGACTTCACGCCGCGCCGCTGCGAACTCTTCGGGCATCAGGCGCAGCGCGCGCTCGCGCGGCGTTTGCGCCGGCAATGCGAGCATCGTGCGGCCTTGATGCGTGACGGTGAACGCCACCGACGCGTGCGCGGCCGCCGCCCGCTCGACCTGCGTCAGGCAGTGCGCCAGCTCCGTGGCCTCGCTGCGCAAAAACTTGCGGCGTGCCGGCGTCTTGTGAAACAGGTCGGCCACTTCGATGCGCGTGCCGATCGAGCCGGCCGCGGGTTCGATTCCGGGTTCAGGTCCAGGGTTGCCGCTGCGCACGCAAAACGCGCTCTCGGCTTCGGCCACCCGCGATGTGATCGCCACGTCGGCCACCGATGCGATCGATGCCAGCGCTTCGCCGCGAAACCCGAGCGACTCCACGCCTTCGAGCTCTTCGAGGCTCGCGATCTTGCTGGTGGCGTGACGCGCCAACGCAAGCGCCAATTCGTCGCGCGGAATTCCGGCGCCATTGTCGGCGACCATGATGCGCTTGATGCCGCCCGCCTCGAGCTTCACGTCGATCTGCGTCGCACCCGAATCGAGGCTGTTCTCGAGCAGCTCCTTAACGACCGACGCCGGGCGCTCGACCACCTCGCCGGCGGCGATCTGGCTGATCAATGCTTCTGCCAAAGGCCGGATTGCGCGACGAAGCGTGGCAGTCATGGCAGGGATTATATGAATGGAACGTGAGCGGCCGCTGCACGTTGCTCACGTATCATCCGCGCTGCTTTTTCACTCCCGCCTCGCGCACTCGCGCACGCTCATTGTTCCGATGGAAGGCATCAACTGGCTAGATCTGTTCACCGCGACCGATCGCTTCCTAGCGGCGATCGTCGAGCGCAACGTCGTGATGGTGTACGTGACGCTGTTCACGATTTTTTTCTCCGAGACCGGGCTGGTGTTCATGGCGTTCCTGCCCGGCGATTCGCTGTTGTTCGTTTCAGGCGCGATCTCCGCGCTGCCCGCGGTGCAGAACAAGGGGCTGAGCGTTCATCTGATGGTAGTCATCATCGCGGCCGGCGCGGTGCTCGGCAACACGCTGAACTACTTCATCGGCTCGTGGCTCGGCAAGAAAGTCTATGGCGGTACGATCGGCTGGATCAACCAGGATGCCTTGAAGAAAACGCACGTGTTTTTCGAGCGGCATGGCGGCAAGACCGTGATGATTGCGCGCTTCGTCCCGGTGGTGCGCACATTTGCGCCGCTGGTGGCCGGCGCATCGGGCATGGACTTTCGAAAATTCCAGCTCTTCAACGTGCTGGGCGCCGCCGTGTGGGTCGTGTCGCTCGTCTACGGCGGTTATCTGTTCGGCAACGTGCCGATCATTCGCGACAACCTCGGATTCATTTTGGTCGTGGGTATCGCAGCGGTGCTCGGGCCGCTGCTGCTTACGGGATTGATAAAACTGCTTGGCCGCAGGAAGCCAACGCGCGCGGATTAGGTCAGTGGATTACGGGCAAGCGGAGGATTTTTCGCGAAGTAGCGTTTGATGCCTGCCAGGATCGCGCGCGCCATCCGGTCCTGATAGCCGTCGTCACGTAGTCGTTTTTCTTCTTCGGGGTTGCTGATGAAAGCGGTCTCGATCAGAATCGACGGGATGTCCGGTGCCTTCAATACTGCGAAGCCTGCTTGTTCGACTCTGGGCTTGTGCAGGCGGTTGATACGTTCGAGCTCACGCAACACCGAGTTGCCCAACTTCAGGCTGTCGTTGATTTGCGCGGTGGTGGAAAGATCGAGCAGCACGCGCTGCAACTGGCGATCTTTCGAAGCCAGGTTGATGCCGCCCACCAAATCGGCGTTGTTTTCCTTCTTCGCCATGTAGGCCGCCGCGCTGCTCGATGCACCATTCTCGGACAGCGCAAACACCGAAGAGCCGCGAGCATCGGGCCTGATCCAAGCGTCCGCGTGAATCGAGACGAACAGATCTGCCTGCACGGCGCGCGCCTTCGCCACGCGCGTGCGCAACGGCACGAAAAAATCGCCGTCGCGTGTCATCGCGACTCGCATTGTCGGATCGGCCGCGATCATTTCGCGCAGGCGGTGGCCGATTTCGAGCGTGACGGTCTTTTCATACGTGCCGCCGTGGCCGACGGCGCCGGGATCTTCGCCGCCGTGGCCTGGGTCAATCGCCACCGTGACGATTCGTTGGACGTCGGGAGGTTTGGGGCGCGCATTCGGACGCTGTGCGCGCGTAGCTTGCTCGCGCAGCAACGCAAGCAGCGGATCGGGTGGATTGACCGGATACAAATCTAGCACCAGCCGATGCTGGTAAGGCGCGACCGGCTCCAGTGAAAACACCTGCGGCTTGATGTCTTCCTTCAGCTCGATGACCAGTCGCGCCACCGTCGGCCGGTTCTGGCCCACCCGCACCAGCGCGATGTACGGATCGTTGGCTTCGATCTTGCCGACCAACTCCTTCAAGGTCGGCGTCAGATCGAGCCCGTCGATATCGACCACGAGCCGCAGCGGATGCGCCGGATCGCGCACCATGAAATGCGAGAAGGTCAGCGGCCCGTCGTGTTCGAGCGTGACGCGCGTGTAGTCCTCCGCAGGCCACACGCGCACCGCAAGCAGCGTTGCGCCGAATGCAAGTTCATGGTGCGTCAGCGCGAGGACGAGCGTGCCGGCGCCGGCCGTAATGAACCGCCGCCGCTCGCTTGAAGTTCCGCCATTGCGCTGCTTAGACATGCCTCGCCCAATTCGCTTGCTGTGCCGATCGTTGCCAGTCGACCGTCTCCCTCGACGGTCAACGTGATCGAGATATCGGCGGTTGGCAGCCGCGACCCCGCGCGCTCCGGCCATTCGATGGCGCGGATGCAGCCCGGTCCGAAGAACTCCCGAAAGCCCGCGCTCCAAAACTCAGCGGGCTCCTTAAGCCGATAAAAATCAAAGTGGTAGAAGTTTAAGCTCGAAACCGTATAAGGTTCAAGCAGGGCAAACGTGGGGCTTTTAACCGGGCCCGCGACGCCCAAAGCGTGCAGCATCGCTCGCACCAGCGCAGTCTTGCCAGCGCCCAGATCGCCGGACAGATTGATCTGAAGTCCCGCGGCTCGTATCGCTTCGGTGTGATGCTTCATCGTTCTAGCCATCGAGCGTCCGAACGCGCTCGTGGCCTCGGCGTCTTGTAGCGTTAAGGAAGTGGGCACCGAAGCGTCGCAGCTGAGAGTGAGTGTCCTATCCTACTGACCCTTCCGAAGGAAGCAGGAGATGAGAACCCTCGCATTCATCCGGCTCGCTGCTGTCGCGCTCGTCTTGGCAGCGCACACGGCTGCCGCTCAGACAGCGCCTGCACCACTGTTCGGCGTTCATTTCGAAACCGGAAGCGCCTGGAACAAAGCGCTTGCACCTGCCGATCAAAAAGGCTTCAAAGAGCATTCGGCCAATCTCAATCGCCTGAGGAACGAAGGGACGATCATCTTCGGTGCGCGGTACGGAGATCTCGGAATGATCTTTGTCAGAGCTGAATCGCTCGATGCAGCGAAGGCCCTGATCGAAGCGGAACCCGGCGTGCAATCGGGCATCTTTTCGTTTCGCATTGCACTCTTAAGAGTTTTTTATCCATGGCGGCAGCCGTAGTGCCGCATCTGCTCGCGTCGCGCATTCGTCAGTGGGGTGAGGAGTTGGGGTTCACGCGCATCGGCATCGCCGATGTCGACGTAGCGCGTGCGGCCGAACGCCTCGATGCATGGTTGGCAGAAGGGCGGCACGGCGACATGGACTATCTGCAGCGCCACTCCGCACTGCGGGCCGATCCGTCGCGGCTGTTACCGGGTGCCCTGCGCGTGATCGCGGCGCGTATGGACTATTTGCCGCGCGACGCGCACGACGACTGGGCGCGGCGAGAGTTCGATCGCACGCTCGTACCCAACGCGGCGGTGGTGTCGATCTACGCACGTGGCCGCGACTATCACAAGAGTTTGCGTGAACGATTGCAAAAACTCGCTTCGCGCATCGAAGGGGAGGCGGGACAGTTCGGATATCGCGTCGCGACGGACTCGGCGCCCGTGTTGGAGGTCGAACTCGCGCGCAAGGCGGGATTGGGCTGGCGCGGCAAGCACACGCTGTTGCTGTCGCAGGACTCGGGCTCGATGTTCTTTCTCGGTGAGATCCTGACCGATCTTCCGCTGCCGGTCGACGCTCCGACCTCGGATCACTGCGGCACCTGCTCGCGCTGCATCGACATCTGCCCGACGCAGGCGATCACGGCGCCATATGAGCTCGACGCGCGCCGCTGTATTTCCTATCTGACGATCGAACATCATGGGTCGATTCCGATCGAGCTGCGTAAGCTGATCGGCAATCGGGTCTACGGCTGTGATGATTGCCAGCTCGTATGCCCGTGGAACAAGTTCGCGCAGAGGTCGGAACTGCCGGACTTCGACGTGCGCAACGGACTCGACGGTGCCACATTGATCGAGCTCTTCGCGTGGGATGAAGTGCAATTCAACGAACGGCACGCCGGCTCCGCGATCCGCCGCATAGGCCATGAACGTTGGCTGCGCAATATCGCAGTGGCGCTCGGCAATGCACCGACGACTCCCGAAGTGATCACCTCGTTGGGGGCGCGGGCGGATCATCCGAGCGAGCTGGTGCGCGAGCACGTTGCATGGGCGCTGATGCAGCACGCTGCGCACTGAGGCGCGCAGGCAGCGCCCTTATACTTCGCGCCTCGCTTTGGCGAGGGCTAACAAAACATCGGCCGCTGTAGCTCAGTTGGTAGAGCAGCGCATTCGTAATGCGAAGGTCGGAGGTTCGACTCCTCTCAGCGGCACCAACGGTTTGCGAGTTCGACCATCGCGCGAGGAGTAGAGCATGATCAAGCACCGGCTACTAGTGGCAATTGCAGCAGCGCTGTTTTCATGCGCTGCGTTTGCTCAAGACAAGGTTGTCTATCACTTCGGTGAGGGACTGGCGCAAGCCACCAACGGTTTGCGCAACATTCGCAATCATCTCGAAGTCGATCCCAAGGCGAAGATCGTCGTCGTTGCGCATGCGCAGGCGTCGATTTCCTGATGACCGGCGCACAGGACGCAAACAAGAATCCATACAACGTCATCGTCGAGGACTTGAAGTCGCAAGGGGTGACGTTTGAGGTGTGCAAAATCACGCTGCGCAATCGCAAGCTCGAAGAAAGACAGTTCATTCCCGAAGTGGCCTACACGCCATCCGGCGTGCAGCGCATTACGCAACTGCAAAGCCGCGAGGGCTACGCGTACTTGAAGCCGTAGCAGTATTGATGGGGAGCACCGTTACGGTCCGGCCGAGCGGCCATGCGTTCGGCGTCGAGCCGGGCGAGACGGTGCTCGAAGCGGCGCTGCGCCAGGGCATCGGCCTGGCGTACGGCTGCAAGAACGGCGCGTGCGGTACGTGCCGCGGCAAATTGCTCGACGGACGGTTGGTGCATCGCACGCATGCGTCGTCGGCGTTGTCGGCGGCCGATGAAGCAAAGGGATTCGCGCTCTTCTGCTCATCGTTTCCGCAGGGCGATGTCGTTATCGAAGCGCGCGAGCTCACGGGCCTCGGCGATATCCCGATCCGCAAGATGCCCACGCGCATCGCCAAGATCGAGCGGCCCACGCCCGATGTCGCGATCATCTCGCTGCAGCTACCCGCCAACGAACGCCTGCAGTTTCGCGCTGGCCAGTACCTGGACTTCGTTTTGAACGACGGAGCGCGCCGGCAGTACTCCATCGCCAGCGCGCCGCACTCGGATGGGTTGATCGAGCTGCACGTACGGCATACCCCTGGCGGCGTTTTCACCGATCGACTGTTCGGCACGCTCGAGCCCCCGGTGAAGGAGCGCGACATCCTGCGCATCGAAGCGCCTCTCGGTACGTTCTTTCTGCGCGAAGACAACACCCGGCCGATCGTGCTGTTGGCGGGCGGCACCGGCTTTGCCCCGATCAAGGCGATTGCCGAGCATATATTTCACCAGCGCATCAATAGCGATGGGAGCGAAAGGCCGGCGCGTGCTGTGCACCTGTATTGGGGCGCGCGCACGCGGCCCGATTTGTACATGCAAAAGTTGCCCGACGAGTGGGCGCGCGGGCAGCCGAACTTTCGCTATGTCCCGGTGCTGTCGGAGCCGCAGCCGCAAGATCACTGGGATGGCCGCACCGGATTCGTTCATCGTGCGGTCATGGATGATCTGCCCGATCTCTCTTCGTTTCAGGTCTATGCGTGCGGCGCTCCGGCGATGATTGACGCCGCGCGGCGCGACTTCGTTGGACAATGCGGGTTGCCGGACGATGAGTTTTTTGCCGATGCGTTCACGACGCAGGCGGACCTCGTCAACGCATAGAACTTGCACGGAGAGAAGATGGCGAAGCCGAGAGTTTTTATCGACGGCGAGCACGGGACGACCGGACTCGAAATTCGAGAGCGGTTGGTTGCGCGCGATGACATCGAGCTGGTGAGCTTGGCTGTCGAGCAGCGCAAGGACGCTGCTGCGAAGCTGGGCGTTCTCAACGCCGTCGATCTCGTGATCCTGTGTCTTCCAGACGACGCCGCGCGAGAGACGGTGGCGCTGGCCGGGCAGGGCGCGACGCGCTTCATCGATGCAAGCAGCGCGCATCGCACGGCGGCCGATTGGGTGTATGGCTTTCCCGAGATGACGCGCACGCAGCGCACGACGATCGCCTCGGCGCAACGCGTTTCGAATCCGGGCTGCTACCCAACCGGTGCGATTACGTTATTGCGGCCGCTGCGCGAGCGCGAGGTTGTTCCGCCTAGCACGCTGGTAACCGTCAACGCAGTATCCGGCTACTCCGGCGGCGGTCGCCGGTTGATCGACGCGTATCAGCGCACCGAGAACCGTCCGGCGTCGATCGTGTTGTACGGACTTAACCTTGCGCATAAGCATCTGCCCGAAATGCAGACGATGGGCCTGCTCGATCGCGCGCCGGTGTTCACGCCGTTTGTCGGTGACTTCATGCGCGGCATGCTGGTGTCGATTCCATTGCACACCGGCCAGTTGCCGGGCCGCGTCACCGGCGAGTCATTGCACGCGGCGTATGTCGAGCATTTTGCAGACGAGCCCTTCATCACCGTGCGGCCGTTGAACGACAGCTCTGCGCTGCGTGACGGCGCCTATCTAGAACCCGAAGCGCTGAACGGCACCAATCGCATCGAAGTGTTCGTGTTTGCCAACGATGCGAACGAGCAGGCGCTGCTTGTGGCGCGCCTCGACAACCTCGGCAAAGGCGCAAGCGGCGCGGCCGTGCAGAGCATGAATCTGATGTTCGGACTTCCGGAACAGACCGGGCTTGAGTGAATCAGTGGCCGCCATACCGCTAGTCGCAAGCCCGGCGAATTTGCTGGCGGTCGAGCACGTCACGACCTATCACTACCGAAAGCCGGTGCGCTTCGGCCAGCATCGGTTGATGTTCCGCCCGCGCGAGGGTCACGACGTGCAGGTGATCGAAGCGGCCATCAACGTCAACGTGCCGTCGCGCATCGACTGGATGCAGGACACGCAATCCAACTCGGTCACCCTGGTGACGCCGCAAGCCGCCGCCGCCGAGCTGAAACTCGAGTGCCGATTCAAGATCGAGCAGCACCGTGTGAACAGCGCGCAGGATTTGCCGCTCGCACCCCACGCTCAGCGCTGGCCGTTTGACTATAGCGGCGAGGAGCGGCGCGATCTGAGCGCAATGCTCGAGCCGCACTACCCCGATCCGGACGGCCGGTTGTATGAGTGGATGCGCCCCTTTTTCTTGCAGGGCGCACGGCCCGACACAAAAGAAACACTGATGTCGATGGCCGACGCGATCAAGAGCGGGCTCAAGTACGAAGTGCGCGACGAGGAAGGCACGCAAACGCCCGATGAAACGCTGGCGCGCGGGTACGGCAGCTGCCG
>Ga0136614_10000750_pt1 | contig 17501 bp, 20 predicted proteins | sample AntDrymUQ2792106_2_FD_106643 | JGI IMG/M metagenome (GOLD analysis project Ga0136614, IMG submission 106643) | Polar desert sand microbial communities from Dry Valleys, Antarctica - metaG UQ279 (21.06) | ecosystem: Environmental > Terrestrial > Soil > Desert | place: Antarctica: Dry Valley... | reverse complement strand
CTGCGCAACCTCGAACGCTGCGCTGAGTTATGCGCGTTGCGTACGGTCGATTGACGCGCGCGATGACGGGCTTGTTTGGTATTGGCCATAAGATTCGTGTCCGGTGAAGCGATCGCCTGGCGAGTGCGGCGGAAGGGGCGGCACTATAGCAAACCACGACCGGCTTTTAAAGCTTCCAACGGCGTCAAGGTTCCAACAGCCTCAAAACTTCCAACACGAGTCCACTTGCTCCGCGCTCTAGCCACCGTTAGCGGTCTGACCTTCGCATCCCGACTCACGGGGTTGGCCCGGGACATGTTGATCTCGCGCATCTTCGGCGTCAGCGCCGAGACCGACGCGTTCAACGTCGCATTTCGAATTCCCAACTTGTTGCGGCGAATGTTCGCGGAGGGCGCCTTCCAGCAGGCATTCGTGCCGATGCTCGCCGATGTTCGCAATCGCGATGAGGCCGGCACGGGCGCGTTCGTCGGCCGCATGGCGTCTGCGTTGTTCTGGGTGCTGCTCGGCGTATCGGTTCTCGGCGTGATCGGCGCGCCCGTTCTGGTGTGGCTGCTCGCGTCCGGCCTGGCGCGCAACCCGGATGCGTTTGAACTCGCCGCTGTGATGACGCGCTGGATGTTTCCCTACATCCTGTTCATGTCGCTGGTGGCGCTTGCGGCGGGCGTGCTGAACACGTACCGCCGATTCGCGGTGCCGGCCGCCACGCCGGTGCTGCTCAACGTGTCGTTTATCGCATGCGCGCTTTTGCTGGCGCCACATCTCGAACGGCCGATCGTGGCGCTGGCTTTTGCTGTTGTGATCGGCGGCGTGCTGCAGCTCGCGATGCAGCTCATCGCGCTGCGTGCGATCGGCATCCGCATTCGCTGGTCGTCACCGCTTGAAGCGTTTCGCGACCCCGATGTGCGCCGGGTCGGCGGCCTGATGCTGCCCGCGCTGTTTGCGGTGTCGGTGGCGCAAATCAGCATCATCATCAACACCAATATCGCGTCGCACCTCGCGACCGGCAGCGTGACCTGGCTCGCATTTGCCGATCGGCTGATGGAGTTCCCGACCGCACTGCTTGGCGTCGCACTTGGCACGGTGCTGCTGCCAAGCCTGTCGGCGGCATTTGCCGGACAGCGTGTCGAAGAATATTCGCACCTGCTCGATTGGGGATTGCGCCTTGTGTTTTTGCTGGCGTTGCCGGCCGCGGTCGGTCTGGGCATGACGGCAGAAGGCATCGTGTCGGTGCTGTTCCAGGGACGAGAGTTCACCGCGTTCGACGTGCGGCAAACGTCATTGGCCGTCATCGGTTATTCAGTGGGCCTGCTCGGATTGATCGCGGTCAAAATCCTCGCCCCCGGTTTTTACGCGCAGAAAAACATTCGCACGCCGGTCAAGATCGCAATCGTCGTGCTGATCGCAACGCAGATCGCAAACGTGGCGCTGGTGCCGCTGTTCGCACACGCCGGCCTGGCGTTATCGGTCGGGCTCGGCGCGTGCGCCAACGCGCTGGCGCTTTTTGTCGGGCTGAGAAAACGCAACCTGTATCAACCGGCCGCCGGCTGGGCTTCGTTCGTCGCACGCCTTGCGATCGCACTCGCTGTGCTGGCGGCTATTTTGTGGTGGGCGCAGCAGCCACTTGCATGGTCCGCAATGCAGGACGTGCCGTGGCAGCGCGCCGCCTGGCTCGGCGCGGTGATCAGCGCCGCCACCCTCGGCTACTTCGCCGCTCTATTCGCGCTCGGCTTTAGAGCGCGCGATTTCCGCGTGCGCCGCGCCTAACTCGGCTCCGAACGCGCCGCCATCTGCTCCATGCGCTCGGCGACCTCTCGCTTGTAGCCGAACGCGAAGAACACTTCGGCCATCAGAAAGATCGGCGCGATGAACACCTGAAAGAAGTTATCCATCAGCGCCGGCTTCTTGCCTTCGAATACGTGGCCGATCAGCTGCAGCGCCCAGCCGCCGACGAAGGTGGCGGCGAAGACCACCAGCGCCGGCCGCAGTCCTTCGCTCGCAATGCCGTGCGCGCCGACCAGCAGCACTGCGACGAACAGCGTCATCGCGGCGGCGAGTACAGCGTCGAGTCGAAAGTAATAGATCAGCACTACCACCGCGAGCACGGTGGCGGCCGAGATCGAGAACCCGCCCAGCTCGACCCGCATCAGAGCGAGCAAGACGAACAGCGAAAACATGATCAGCGGAACGCCGACGAAATGCGTGAGCCGGTTTTTTGGATTGCGGTGATAGCGCAGGTAGACCGACATCTGTTCTTCGAGTGTCTTCATGACGCCTCCGCTGAGCTGGTTGGTCAGTTCATCTGCTTCAACATCGTATCTGCGTCGCTCACCTCGAATTCGCCGGCGTTTTCGACGTTCAGTCCCTTGACGACACCGTCGTCGACCAGCATTGAGAAGCGCTGGCTGCGCATCCCCCTACCGCGGGCGGTTAAATCGACCTCGAGGCCAAGTTTCTTCGTATAAGCCGCCGAGCCGTCGGCCATCATGCGGATCTTGCCGACGGTCTTTTGGTCACGGCCCCACGCGCCCATCACGAACGGGTCGTTGACCGACAGGCACCACACTTCATCCACACCCTTGCCCTTCAACGCGTCGAGCTGTTGCACATACCCGGGAACGTGCTTGGCCGAGCACGTTGGCGTAAAGGCACCCGGCACCCCGAAGATCACGATCTTCTTGCCCTTGGTCATGTCCTGCACCTTGAAAGTGTTGGGTCCAAGCGAGCAGCCTTCGGTTTCAGTTTCGACGAATTCCTGCAGCTCGCCTTCGGGCAGCTTGTCGCCGACTTTGATCGTCATTGCTTTTCCTGTGTTGACGTTAAGAGAACGAGAAGTTTAATCGCCTAGCGCAACGCCTTCACGGCGCGGGTCGGCCCCGCCCGCCCAGCCCAGCGAGCCGTTTGGCAGCCGCACCCTGACGATGCCTTGCAACCCGCTGCCCATATCGATCTCTCGCACATCGTGCCCGCGCGATTTCAATGCTTCGACGATGAACGGGCTGAATTTGCCTCGTTCAAGTTCGGTCGGGCCGTTGCGCGAACCAAAATTCGGCAACGAAATCGCCTGTTGCACGTCGAGGTTCCAGTCGAGCACGCCAACCAGCGTCTTGGCGACGTAGCCGATGATCTGTGAGCCGCCGGGCGAACCGACGGTGCCGACCAACTGCCCGCTGGCGCGATCGAACACGAGCGCGGGCGCCATCGAGCTGCGTGGTCGTTTGCCCGCCTGGACTCGATTGGCAATTGGCAATCCATCGGCCGTCTGCGCAAACGAAAAGTCGGACAGCTGATTATTCAGCAGAAAACCGCGCACCATCAGGCGTGCGCCGAACAGGTCTTCGATCGTGGTCGTCATCGACAGGGCATTGCCGTAGCTGTCGACCACTGAAATGTGCGACGTCGCGGCCTTGTGCGGCGACGCGTCTTCGGCCACTCCCATCTGCGTGCCTGGAGGAACGCCCGCCTTGGCAACGCCCATGCTGCGGTCGGTGATGAGTCCTGCGCGCTGCCTCAAGTAGCCGGGGTCGAGCAAGCCCGCCACGTTGACTTTGACGAAATCGCTGTCGGCCACGTACACGCCGCGGTCAGCGAAGGCGAGCCGTCCGGCCTCGGCAAACAGATGCACGGCATCGGCCTGCAGCTCGAGCCTGCCTTCGGGACCCATCGCGCCCAGCGGCGGCACCGCCGCGATGTTGCGCGCGGTAAAGATGCCCAGCATTTGCGCCACCGCGATGCCGCCCGACGACGGCGGCGGAAAGCCGCACACGCGCCACTGCTTGTAGTCGGTGCATATCGGTTCGCGCTGCTTGACCTGATACGCGGCGAAGTCGGTCACGGCAAGCCGGCCGGCATTCGGATGGGCGCGCACCGCCTTGACGATGTCGGCTGCGATTTCGCCGGCGTAGAACGAATTGGGATCAGCAGCGATCGCGCGCAGAGTTGCGGCGAGCGCGGGATTGCGCATCAAAGTACCGACGGCTTTCGGTGCTCCGTCAGCGCCGTAAAAGTACGCGGCCGATCCGGCATCGCTCTTCAAATATTTTTCAGCGGTGACCTGCATGTTCAGGCGCGGCGACATCGGAAAGCCGCCATCGGCCAGCCGGATCGCCGGCTCGAACAAGCGCGCCCACGGCAACTTGCCGTGCTGCTTGTGCGCGACTTCGAGCATGCGGACCGCGCCGGGGGTGCCAACCGATCGGCCGCCGACCACGGCGTCGTAAAACGGCATCGCCTTGCCGTCGGGCAGCAGGAATAATTTTTCATCGGCGGCCATCGGCGCGGTTTCGCGGCCGTCATAGGCGATGATCTTGCGGCCATCCCAGTGCATCAGAAACGCGCCGCCGCCGATGCCCGAGCTCTGCGGCTCGACCAGCGTCAACACCATCTGAATCGCAATCGCTGCATCGACCGCGCTCCCGCCGGCGCGCAAAATCTCGCGGCCCGCTTCGGTGGCGAGCGGGTTGGCCGCGGCCGCCATGTGCTTGGTGGCAGTGACGCTGTTTAGGCCGGCCCGGAAGGGCGACGATGCTTCGGGTTGCGATGGCCGGTCGCTTTGCGTCGTGCACGCCACGAGCAACGCGGCGGCAGCGATGATGCCGACGCTACGATTGATTCTCATACGGTCTCCTCTTATTTCGGCGGCAGCCGGATCGCGCCGTCTAGGCGGATCGTTTCGCCGTTCAGCATCACGTTCTCGATGACGTGTTTGGCCAGTGCTGCGTATTCGTCGGGTTTGCCGAGCCGCGACGGAAACGGCGGCTGCTTGCCCAGCGCATCTTGCACCTCCTGCGGCAAGGCGAGCAACATCGGCGTCGCAAAAAGCCCCGGCGCGATCGTCACGCAGCGGATGCCCTGGCGCGCGAGGTCGCGCGCGATCGGCAATGTCATGCCGACCACGCCGCCCTTGGACGCGGCATAGGCCGCTTGCCCGATCTGCCCGTCGTATGCGGCGACCGATGCGGTGTTGATCAGCACGCCGCGCTCACCGTCGGCGGTGGCGTCCAGCTTCGACATCGCGTCGGCGGCAACGCGAATCATGTTGAACGTACCGATCAGGTTGACGCCGATCACGCGCGCGAAGTTCGCCAACGCATGCGGCCCCTCTTTACCGACGGTTTTCTCGCCGATCGCGACCCCCGCGCAGTTGACCAGCCCGCGCAGAGCGCCAAGCGCTTGCGCCGCCTGGACTGCGGCCATCGCGTCTTCCGCGCGCGTCACGTCACAGCCGATGAAACGCGCGCCGGCTCCGAGCTCGCGCGCCAGCGCTTCGCCCTTGTCCGATTGCACATCGGCGATTACCACGTTGCCGCCATTGGCGGCGATCATCCGCGAAACGGCTCCGCCCAGTCCGGAGGCGCCACCGGTGACGATGAACGTGTTCTTGTGGATCTGCATGAACCCTCCGCAACGAGCGGAGGATTCTAGAGGTGGGGAGGAATCAGCGGAAAGTGCAGCGTGCGTACAACCACAAAGTGCCGTTGATGTTGCCGTCGCCGCTCGATTTGGTGCGTGCGCGCACCATCGGCAACTGGCATTTGTCGGCGGCGAAGCCCGCGGAGTTCAAAAAGCTGCGCATCGACTCCGACGGAACACCGACGTGAAACTTGGGACGCGTGTATTGGCCGGTACTCGTCGCGCGCGGTGTTTCGAGCTGGACGGCGGTGCCGAGCCAGCCCGAATTCGAGCCCGACGCTCCATAGAAAGCCGGCGCGCCCGGTGTTGCTTCCAGGCCCGACCCACCCGATAACAGGGGCTGTCGCCCTGACGATCGCGCTGCTTCGGGCACGACATCGAGTCTTAGCTGGGCCGCGCACGGCAGTGTTGCTGCGAGCAATGACAACACCACCATCGGGGCGCTCAACGCACGCAACCGAGGGCGGGCAGACGGCAAACAAGCGCTTTTCACAGAATCCATAAGCAGCAATCTGACTCTTTCGAGCAGTGCTGGCAAGTATCCGATCGGATGACTACAGTGACGAGCGAAAGTGAGCAAATTATGGGCCACCACGATCGAGAGTCGATGCAGAGATTACGCAGCCTAAAGTCGCGCGTCTTCGTGACCGTGTCTGAGCCGCTTCAGCGGATCCTGCATGGGGCCATTGCCAAATCTGCCGCGGTCGCGCCGCAGGGCGCGCGCGAGTCGCCCTAATGGACGCTTTGCTGCACGACGCCGTACTGCTCGCGCGCATCCAGTTCGCGTTCACAATCAGCTTCCACATCCTGTTTCCGGCGTTCACCATTGGTCTGGGCGGTTCCGCCGAGTATCGACGTCTGGCAAGCCGCCGCCGCGCCGGCGTCACAGGTGTTCATGCTGATCGGCACCGTCATCCTGCTGCCGATCGTGCTGGGCTACAGCGCCTTCGTCTACTGGGTGTTTCGCGGCAAGGTTGACGACAAGGCCGGGTATCACTGACGAGCCGTCACGTTGATGGCGGTGTGGCGTCGCCTGAGCCGAGCGCGAGCTGCATGATCACGACATCGACCCAGCGGTCGAACTTGCGGCCGACCGAGGTCAGCACCCCGACGTAGGCAAAGCCGCACGCGCGGTGCGTGCCAATTGACGCGGCGTTTTGCGAATCGCCGATGACCGCCAGCATCTGTCGTACGCCGAGCGCCGTGCAGCGTTCGATCAGCTCAGTGAGCAGCGCCTGCCCGATGCCAGCGCCGACCGCCTCGGGCGCCACGTAAATCGAGTCTTCGACCGTGCTGCGATACGCCGCGCGCGGGCGAAAGAGGTTGGCGTACGCGTAACCGAGAATTTGGCCGTCGAGCTCGGCGGCGAGGTACGGAAGGCCGGCCTGCACGATGCCCGCATGACGCGCGCGCATCTCGTTCACATCCGGCGGCTCCGTCTCGAACGTTCCGAGACTGGTCGCCACGTGATGCGCGTAGATCGCCTGTACCGCCGGCAAGTCGTCGTCTTCGAGCGCGCGAATGCGCATCGCGATCGACGCCGCGCTATTTCGTCGGGACGATCACCGGCGCCGGACTCGTGGGTGCTGCTACCGGCGGCGTGACTCTAAGCGCAGGCGCCACCACTGGCGCGGTGCCTCCTGTAACAGGCGTCCCACCGTACACGCTGGCAATGATCGGCACGATCAGCAACGCAACGATGTTGATGATCTTGATCAGCGGGTTGACCGCAGGGCCGGCCGTGTCCTTGTACGGATCGCCCACGGTGTCGCCGGTGACGGCAGCCTTATGTGCGTCCGACCCCTTGCCGCCATGGTGCCCCTCTTCGATGTACTTCTTGGCGTTGTCCCACGCGCCGCCGCCGGTGGTCATCGAGATCGCAACGAAGAGACCGGTGACGATGGTGCCCATCAACACTCCACCGAGCGCTGCGGGGCCGAGCAACAGACCGACGATGATCGGCACCAGCACCGGCAACAGCGACGGAATCATCATCTCCTTGATGGCCGATGTAGTCAGCATGTCGACCGCGCGGCTGTAGTCGGGCTTCGCGGTGCCCGCCATGATTCCAGGGATATCGCGAAACTGCCGGCGCACTTCCTCCACCACCGAGCCGGCTGCGCGACCCACCGCTTCCATCGCCATCGCGCCGAACAGGAACGGAATCAAGCCGCCGATGAATAGGCCCACGATGACGCTCGGATTCGACAATTCGAAAGTAACGTTAAGCCCGGCCGCCGCGAGTCCGCCGGTGTAATCCGCAAACAGCACCAACGCGGCCAGCGCGGCCGAGCCGATCGCGTAACCCTTGGTCACCGCCTTCGTCGTGTTGCCGACCGCGTCGAGCGGGTCGGTCACGTCGCGCACTTCCTTCGGCAGTCCCGCCATCTCGGCAATGCCGCCGGCGTTGTCGGTGATCGGGCCGTAAGCGTCGAGCGCGACGATGATGCCGGTCATCGACAGCATTGCTGTGGCGGCAACCGCGATTCCATACAAACCAGCGAGCCAGTACGACGTCAGAATTGCCACGCAGATCGCAATCACCGGCCACGCACACGACTTCATCGAAACCGCAAGGCCGGCGATGATGTTGGTCGCATGGCCCGTGGTCGATGCCTGCGCCACGTACTTGACGGGCTTGAACTGCGTGCCCGTGTAGTACTCGGTGATGTAGACCAGTGCCGCAGTCAACACGAGGCCGACGACTGCGCACAGATACAAGCTCATGACAGTGATCTTGGCCGACACGGCCGTGCCGATCACCGGGCCGAGAATCCATTGAGTGACGGGCCAGAACAGCACCAGCGAAATCGCGCCCGCGACCAGCAACCCGCGATACAGCGCATTCATGATCTTGCCGCCGGGCCGTGCCTTGACGAACATGCAGCCGACGATCGATGCCAAGATCGACACGCCCGAGATGACCAGCGGATAAATGATGCCCGCGTCACCCGCGCCGCGAAACACAAAGCCGCCGACCAGCATCGTGGCGATCACCGTAACCGCGAACGTCTCGAACAAATCGGCCGCCATCCCCGCACAGTCGCCGACGTTGTCGCCGACGTTGTCAGCAATCACCGCAGGATTGCGTGGATCGTCTTCCGGAATGCCGGCCTCGACTTTCCCCACAAGATCCGCACCCACGTCGGCGCCTTTGGTGAAGATGCCGCCGCCCAAGCGCGCGAAGATCGAAATCAGCGATGCGCCAAAGGCGAAGCCGATCATCGGATGCAACATCTCACGTACGTTCGATGCCGAATGCGTGGCGCGCAGCACCCAGTAGAAGCCAGCCACGCCGATCAGTCCAAGGCCGACCACCAGCAAGCCGGTAATGGCACCGCCGCGAAACGCGACGTTCAACGCCGGATTCAACCCGAGCGTCGCCGCTTGCGCCGTGCGCACATTGGCGCGCACCGAAACGTTCATGCCGACGTAGCCTGCAGCGCCCGACAGCACGGCGCCCAGCACAAAGCCGATCGCAGTCCACAGCCCAAGCTGCGGCACGACCGCAATGATGATGGCGAGCACGACCCCGACGATCGCAATCGTCCGATACTGGCGATTCAAATAAGCCTGTGCGCCTTGTTGTATCGCGGCCGCGATCTCCTGCATCCGAGCATTGCCCGCGGGCTGCTTCAGAATCCAAGTGATGGACCACACGCCGAAGGCCACGGCCGCGAAGCCGCAGACGAGCGCGAGTGCCAAACCAGACATGCTGTTCTCCTTGCTGAAAACTGTTAAGAAACTATTCAGTTCAAATCTGGAAGATCACGAGGACAGCGCGACTGACACACGCCGTTGGATTTCATCGACACCTCCAACACCTGAAATGCGCCGGTATTTTGGCGCGCCCATCGTGCCGCTCGCGGCCAGGTCCGTGTAGTAACCGACCAACGCGCTGGTTTGATCCCGGTACACGCCGAGCCGCTTGCGCACCGTGTCTTCCTTGTCGTCGTCGCGCTGTATCAGCGCCTCACCGGTGCGGTCGTCTTTGCCCTCGACCTTCGGCGGGTTGAACTTCACGTGATACACACGGCCGCTCGGCGGATGCACCCTGCGGCCGCTCATCCGATCGATGATGTCGGCTTCGGGAACATCAATCTCGAGCACGTAGTCGACTTTGACATCGGCCTGCCTCATCGCTTCGGCCTGGGGGATCGTGCGCGGAAAACCGTCGAACAAATAGCCATCCGCTGTATCCGGCGCACGCAAACGCTCCGTCACAAGGCCGATGATGATGTCGTCCGACACGAGCGCGCCGGTATCCATCACTTTCTTGGCAGCAATCCCCAGCGGCGTGCCGGCGAGAATGGCGGCGCGCAGCATGTCTCCAGTTGAAATCTGCGGAATCTTGTAACGCTCCTTGATGAACGCGGCCTGCGTGCCTTTGCCCGCACCCGGCGGCCCGAGCAGTATCAGTCGCATCGTCTATCTCCACCCCTGAAACTTGATCTTCTAGTTATATGCGACTGCCGCGGTGTTCGATAAAAGCAGCGCGCGAGTTTACCCAAATGAGCTGACCAAATAAAAAGGGCCGGCGAACCGGCCCTTGTTCCACCGCACGCTTTTACTCGTTGCTGCCGATGGTGACGGACTCCATGTTCAGAACATTGTCTGGGCGATGCACGACCGTAATGTTGCTGCGCATCGCCCAAGGGATCATCTGCCGGTGCAGCGGGACGTGATGCACCTGCGCATTGTGTTCGGCAATCGCCTGCCGGATCGTCTCGCGCCGCTTGTCGGCGTTGGACTCGAAGGCTGCGCTATCGATCAATGCGTCGAGCTTCGGGTTCACATAGCGCCCGTAGTTGAAAGAACCATTGCCTGTGTTGTCGTCCTTCGAGCGCAGCACCGCTGACAGCGTTGTTTGCGCATCGGTAATGGCGCCGCCCCAACCCAGCATGAACATGCTGGTGTCGTACTTTTCGAGTTTCGGGAAGTAGGTCGTACGCGGCTGTGTGTTGACCTTGGTGTTGATGCCGACCTTGGCCAGCATCGACGCCACCGCGATGCATATTTCTTCATCGTTCACATAGCGATTGTTCGGGCAGTCGAGCGTGACTTCGAAACCGTTCGCATAGCCCGCTTCGGCGAGCAAATGCTTTGACCGGTTTATGTCGTACGGCAGCCGCCTTTCGGCGTCGGGATTCGACGCGAGGATCGATGGCGTGATGCCACCCGTGGGCACCGCGGAGCCGCGCATGGTGCGCGATCGAATCGCATCGATATCGATTGCGTGATACACCGCTTGCCGGACGCGAACGTCTTTAAATGGGTTCTTGCCTTTGACGTTCGAATACAGCAGTTCGTCGCGCGTCTGGTCGAATCCGAAGAACACGACGCGATTTTCGGGCCCACGCGCAACCTTCGTACCCTTGTTTTCTTCGATGCGGCGCACGTCCTGCGGCGGAGGGTCGAGGATGAAATCGACTTGGCCCGACAGCAGCGCAGCCGTGCGCGTGGCGTCGGCGCTGACCTGCGTGTACACCACTTCGGTGACGTTGCCGGGGGTGCGGCCGTCTTTGGCCCCCCACCAATCGGGGTTGCGCTTCAGTACGGTCTTGATGCCGGGCTCGCGCGATACCAGGATCCAAGCTCCGGTGCCGTTGGAGTTGCGCGACGCGAATGTTTCCTCCTTCGCCTTGAAGTCGAGCGGCTTCTCGACCTTGTTCTTGATCGCCCACGCCTTGCTCATGATGTAAATGGTGGTCGCGTGCTCGAGCGTGATCGGATTGGGCTTGTCCTGCACGAACTCGACCGTGAAATCGTCGATCTTGCGCGGCTTGCCGACCGGAATCGCGTACTGACGCAGCTGTGAGTTCGGGTGGCTGGCGCGCTCGTAGGAAAAAACAATGTCGTCGGCGGTAAACGGCGAGCCATCATGAAACTTCACCCCCGGGCGCAGGGTGAAGCGCCACGTGGTCGGGTTGACTTGCTGCCAGCTGGTCGCCAGCCCCGGGACGAGCTTCAGCGTGTTGTCGCGCATCACCAGCGTGTCGTGCACCGACTGCGAGAACATGTTGGTCAAGCCTTCGTTCTGCGAGAAAGGATCCGCGGTCTGCGGATCGCCCTGCGAGGCCCAGCGCAACGTCTTGGCGTCGACCGTGCCGACTGCAACGGCAGCGGTCGCGAACAGTATTACGAGGTGGCGCTTGATCATCGGGAAGCCTCCTAATGAATCTCGAAAACAACGTGGCCAAGTTTAATCTTGGATCATCGCTCGCACACGCTGCAGGTCGGCCGGCGTATCGACGCCTTGCGGGAGCGCTGCGGTTACGTGCAACACCGCGATGCCGATGCCGTGCGCCAGCGCACGCAGCTGCTCGAGTTTTTCATGCTCCTCGATCGACGGCCGTGACAGCGTGGGAAACCGCAGCAGGAATCTGGCGCGATAGGCGTACAGCCCCACATGACGCAGCGCCGGTAGGTCTGCAGGCAGTGCGCTTTGCGTCACAGCAAACGCATCGCGCGACCACGGAATCGGCGCCCGCGAAAAAGTGATCGCGCGGCCGCGTAGATCGACCAGCACCTTGACCACGTCCGGGCTGAAAAACTCGGTCGCATCGGCAATCGCATGCGCCGCGGTGGCGATCTCGCAATCGTCGCGCTCTTCCAGCAACCGCGCGACGTCGCGTACCACGTGCGGCGGCATCAACGGTTCGTCGGCCTGCACGTTCACGACGATCGTCTCGGGCGCAACCGCGAGAAAGCCGATCGCTTCGGCCAGTCGATCGGTGCCGGTGGTGTGTTCGGCCGATGTCAGCACGCACTCGACGTCATGGATGCGGCATGCCTCGGCAATCTCCTCGCTATCGGCCGCGACAACGACCCTGTGCGCTTCGCTGTGCGCGGCGTTGCGCGCTACGTGCACCACCATCGGCACGCCGCCGATGTCGGCCAGCGGCTTGCGCGGCAAGCGCGTCGACGCAAGGCGCGCTGGCACGATGACGATAAAGCTCAAGGTCAGCGGCCGAGCTCGGCCGGCTCGACTTTGCGCGCGTCCGATTCGAGCATCACCGGGATGCCGTCGCGAATTGGATACGCCAGTGCGTCGGCCTTGCACACGAGTTCCTGCGAACTTTTGCGGTAATCGAGCAGGCCCTTGCAAATCGGGCACACGAGAATGTCAAGCAGGCGATGGTCCATCAGCGCTCTTCCTCGCGTTTCTTACTTGTCGATATCCGTGCGGTTGATATCAGTGAAACAACGGCGTCGATCAGCGCCGGATCGACCTCGGTCACCAAGGGCACGACCCAAAGTCGCGGATCGTGCGCCAGCGCTTCAATGTCGGCGCATTTTACGGCGTCCTTTTCGGTCATCAGAATCCGGTCGGCGGCGCAAGCGGAAAATGGATTGACCGTGAAGTCGAAGTGATCCGCCAGTGGCAGCTCATCGATGACCAGGCCTGCGTCGCGCAGCATGGCAAAGAATCGATCGGGCGCGCCGATGCCGGCAGCCGCGGTGAAGCGCCAGCCGTGCGACCGTTGCTCGGCCGCCAGTGAAGACAGCTCGATGCGAAGCTTCGGCTGGTGCAGCGCGAACGCGCTGGCCAGATGCGTGCGCATGCGGTAGCGCGGCGCTGCGCCGGCAATGGTTGGCACATCGCCGTTGAGCACGAGCGCATCGACGCGATCGAGCCGGCTGCGTGGCTCGCGCAGCGGGCCGGCCGGAAGCATCCAGCCGTTGCCCAGCCCGCGATAATGCAGCAGCGCGATTTCCATATCGCGCGCCAGTTGCAAGTGCTGCAGCCCATCGTCGGCAATGATGACGTCGCACTCGGGATGGGCTTCGCGCAGAAGGCGCGCCGCTGCGACGCGCTGTTTTGCGACGGCCACCGGCGCGGTGGTCGCGCGGACAATCAGCAGCGGCTCATCGCCGACCTGCCGCGCATCGTCGGCCGGCAGCACCAGCCGCGGCGCAGAATCGAGCGCGCCGTAGCCGCGCGAAACAATGCCGGGGTGCCAGCCGCGCTCGGCCAGTGCGCGCACCAGCTCGACCGTCAAGGGCGTCTTGCCGGTGCCGCCGACGTACAGATTGCCGATGACCACGGTCGGAACATCGAGCCGCGTGCAACGGCGAATACCCAGCGCGTACAGCGCACGCCGGCAGACAATGACGCAGTAATACAGCAGCGCCAGCGGCGATAACAGCCACGCGAGCAGGCCGCGTCGCTGCCACGTCTCGATCAACGCGAGCTGCAGTCGAGTGCGCCAAGGCACCTATTTGCCGCCGTCGGTCCGCTGCGTGGCGAAGCTGATTCGAACGATGCCCGCAAGCCGCGCGGCTTCCATCACGCCGATGACCGCCTGGTGCGGTGCCTGCGCGTCGGCATTGATGATCAGCAGCGTGGTGTCCGACCCTTTGCCCGCCGCACGCAGAGTTTCTGCGAACGCGCGGACGTCGGTGCTGGCGAGCACCTGGCGCTCGATCGCATAGCGGCCGTCGGCCGTGACCGCAACGTTGATTTCGTTCGGCTGCTTCATCGGCTGCGCCGCATCGGCCGATGGCAGAGTGATCTGCAGCTCCGCAAAGCGCGAGTAGCTGGTGCTGACGGCTAGAAAAATCAGCACAATCAACAACACGTCGATCAGCGGAATCAGGTTCAGCTCGGGTTCCTCATCGAGCGGGCGGCGAAAACGCATCGGCTAACGCTCGGGGCGCTCAGGCTTGACCGAACCGAACACCGTTTCAAGCAGCCGTTCGGCCTGCTCTTCCATGTCAACGAGGTAATCGTCCACCAGGCGCTTGTAGTAGCGGTAAGCCAGCACGGCAGGCACCGCAACGATGATGCCCAGCGCGGTGGAGTAGAGCGCCACCGAAATTCCGCGCGCCAAATCCTGCGGGTTCGAGCCGGCTTGCTGCGAGGCAAAGATCGCAATCATGCCGACCACCGTTCCCAGCAATCCCAACAGCGGTGCGATTGAGCCGATCGAGCCGAGCAACGTCAGATTCTTGGTCAGCCGATTCGCGACGACCGCGCCGGCGGCCACGATCTGCTGCATCGCGCCTTCGCGCGTAGTGCGTTCGTTACGCAATCCCGCGGCGAGCACCTTGCCCAACGGTGAATTGGCTTCCAACTTGGCAATCACGTCCGGCGTGATCTGCCGTTTTTTCCAAATGCCGATCACATCGTTGAGCAGCGTGGGCGGGACTATTATTTTCCGCTGCAAGGCAATTGCTCGTTCGATGATCAGCCCCAGTGCAAAAATGGAAGCCAGGATGAGCGGCCAAATGGGCCAGCCGAGTTCAGCGAGGATGGCAAACAACGGGAATCCTTCGTGGTGAGTGCTTGCGCGAGGGCGCACTGTAGAGACGCATGCGATACGCGGCAAGTGTCCACAATTGCTGTGGACAAGTATGTGAAGAACTAGGGATCGAGCAGCCTAAGCCTTTGTTGCGATGTGGTTTGTCCGGATTGCACAGCGGTTAGGCAATGTTTGAAAAGCGAACATATTCAACACGTTACCTTAAGCATGATTAAAACGAGTCTCACGCATCAGCGCGATTCGCGTAATGCCTTGCGATGTGGACAGGTTCTGCTCGGAAACCCGCATGGCGCTTGATTTCGGCAACGCAAATGAAGCGCCCACGCGCCCTGCGATGACGGTTTCCGCGCTAAACCGCGCGGTTTCGGGGTTGCTCGAGCGAAGCTTCCCGTTGGTGCGGGTTCGCGGCGAGATCGGCAATCTGACACGCGCCGCCAGCGGCCATTGGTACTTCGCGCTCAAAGACGAACAGGCGCAGGTTCGATGCGTGATGTTCCGCGCGCGCACCCAGTTGCTCGACTGGACGCCGCGCGACGGCGACGAGGTCGCGGTGGACGCAATCGTCTCCTTATATGAGGCGCGCGGCGAGTTCCAGTTAAGCGTCGAGTCGATGCGCCGGGCAGGGCAGGGCCGGTTGTTCGAAGAGTTTCTGAAGCTCAAAGCGCGCCTTGCGACTGAGGGGCTTTTCGCAGGTGAGCGTAAACGGCCGCTGACCGCGATTCCGCGCCGGGTCGGAGTGGTGACCTCGCTGCAAGCCGCGGCGCTGTGCGACGTGGTCACCACACTGTGCCGCCGAGCGCCGTATGTCGGCGTGATCATTTATCCGGTCCCCGTGGGCGCCGGCGCCGGCTCACAGATCGCGGCCATGATCGAGCGCGCGTCACGGCGCGCCACCGGCGATGCGGTCGATGTGTTGTTGCTCGTGCGCGGTGGCGGTTCGATCGAAGACCTGTGGGCTTTCAACGAAGAAATCGTTGCGCGTGCCATTGTTGCGTGCGCGATTCCGGTCGTCGTCGGCGTCGGCCATGAAAGCGACATCACCATTGCCGACTTCGCGGCTGATCTGCGCGCGCCGACGCCGACCGCGGCGGCCGAGCTCGTGGCGCCGGCGGCGACCGAACTGCTGGCCGAGTTCGAGCGCCGTGTCGAGCAGTTGCACCGCCTGCATTCGCATTGGGTGCGGGCAGCTGCGCAGCGCCTGGACTACGCGCAGCGCACTCTGGCCGCACCGCGCATGCCGCTGGCGGCGCTCGACCGCAGGGTCGGCATGCTGCAGGCGCGCATCGCCGATGTCATGACCGATGCGCTGAACTCACGCCGGGCCGCGCTCTCGGTGCGGCGCGAACGGCTGCTCCGATTGCGGCCGGCACGCAACATGTTGCAACCCAATGAGCGCCTTGGACTTCTAGCCGCGCACACTTCGCGTTGCTGGAATGCGTATTCGACGCGGCTCGCATCGCTGGCGGCGCGGCTGCACGCGCTTGACCCGAATGCGGTGATGGCGCGCGGCTATTCGATTGCAATCGCAGCCGATGGGCGTGCGGTGACCGACGCCGCGAGGCTGCGCTTGGGTGACGAGCTTCGATTGCACTTTGCGCGAGGCCAGGCGCTTGCGCAGGTCCACTCCGTGCTACCCGATGGCGAGCAGGACTCTGACCAGCGATAGAATCGCCGGCCGAGCACGCTACCTTGCCACCCCACCATCGAGGCTCACCATGGAACACACTCTGCCGCCGCTGCCGTACTCAAAGGACGCTCTGGAGCCGCATATGTCGAAGGAGACCTTCGAGTATCACTACGGCAAGCATCACCAGGCGTATGTCACCAATTTGAACAACCTGATCAAGAGCACGGAGTTCGAGAATCTTCCGCTCGAAGACATCATTCGCAAGTCAGCCGGCGGCATCTTCAACAACTCGGCGCAGGTGTGGAATCACACCTTCTTCTGGAATTGCCTGGCGCCCAAGGGCGGCGGCGAGCCGAGCGGCGCACTGGCGGACGCAGTTTCGAAGAAGTGGGGATCGTTCGCAGCGTTCAAGGAAGCATTTTCCAAAAGCGCCGTCGGCAACTTCGGTTCGGGTTGGACCTGGCTCGTGAAAAAGTCCGACGGCAGCGTTGATGTGGTCAACACCAGCAACGCCGGCACTCCGCTGACCACGGGCGACAAGGCGCTGTTGACGCTCGACGTATGGGAGCACGCCTATTACATCGACCATCGCAATGCGCGTCCCAAATTCATCGAGACGTTTTTTGCGAGCCTGGCAAATTGGGACTTTGCTGCAAAAAACTTTAAGTAATCGCTAGCGCGAGGCCGGCAGGCCGGTAATTTTCTTGCCGGCCGTAATGCCGCGCTTTGCAAACCAGCCTTGCTCCATTTCGAGTGCGTAGCGCACAGGCCGTAGCGGACAGGTTGACGCGTCGCTCTTGGGCGCCATGTCGGCGACATTGACCACCGTGCCGTCGTCGTCGATGAAGGCGATCGAGAGTGGAAGCGGCGTGTTTCGCATCCAGAAGCAGTGCTGCGACTTGTCTTCGAACACGAACACCATGCCGTGATTGGGCGCCAGGCGCTCGCGCATCATCAGCCCGATCATGCGCGACTGTGGAGTCGCTGCCACCTCGGCGGTGATCACGTGAATGCCGGTGGTCAGTTGAGTCGTGCGCAGGGCGGGTTGCGGCGCCTGCTGCGCTTCGGACATCCCGGAGGCCAGCAATGCCGACAAGCACAACGCAAGGATTCGGTGGTTGATCATGGGTAATCGGCGACGCTCACCACCTCAATGTAGCGTGGGCAAAAAAAAGGCAGGGACTCGCCCTGCCTTGTTT
>Ga0136614_10000749_pt1 | contig 17503 bp, 14 predicted proteins | sample AntDrymUQ2792106_2_FD_106643 | JGI IMG/M metagenome (GOLD analysis project Ga0136614, IMG submission 106643) | Polar desert sand microbial communities from Dry Valleys, Antarctica - metaG UQ279 (21.06) | ecosystem: Environmental > Terrestrial > Soil > Desert | place: Antarctica: Dry Valley... | reverse complement strand
GAAGAGGAACTCGAGCTCCCCCTGGGCGCCCCGGGCCGTCTTCACGGTAAAAAGCATCTCCGGGAGCTCCAGCGCCTGCCGCAGCTCGAAGCGCCGCAGCACGATTTCCGCGATGTCCGTTCGTACGCGGATTTCTGTCGCCCGTCCCGCCCGGCTCCGCCGGGTCACGACAACCTCACGGACCTCCTCTCCGGCGACGCGTCCCGCCATGCGCCGGGCGAGCTCCCGTCCGGGGACCCGACGCACCCATTCGGTCCATGCCGATTCACGCTCGAAGGACGGGCCGACGGCGTCGAGCTCCACCCACAGGGCAAGGACCTCGCTGCCTTTTTTCCACCACCGCAGCCTGTCGCCGGCGCGGAGCGTCAGGGACGACGCGGCGAAGTAGGCGTCCCCCACCCGGCGGGCGAGCGGCATCTCCGGATCGAGCGGGACACCGGCGCGGCCCTCGGGCGTTTTGACCCAGAGATTGGATCCCTCCCGCGACAGGAACTTTCCCGACGCCTCCGTGATCCCCTGAAGGCGCAGCGCCGCCGAGGCGAGGAGCCCGCCGTACTCCTCCTCGGAGAGGCTGCGATCCGGCGGCGGCAGCGCCTCGCCGGCGCCGAACCGAAACCGCAGCAGGAACTCGTAGGCCTCGCGCGAGGGGCCGGTCAGCCGGCCGGCGGCGGCCGGGGGGTCGTCGTAATACCGCCGGTCCCGAGGCAGGAGATGGATCATGCGGGGCTCGGTGAGCGCGAAGGCCGCGAGGAGGGAAGGGTAGACGCTCGCGGGGGCCAGGCTCGCCGGCGGGCGGGGCCCCGCCTCGAGGCCCGCCCAGCCGAGCGCCGTATCGAGCTGGGCCCCCCGGGTCGCGCGCCTTTTCGGGGCGTGTTGGCGCAGCACGTAGCCGCGCCACTCGAGGCCCCGCCGCGGCCGATTGACGCCGCGCTCGAGGCGCGCGCCGGTCACGGCGGACGTCGCGAGCTCCCCGCACTCGACGGAGACGAGGTAGGGCACGGGTGTCTCGCCGAAGACGTTCTCGACGTTCTCCGTGTGGCCCCCGCACGTGGACACGAACAGTGCGTCGGCGAATTTCCCCTGCGAAGAGAGGACGAGGCCGCGCGTCGCGTCCACGGCGGCGTTCGTGAGCGGGTCCTCCGCGCTCCGTCCGGCATAGACCTGGCACTTCGGCGTCGCGCAGAGGTCGTAGCCTTCGGCCTCGAACTGCCCACGGTGCGCCAGCGCGTACGTCCGGGCGGCCACGGCCTGCGCCTTGAGCGCCTCGATCGCGTCGTAGCGGCGCGGGCCCATCTCGGCCGGAACGACGCCGTACAGGTACTCCTCGAGGTCCAAGCGGTTGACGACCGACAGAGTCCCCCGGGGGTTCACCGCCACGCGGAGGCTGCCGCGGTACGGCCTGCCGTCGACGGAGACGGGACCGTGTCCGGGCGCCGGATAGAGGTCGAGTGGCGCCGCGAACCGCCGCATGCCGCCCTCCTCGCCCGTGACGGCGACCGCCGCGGGCGCGGCGCCTGGCCCGAGGGGCGCGCCCGGAACGACGATCGACTCGTGCGCCGCCTCGCGGAGGCGCGCCGCGAACGACTCCGCCTCCGGCCGGCTCGCGAAGCGGCCGAGGAGCACCCGATAAACGCCGTTCTCGGCGGAGAAGGCAACGTCGCCGGTCGCGGCGAAGGTCTCCGAGAGGGCGCGCAGACGCACGCGCGCCGGTTCCTCCTGCGAGAACGCTCCCGCCTGGACCTGGAACGACGCCCCGCTCCGCCCCTCCGGGGTAAACCGCAGCGTGCCCCGCAGGTTCTCGCGCTTGCCGGCGGCGACGAGGATCCAGCGCGCGCCGGGAGGGCCGAGCGCGAACTCGGACAGATCGCTCTTGAGGCCCACGCGGTAGAGCATGCCGGACGGCGCATCGGGCGCGGGGACCCCCTGCGCGGGCGTGGCCGGACGCCGCGGAGACGGCTGAGACGCGCCGGGACCGGGTCGCGCCGGTCCGCCGGCGCAGCCGGCCGCCCACACTCCCAGAGCGAGGAGGGCCGCCCCGCGGCAGAAGAGCCCCCGCACGGTCGTCAAAACTGGTTGCGGAGCTGGGTCCCCAACGCCTCTCTGCGATAGTCCACACCCCGCAGCGGGACCAACAGGCACATCTCGTAGAGGCGGCTGCGCAGCCGATACCCGATCCGGTCCTCGAGCTTCTCGCGCTCCCCCGAGGCCGCATCGACCTCGTCTTCGAAGTTCGAAGTCGCCAGGGTGATTTTCTTGCGGTTGTAGCGGGTATTGAGCAGGTTGTAGAGGACGTCGAGCACCCAGGGGTGCGGTTTCGACGCGCCGAGCTCGTCCAGCACGAGGAGTTCCGCGTCGGCGTACGGGCTGAGCACCGACTCCTTGGACGAGTCCGCGTCGGGCCGGAACGTCGTCTGGATCTTCATGAGGAGGTCGGAAAAATCCGCGTAGAGTCCCTGGGCGCCCTTCGTCAGCGTGAGCTCGGAGAGGATCGCGCAGGCGAGGTGTGTCTTGCCGCGGCCCGCGGGTCCCACGAGGAGCAACCCGGCATCCACCGCCGGGTAGGCGTCGACGAACTCGCCCGCGATGCGCCGCGCATTCGCGAGGGCGCGCCCCTTGAGATCATTGAAGTTCGCCAGCGTGCAGTCGCGGTAGCGCTCGGGGATCCCCGCGGAATGAAGCTTCTCGAGCCGCACCTGCCGCGCCCGGCACGCGCAAGGCCGCGCCTGCTTGCGATCCCCGGCCGTCTCGAGGACCCACCCCGTTCCGCCACAGACGGCGCACGCGCCGGGCTCGACCGCCACCGCCGTCATTCTAGCGGTCCCCTCCGCGGCGGGCGGCCGCAAGGGCCGCCCCTACGACGGAGGGGCGGGGCTTGTCTCCGCCCCTTCCCGCGGAGCGCCGCTCAGTTCTCCGGGAGGCCATCTTCGACGAAGATGCGGCGCCGCCGCGGTCCTTCGAGGTATCGCTTGAGGTCCGCGAGGCTCGCGTCCCATCCGGAGCCGACCTCGCCGCTGTAGCGGTCGTACGCCGGGCCGGAGTCGGGGATCCGCTGCTCCACCGTCACGACGCATCCGCCCGGCTGCTCCGCGAAAGTGAGAGCGATCGACAGCCCCTCGAGCGGCTCCCCGAGGGTCGGCTCGTAGGAGATGTCCCGCACGACGAGCCTCCGCCCCGGCTCCACCTCGGCGATCTTCCCGAGGACCGTGGCCTCCGTCTGCCCGCGCACGTCGGTGAAGCCGATCGCCCAGTTGCCGCCCGGCCGGAGGCCCACGAGCGCGCCCTCGCACCACCAGGAGAGTAGGTCCGAGACCCGGGTGAAGGCGTCAAAGGCGTCCGTTGCGGGCGCGTCGATGGCTACGGATCGCACGACGACGGCCGGCATGAATCGATCTTACAGGAGCCTTCACGTCCCACCTCCCACCTCTCACCTTCACCTCCTCCGTCGCTATACTCCTGCGCCCGATGGCCGCAACGCTCGAGACGCTGCGCGATCGCGTGGCGGACGCCGTGCGGCGCGCCGCCTCCGACAGATATGGTGTGACGCTCGACCGCGTCGCGCTCGAGCGGCCGCCGCGAACGGCGCTGGGGGATTTCGCATCCCCCGCGGCGTTCGACCTCGCTCGCCTGCTCAAGAAAGCGCCGCGCGCGATCGCTCAGGAGCTCGCCGAGAGCGTGGCGCTCCCCGAGGGCGTCTCGCGGGCGCGCGTCGAGGGGGGCGGGTACCTGAACTTCTTCCTCGAGCGGGCGGCGTTCGTGGCGTCGGCGTCCACCGAGCCGGCGGCCCGGCCGCGCCGCGAGGGAAAGGTCGTCGTGGAGCACACCAACATCAACCCGAACAAGGCGGCGCACATCGGCCACCTGCGCAACGCCGTCCTCGGAGACGTGCTCGTGCGGACGCTCGCGTTCCTCGGCTACGAGGTGGAGGTTCAGAACTACCTCGATGACACCGGGGTCCAGGTGGCCGACGTCGTCGTCGCTTTGATGCGGGTCAAGGGCGTCGAGACGCCGGAGGAGGTGCAACGGGCAGCCGCGGACGGAGGCGCCTTGCCCGATGGGACGCGCCACCCCAAGGGGTTCGCGTATCTCTGCTGGGACCTCTATGCGGAGATCGGGCGGCACTACGCCGAGCGCCCGGAGTCGAAGGCCTGGCGGGCCGAGGTCCTGCACGCCATCGAGCGCGGCGGTGAGGGGACGGCCGCGGTCGCCGCCGAGGTCGCGGAGGCGGTGTCGTCCGCCCATCTGGCCACGATGGGCCGGATCGGGATCGCATACGACCTGCTGCCGCGCGAGAGCGACATCCTCCGCAAGCGATTCTGGGAGCGGGCGTTCGAGCGACTCAAGGCGTCGGGAGCGGTCGAGAAGGAGACGCAGGGGAAGAACGCCGGGTGCTGGGTGCTGCGCCTCGGGGACTCGCCCGAGTTCGCGGGCATGGAGGAGCCCGACAAGATCCTCGTCCGGTCCGACGGGACGGTCACCTACACGGCGAAAGACATCGCCTACCAGCTCTGGAAGTTCGGCCTGCTCGGCGCGGACTTCGACTACGAGCGCTTCGAGCCCTCGTGGACCTCCGGGGCGGTCCGGGAGGAGGAGATCCCCGCGGCTGTCCGCGCCCACCCGCTCTGGCGGACGGCGCACACGGGCGGCGACCCCGAAGCCCCATCCTTCGGCGGCGCCCGGCGCGTCTACAACGTCATCGACGTGCGGCAGTCCTATCCCCAGAAGGTTGTCCGGGAGGGACTGCGCGTGCTCGGGTTCCGGGAGGAGGCGGAGCGCTCCGCCCACTTCGCCTACGAGATCGTCGCGCTCTCCCCGCCCGCGGCGCGCGAGCTGGCCGAGCGGTTCGGAGAAGAGTACCGGCTCACGGCGGAGGACGAGAAAAAGCCGTTCGTGGAAATGTCCGGCCGCAAGGGGCTCGGCGTGAAGGCCGACGACCTCGTCGAGCTCCTTCTGGACCGCTCGCGCGAGGAGATCGGAAAGCGCCGCTCCCAGTCGGCCGACACGGACGAGGCGGCGGAGCTCGACGCCCGCGCGATCGCCATCGGGGCCCTGCGCTACTTCCTCCTCAAGTTTGGCCGCAACAAGGTCATCGCGTTCGACTTCGACGATGCCTTGAACTTCGAGGGGGACACCGGCCCCTACCTTCAGTACTCACTCGTCCGGGCCGGCAACATCTTCCGCAAGCTGACGGAGCGGGGCGTCCCGCTCCCCGAGGGCCCCGGTCCGCGGGACGAGGAGTGGGAGGACGACCTGTGGGCCCTCGTCCTCGACGCGTCCAGCCTGGAGGAGGTGGCCGGCCGCGCGGTCGAGGCCCTCGAGCTGTCGACGCTTTCGCGTCACGCCTTCCTCCTGGCGCAGTCGTTCAACCAGTTCTACCACCGGCACCCGATCGCCGGGGAGACGGACGCCGCGCTGCGGAATCGCCGGATCGTCGCCGCGCGTATTTTCCGGCGTGAGATGGCGCGGGTGCTGGATCTCCTCGGCATCCCGGAGCCGGAGAGGATGTAGGGTGCCGTTGCGATGACGATGGAAAAGGCCAACCTGCTCGAGAAGTTCGGCAGCTTTCAGGATCACTGGAGCCCGAAGGTCGCCGCGGACATCAACGACTTCCAGCTGAAGCTCGTGAAGCTGAAGGGGGAGTTCGTCTGGCACCACCACGCGGACGAGGACGAGCTCTTCCTCGTCGCTCGGGGCCGCCTGACCATTCGGTTCCGCGATGGCGAGGTCGTTCTGGAACCGAACGATTTCCTCGTGGTCCCCCGTGGCGTGGAGCACATGCCCGTCGCGGAGGAGGAGGCCTGGGTCGTCCTCCTGGAGCCCGCGACGACGCGCAACACGGGGAACGTGACGAGCGAGCGCACCGTCGCGGAGCTCGGGAGGGTCTGATGGCGAACCCGCGCGAGCGGCTCCCCGACAACGCGCCCGGCGACTTCTACGTCGACGCGACCTGCATCGACTGCGACACCTGCCGCCGCTTGGCGCCGGAGACGTTCGAGGAGGGCTCCGACCATTCCTTCGTCCACCGGCAGCCGGGGTCGGAGGCGGAGAGGCTCCGCGCGCTCATGGCGCTCGTTTCCTGCCCGACGGGGTCCATCGGCACGGTCTCGCGCCAGGACGTCCGCCCCGGCATGGCGGCGTTGCCCGAGCCGGTGGCGGAGAACGTCTCCTTCTGCGGCTTCACGTCGAAGGACTCCTTCGGCGCCTGGAGCTACTTCATCGAGCGCCCGGACCGCGGGAACGTCCTCGTGGACTCGCCACGCGCACTCCCGCGTCTGCTCCGCCACTTCGAGGAACGGGGCGGAGTGGGGACCATGTTCCTGACGCACCGCGACGACGTCGCGGACCATGAGGCTTTCGCCCGCCGGTTCGGCTGCGACCGCGTCCTTCACGAGGACGACGTCACCCGGGCGACGGCGGCGATCGAGCGGCGACTCACGGGCGCCGCCGCCGAGCGGCTCGACGAGGAGCTCCTCGTCATCCCCACGCCGGGACATACGCGGGGACACGCCGTCCTGCTCTATCGGGAGAAGTTCCTCTTCACGGGGGATCACCTCGCCTGGTCGCGCCGGAGAAATGGCCTCGTCGCCTTCCGGGACGCGTGCTGGTACGACTGGGCGGAGCAGACCCGGTCCATGGAGACGCTTCTCGATTACTCCTTCGAATGGGTGCTCCCGGGGCACGGCGGCTGGCACCGCGCGGAGTCGGCCGCGGCGATGCGGCGGGAGCTGGAACGCTGCGTGCAATGGATGAAAGGACGGTGAGGGGACGATGAGCTGGCTCTTCTGGGTGGGTCTCGCCGTCGCCGTCGGTCTCCTCGCGGCGCTCACCGGCGTCAAGCCGAAGGGGACCAAGCCCGTGGCGCGGACCCAGATGATGGGGATCGCGCGCATCGTGCTCGTGCTGATCGTCCTCACGCTCCTGTTCGTGGGCTACCGCGGCTGCGGCGCGCCCGCGGGCCCGTAGGAGCCCTTCGCCTCTTCGAGGAGCGCGCAGACCCTCAGGATCGTGCTCCAGTTGCGCGTCGTGAACGGAATCCCCAGGGCTCGCTCGAGCACCTCGTTGGGATAGAGGGGTCTCTCCCCGACGCGCCGCCAGAGGCTCAATGCGAACGGGCCGTTGAACGCGACGACCTTCACCTGCCACTCTTTTCCCGGAGGATGGCTGATGGGCACTCGCGGCGGATCGCGGCGAGGAGCGGCCATCACGCTGACGAATCGCTGCGTGTCGGGCGGGACGACTCCGTCGGCGAAGGCTTCCTCGCGGGTCAGCGCGAGCAGGTCACCTCCGCGGCAGATCATGGCCTCCGCCTCGAACGGGAGCGCGCGCGCCAGCGCCGCGCGCAGGATCGCCTCGTCGACGCGGGCGCGCACCACGAAGGTCCCGGCGGCGCCGACGTTCATAACGTCGAAGGGGAGATCGCGCGCGAGCTCAGCGGGTCGGAACCGCTTGTGCTTCCCGACGTTGACGCCGCGCAGGAAGACGACCGACTCCGTCCGCATCGGTCGGGCCGCCGGGTCAGGGAGTCCCGGCGGCGATCGTCTCGAGGTGCCGGAGGTGATGCAGATCGTGGCCCGCCAGGGTCTGCACGATCCAATCGATCGATATCTCGCCGAGCTCGGGATGCGGAAGGGGTCGCCCGCGCAGCTCCGGCGGTATGCGCCGGTAGAGCGTCAGGTTGAGGCGACGCAGGGACTGAAAGGCCGCGAGCGCGGTTTCCGGATCCGTCGGGCTCTCCAGAGCGACCCACGCGGCGCCGTCGTACGGCTGGACGACGTAACCATCCACCGACAGCGCGAGGCGGATGCGATTGGACCAGCCGAGCTCGTCCTGCGCCAGGTGGAGGACGAGCTGCGCGGCCGTCCACTTGCCGGGCGCGTAGGTCCGGGACCAGCGCTCCGCGTCCCAGCCGGAAACGAGCGCCGCGATACGGTCCGGGGTCGAAGCCAGCAGGGACAATGGGTCGTCGGTCCCGACGAGCTCGGCGTAGGGAGGCGGCGCGATCATCCTCGAGCGACTCCCGGGGCTTGACGCAGGTACGCATCGCTTTCGACCTGGTCGAGCATGAAATCGGCGACGTCGGCTCGCGAGACTCGCACCGTCGCCAGGAAGCTGCCGACGCCAGGCCCGTGCCGGCAGGCGCCCCGTTTTGTGCCATTGGTCAACCGCCCCGGCCTGACGATCACCCACTCCGCGTCGCTCGCGGCGATCAGGCGCTCCTGGCGCGTCTTGTCCCAGAAATAGAACGGCACGATCAGCGGGATCACGAAGAACGTGTAGTAGATCCCCATCCGCCCGGCGCTGTCCCCGATACCCAGAGTCGTCACACAGACGAAACGCCCGACGCCGTGCGCCTTCATCGCGCGCAGGAGGTTACGGGTCCCTTCGGAGAGGATGCGCGTCGGGCCGAGGAATCGCTTGTGCCCCAGGGCGGAGACCACCGCCTCCTGTCCCCGAACGACCTCCTCGACCGCGGCGTAATCGAGGACGTCGACCTCTACGACGCGGAGCTTCGGATGGTAGACGGGAAGCCTCGAGGTCTCCCGCACGAGCGCCGTCACCTCGTACCCTCGCTCCAGCGCCTGTGCGACGAGCTGACGACCCGTGGCGCCGGTCGCTCCGACGATCAACAGTCTCGTGCGCCGCTTCCCCGCCGGATCCCCGGGGGCTGCGAGCGGAGCGGCAGTTCCCCGGAACCCCCTCGACGCCAGGACCGCCGACAGGGCCACGGCATAGAGCAGGAAAAAGGGAAGGTACTTCAGCAATCCAGCCCTCGAGCAAAGCGGTCACCGTTCCTACCCTCGGCACTCGCTCGGCGAGCGCCGCAGCAACGGGCGGGGTGGCGATTTCCGTGGAGCGCCATCGACAACGGCTGTACCGACAGGACCTCGGTCCAGGCCGTGTCGGATGTGGTGGCCGCAAACGCGCCGGCGCTTGGTTCGGTCATGACGATCGTGACGTCCTGGGTGACCCCGCGTTGGGGGAACTGGCGCACGCGATACATGACGCGCACGGTAGCAGCGCTTCCGTGCCGAGGGACGCGATCATCAGTCGTCGTCGTCATGATCGGAACATGGGAACGATCCGGTGATCCCTTCGGGGAACTCCGTCCCGAAAAGGTTGCGGGCGAAACACGTGCCGACGCCCGTCCCATCGTAGACGATGTCGGCGCCGGGAGTGATCGCGCGGACAGGGTCGGGACTGCCACCATTTCGAAGGATCACATTCGAACGAACCGTGTTGCCGTCCGGGAACGGCTCGATACGAGGATCGAGGGGCGCAAAGGGATTCTGGAGGATCGCGACGCCGAGGGAATCGTTTCCGATCACGCGGTTTTGCGGATCAGCACGCGATCCCCTCCGACGTTCAAGATTCCGGTGCCGGTCGGGAGGAGCCCGACGACATCGTCGCCGCCCGCCGGGACGGGATTGGGCAGGTTGTTGTGAATGACCTGGTTTCCGACGATCCGGACGTCGGCCGTCGTCGTAATGGGGAGCACTGGGATCACCACGGCGAGGATCCCCGTCGTGTTGCCCGTCAGGAAGTTCTCCTCGACGATCGCGTGGGTCGAGTTCTCGATTTCGATCCCGATCGCGTAGTTCGTCACGAGATTCTGACTCACCGTGACCACGTCGGAGTCACCGACGTAGATGCCCGCGTCCATCCCCGGGCCGGTCCCCTCGGGGTTGCCTCCCCTCACGATGTTCAAGTCGATCCGACCGTTGCGCGAGCAGATCGGAAACGGCCCGTATTCCGGGTTGTCGACGTACCGTCCTTTGGTGAGACGGTATCCGTTGACGCCGATCAGCAGAACTCCGGCGAAACGAGCGTTCTTGATCGTCAGTCCGTCGACGGTGAAGCCCTTCACGACGCGCGATGGATCGGCTGTTTGAGGACAGACCGGGACGCCATTCACGACAGGAAACGGGAATCCGCCCGGCTTGCCGACCCGAATGCCAGTCGAGAATCCCCTCGCGTCGACCACCGCGGCATGGCTGCCTCGGATCGTGATGTCGTCCTTCTCGACGCGGACGCTCTCGTGGTAGGTGCCCGGCCTGACGACGATCGTGTCACCGGGGTGTGCCGCATCGACAGCCGCCTGGATCGTGGACGTCACCACGATGACCCTGCCGGCTGAATCTGCGCCGCAGACCGCGATGGCCCCGAAGCCGAAAAGACTGATCGCAATGAATGCGCCGCGGGCTGACGCCGGTGGACGAGCGGTGGGGCGCTTGGACTCTTTCATGCGCGGTCTCCTTTCGACCACGATCCCAGCAGGGCGCGGCCGGAGTCCTCGCGAAGCGCTAGCGTTCTTCTGCCTTTTTTCTAAGGAGGGCTCGACCGATGGACGTGGCGACCCCAGGGAGAAACGCGAGCGGTCGCCGCGAGGCGAGGGCGGCGAGTCTGCCGCTACGCCGAGCCGGGCGACGGTCTGCGTATCGAGCGTGGGGAACGGAGAGGCCGGCCGGTCGTATCGGGCAGACCCCGGAAAAAGCAGGTCAACCGACAGGAAGTGCGCGCCCTCGTCATCGCGAAGCAGCCGATGGGGGAGCCTGTCGGACTGCGGGGGACGGGGAAGGGTATTTCTGGTGAATCAAGTCCTCCAACCGGGCCCGGTCCGGGGCGAGCAGCACCTTGATGCCGTCCGCGCTCACTTCCGCCACGATGACCTGGCCGACCTCGTCGTGGACGTCGCTGAACAGGCCGTGGGTCTTCATCTTCTGGGCCTGGTAGCGGTTGTCGTCGGTCGGACTGACGTAGTGGACCGTAGACGCCTTGTAGCGATGGACCAGGAACAGGTGAATCAGCGTCATCAGGCGCTTCTTTCGCAGGGCCGTGTCGAAGGTGTTCTGATCGCGAATGGAGAGGATGGTCCGGTCCCGGCGGTCCACGATGGGGGTGAAGATGACGTTGGCGACCTTTTCCCCTTCCGTCGCGAGGAGGCTCAGCTCCAGGAGCTCCGAGCCCGCGGTGTGCGGCCGGAGCCTCACCCGCAGCGACGGCGAGAGCTGATGGTGCGTCGTCCAGACCGCGAGCCACTCCTCGAGCAGCTTGGTCGGCACCTCGGTCTGGACGAGGTGCTGGTGCTGCGTCGAGCCCTTGCCCATCGCCTTGGTGGCCGCGGTGCCGCCCGAAGAGGCCATGAGCGCCGCATCCGCCCTCGGGCCTCCCACCAGCGTCTGCGGCGTCCGGTAAGGCGACTCGACCAGCCGGAACTTCCGCTGCAGCCGCGCCAGGGACAGCATGCCGTCCTGCCGCAGCGCCGTGGCGAACTCCTCGGCCGCCAGCCCGTCGATCTGATGTCCGCCGTAGGTGATGAAGTTGAAGACGAACCCGAGCTTGCCGAGCTCCTCGGGGAATCGCCTCATCTCCTCATCGCTCATCCCGATCGTGTCCCAGCTGAACGAGGGCGACAGGTTGTACGCCAGCATCTTGGACGGGAACTCGGCGTGGATTGCCTCCGCGAAGCGCCTGGCATCCACCAGGTCCGCCGTCTTGGTCTCCATCCACAGCAGATCGGCGAACGGCGCGGCGGCCAGAGACTTGGCGATGGCGTACTCGATGCCGCCCTGGACCTGGTAGTAGCCCTCGGGAGTTTTGGAGATCTCGCAATCCCAGATGATGTTGATACCCATCGACTTGGCCCTCGCCCGCGCGGCGTGGAACGACGTACGGTTGGCAAAGGCCAGCCATTCGTCCTCGCTCATGTCGAAGCGCTCGCCCTCGCCAGCACGGAACCGGATCACGTCGGCGACCGCCTGCGGGTAGCTCTTGAGGTTGGCCTCGGCCTGCCACGCCTCCAGGTAGCGGGTCTCGAGTTTGTCCAGCAGGGCCTCGAGGGCCACCCCGTCAGCCTGGCCGAGAGCCTTGATGTTGTCCTCGATCAGGCGCATCACGCCCGCCCGCGCGAGCCAGGCGTTCGCCTCGTCGTACTCGGCTCCGGAGACTTTGAACAGCAGGTGCCCGCGCATGTCGTCCACGCCCAGCTCGCGCAGCTTCTTGACGATGGCGAGGTAGCCGATCTTGTACGTCGGCAGCTCGACGCTCGTGGCACCCAGGATGAACGGATGATCGCGCTCGTCCCCGCGCCCCTCTAAGAACGTGGCCGCCTCGGCGTCGGTCCGGGCGACGATGATGCCGGGCACCTTCATGACGTCGAGCTGGAAGCGCGCCGCGTTCAAGCGCTTGATCTGCTCGTCCTCCGCCACGAGCACCTTCCCCCCCTGGTGTCCGCACTTCTTGACCCCTGGCTTCTGGTCCTCGATGTGATAGCCGGGAACCCCGGCCTCGACGAAGCGGCGGACGAGGTTTCGCACGTGCGCGTCGCCGCCGTGCCCGGTGTCCGCGTCGGCGATGATGAAGGGCCGGTAGTCGATCTCGCGGGAGGCCGCGCGCTGGGCCTCGCTCATGCGCGAACGCGCGAAACGCTGATTCCGGTCCGCCGTCAGCAGGGCGCGCACGATCGGCGCGGCCTCGTCCGGCACCTGGCTCAGCGGATAGCTGGCCAGGTCGGGCCCCGGATCCTCCGTGGCCGATCCCTTGGCCGAGGTCGCCCATCCGCCTAGGTAGATGCCCTCGATGCCCGCGCGCTTCAAGGCAACCGCCTGACCCGGGGAATAGGGACCGAAGCTCGTGATCTGCTTGCGCTCGGCGAAGAGTACCTGGAGTCGGGCGTAGAACTGCTCCGCCGCAATCCTGGCGACGGTGTAGTCGGCCTGGATCGTGCCCCTTTGCTCGACGACCTGCCGCGCGGAATACAGCCGGGTGATCCCCTCGAAGCGGGGGCTCTCCAGCCATCGGGCGGTCTCGGCGACTTCCGATTCGAATGAGCTGTCAGTCATCGGCGCCCACTCTATCCGTCCCCTCGCAGCGGGAGCGAGTCACCCCACACCGCTCTCGGCTCGCCCTCCCCTATCCCTCGAAATCCAGGTTCTCGGTGATTCGCGTACCGTCGTTGCCGAAGGCTTTCATGTACTGCCCGATCCGCCGACTGGCCTTTCGCAGGTCGTAATTGCCGAGGGTGACGTTGAGCAGATCGATGTACCACGGCGGCTTGACTGGGGCGGCGACGTAGGTCTGAACGATCTCGCGGGCGATGGGTAGCGTCGTCGTCTTGGAGTCGTCGTGGACGTCCCGGTTGCCCGCTGCCAGGAGCTTGCCGTATTCCTCCATCAACAGGCGCTCGAAGAGTTCGGCGCTGAAGCGGTCACCCGGCGCGATACCGGCCGCGTCGTCAGCTTCGGAGAGCGTTGCGGCCTTGTGCAGCCACTCCCACAGGATGCTCAGGCGGATTTCCCCGGTGGCCATGTCCTCCATGAGGTACAGCACGTCGTCGTTGCCGAAGAAGTCGGCGGGCTTGAGGGCCGCGGCCTGGAACCCCTGGCCGAAGGCGTTGCCGTACTGCAGGGCCACACTCAGCAGATCGCGGGCGCCCCGGACGCTCCGCGGCGCCGGCTCGAGCAGGACGAGGCCGTCTGCATCGTTCGCGGTGTAGGTGAGCGAAGGGAACCGCCTGCCGCGCTGGTTGTCCTCTCCCACTTTCTCCCAGACGGGCCGGACGATGTGCACCATCTTCCAGTGGGCGACCCACTTGCCGGAGGCACCTTCGCGCTGTTCGCGCTCGGCGCCTGCGACCGCCCTCTTCATCCCGTCCGCGACGCCGCGCTCCGAGCCGACCGGGATGTTCGGCTCCATGCCGCCCTGCCAGAGCGCGGAGTGGCCAGCCTGGTCCGGGGTGTTGACCGCGCGCCGGACGCGATCCTCGTAGTTCCGCAAATATCCGTAGGTCATCACGATGGCGTCGATGTTGGGATTGACGAACTCCGGGTCCCACCCCATCGCGTCCGAGACGCTGTTGATGTAGTCCCAGCGGCCGGTGTTATAGCCGACGAAGTGCCGCCCCAGAGCCGCGCGGATCTCCATCAACTGGAAGGAGGCCTCGAGCTGCTCGACGAGCACGTAGACCTTGATCGCGCCGACGGGTAGCGACAGGTGCTGCTCGAGCGACGTCAACATGCGGTTCCAGAGCGCCGCTTCCTCGGCGGTCTGGATTTTCGGCAGGTAGAGCACGATCGAGGCGGCACGCTCCCTCAGCCGCCGATGGTTGTTGACGACGTAGAGCGCCATGTCGACGATCGACGCCGAGAACCCCGTACCGTCGGCCAAGCGGACATGCCGGTCGTCGAGGTGGAGCCCGCGCGCGCGAAAGATCGTGGTCGTGAACAGCAGCTGGTCGCGCCAGTCGCCGATGATGTCCCGTCCGAAGAAGCCTCGTGCCCATCCGTTCATCTCAGCGGCCACCTGATCGGCGACCTCCATGAACAGGGGGTCGCGCGCGATGGCGAGCTTGAGGTTGCGTTGGTTGTCGAGAGACATCGTGGACACCTGACCGAGCGCGTCCTCGCCGTCGAACATCCAGCCGTCCGCGCCGGAGAGCAGGGCATAGGCCACGTTGCGGATACCCTTCTCCACCGGCACGTTCGGCCTCGTCCCCGGGCCCGTTCCCTGGATCCACTGCCGGCGGAGGTCGGCAGGGATCTCGCCGCCGATGAACTTTCCATCGCGCGCGTCCTGGACGGTGATCTCGGTTCCCGGGATCATGGTCCCGGGCTCGAGGAACGTGATGCGCTTCCGATCGCGGGCGCGCGACGCCCGGCGTTGGATGCGGGCCGACATGAGCGCCCGTCGCGGCTCGTTCAGCGGAGCCAGGGTTGCGAGCGCCGCCAGGGCTTCCGGTGTGTAAACGTCCCGGTAGGAGCGCTCGAGATCCCCACGGATCTGGAGCACGTGAGGGTCACCCGGCCTTCGATCGATCATCTGCTTCAGAGCTCGCGCGAGGCTTCTGTTACCTGCAGGCCCTTCGCCTCCGGCCGGACGTCCAGAACGCCCCCCTCGGCTCGGGATCGGCGACGAGACGGCGCGTGACGGCGTAGCGGGCCGCGCACCGGGTGCCGTTCGCACAGAAGGACGCGAGGCCGCCGTCCGCGTTGAAGTAGTCGAGATGGATTCGGCCGTCGCCTCCGCCCGAGAGAAAGAGCGCGCCGTCGGCGCCGATGGAGAGTCCGCGCCGGCAGACGAGCGCGAGGCGGCGGCAGTCGGCGTCGGAGAGCTTGCGCCCGTCCGCCTCGACGAGGAGGAAGTCGTTTCCCCCGCCGGCCATCTTGACGAAGCGATCGGGGAGCGCCACGGCGCGAAGTCTATTCCGGGGCGTCATCTTGAGCTGACAGGCGAAGAGCTCTCCGACTCTTCGCCTGCGGAGTTTCTCCCAGGCCCGGCGGCTCCGATATCATCCTCGGACTCGGGAGGCGCCAGGGCCATGATCGGTTCCAACCTCGGCCATTACCACATCGAAGAGAAGATCGGTGCGGGCGGGATGGGAGAGGTCTACCGCGCCCGCGACTCGGTCCTCCGCCGGAAGGTCGCCGTCAAGGTGCTGCCTTCGGTTTTCGCGTCCGACTCCGAGCGGCTCGCCCGCTTCGAGCGCGAGGCGCATCTTCTCGCGTCGCTTTCGCATCCCAACGTCGGGGCGATCCACGGCTTCGAGGAATCCGCGGGTGTTCGTTTCCTCGTTCTCGAGCTCGTTCCCGGAGAGACGCTCGCGGAGCGGCTGTCAGGCGGCCCGCTTCCCGTTGCAGAGGCCCTCGAGGTGTGCCGCCAGATCGCCGAGGCGCTCGAAGCCGCGCACGAGAAAGGGATCATCCATCGAGACCTGAAGCCGGCCAACGTCAAGATCACGCCGCAGGGCAAGGTCAAAGTCCTCGACTTCGGGCTGGCCAAGGCATTCGATACGGTCTCGTCGCACGCAGTCGACCTGTCGCAGTCCCCGACCATCACGACCGGTGCGACCCAACAGGGAGTGATCCTGGGAACCGCCGCCTACATGAGCCCCGAGCAGGCGCGAGGAAAGGCGATGGACAGGCGGACGGACATCTGGTCGTTCGGCTGCGTTCTGTACGAGGCGCTCACTGGAAAGCGCGCCTTCGTCGGGGAGACCGTCTCCGACACCATGGCCGGGATCCTGACCCGCGAGCCGGAATGGGACCGCCTTCCGGTTTCGACGCCCACGAACATGCGGACGCTGCTTCGGCGGTGTCTACGCAAAGAGCCCGAGCGGCGGCTGCGCGACATCGGCGACGCGCGCATCGAGCTGGAGGACGCTCTCGCCGGAGCGACCGAAATCACGGCTCCGCCGGTTGTCGCCCGGCCGGCGACCCTAGAGATCATCGGTGGCACTCTCGCCGGTCTCGTCGTGGGCGCCCTCGTAGCCGGGATCATCGTCTCGCGGCTTGGTCGCGATGCTGCGGCGCGCCCCCCCGTGACCCATTTCGCGATCAGTCTTCCGGCGAAAGCCAGTTTATTCACCGGCGTTGGCCCGTCCGTCGCGCTCTCCCCCGACGGCAGCCTTCTCGCGTACGCCGCGCAAAGCGGAGGGCAGCGACAGATCTATCTGCGCCGGCTCGACCGGCTCGAGACCGAGCCGATCCCGGGGACCGAAGGAGGAGTCGTACCTTTCTTTTCTCCCGACGGGCAGTGGATCGGGTTCCGTCACCCCCAGAGCCGCACGGTCAAGAAGGTGGCGCTCTCCGGCGGCGCGCCGGTAACGCTCTGCGAGACGGAGGTCTTCTACGGGGCGAGCTGGGCGCCGGACGACACGATCGTCTTTTCCCCCACGATCCCGGGAGCACTCGCCCGGGTTCCGGCCGCCGGCGGGAAACCGCAGCCCCTGACGAAGCTCGACCTCGACAAGAACGAGCGGGACCACCGGTACGCGCAGATCCTGCCGGGCGGGAAAGCCGTCCTCTTCACCATCGGCTATTCGGACATCGAGAGCTACGACGACGCCCGCATCGCCGTGCAGTCGCTCGAAACCGGAGAACGGAAGATCCTGGTCGAAGGAGGAACTCTCGGGCGTTACTCCCCCTCCGGGCACCTGCTTTACGTCCGGGCCGGGACCCTGCTGGCGGTACCCTTCGACCTGGCGAAGCTCGCGGTGACCGGGTCTCCAGTGCCCGTTTTGAAAGGCGTGTTCGAAAGCGTCAACCAGGGGTCCGCCCATTTCGATGTGACCCGTAGCGGGTCGCTCGTCTACGTGCCCGGCGGCCCCGAAGGGGCCGAGCGCACGGTGGTCTGGGTAGACCGTCAGGGAAAGGCCGAGCCTCTCCCCCTGCCGCAACGCGCGTACCTGCATCCCCGCATTTCTCCCGACAAGAAGCAGCTCGCGATCGAGATCGAAGGTCCGACCCACGATTGCTTCCTCTACGAATTCGGTCGCGACGTGCTGACCAAAGTGACATTGGACGGACTGAGCCACTGGCCGCTCTGGACGCCGAAGGGAGACCGGCTGACCTTCCGCAAATGGACTGGGGTGTTCACCATGTGGTGGATCCCTGCCGACCGGAGCGCGCCCGAAGAGCGGCTGACGACGGTCGGGTCCAGGCAGAGCCCCGCCTCGTGGTCGCCCGACACCCGAGTCGTCGCGTTCACGCAGGTGGATGCGGTCACGGGTCCG
>Ga0136614_10000748_pt1 | contig 17504 bp, 12 predicted proteins | sample AntDrymUQ2792106_2_FD_106643 | JGI IMG/M metagenome (GOLD analysis project Ga0136614, IMG submission 106643) | Polar desert sand microbial communities from Dry Valleys, Antarctica - metaG UQ279 (21.06) | ecosystem: Environmental > Terrestrial > Soil > Desert | place: Antarctica: Dry Valley... | reverse complement strand
TCCGCACGATGGAGTTCCGCTCCACCTGCTGCGAGAGCCAGAAGAGTCCGTCGGCGACGGTGAAGACAGGGTTATCACGAATCTCGGCCTCGTCGTATTCTCCGATGAGAAACGTGGTCGCTTGCCAGCTCGTCAGGTGAAGGGCTAACCGCTGGATGAACCCCTGGAGTTCCACATTATCTGTGCCGGATTGTGCCTTCCGCACCACGGTGCGAAAAGAGTCCACCACGACGAGGCCGGGGCTGGCCGCCTCGACCTCTTTGACGATCTCCTCCAGCACCGCGTTCAGGTCTTGATCGAGCACCACTTGGCTGAGGTTGATGAAGCGGATCGAGGTATTCAACTTGGTCTGGTCGAAGAATTGAAACTGCTGCTGATACCGCAGCATCTTGATGGCCGGTTCGCCCAGCACGGTGAAATACAGCGCGGGACGCTCCGGGGTGGCATTGGCGAACATGAGTTGATGGGCCAGCGTGGTCTTCCCGCCGCCGGGCGCGCCCGCGATGATGTTAAAAGAAAACTCCGGTAAGCCACCGCCCAAAATCTCATCCAGACCCGGCACGCCGGTCGGCAGTTTTCGAATACTCACCCTGTCCTGCACGCTCATGGTTTTTCCTCAGTTCTCAAATCCGCTCCGTCAATAGACACGTCCGGCCATTTATCTCGCACCAGGCTGAGAGTTAAAGGTGCGCCAATGAAGGTCACCAGCAGTTCCAGCACGTGAGCCACGAGAGATAATCCGGCTTGCCCTGTTGGCACCGCCTCCTCCTGGCTCTGCTCAATTCCATCCAATCCCTCCAAAGAGCCGTCCGCGGCGACACGCACCATATTTAGCGAAGGGACTTCCGCCTTTGCCAGTGTCAAAGCCCTGGATAAAAGAGAGCGAAAGCCATCAACTCCCGCGAGCCTGACGAGGCGCAGACGCAACTCCTCAATGACCCGCATCGCGACATCTACGCGTGCGCTGGAAGAGTTGTCGCGCTCCGCCTCGATAGCGAGTAATCGCCGTGCCAGGTCTTGAATTTCCGGGGAAGCCGTACTCATCGGGTGCGCCTCTGACGCTTCATCGTCACTGCTCTCAGACATTCGCATTTGACCTCTGATCCACTTCTTTCACAATACTTATGCGAACGTCGTTGATCTACTTGATCTGCCGCGGGGCAGGAGTCGGTCTGATTACCAGATGCTGACACTGCTCAATCGCAAGAAAATTCCGGTCGCCATCATAACAAACACTGGCACTGTTCGTATGCAATCTTGAGGCGTTAGTCCCTCCCAAACGTGTGGTGAAAGTCTCAAAGTACGAGGTCACTGAAGCCTCAAGTTCTATGCCAGCCTGTACCTGTCTACTCCGGCCTGAGCTAAGTCTAGCCGGAGTTGGCCGCCACGAATAGCTCTGTCATATCATCTCAAGTGTCCCATTCGCGCATTCCTTCAATACTCATCCCCAAAATTACAGGAAAGCCGTAAATCGTCAATGGTGTATAGACTGTCTCCAAATCTCAACTTTTCTCTATCGATGATTGACGATTCACGAAACAAACGCGCTCCGGCCTAGAAGATTCTCACGCACGTAAGTGACCGTCTCGTGTAGCGTCTCTTGCGGATCGCGCGGCGAGAAGCCAAGTTCGTTCGCGGCCTTTGACGAATCGAGATACCAAAAGTAATCGGCCATCTCGATCTCTGTGGGTTGCACGGGCGGGGCGAGTTTCCAATGGCGGTAGAGCGTGTGAATCGCTTGCGCGCCATTAACCGCAAGGCGCGACGGTAGAGAAAGACGCGGCGCGCTGACTTTCGTGAGGCGTTCGAGGCGCGCGAAGAAATCCGCGAAAGTCCAATTGACCGTCCCGATGAGGTATCGTTCGCCGTGCCGCCCGCGCTCCATCGCGGCGCGCAAGACGGTTGCCGCGTCGCGCGCATCGACGAAGCTCAAGCCGCCTTGTGGCACGGCCATAATTTTGCGGGCGAGGAAATCGAGGATCACTTTCGTCGCGCTCAGACGCTCGTCGCCGGGGCCGAGCAGCAAACTCGGATTCACGATCACGAGTCGCCGATTCTTGCCGTTGAAATGTTCGAGTGCGACACGTTCTTGATAATACTTGCTCGCGTAGTAAGGCCAGCGCGAGATGATGTCGAGCGGCGGCGGCCAGCTTTCATCCGGTAATGCGTCGCCCGCTTCGGTGACGGCAATCGTGCCGCTCGTCGAGGTCAACACTAACGTCTTCACGCCCGCCGCGCTCGCCGCTTCACAGAGCAAGCGCGTGCCGTCCACATGCAGCGAGTACATCTGATGTGCATCGTCACGCTTGCGTGAGACGCGCCCGGCCAGATGATAAATGGCCGCGACATTCTCGACCGCGCGCTGCACATCTTCAGCCTTCGTCACCGAGCCAACAATGACTTCGACGCCCGCCTCTTCCAACCATGCTGGCGCGGAAGTCGCCAGCACGCGCAAGTTCATCTCGCCCGCTGCGACAAGCTGCCGCACGAGATGTGCGCCGAGAAACCCCGTCCCGCCCGTGACGAGCGTGACCGGACGCGCACGCTTCACCAGTGCCGCGCTTTTCGTCGCCGCTTTGGTTGTTGTCTTCGCCTTTGCTTTCGCCGGACTCTTCGTCGCTTGGCGTTTAGTCGTTACCATAAAAGGCAATCGCTGAGATCGCAGACCCAATCAGACGAGAGCCGCTTGAGCTGGGAGCGCGGACGTCTCGCCCGCCATGAGCGCGTGGGTGCGAATAAAGGTTGCGCGATCATTTAACGCGCGAGTGCTCACGCATCTTCATTAGCTCGCCTGCGGCGAGCTTGGCGGGCGCGCGCGTCCGCGCTCCCAGCAACGTGCGAGTGTTCGACTTTTGGACGAGTGGTCATCGAGTCAGGTGACAAGATTTGAGTCACTTCAATCTGTTAATCTCCTGTCGCCGCGAATTGCTCGCCGCTAGTTGTGTTTTCGGCTTCGGCATGGGCCCCGCGTCGTTCCGCGCGCCAGCGTTGGCGGAGTGATTGAGCGTCGAAATGATTGCGCGAACCGTCGCGCAAATTTTCCACTTGATGGCGGACGTAGGCAGCGATCAAACGATAGGCTTCGGATTTCGACATCCCCTTCGTCAGTTCTTCCAACTCTTCAATCGAGATGAAGCGACCGAGCCGCGCGCCGACCTCGCGGCTCTTGAGCATGTTCGAGCCTTTCGGTAGCGCTTCGTATGTGCCGTGCAGACAGACGGGCAGGATACCAACGCGGGCGGTCAAGGCGAGGAAGCCGATCACGGGCTTGAAGTCCGCCATCTCGCCGGTGAGCGAGCGCGTGCCTTCGGGGAAGATCAGGGCGTTGTAGCCGCGTTCAAGAAATGACAGCGCGTGCCTGAGCGACTTGCGAAGCGAGCCGCTGCGCTCCATGGGAACCAAGTTCGTAAAATTGTCCATGTAGGCGCGCTTGTACTTATTGTCGAAGAAGTAGTCAGCCGCCGCCAGCGCCACCAAATCTTTGCCCGCCTCGCCGAGCGACATCTTGACCAGTCCCATGTCCAAATGCGAAGAGTGGTTGGCGGCGACGAGACAATTAGTGTGAGCAGGAATGTTCGTCTGGCCTTCGATCTTCGTGTGCAGAATTTTCTCGTAGAAGGCGCGCTGCAACACGTCAAGTCCGCGATTGCCCACCGTGCGGACGACAGAGGGAATGTGAATCTCCTCGTCTTCCTTGCGTTCGACGGCGGCGCGCGTGCGGCGGGCTTCCTCCTTCTCGGCGCGAGACGGTTGCCGAATGATGACGCTCGCCAGTTCGCGCAAGTCGCGCACTTCCGTCAGCGTGTCGGGCGATTTCAGAGCGCCGCCCGCCGCTTCGATGGCGGTGGCGAGTTCGACATACATCAAACTGTCGAAGCCGAGATCGTTCAAGCGCGAATCCAAAGTGACTTCGGCGCGCGGGCGGTTAGCGACTTGCGCCACGAGGTCGATGAGCCATTGCGCACCCTTCGTCTCGCCGACATGTTCCGGCGCGCCCGCCAGCGAACGCAGATTTTGTTCGAGCGCTTGCATCAGCCGGACGACTTCGCGCCGCTTCACTTTGCGCGTCGCCGTGCGCGGCAATTCGTCGTCGGAAAAATGCAAGACTTTCACGCGCTTGAAGAAAGGCAATGTCGAAGACACGTCCTTGAAATGCTCTTCAACTTTGCGGCGCACTTCATCGCGCGCGAGTGCGATGTCGTGATCGTAATCAGGCACGGCCATGCACGCGACTTTTTCACCAATCCCGTCCGGCAAGCCGACGACGCTCAATTCTTTGATGAACGGCAACTCGCTGTACAACTCTTCGATCTCGTCTGGATAGACGTTCTTGCCGTTGGTATCGACGATGATCTCTTTCGAGCGGCCGACGAGATACAAATTGCCTTCGTCGTCGAGCCGTCCGAGATCGCCAGTGTAAAGCCAGCGATTGACGAGGACGGCGCGCGTCGCCGCTTCGTTGTTGAAATAGCCGAGCATTACATTGTTGCCGCGCGCGACGACTTCGCCGATGCCGCTCTCGTCCGGCTCTAAAATTTTGACATCGACGCCGGGCAGAGCTTGACCGACGCTCGCTGCAATTAGCTTGTTCTGCGGGCGCGTGACGGTCAGCACCGGTGAGGCTTCCGTCAATCCGTAGCCTTCGAGGATCGTGAAGCCGAGGCCGTGAAAATCTTTCTTCACGCTTTCGCTCAACGCCGAGCCGCCGCTGATCAAATAGCGGATGCGCCCGCCCAAGCCTCGATGAATCGGACGAAAAACGATCTGTCCAAAATTAAACGGCGTGTGATCTCTGACCCAACTGTTGGCTTCGATCAAGATGTCGGCGGTCTGTCCGATCCAGCGCGCTCGCTCGTGGAAACGATTCTTGATTCGGCGATGCAAGAGTTCCCACAGCGCGGGGACGCCGACCATGCCGGTGACGTGACCGTTCTTGATCGCGCGGGCCAGTTCGTCGCTCGTCAGTTCCGGCAAATAAGTGATCTGCGCGCCGCGCGCGAGCGGCGTTAAGAAGCCGGTCGAAAATTCAAACGTGTGATGAAGCGGCAAGACCGACAACACGCCGTCGTGCGTCGTCATGTCAAACACGGACGCGAGCATCGAGACCATGTGTGCGAAGTTTTTGTGCGTCAGCATCACGCCTTTCGGTTGCCCCGTCGTCCCCGAAGTGAAGATTAACGAAGCGACCGTCTGCGCCTGCACGCGCGCGGGCAAGAGCGCGAGCCTTTGGTCTTCGACTTTCTGCGGCGGCAGCGCGAACACTTCATCGAACATCCAGACTTTCGCGTCTAACCCCTCATCGCGCAAACGCTGACGTAGATCAGCATGATTCTCATCCATCTCCGCGCTGAGGACGAGACCTTTAGCCGCGCTCGCCCGCGCAAAGTTGACGACTTCTTCCGTCAGACTTTCGGGATCGATTGGCACGCACGTCGCGCCGGCTTTGAGGACGCCGAAGTAAGTCATGCCCCACTCCGGCGCGTTGTGGCTGAGGAGAGCGACGCGCTCAGTGGGTTGCACGCCCTCGCCCGCGAAGAAGCCGGCGGCGCGCGTCGCCAACTCTTGCACATCAGCGTAAGTGTATTGCTCTTTGCGCCCGTCGCGTTCGATCCGCATCGCAACGCGCGTCGCGTAACGCTTCGTCGAAGTCTCAAACAATTCGAGCAGATCGCGATAGGTATAGATGCGCTTCGGCTGCGCGCGCATGTCCTCTTCGAGCGTTGGGAAGACCCACTTCTTCAAGCCCGGAAAGTGGACATTCATCCAATAGTCGTACCAATCAAATTGCTCCGGGTTCCACAGCAACAAACCCTGCTCGTCCTTGCGAATGCGACTGAACAACGAACGCACGTTGTCGGCGCGAAAGACGTAAGCGTTCTCGACCATGAACGGGCGAAACATCTCGAACGCTTCTTTCGTCTCGCGCGTTAATTCTTCGACGCGCTCTACTCTCTCTTTCGCACTGTCGATGATGTCGGTCACACGCCCGCCGCCCCAACGCGGGCGCACACGTTCAAGGAGCGTCGAGGCTTTCTTCGCCGCTTCGTGAATCATCGGCGTCGATGTCGCATTAAAGCGCGCGGTCGTGACCGGCTTCGTCTCCATCCGCCCAACAAACTCATTGACGATCTTGATCCCGGTTTCTTTCTCCTGAAAATGTTTTCGTTTGTAGAGGCCGACCATCCCGACGATGCGCCGCATGTCGTTCGGGTTCGCATCGCCGGTCGCCGCTTGATAGACGAGGCGGGGTTCTTCGACGCACGCTTCCGCCGCGACGGCGAGCATCACAGCGGCGACTTGATCGACCGGGATAATGTCGAGGATCAATTTCTCATTGACCGGGATTAGCGTCTGGCCTTTGAACGAGATGAAGATCAGCGGCGCGGTCGTCGTAAAGCCTTCGTTCCAACCGGGGAACGGATAAGAGATCGCCGATTCAACGATGCTTGGACGCACGATGGCGCGCACTATCCCCGTCTCCGCCGCGACCATCTGCTCGCCCAAACTTTTCGTGTAAGTGTAAATGTTCGGCCAGCCCCAGAACTCCGCGCGCTCGCGGCCCAAGTCGGTGAGTCGCTGTCTCGTCCACACTTTCCGCTCGCGTGCGACGGCCAAACCCATCGCGTCCAGATCGTCCGGATCGCGTCCTTCTTCGATCAGACGCAGCCGCGCCTGCTCGCGAAAACGCGCGGCCTGCATCGCATCTCTGGCTTCATCCTTGACGCGCTCTGAGAGTTTCGCGCAATCCCTGATCTCGTGCTGCACGTCGAACTCAACGTCTGGCAAATCCTCGCGGCGCGGGAAATAACCCAACACCGGATCGCTCTCCCACACCGGCCCCGAACGATTGCCCGCGACGAAGCAAGTCGAGACGTGAACGAGCGCCGGACGCTGCATCCGCTTCGCAAACTCGATCACGTTCTGCGTCCCGACGACGTTTGTCCTGAGCGCGCTCTCCAACGTCGGATTAAAAGTCACGTTGCCCGCGCTGTTAATCACGATGTCAATGTCGTCGGCAATCGCCTGCGCTTCTTCCTCCGCATAACCGAGATGCCTATCGCCGATGTCGCCGCCGACGACCTGCACTTTATCCCGAATGAAACCCTCGAACGCGCTGCCGTACCGCTCCCGCAACGGATCAAACGGCGGCGCGGTGACGACGTTATTCCAAAATCTCGTCTCCGACTCCGCCGCCGAACGCGCCCGAACCGTCACATACACCCGCCCCACGTTCGGGAAGCGATGCAGCAACATACTCAAGCAGACTTTCCCGACAAAGCCCGTGCTGCCGATCAGGAAGACGCGACGGTTGTTATAAATTTCAGTGGGCGATAATTTCATACGAAACAAGACTAACGATCACGAACATCACCATTTCGGTTAGCGCCGGAGGCGCGTTAGATCAGTAGCCCACAGCGTAAGCTGTGGGGACGAATGTCAAAAGAATTATCAAGCCCCGGAGGGGCGAAAGAAATTCCGCGCTCGATAAAAATCACTCCCAAATATACCGCGTATCGTACTCGATCTCGTGCTTCTCCAAAAACGTGATGAACTCTTCCTTAAAACTGACTTTTCGATGATGCTCTTCCTGCGACTGAATGTATTTGATCACGTCAGGAACATTCGATTTGCTCACGCTAAACCCGCCGTAACCGATCTGCCATGCGAAGGTGCGATGGCTCACGCCTTGATCATGCGCCCAACCCGAAGAATTTGTTTTGATGATCCGCACGGCGTCCGAAAGCGCGATTGATGGCGGCAGGCTAACGAGAATATGGACATGATCAGCCGTGCCATCAATCGCATAAGCCTTGCCTCTGATCTCGCGCACGATGCCGCCGAGATAGGCGAAGAGATTTGGTTTTAGATCAACCTTAATACATGGTACGCGATCTTTGGTGCTGAAGATCAAGTGTGTCAGCAAGTTCGTGAAAGCTGGTCCCACAGCTTGCGCTGTGGGCTACTGATCTATCGCGCCTCCGGCGCTAAAATCCTTGTGCTGTTTGTACTCTTCGACTTCTTTACCTTACCTCATTCCATATCACATACCGCGATCACTGGCTGGTGGAGCATCGTGATCTCGGCGGAGCGGCCCATGTAGCTGCGGGCCATGGCGATGGCTTCGGTCAGGTTGTCGGCGCGTTCCCAGCCTAAGCGTTCGGGGACGTGTGCGTTCTCGGCTCCGGCGGCGATGACGTGACCGATGTGTTGGCGACCGTTCTCGCCCCAGTACCACATGAAGAAGGGGTGCGCGCCGTGATAGGCGTTGCCGCGCCGGTACATCTCGACGTAAGACGGATTGTTGGCGAACTCGCGCTCGTACTTGTCGCGCAGAGTGTCGGCGTCGCGCGTCTCCGGCAGCAGGCGGTTGAAGAATTCGATGTACGACGGATGAAAATTATGATCGAATTCGTCGTAACAAGGATGATGCAGAATCAGCACGCCGCCTTTCTTCAAGAGCGGCTTGTTGCGGTAAAAATTGAAGTGATAGCCGAGCGCCATCACTTGGACGAGCAGCGGGTTTAGGATCGAATAGACGTTATACGGCGAGATGTCGGGAACGCCCGTGATCAGGATGTCGCACTGCCCTTGAATCGGGATCGCATACTGCTGAAAATTCTTCTTGAGAATCTCGGTGTGCGTCGGCTCAGTGCGCCCGGCGTGGCAAGCGATCATTTCGTACTGCGCGGGAAACGAGTGCAAAAGTTTGCGGCGGGCGGCGCGCGGGAGTTTACCCATCGAGAAGCGCATCGCTTCGTATTTCATCCGGTCGAAGGCGGAAAAATCGTCTTCGTTCTTCAACAGAAAATCCATCTCGCCGGTGTACATGCGATTGTTCAGAGCCGTCTCGATGTGGAAGACGTTGCAATGTTCATCGACGAGTTTTCCCAGACGCTCGACTTTATGGTTCAAGGCCGAGCGCTTCGGGTCCATGTAGCTGTCGGAATCACGAATAGTCTGCGGCTCGTGGTGCGCGCGCAGGGATTCGTAATCGCAGAGTCCGACGGCGACGGATTTGTGTCCGCCGTCCATGGGGACCAGATTGATGTTGACGTAGATCAAGAGATCGCTCTCGGCAGCGCGGCGATTGATGCGGAGCGGTTCTTTGTGCCGCGTGTGGCCGAGCGTCACAAGGCCGTCTTCCCATTCGGCGTCGTGGTTGTAATATCTGTCCGGGTGATACTCCCGAAAGATGTCGGCCCCGACCATCCGCTTCATTTCCCACCCGGTCATTTTCCGGTGCAGGGAATTGGCGATGATGATATGAACATCGTCCACACCGAAGCCCGCGAGCATGTCGAGCAGGATTTCTAAAACAGTTTGCCGCACGTCCGGCGTCGCCATCGGCGGCAGCGGCAGACTGATGTCGTCCACGGCAATCGTCACGCGCATTCCCGGCTTGAGTTGCGCGAACAGCGGATCGCAATCGTGCGGATGATTGAGCGCGTAACGGATCGCTGCCTCGCGATTGGTCAAACCCTTAATCGGCGGCTTCGGATAGATCACCCGCGTCCCGATGGGCAAGTCTTCGAGAATGAAATCCTCGCCCGACGGAATGATGCGCGGCGCGCTGTCGCGGTCGATAAAAATGACCGACTCGTGAACTTTACGGCGTAGTTGAAGACTCATCGGAAAAAGTGATGAGTGATGAGTGATGAGTGATGAGTGAAAGCCATTTGCTCGTCACTCATCACTCATCACTCATCACTTCTGTCAGTTCAGGTTGTGGACGAGGAAGGCCCAGCGGTCGGCGACTTCTTCGATCTGCTTAGACGTGGGCTTGCCTGCGCCGTGACCGGCTTTGGTCTCGATGCGGATCAGGACGGGCGCGGAGCCGGCTTGGGCGGCTTGCATCGCCGTCGCGAATTTGAAGCTGTGGCCGGGCCAGACGCGATCATCGTGATCAGCGGTGGTGACGAGCGTCGCCGGGTATTTCGTGCCGGGCTTCAAATTGTGCAAGGGCGAGTAAGCATGGATCGCTTTGAATTCTTCCGCGTTGTCGGGCGAGCCGTATTCGGAAATCCACGCCGCGCCGATGGTGAACTTGTGGAAGCGGAGCATGTCCATCACGCCGACGGCGGGAAGCGCTGCCCCGAAAAGTTCGGGCCGTTGTGTGATGGCCGCGCCGACGAGCAGTCCGCCGTTTGAGCCGCCGGCGATGGCGAGCCGCTGGCTAGAAGTGTATTTGTTGGCGATCAAGTATTCGGCGGCGGCGATGAAGTCGTCGAAGACGTTTTGCTTCTTCAGCTTCATGCCGGCTTCGTGCCATTCCTTGCCGTACTCGCCGCCGCCGCGCAGATTCGCCACCGCATAAACTCCGCCCATCTCCATCCAGACCAAGTTGCCGACGGAGAAGCCGGGCGTCAAAGAGATGTCGAAACCGCCGTAGGCGTAGAGCAAGGTCGGATTCGTGCCGTCGAGCTTGAGAGATTTTTTGTGCGTAATGAACATCGGGGCGCGCGTACCGTCTTTGCTCGTGTAAAAGACTTGCTTCGTTTCGTAGTCCGCCGAATTGAAATCGACTTTCGGCTGGCGGAAGACGCTGCTCTTGCCGTTCGTCAGGTCGTAGCGATAGACGGTGGAAGGCGTTGTGTAGCCGGTGAAAGCGTAGAAAGTTTCCTTATCTTTGCGCTTACCGCCAAAGCCGAACGCCGTGCCGATGCTGGGCAATTGAATTTCGCGGATGAGCTTGCCGTTGAGGTCGTAGATTTTGATCTGCGTGTGCGCGTCTTTGAGATAGGACGCGATGAACTGATCGTTGACGACGTTGACGCCATCGAGCGTCTCTTTAGCTTCAGGCACGATCACTTTCCAGTTCTGCTGTGCGGGCGCGCGCGTGTCGATGGCGATCAGTTTTTTGCGCGGCGCATCGCGGTCGGTCTGGAACCAAAACACCGGACCATCGTTGCCGACGAAATACTGCGCGATGCCGGCGTCGTCTAAGAGTTTGACGACGGGCGCATCTTTCGCTTGCAGGTCTTTATAGTAAATGCGATTGTCGGCGCTGGCTCCGGGGGATACCCAAACGATCAGGTAACGACCGTCTTCGGTGACTTGGCCGTTGTAAATCCAGCCCTTCCGATCTGCGCTCGTGCCTTCGTAGATCAATATATCATCAGATTGCGGTGTGCCGAGGCGGTGGAAGTAGAGCTTGTGATTCTCGTTGACTGCCGCGAGCTTGTTGCCTTCCTTCGGCTCGGCATAACGGCTGTAGAAAAAGCCCTTGCCGTCTTTCGTCCAAGACGCGCCGGAGAACTTCACCCACTTAATCACATCGGGCAAATCCTTGCCGGTCGCCACGTCGCGCACGCGCCATTCCGTCCAGTCTGAACCCGATGCGGCCAGTCCGTAAGCCATCTGCTTGCCGTCGTCCGTGAACGACGTGCCAGCCAGCGCGACCGTGCCGTCCGCCGAGAGCTTGTTCGGATCGAGCAGCACACGCGGTTCTGCTTCGAGCGTCGGGACAGTGTAGAGAACGCTCTGATTCTGCAAGCCGTCGTTCTTGCTGTAAACGTAGCGGTCGCCTTCCTTCGACGGCACGCCGTAACGTTCGTAATTCCAGAGCTTCGTCAGACGCTCTTTGATCAAAGCGCGTTGGGGAATTTGTGCGAGATAACCGAAGGTCAGTTTGTTCTGCGCCTCGACCCATGCTTGCGTCGCCGGCGAGTCTAAATCTTCGAGCCAGCGATACGGATCGGCGATTGACACGCCATGAAAATTATCGACTTGCTCGGCCTTGCGCGTCTCCGGGTAAACGAGCTTATTGGCCGTCGAGACGGTCTGCTGTCCGAAGGTGAGCGAGACGAGCGCCAACATTAAGCAGAACGGGGAAGTGAGTTTGAAAAAGCGCATGAGAGATACTCCTTGATGCTATTTGTTAAGTTCGATTTCACCGAACAAAGAATTGAACCACAGAAAAGGAAATGATGAATGCGGAATGATAAATGATGAATACGACGACGGGGTTGCCTTGCATTCATCATTCATCATTTCTTCCGCCGTGGTAAATTTCCGGCTTGCCTATTTTAGATTCAAGATCGGCCAATCGTGATGCAGCGCCGTCTGGCGCAGGCGCATGTCCGGATTGACTGCCGCCGGATGGCCGACGATGGACAGCATCGGCAGATCGCTCATGCTGTCGGAATAGGCGAACGACTCGCTGAGGCTGATGCCTTCGCGCTCGGCGAAGCTCCTGATCCAAGTCGCCTTTGTCGCGGCGGCCATCACGGGCGGCAGCAGTCGGCCGGTGGCGACACCGTTGACGAACTCCAAACGGTTCGCCACATAATCCACGATGCCGAGGTACTGCATCAACGGCTTGACTGAAAGTTCTAACGCGCCGGTGACGACAACTTGACGCAAACCTAACCGGCGCGATTTCTCGATCAACTCGAACGTACCGGGAAAAACGGCGGGCTTCAACACATCTTCAAATAGTTCATCAGCGAAGAAGCGCAGCCGGTCTTCGGTCTCGCCCTTATAACGCTTGAAGAACAAATCATTAAAAACTTGCCGGCTGTACTGGTCTGTCACGGCGAACAGAGGAATGCTAATTACTGTCGCCGCCGCTTTCTTAAAACTGCGAAACAGCCCTTGCTGGTTCTTGGCGTAAAAGCCCAGCGTGTGGACGAGATTGGTGCTGACCAGAGTTCCCTCTAAATCGTAAAAAGCGGCGGCTGCCAAACTTGTCCTCCAAACAGAACAGAAAATGTCCGTGCGTACTTTCCGGGTCACGATGCAGGGAGGAAAATATACTCTAGTTCACGAGATTTAGTTAAACAGCCGGAGGGCGGCGGTCAAACAGGAGGCAGGGGCAGGCGGCAGGAGGCGGGAGGCAGGGGCAGGCGGCAGGAAGCACGAGGGCAGCAGTGAGGACAAAAGTCGATGGCAAGACAGAATTGTTTTAATCCTGCCTCCTGCCCCTGCCGCCTGCTTCCTTCTGATTCCTGCTCCGATCTAAGATGGCGCATCGTGAAAATCGCAACTTGGAATGTCAATTCAGTCGTGGCCCGGCTGCCGCTCGTCGTCAAGTGGCTGGAAATCGCGCGCCCGGATGTGCTGTGCTTGCAGGAGATCAAATGCACGGCGGAGCGTTTTCCGCGTGAGGCTTTCGCTGGTTTAGGTTACGAGAGCGCAGTCTTCGGGCAACCAACTTACAACGGTGTCGCCATCATTTCGCGCGAAACTTGTACTAATGTGCAACGCGGTTTTCCCGACGATGAAGAGCACTCGACGGCGCGCCTTTTGGCGGCGACCGTCGGCGGCGTGAGAATTGTCAATGTGTATGTGCCGAACGGGCAAGCGGTTGGGACGGAAAAATATCAATTTAAGCTCGACTGGTTAGGACGGCTGCGCGAGTTCTTCGACGATCATTATTGGGATGATGAGAACGTGGTGCTCTGCGGCGATTTCAACGTCGCGCCGGAAGACCGCGACGTCCATGATCCGAAGTGGTGGGAAGGCCGCATCCTATTCAGCGAGCCGGAGAAGAACGCTTTGGAGGGGGTGAAAGAGTGGGGCTTCGTCGATGCGTATCGACTGCACGTCGCGGCGGGCGGGAATTTCTCTTGGTGGGATTACCGCGCCGCCGGCTTTCGCCGCAACGCCGGCCTGCGGATCGATCATATCTGGGTCTCGGAGCCGCTGGCCGACCGTTGCACCGCCGCTCTGATCGACAAAGAGCCGCGCGGTTGGGAACGCCCGTCGGATCACACGCCGGTGGTGGCAGAATTCAAGTGAATAGGAACGTCTCTATGATGCTAACCAAAGTTCATATCGCATTACTGCTGTCCGTCCTTATCAGCACCGCCGGTGTTATTTCTTGCACTTCAGCGAAGTCTGGGGACAGGTTGATTGGCAGGTGGCAACAAGTCGGTGGGCAGAGAATCGTTGAGGAGTTCAAGCCTGACGGGACTTTCGTCACTTCTTCTATAGAAGCTCCAGACCCGGTCACAGGCAAGTACGAATTCGTTAGCGAGAATAGTCTAAAGATCACAGAGGTGCATGTCGGCGGGCGAGTGGAGTCGGCGCTTTTTCGGGTTGAATTCTCCGAAGATGGGAAGAAAATGAGGGTGGCGAGCGATTCTGGTTTCTTGGCAACTTTCGAAAGACTCGAATAGCGGTAGGTGTTGTCAGGGAGGAAGATCGGAGCGGGTATTGCGGACAGTGACGGGGGCAGTGATGAAATTTAGGAAGGAAGGTAAGTAGATGGACGAGTCAAAAAAAGTTGAAGGTCGCATGAACGGTCTCGTCTGGGCGGCGGCGGGCTTGGGCGGCTTGCTATTGGCGCGGGCGCTCGTGCGGCGCGTGCGCGAGTTCAATTTCGCGGGCAAGTCGGTGCTGATCACGGGCGGATCGCGCGGGCTGGGATTGGTGCTGGCGCGCGAACTTGTCGGGCGCGGAGCGCGGGTGGCGATCTGTGCGCGCGATAGGGAAGAGTTGGAGCGGGCGCGCATCGATTTGCGAGGGCGCGGAGCAGGTGATGTGTTGGCCTTTCCGTGTGATGTGACTGACCGGGCGCAAGTGCAGGAGTTAGTGCGGCTCTGTCAGGATCGCTTTGGTGGGATTGACGTGCTGATCAATAACGCCGGGGTGATTCAAGTTGGTCCCGTCGAGGTGATGACGGTTGAAGATTATGAAGAGGCGATGCGGACTCATTTTTGGGGGCCGCTCTACACGACGCTCGCCGTGTTGCCGGAGATGCGCCGTCGCCGCGCCGGGCGGATCGTCAACATCTCGTCCATCGGCGGGAAGATCGGCGTCCCGCATCTGGTCCCCTACAGCGCGAGCAAGTTCGCGCTCGTCGGCTTGTCCGAAGGCTTACGCGCCGAGTTGGCGAAAGACGGGATCGTGGTCACGACCGTCTGTCCCGGCTTGATGCGAACGGGCAGCCCGCGCAACGCGACGTTCAAGGGACAACACCGCGCTGAATACGCTTGGTTCAGCATTAGCGACGCGCTGCCCGTCTCCGCGATTGGAGCGGAGCGCGCCGCCCGCCGGATCATTGACGGATGCGCGCGCGGCGAAGCGGAAGTGATCGTTTCCCTGCAAGCCGTCCTCGCCGTCAAATTCCACGCGCTCTTTCCTGAATTGACGGCGGACATGATGAGTTTGATGAATCGCTTGCTACCCGATGCAGGCGGCATCGGTACACAAAGCGCGAAAGGCAAAGAGAGCCAATCGGCGTTCTCACCTTCTCTACTGACAACATTGAGCGATGCGGCGGCGCGGCGCAATAACGAGATGGCGCATTAGGATGAGAGAAAATTTGATCGTGGTGGCTCAGATCAAAAGGCAGGGAGACTCACCACAGAGACACAGAGGCACAGAGAAGAAGTGAGGATTGATGAATAAAAGACAAATACTTTCTCTTCATCATTCCTCTTTCCTCGTTTGTTTTTTCTGTGTCTCTGTGTCTCCGTGGTGCAAACCGCCTTCTGAAGTGTAAGTCTTCGGGATAAAACATGAGTGAACAGAAGTGGCCGGACAGGCTGTGGATTGTGCGCCACGGCGAGAGTGCGGGCAATGTGGCGCGGGATGCGGCGGAAAGCGCCGGATTACATTTGATCGAGATCGGCGCGCGACGCGATGTCGATGTGCCGCTCTCGCCGTTGGGCGAGCGGCAGGCCGCTGCGCTCGGCCATTGGTTCGGCCAGATGCTGCGCGAGCAGCAACCGGAAGTCGTGTTGACTTCGCCGTATCTGCGCGCGAAAGAAACGGCGGAGATCGCGCTCGCGGCGGCGGGCATCGATCCGGGCGACATCACATTCATCCCCGACGAGCGTCTGCGTGAGAAAGAGTTTGGCGTCCTCGACCGCTTGACGAAACTTGGCATTCAAGCGCGGTATCCAGAGCAGGCGGAATTTCGGCAGGCCATCGGGAAGTTTTATCACCGACCGCCGGGCGGCGAGAGTTGGTGCGATATCATTCTACGCTTGCGGAATGTGATCGATACTATCACTCGCGAGTATTGCCGTGAGCGCGTGTTGATCGTGGCGCATTCGGTCGTCGTCTTGTGCTTTCGGTATTTGCTGGAGCGGATGACCGAAGAAAAGATTCTCGCCATCGACCGCGAGCATGATGTCGCTAACTGTTCCGTCACGACTTATGAGTACGATACTCATCTCGGCAAGCGCGGCAAACTGGCGCTCCGCGCTTTCAATTTCGTCGCGCCCCTCGAAGCCGAAGGCGCGCTCGTCACTACAGAGAAAGATGTGCCGGTCGCCCCGAAGTAAGATTGCTGAGAGACAGAATGGCAAAGGCAAAAAAGTCCAACCCTCAATCATCCGCCGTCCGCCAGAAACCTTTGCTCATTTCTCCGAGCTTGCTGCGCCGTTGGGCTTTGCCGCAGCCCGACGGTGACGCCGACAAGGATGAACGCGGAAAAGTCTTGGTCATTGGCGGCGCAGCGGAGATGCCGGGAGCCGTGATCCTCGCAGCGACAGCGGCCTTGCGCGCCGGGGCGGGAAAGCTACAAATCGCAACGTGCCGCAGCATTGCGCCGCACGTCGCTGCTGCCATGCCTGAAGCCCGCGTGTTCGCTCTGCCGGAGACAAAATCAGGAGCTATCGCTGCCGCCGCTGTCGCCCGTTTAGTGGAGCAGATTAACCGGGCGCAAGCCGTCTTGATCGGGCCGGGCATGATCGACGAAGCGGCGGTCGTGGGGTTGATGAAAAAATTGCTGCCGCAGATCGAATCTCCCGCGCTCATTCTTGATGCGGCGGCGCTGTCAGTACTGGCGGCGAACCCACAGAGCTTGCACAAACTGCATGGCCGCGTCGTCTTGACACCGCACGCGAATGAAATGTCTGAGCTACTCAATCTCGATCAAGCTGAGATCGCTGCTGCTCCGCAGTCAACACTCTGTCGTGCCATCGCAGAGTTCGCCGCCGTCGTCGTCTTGAAAGGGCGCGAGACTTTGATCGCCGCGCCGCACAGTAAAATCTATCGCAACCGCGCCGGCAATGTCGGGCTGGCAACTTCCGGTTCAGGCGACACGCTCGCCGGCCTCATCGCGGGATTGGCCGCACGCGGAGCCGCGCCGCTCCAAGCCGCCGTCTGGGGCGTCCACTTACACGCGCTGGCCGGCGACGAGTTGGCACGCAAGTTTGGGCAGCTCGGGTATCTCGCACGCGAGTTGCCGGCAGAAATCCCGCGCTTGTTGGCAGTCTTCGAGAGAAGAAAGAAAAACTAACCACGAAGGACAAAAAAGAAATGATGAATGCGAAATGATGAGTGATGAATATCATGACGGAGTTGCGCTTCATTCATCATTTCGCATTCATCATTTCTTCTCATGTGTTCGTCACACAAAGAAACAATATGGAATCCTCTTTCCCCGAATCGAAATTCATTCCGCTCGATTTCATGCGGCTCTCGTCTGAAGAACAACGAGAGCGTAGCCGGAGCTTTTACGAACTGATGCAACGCCGTCGCACGGTGCGCGAATTCTCGGACGAGCCAGTTGCGTTTGAGTTGATCGAGCGCGCGATTCAGACCGCCGG
>Ga0136614_10000747_pt1 | contig 17505 bp, 17 predicted proteins | sample AntDrymUQ2792106_2_FD_106643 | JGI IMG/M metagenome (GOLD analysis project Ga0136614, IMG submission 106643) | Polar desert sand microbial communities from Dry Valleys, Antarctica - metaG UQ279 (21.06) | ecosystem: Environmental > Terrestrial > Soil > Desert | place: Antarctica: Dry Valley... | reverse complement strand
GAGCATCCGCACTCGGCGCTGGGCTACAAGTCGCCCGCCGCGTTCGCCGCCGCATGGGCGCCCGATCCGCCGGCATGAGCCCCGTCTCGAGCACGCGCGCGGCGGTCAGATCCTGCTCCGCTCAGCCCTCGGGCCTTCGCTACGCAGGACCTGACCGCCGCAGCCGGTAGCGTTGCTGCTGCTACTACCCCACCGACTCTCACACGCGGTGGACCAACAAACGGGGTCCGGTCAACGCCGCCAACGACTACGACGGCGACGGCCTGAGCGCCGCACAAGAGCACGCGATCTGGCAGAAGTTCGGCGCCCGTGCGCTGCCGCTGAACTTCAGCGACGGCACGAAGTTCACCGGCCCCGCGGTGGCCGCCCCGCTGGACGGTGCCCATGTGCACCTGAACATCGTCACCGTCCGCGACAGCCCGCGGGAGGCCGCCGAGCTGTCCGATGACGAGAAGGACTCCGACATCGATCGGCTGGGCAACTGGGACGAGGCCAACGGCCGCATGCACCCGGGATTCTGGCCGGCGAACTACACGACGGAGAAGCAGTTCAGCCCCTTCTATTCGCACATGAACGCGCCGATGTACGCGCAGCCGGACTTCCTCGACGCCGACTCAGACGGCGACGGGGCTCTCGACGGCGACGACGATCAGGATCACGACGGGAGCGACAACGTCGCCGAGCTCAACCGCGACGCCTACATGGTCCATCCGTACAACCCCTGCCTGCCGGACTACCAGTCGCCGACGTGCCCGCGCTACATCCCCGTGGGGGACGAGGTCTACGCGCCGCTGGACCAGAACCCGCTGCCGGCGAATCCGGTGCCCTGGCCCTAGACGGGCCGGAATGCGCTGTTCAGGCCCGGGGGCGAAACGGGCCGCCGCGCCGCCTATGTGAGGCATGGAGCCCGATCACGCCCGCGACGACGCGTTCGACGCGCTCGCGAGCGGCCTGCGCGACCGCCTGCTGGCGGAGGCCGGCCGCCACGGCACGGCGGGTGACCTGCACGAGCGCATCCGCTCGCTCGTCGACCGTGAGGCCGGCCTGCTCGACGACGACGCGCGAGCCCGTCTGGCCGCGCGCGTGGCGGAGCGCTCGTTCGGCCTTGGGCCGCTGGAGCCGCTGCTGGCGGACCCGACGGTCGACGAGGTGATGGTCAACGGCCCGGGCCAGGTCTGGGTCGAGCGGGCCGGGCGGATCGAGTCGACCGGCGCGCACTTCGGCGACGAGGCCGCGCTGCGCCACGCGATCGAGCGCATCCTCGCGCCGCTCGGTCGCCGCGTCGACGAGGCCGAGCCGCTGTGCGACGCTCGCCTCCCGGATGGCTCGCGCGTCAACGTCGTGGTCGCGCCGCTCGCTCTCGACGGCTCGGTGCTGACGATCCGCCGCTTTCGCCCGCGCGGCTTCGGCGCGGATGACCTCGTCGCCAACGGCACCTGGGCGGCGCCGCTGCGCGACCTGCTCCAGAGCGCCGTCCTCGCACGCTGCAACATCCTCATCAGCGGCGGCACCGGCTCGGGCAAGACGACGACGCTCAACGCCCTGACGGAGTTCATCGGCGACGGCGAGCGGATCGTGACCGTCGAGGATGCCGCCGAACTGCGCCTGCGCCACGCCCACGTCGTGCGCCTCGAGGCGCGCCCGGCGTCGCTGGAGGGACGTGGCGAGGTGACGGTGCGCCGGCTCGTGCGCAACGCGCTGCGGATGCGCCCGGACCGGATCGTCGTCGGCGAGGTTCGCGGCGCCGAGGCGCTGGACATGCTCAGCGCGATGTCCAGCGGTCATGACGGTTCGCTGTCCACGGTGCACGCCGGCTCCCCGGAGGAGGCGCTGCGACGAATCGAGACGCTTGCGCTGATGGCCGGCCTGGGTCTGCCCCACGAGGCAATCCGCGAGCAGGTCGCGGGTGCGCTGGACATCGTCGTCCACCAGGCGCGGAGGCCAGACGGCGCGCGCCGCGTCATCGCCGTCAGCGAGGTCGTGCGGGTGGCTGGCGGGGTCGGTGTCCGGGAGCTGTACGCGCTGCGCGACGGGCGGCCGACCTGGCGCGCGCCGCTGGGGGATGAGCTGGCGACGCGGCTGGCGCAGGCGCAGGCGGCTGCGGCATGAGACGTCCTGTGTCAACCCTTCGAGCGGGTAGCGGTTGTCGGCTTGCCGTCGAGCGCTTCGCGCTCGTCCCTTCGGGCCGGCCGGTGGGTGACGGCGGCGCCGGCCATCCGCTGTGTGGCGGTCAGGTTCGGGCGGGGCCTGGACGCGTTGATCATGATGACGGCGATGTGGCGCTGCGGGCCGCGGTGGCGGGCGGGGTCGTAGGCGGTGTGGTCTTGCCAGCAGCGCCACAGGACGCGGCACCAGGCGCGGCCGAGGGTGCGGATCGCGCGTTGGTGGTCTTGGCCGCGGGCACGGGCGGTGGCGTAGCGATCGTGCGCCCAGGGGTGCCAGTGGCGGGTCGCGTCGGCGAGCGTCGCGAACGCGGCGCGCAGCCGGTGGTCGCAGCCGTGGCGAAAGCACGCGACCTTGCGTTTGCCCGACTTGAGCGCGACGGGGCTCATGCCGGCGTCGGCGGCGAGGGCTTCGGCGGAGCGGTAGCGCGCGCGGCAGTCGCCGATCTGCGAGAGCAGCGCGGCGGCGCAGACGACGCTGTTGGGATCTCTGAACAGCGACAGGAAGACGTGTCCGTCGGGGTGGGAGCGGACGCGGTGCGCGATCTCGCGGGTCAGCTGGCTGATCTTCGCGACGATCGGCTGCAGCGCGGCGACCAAGGCGAGCACGATCTGGCGGCGGGCCTGGACCTCGGTGTCGCCGGCGCGTCCTTTCGGCGCGTCGCAAAGCCTTCCGAGCAGCTGCGCGGTGGTCTTTGGCCCGCGCTAGGCGTGACGCGCGAGGAACGCCGCAAGGCGCTTGTCGCCCAGACCGTTGGCATCCAGCGGGCTGGGATAGCGCGCCAGGAACGCCAGGCCGATCGGATTGTCGATCTCCGCGAAGATCACGGCTGCGCCTGGCCAGAAGCGCTCGAGTTCGGCGCGCAGCTGGTTGGCGAGCTCGACGCGGGCTTGCACGAGATCCTCGCGGGCGCGACTGAGCGGCCGCAGCGCCTTGGCGTCGTCGCTGTCGGCGACCAGGACGCGAGAGCGGTGATGATCGGTGCGCGCGCGCTCGCAGAGCACCAACGCGTCGCAACGATCGGACTTCCCGCCACTGGTCTTGAAGCGCGGCCGGGCGGCCGCGACCTGGTTGGGATGGATCGCCATCACCGGCAACCGGGCATCGAGCAGCCGCTCGATCAGCAACCCGTCGAGACGTTCGATCGCGACGAGCACCACGCCCCGCCGCACGAGCGCGTTACACAGTGCGCGCAGGCTGCGCTCGTCATGGCCAAAGGACGCGGCCAGCACTTCTTCGCCACCGGCCTTCTGGACGAGCACGTCGTGGTGCTCGCTGGCCCAGTCGATTGCCGCATAGCGCTCTGCCACGGCTCACTGTCCGCGTCGGTCTGTTGCGCTTCACAGCGCCCCGACCCGGAGGTACCGTTGCGGGTGCTCATTGACGGGCCCTCACCCGGGCTACGTCCTGTTGCCGCTCGCGGCACCTCGCCCCGTCGAGAAGAGCAAGTCTCATGCTGGCCTGCACCGGGCAAGCGACGATGACTCTCACCCGGCGGGGGCCGAGACAACCAGAGGATGACCAATGAGCAAGTCTCATGCTGGCCCTGCACCGGGCAAGCGACGATGACTCTCACCCGGCGGGGGCCGAGACAACCAGAGGATGACCAATGAGCGCCGCCGCGCTGCTCGCCGGCCTCGCGGGCGCCTGCGCGGTGCTCGCCGCGTGGGACGCGATCGCCGCCGCCGACGAGCAGGGACTCGCGGGGTCGATCCGGCACTGGCTGGCGCCGGCGCTCGACGTCGTGCGCTCGGGCCGCGAGCCGACGAGTCCCGAGCGCCGCCGGCTCGTGGCACTCGGCGCGCTGTCGCTGCTCGGCGGCGGCTGGCTCGTCGCGGGGCCGTGGACGGGCCTCGCGCTCGGCGCCGCCGCGCCCTGGGTCGCGCGCGCCGTGGTGACGGCGCGCCGACGACGGCGCGCCGCTGCGGTGGCCGCGGGCGCACCCGCGGTCGCCCGAGCGATCGCCGATGCGCTCGCGGGCGGGCATTCCGTGCGCGGCGCGCTGAGCGCGGCGGCGCGCGACGGCGCCGTCACGGGTCCGGCGGGAGAGGAGCTGCGCCTCGCGGCTACCGCGCTGGAGCTCGGCGAGCGCACCGAGGATGTCCTGGGCGCGCTCGCGCGCCGCAACCGCGCACAAACGCATCACGGTCCGCTCGACACCGTCGTCGCCGCCGTCCTGCTGCAGCGCGACGCCGGCGGCGACCTCACCGCGCTGCTGCGCGAGCTCGCCACCGCGCTCGAGCAGCGCGGCCGGGTGATCGCCGACGCGCGCTCGGCCACGGCGCAGGCGCGCTTCACCGCTCTGCTCGTGACGGGGTTGCCCGCCGCCGCGCTGGCGCTCGCCGAGCTTGCGCAGCCGGGCTTCGTCCTTGCGCTCGCCTCGTCACCGCCGACGGCGGCGATGGTCGCGCTGGCGCTCGCCCTGCAGGCGGTCGCGTGCATCTGCGTGCGGCGGATCGCGCGGATCGGAGAGCCCCGATGAGCTTCGCCGTACTGCTCGCCGCCGCTGGCGGGGCGTGCGCCGCGGCGGCGATCGTCGAGTGGCTCGGCGCGCCGCGGCGGCCACCCTCGCGGCCGGCTGGGGAGCCGGCGCCGGGGCGCGCGGGCGAGCTCGAGGCGCTCTCGCACGTCGGCGGAATGACCGTGCTGCTCGCGCGGGTCGCGCGGCGGGCGGGATTGCGCGCCGCGCCGGGTGATCTCGAGGCCCGCCTCGCCGCCGCCGGCGCGCCGCTGGGACTGGCCGTCGGCGACGTCGTCGCGCTCAAGGGCGCTGGCGCGCTCGGCTTGACGCTCTTCGCGTTCCCCTTCGCCGGCGCGCTCCCGGGCCGGCTCGGCGTCGCGCTGCTGCTCGCGGCGCCGGTGGCCGGGTTCTTCGCACCCGAACTCGTCCTCGCGCGCCGCGCGCGCTCGCGCGGGAGCCGGATCGCCGGCGAGCTCGCCGACGTGCTCGACCTCCTGCGCGTGGCGATCGGCGCCGGCCTGCCGGTGGGACGGGCGATGGGGGAGGTGGGCCGGCGGATGACCGGCGTCCTCGCCGGCGAGCTCGCCGGCGCCGCCGCGCGGATGCAGCTCGGTGCCCCGCGCGGCGACGTGCTGCGCGAGCTGACCGCGCGCTGCCCGACGGCGGGGGTCGCCACCCTCGTCGCCGCGATCTCGCGGGCCGAGCGGCACGGCGCCCCGCTGACCCCGGCGCTGGAGGCGCTGGCCACCGAGGCTCGCGCCGAGCAGGCCCGCCGGCTGCGCGACGCGGCGGCCAAGGCGGCGCCGAAGATCCAGCTCGTCGTCGCGCTCGTGCTCGTCCCGGCCGTGATGCTGCTCATCGGCGCCGTCCTCGTGCACGGCATCGACTGAAGCGGTCGATGCTCGGGCAGCGCCGCCCCCGCGCGGCTCGTCGCGGCGCGCCGCAGCACGTAGTGTCCCGCCCGAGATAGGCGCGCCCGGACGAGGCGCCCCTGGGGCCGGCACGCCCGACGGCGTGGGGAGGCCCGGCTGCATGGCGCCAGCAGCCCGGGTGCCGGCGGGGTGTCTCTCCCACCAACACCCACTGCCACAGCACACCGACCGGCGGAATCCTGCCAGAGCTGCAAGATCGCGCCCGTTTCGCAGCGCTGCAAGCTCGCGCTCGATTGAGCGTCCGACGAGGGATCTCCCCTCCCACCGCGAAACCGCTGCTCAGAGCATAGTTTCAGATGACCTGGACACATGTTGTGGCGCCTGGTGGGACAAAGCGTGCAAATAGAGTTGCTAAGTGGGAGAGAGTGGGATAGCTTCGCCACAGCGAGCCGGAGTGGAGGGGCTCCTCCCACCCCTCCACTCCGGCTCCGAACCCTTCAGTCGCACCCCTGGCAATGGCCTTCCGCGGAACCTTCGACTACACGCTCGATGCGAAGAACCGGCTCACCGTTCCCGTGCGCTTTCGCGCCGAGCTTTCCGGAGGGGTCGTCCTCGCCAAGGGCCTCGAGCGCTGCGTCGCGGTGTGGACGCCGGCTGCCTACGACGCGTACACGGCGGCCGCGCTCCAGGGCCTGCACCCGCTGTCCAAGGAGGCCCAGAAGCTGCGGCGCTTCTTCTCGGCCAACTCGCTGGACACCGAGCTCGACGCGTCCGGGCGGGTCATGGTGCCGAGCTTCCTGCTCGAGCACGCGGGCCTCAGCAAGGACGTGGTCGTGACCGGCGCGGGCGACGCGCTCGAGGTCTGGGACCGCGCGACCTGGGCGACGTACAACGCCGCACTCTCATCCGATGTCGACGAGATCACCGCATCCCTTGGCAACACTGCTTGACATGACGATTCCCCACGTGCCGGTCCTCGCCGGCGAGGCGATCGAGCTGCTGGATCCGCAGCCCGGTCAGACGGTCGTGGACTGCACGTTCGGCGCTGGTGGCCACGCGCGCCTGCTCGCCGGGCGCATCGGCGCGTCCGGCACGCTGATCGCGATCGACCGCGACCCCGTCGCAGCCGAGCGCTTCGCGGAGCTCGAGCCCCAGCTGGCCCCGGCCGCGCGCTTCATCTGCGCGTCGTTCGTCGACGGCCTCGCGCAGCTGCGCGACGAGGGCGTGCTCGTCGATCTCGTGCTGATGGACCTCGGCATGTCCTCGATGCAGATCGACACCTGGCAGCGCGGCTTCTCGTACTCCTACGACGCGCCGCTGGACATGCGGATGGACCCGAGCCTCGAGCAGTCGGCCTACACGCTCGTCAACGAGGCCGAGCCGCGCCATCTCGAGACGATCTTCCGCGACCTGGGCGAGGAACGGTATGCGCGCCCGATCGCCCGTGCGATCGTGCGCCAGCGCCAGCGCGCGCCGATTGCGTCGACGATCGCGCTCGTCGACGTCATCGCGCGGGCCGTCCCCGCACCGGCCCGCTTTGCCGCCGGCCACCCTGCCAAGCGGGTCTTCCAGGCCCTGCGTATCGCGGTCAACGACGAGCTGGGCCAGCTCGACGCCGCGCTGCCGCTCGCGTGGGGCCTGCTGCGCACGGGCGGCCGCCTCGCCGCGATCTCCTTCCACTCGCTCGAGGACCGGCGCGTCAAGCGGTTTCTCGCCGCGCGGGCGCAGGGGTGCATCTGCCCGCCGGATCTGCCGATCTGCGCCTGCGGGCGCGAGCCCGAGGCAGAGCTGGTCAGCCGTCGTGCGATCGCGCCCACGCCGGGCGAGGTCGCGGCCAATCCACGCGCGCGGTCAGCCCGTCTGCGCGTCGCATCGAAGCTCAGGGAGGATCAAGGATGACATCGCGCCATTGCTGCACCGTGGTCAGCGTCGAGCCTCGCGGTGGGTCGTACCGATGAGCCGCTCTGCCGCTGCCCGTGCCGATCACGACCGCGCCCTGCGCACACCGCGCGCCCACGCGGCGTCCGTTGCGCGGCGGGTCTCCGGCCCCGCCCGCGCCGCCCGCGCCGTGCAACCGCCGCTGGCCCGCGCCGACACCAGCGTGCTGGCGATGTCCGAGGCCGCGCTGGCGCCCAACCCGCTGACCCGCCCCCGGCCGCGGGCGCCGTTCCGGCCGCGGCTGCGGGTGGCCGCCGGCGGCGCCTCGATCGTGCTGCGCGTCGCCGAGGCCACGCTGGAGGTGTCGGGCAGCCGCACGATGGACCGCCTCGTGCGCAGCCGCGCGTGGGTCGTGATCATCGGCTTCGGCCTGATCGGGATCGTTGCCATGCAGGTCTCGATGCTCAAGCTCAACAACGGCATCGGCCGCGCCGTCGAGACCGCCGCGACGCTCGAGCGCAGCAACTCGGCGCTGCGCAACCAGGTCTCGCGGCTGAGCAGCGGCGGCCTCGTCCAAGCGCGGGCGGGCGCGCGCGGGTTCGTCATGCCCGAGCCCGGCGACGTGACGTATCTGCGCGCCGGAACGCTGCGCTCGGACGGCCTGCGCGCCGCGCGGCGCATGCGCGCGCCCGATCCACAGCTCGCCGGGCCCGCCGGCCTGATGACGGTGCAGAGCGGCGTCAGCTCGATCACCGGTGCGGACGGCGCCCCGGCGCCCGCGGCGGACCCGGCGGCCGCGCCGACCACCGACGCGACCGGCGTCACCGCGCCGGCCACAGCGACGCCGCCCGCGCCGACCGCGCCCGCCACGACGGCGCCGCCGCAGCCTGCTGCCCCCGCCTCGGCCACGGCCACGCTGACTGCGCCGACAGCGCCCGCGGCGCCCGCGCCGGCGACCAGCTCCCCCGGCGGGGAGACGATCCCATAGCGGGTCTCACCGAACGCCGGATCGGGCTGCTGTTCGCGCTCTTCCTTGCGCTGCTGGCGATCGCCTGCGTGCGCGCGGCGTGGCTGGGCGCGATCCGTGGCCCGTCGCTACAGGCGCTCGCGAGCACGCAACAGGTCGAGCAGCTCGACGTCCCGGCGCGTCGCGGCGCGATAGTGGACCGCAACGGCGTAGAGCTGGCGGTCTCCGAGCCGGCCGACGACATCGCCGTCACGCCGTACCTCGTGAAGTCGCCGCTCAAGGTCGCCCGCCGCCTGGCGCCCTTGCTGGGCATCAGCCAGGCCAAGGTGCTCGCCAAGCTCAGCGAGAAGGGCGGCTTCGTCTACCTCGCGCGCAACATGCCCCAGACGCGGTCGGCGAAGATCAAGAAGCTGGACATCGCGGGGCTGCAGTTCATCCCCACCTCGCGGCGCGAGTATTCCCGCCGCTGGCTGGCGTCGCAGGTGCTCGGCTGGGTCGGCACCGACGGCGACGGCCTCGCCGGCCTGGAGTACGCGCGGAACCCCCTCCTGCGCGGCAAGGACGGCAAGCGGCGCATCGTCAAGGACGCTCTCGGCGAGCCGATCGTCCTACAGGAGACCGAGCGCGCAGAGGCCGGCAAGGACCTGCGCCTGACGCTCGACGCCGAGCTGCAGGGCAAGGTCGAGGACGTTCTCGCGCGGGTCGGCCTCAAGTGGCGGCCCAAGGGCGCGACGGCGCTCGTCATGGACCCGTTCTCCCACACGATCCTCGCGCTCGCCAACTGGCCGCGCGTCGATGCCAACGACAGCGCGGGCGCGCCCGACTACGCGGCGCAGAACCGCGCCGTCGGCTTCAACTACGAGCCCGGCTCGACCTTCAAGGCCTTCACGGTCGCGGGCGCGCTGGAGGAGAAGGTCGTCGCGCCGAGCGACGTCTTCCACCTCCCGCCGACGATCACGGTCGCCGACCGCGAGATCAAGGAGGCGCACGAGCGCGGGCCGGTCGACCTGTCGACGAGCCAGATCCTCGCGCAGTCCAGCAACGTCGGCACGGTGCGGATCGGCCAGCGCCTCGGCGCGACGCGCTTCGACGAGTGGGTCCGGCGCTTCGGCTTCGGCAGGAAGACCGGCGTCGAACTGCCCGCCGAGGAGGCCGGCCAGGTCCTCAAGCTCGACAAGTACTCCGGCTCGTCGATGGGCAACCTGCCGATCGGCCAGGGCGAGTCGGTGACCCCGCTGCAGCTGGCCGCGGCGTACTCGGCGATCGCCAACGGCGGGATCATGCGCAGCCCGCGGATCATCGCCGAGGTCGGCGGCGTGCGCAGCCCGACCCCGCGCGGCAGGCGCGTCATCTCGCAGGCGACCGCGACGCAGGTGCGCGACATGCTCGAGGGCGTCACCGAGGCCGGCGGCACGGCCAGCCAGGTCGCGATCCCGGGCTACTCGCTGGCGGGCAAGACGGGCACGGCGAACAAGGTCGACAGCGCGACCGGCGAGTACTCCAAGACGCGCTTCATCGGGTCCTTCGTCGGCTTCGCGCCGGCCAAGCGGCCGAAGCTGCTGCTCACCGTCATGGTCGACGAGCCGCAGGGCGAGATCTACGGCTCCGAGGTCGCGGCCCCCGCCTTCCGCGAGATCATGCGCTTCGCGCTGCCGTACCTCGGCATCGCGCCCAACCCGTAGGCGCGATCGGCACCTGACGGACGGTACGCTGCCGCCATGAGACGACCGAGCTTTCCGACCGTCATCTCGCTGCTCGCGCTGTTCGTGGCGCTCGGCGGGACCTCGTATGCCGTGATCAAGCTGCCGGCGAAGTCCGTCGGCAACCGCGAGCTGAAGAGCAACTCGGTGACGTCGGCGAAGATCCGCGCGCGGGCGGTCTCGCGGCCCGACCTCGCGCCGAGCGCGCGCATTGGAACACGCGGGATGCGCGGTCTGCCGGGTCCGGCGGGCCCCCCTGGCCCGTCCGCAGCGGAGCCGTGGAAGCCGCTGCAGACGATCGGCGCCTGGGCGCACTACGGCGATGATTGGCCGCTGCCCAGCTACCGCAGGGACGCCGCCGGGCGCGTGTTCCTGCGCGGCCTCGTCAAGCGCACCGGCGGGCTGGGACCGGCGGAGACGATCACTGTCCTGCCGGCCGGCTACAGGCCGGCGACCAGGACGATGTCGACCGGGGTCATGCTCGCAGCCGGCGCGACGACATCGGGTCGGCTGGACATCGAGATCAGCGGGGAGCTGCGCTGGTCCGGCGGACCGGCCGGCGATCCGAACGCCGTGAGCCTCGACAACGTCAGCTTCTGGACGCGCTGATGGCATGACCCTGCGCGAGGTCTTCGGCGACATCGCGCCGGACGTGGCGCCCGTCGAGGTCACCGCGCTCGCCTACGACAACCGCCGCGTCGGGCCCGGCACCGCCTTCTTCTGCGTGCGCGGCTTCACCCGCGACGGCCACGACTTCGCCGCGGATGCCGTGACGCGCGGAGCCGCTGCGCTGGTGGCCGACCATCCGCTCGGGCTCGGCGTGCCGGAGGTCGTCGTCGAGGACGTGCGCGCCGCGATGGCGCCCGCCGCCGCGCGGCTGCACGGCGACCCGACCGCCACGCTGCGCACGATCGGCGTCACCGGCACGAACGGCAAGACGACGACGACGTACCTCGTGCGCGCGCTGCTGGAGGCGGCGGGCGAGCCGACGGGGCTGCTCGGCACAGTGACGTCGATCGTCGGCGGCGTCGAGCACGAGGTCGCGCGGACGACGCCCGAGGCGATCGAGCTGCAGGCGACGTTCGCCGCAATGCGCGACGGCGGCGACAGCCACTGCGTCATGGAGGTCTCCAGCCACGCACTCGCGCTGGGCCGCGCCGACGCGATCCACTGGGCGGCGGCGATCTTCACGAACCTCACGCAGGACCACCTCGACTTCCACCCGACGATGGAGGCGTACTTCGCCGCGAAGTGCAGGCTGTTCGTCGAGGGCCGTCCGCGCGTCGCCGTCATCAACGTCGACGACCCCTACGGGGCGCGCCTGGCCGCGCAGCTGCGCGGCGTGGTGGCGCAGCTCGTGACGGTGGGAATCGACTCCCCGGACGCCGAGCTGCGCGCGACGGACATCGAGAGCGCGTTCAGCGGCTCGACGTTCGTCGCCGGCGGGCTCGAGCTGCGCTCGCCGTTGCCCGGCCGCTTCAACGTCATGAACGTGCTGGGCGCGGTCGCCGCGGTGCGGGCGCTCGGCGTCGACGACGCGACGATCGTCGCCGCGCTGCCCGCCGCCGGTCGCGTGCCCGGGCGCTTTGAGCCCGTCGAGGCGGGGCAGGACTTCGCCGTGCTCGTCGACTATGCCCACACGCCCGACTCGCTGGAGAACGTCCTGACCGCGGCACGGCCGCTGGCGGCCCACCGCCTGGTCTGCGTGTTCGGCTGCGGCGGCGACCGCGACCGTGGCAAGCGCCCGCAGATGGGCGCGATCTCCGCGCGCCTGGCCGACCACACGATCGTCACGTCGGACAATCCGCGCTCGGAGGATCCGGCGGCGATCGTCGCGGAGATCCTGGCCGGCATCGAGGACCGCTCCAGGACCGAGGTGATCGTCGACCGTCGCGCCGCGATCGAGCGCGCGGTCGCGCTCGCCGGCGCAGGCGACGTCGTCGTCATCGCGGGCAAGGGCCATGAGCAGGGCCAGGAGTTCGAGGGCGGGCGCAAGGTGGCGTTCGACGATGTCTCGGTCGCGCAAGAGGCGCTGCGTGCGCGGCTGGTCGCCTGAGATCATCGCCGAGGCCGCGGGCGTGCGGCTGGTGCGGCCCGTGCCGCGGCTGGCGGACGTGCCGCCCGGCCCGCTGCGCGTGACGATCGACTCGCGCGACGTTCAGCCCGGCGACCTCTTCGTCGGCCTGACGGGCCGCAAGGTCGACGGCGGGCGCTACGCCGACGCGGCGCTGGCGGCCGGCGCCTGGGGCGTCCTCGTCGCCCCCGAGCACGCGCTCGGCGCCAGCGGCACGGGCGTGCTGCTCGCCGCCGACGACCCGCTCGCCGGGCTGCAGGCGCTCGCGCGCTCGTGGCGGCGCGCGCTCGGCGCCCACGTCATCGCGATCACAGGCTCGACGGGCAAGACGTCGACGAAGGACCTGCTCGCGGCGATGCTCGCCCAGCACCGGCGCGTCGTCGCCAGCCGGGAGAACCTCAACACCGAGATCGGGCTGCCGCTGTCGATCCTCGCCGCGCCCGCCGGTACGGAGGCGCTCGTGCTCGAGATGGCCATGCGCGGGACGGGCCAGATCGCCGAGCTGGCGGCGATCGCCGAGCCGGACATCGGCGTGATCGTCAACGTCGGTCCGGTGCATCTCGAGCTGCTCGGCTCGCTGGAGGCGATCGCCGCGGCGAAGGCGGAGCTTCTCGTCGACCTGCGCCCGGGCGCGACCGCGGTCCTGCCGGCCGACGAGCCGCTGCTCGACGCGCACCTGCGCGACGACCTGCACACGGTCACGTTCGGCCCCGGCGGCGATGTCGCGAAGCTGCCCGACGACCTCGAGCTGCCCTTCAGCTCGCGCCACATGCGCCTCAACGCGCTGGCGGCGCTCGCCGCCGCGCGGGCCGCCGGGATCGAGCCGGGAGGGCGCCTGGAGGTCGAGCTCAGCTCGCTGCGCGGGCAGCGGATCGAGCTCGCCGGGCCGGTGGTCGTCATCGACGACTGCTACAACGCCAACCCGATGTCGATGCGTGCGGCCCTCGACGATCTCGCCGCGTCCGGGCCTCCGTCCGGGCGACGGATCGCCGTGCTCGGAGACATGCTCGAGCTCGGGCCCGACGAGGCCCGCTTTCACACCGAGATCGGGGCGTATGCGGCCGAGTGCGGCGTCGACGTGCTCGTGACCGTCGGCCCGCTGGCGGCGCTGATGGGGCCGGAGTTCCCGCGTGAGCGCCATGACGCCGCCGACGCGGCCGCCGCGACGCACCGGCTGCTCGAGCTCGTCGCGCCGGGTGACACGGTGCTCGTCAAGGGCTCGCGCGGTGTCGGCCTCGAGGTCGTCGCGCAGGGGCTGCAGGCGGCGCGCGCGGGGAACGAGTAGGGCTACCGTGGGCGAGGTTCTCATCGCCGGTACCGCGGCGCTGCTCATCTGCATCTTCCTGTCGCCGAAGTTCATCGCGTTTCTGCAGCAGCGCGAGTTCGGCCAGTTCATCCGCGAGGAGGGGCCGGCCAAGCACCACGTCAAGGCGGGCACGCCGACGATGGGCGGGATCATCATCGTCACGGCGATCTCGATCCCGTTCCTGATCCTGTGCGAGTACGACTGGCGCGCGATCGGGGTATACGGCGCGGCGATAGGCTGCGCGCTGCTCGGCTTCGCCGACGACTACACGAAGATCGTGCGCCGCCGCTCGCTCGGACTGAGCGCGCGGATGAAGCTCGGCATCACGATCCTCATCTCGATCGGCCTGTGGTGGATCGCGACGGAGAAGGCCGGGCTGCCGCAGACGCTGCGCCTGCGCGTCGTCGACTACCAGATCGACCTCGGCTTCCTCGCCGGACTGCCGTTTCTCGGGCTGATCTACATCGTCGTCGCGGGGACGACGAGCGCCGTCAACCTCACCGACGGCCTCGATGGCCTCGCCGCCGGCTGCGCGGCGATCGTCGCGCTGGCCTACATCGGGATCACGTTCATCACGGCCGGCCAGCAGGATCTGGCGATCCTGTCGGCCTGCCTCGTCGGCGCCTGCGTCGGGTTTCTGTGGTTCAACGCGTTTCCGGCGACGATCTTCATGGGCGACACCGGCTCGCTCGCGCTCGGCGGTGCGATCGCCGGCCTGGCCGTCATGACGAAGACCGAGATCCTGCTGATCCTGCTCGGCGGGATCTTCGTCGTCGAGGCGCTCAGCGTGATGATCCAGGTCTTCTCGTTTCAGACCTTCCGCAAGCGACCGTTCCTGATGGCCCCCATCCACCACCACTTCGAGCTGCTGGGCTGGTCGGAGACGAAGATCATCCTGCGCTTCTGGATCATCGCCGCGATCTGCAGCGCGATCGGCTTCACGCTGTACCAGGCCTCAGTCGGTGCGTAGCAGGCCAGCGCTGCCGCCCGGCCCCTGGCTCGTCGTCGGGCTCGCGCGGTCGGGTGTCGCGGCGGCGCGCACGCTGCTCGCGCGCGGAGAGCAGGTGGTGGCAGTGGACCGCAGCTCACCGGCGCTGGTTCCCGACGGCGTCGAGGCGCACCTGCAGACGGATGGGCTCGCGCAGCTGGCGCGGGCGCGGGCGGTCGTCAAGTCGCCGGGCGTGCCGCGCGAGGCGCCGGTGATCGCGCAGGCGCGCGCGCGCGGCGTCCCGGTGCTCGGCGAGCTCGAGCTCGCCTGGCGCCTGCTGTCCAATACGTTCGTCGCAGTGACGGGCACGAACGGCAAGACGACGACGGTCGAGCTGCTCGGCCACATCCACCGCGAGGCGGGGCTTCCGGTCGCGGTCGCGGGAAATGTGGGGACCGCCGTGAGCGGCCTCGTCGGCGCGGTCGACCCGGCGGCCGTGATCGTCTGCGAGGCGAGCTCCTTTCAGCTCGAGGACACGCTGACGTTCGCGCCCGAGGGAGCGGTGCTGCTGAACGTCGCCTCCGATCACCTCGATCGCCACGGCACCCTGGACGCTTACCTCGCCGCGAAGCTGCAGGCGTTCGCGCGCCAGGGCAACGACGACGTCGCGGTGTTTCCCTGCGGCCTCGGCGTGGAGGACCTCGGTGGCTGCGCGCGGCGCGTCCCGTTCGGGCCGGGCGGTGAGCTCGACGATCGCGCGGGGCATCTGTGGTGGAACGACGAGGCGCTGATCGCCCACGACGAGATCCGCCTGCGCGGCGCGCACAACCGCGCCAACGCGGCGGCCGCGGCCGCGATCGCACTGGCGCGCGGAATCGACCGCGACGCGGTCCGCGCCGCGCTGCGCACGTTCGCCGGCGTCGAGCACCGGCTCGAGGAGATCGCGCAGATCGACGGGGTCCTGTTCGTCAACGACTCCAAGGCGACCAACGTCGCCTCCACGCTCGTCGCGCTCGCGAGCTTCCCGCCGGACGTGCGCGTGCACCTGATCCTCGGCGGCCAAGGCAAGGGTCAGTCGTTTGCGTCGTTGCGCGACAAGGCGTTCGCGAGGTACCTCATTGGCGAGGACGCCGAGCGCATCGGCCGGGAGGCGGGCGGAGAGCAGTGCGGCGACCTTGCGACCGCCGTGGCGCGCGCCCGCGCCGCGGCGACGGCGGGCGACGTCGTGCTGCTGTCGCCCGCCTGCGCGTCATGGGATCAGTTCGCGGACTTCGAGGCGCGCGGACGCGCCTTCCGGGCGCTTGTCAGCTGAGTGGGTCGTCTCGGAACGTTGCGCCGGAAAGGCCATCCCGGCATTTCGGGTGGAACGTTTTGAGCGGCCACTAGCACCCCGGCCGTGCTCAGCGCCTGCCGGCGCGGCGGATCGTCACGGGGGCGTTGAACTGCTCGTGGCCGGAGGCCGCGGATTCCGGGCTGGCATCGCGGCTCACACGCTGCGCGATCAACGGGAGCGCGCCAGATCGGCTGTTCGCGAGACGACGGCGCGTCGCGCGGCTGAGCTTGACCCGGAGACGGGCGACGTTCACGTCGCGGCCGAGCACGAAGCGCGCGGTTGAGCTGGCCGCCCGGCCCTTGCTGTCGACGAGCCGGAACGTGCTGCGTGAGGCCAGGGCGTTATCGGGGTTCGGGAACTTCACGCGGTAGGTCAGCTTCATCGTCCCGTTGCGGCTGGCTCGCGCGGCGCCCATCTCGAGCACCAGCTCAGGGCCAGCTGCTAGGCCGACGCGGATCCGCTCGCAGTCCACGCCGGCCTTGTCGTTCCCGTCGGCCACGAGGGCATCGTTGCCGGCGCCGCACGTCACGGTATCGGGGCCATCAGGGCCGTCGGAAGCCTGCGCGACTTCGAGGGTCCCGTTGATCGAGTCGTCGCCGCCACTGCCGTTCAGCACGTCGGCGCCCCCGGACCCCGTCAACGAGTTGGCGCCGGCGTCGCCGGTGATCACATCCGGACCGGGGCTGCCGATCACGCTGCTCGTGCGCACGTCATCGCGCTCACCGGCGACGCCGTCGTCTGCCGTCCCGTCGAGCGTGACGCGCACGCCGGCTCGGTCGTGGTCGTCGTAGCTGGCGATGGCGCAACAGCCGGCGCCGGACGACATGACGTCCGCGCCGGCGCCGCCGAGCAGGTAGGCACCCGGGGCCGCGCCCGTGACGAGCGTGTCGTTGCCGTCGCCGCCTTCGAAGCGGATCAAGCCGTTCGCGGAGTTCTCCATGTGGTCGTTGCCGGCGCCTCCGGTGACGCGGATCGAACCCGGCCGAGTATCCGTTCCCGGGATCCGGCGGATGATCGCCCGATCGTCGCTGTCACCGAGGTCGACGCTCACGCCGCCCCCGTCCGTGTCGCGCGGGTCCCCGTCGGGGTCACACAGCGCTTGGCCGGGCGGGAACGGAGCGCACCACAGCCCTGGAATGACCGGCGCCCCTGCGTCATTGAACTGCACTGCTCCACCGGAGCCGGCGTCAACTGTCAGATCATTGCGCTCGCCGGCGGCCGCGGTGAACTGCGCCGGCCGTCCGGACGCGGTGCCGGCGTGGGCGGCGTCCGCGACGGCGCCCGTGGCCAGCGCCGCCAGAGCGAGGACAGCGGCCGGACGCCAAGCGTCGTACATGACTCGATGATACGGGCCGGCCTGGGATGAGGTGGCCGAGTCGCGCCGTTGCGCAGCGGTCTGCGCGAGAGAGCACATTCCTTCGGCGCCGACTGATCGAAGAACAACGGAGACGACAGTTCCCCGGGACCAGACTGACGACGAGCGTTGACCAGGTCGTGCCTGAGGGTAGCTACCTGGGAGGGGGCCACATCGCGTGGAGGTAGGACAACATGAAGACGATGCTGTTGGCAGTCGCGCCGTGGAGAGCGCTGACGTTGTTACCGAGTTCGACGAGCGCTGCGCCCTGCCCGGAGTTCGCCAATGAGGCCGCAGCCCAGGCGGCGGGATCGGGATGAGCAGGCTCCGCCGCCTTTTCGGTGGGACGGGTCCTCCATCTGAATGCAGTGGATAGCCGTTGAACGCCTCTACAGCGCTGCCTGCCCTCCCACCCAAATGGTGGGCAGATGCGAGGCGCGCCGCGTGAGCGAGCGTTCGCGGCGCGTCT
>Ga0136614_10000746_pt1 | contig 17510 bp, 7 predicted proteins | sample AntDrymUQ2792106_2_FD_106643 | JGI IMG/M metagenome (GOLD analysis project Ga0136614, IMG submission 106643) | Polar desert sand microbial communities from Dry Valleys, Antarctica - metaG UQ279 (21.06) | ecosystem: Environmental > Terrestrial > Soil > Desert | place: Antarctica: Dry Valley... | reverse complement strand
TGACGCGGCTGCTGCGAAGTTTGCTTTTTGGTGTTGCACCTACCGACCTCGTTACTTACGTGTGCCTGGCTGCGCTGCTCGCTCTGGTTGCGCTGTTGGCTTGCTACATCCCGGCCCGACGCGCAACGAAAATCGATCCGCTGATAGCGCTGAGGTACGAATGACGTAATTGCCAATTGCCAATTGCCGATTGCCGATTGCCGATTGGCGAGGAGTCGCGAAGCCCGAGTAAATCAGCAGTTGGAATCGGGAGTCAGAAATCAGCAATCGGCAATGTTTGGAGCCGTTGGGACGTGAAAATGTACCAATGACACAAGGGAAACGAAATCGGCAATTGGCAATTGGCAATTGGAAATCATAAAGGATGGTAATTACAACAGGGAGCACTTCTCATGGAGACATTCTTTCGCGATCTTCGGTACAGCGTTCGGATGTTGGGCAAGAGTCCGGGCTTCAAGGCAGTTGCCGTAATCTCAATCGCCCTCGGCATTGGTGCGAACACAACGGTTTTCAGCGTCATTAACGCCGTGCTGTTGAAGTCCGTGCCTTACAAGGACCCCGACAGCCTGGTGCTCGTATGGGGGGACACCAGGACCGAAACGAGCCTGAGAAAACACAATCAAGTTTCCGCCACGGATGTAGCAGACATCCGCGCGCAGTCGAGTGTCTTTGAAGATGTGGCTACCTACTCAGGTTGGTATCCCATCATGACAGGCGATAGCGAAGCGGAAAGAGTTTCCGCTATCCAGGTAGGCGATGGCTTCTTCAAGATCATGAAAGGAAAGCCCCTGCTGGGTCGGGTCTTCACTCCCGAAGAGCAACAAGACGGCAAAGACCTTGTGGTCGTCCTGGGTCACGGCCTTTGGCAACGGCGCTTCGGTAGCGATCCGAATATCGTCGGCAAGAACGTCTACCTTAATAGTCGTCCTTACAACGTCGTCGGCGTCATGGATGCTGACTTTCGACCGCTTCCTCCTTCTTTAGTTACTCCTGAAGGTCAATTCTACAGACCAGTAGCCGAAAGCTACGACGACGCAGCTCGCAGCGAGCGACACCTGCGTGCGATTGCTCGTCTAAAACCCGGCGTGACAGTTGAACAAGCGCGAGCTGAGGTCGGTGCAATTGCCCAACGTCTCGAGGAGCAGCATCCTGAGACCAACAAGAACCAGGGCGCCCACGTTGTTTCGATTACCGATGAAATTACCGGCAGCATCCGTCCAACAATATTGATGGTATTCGGAGCGGTGATCTTTGTGCTGCTAGTGGCCTGTGCGAACGTCGCGAACCTGCTGCTGGCCCGTTCCACCGTCAGGCACAAAGAGATCACGATCCGCACGGCTATCGGAGCGGCGCGAAGTCAACTAATTCGTCAATTGCTGACTGAAAGCATGTTGCTTGCTTTCCTGGGCGGCGGCCTTGGTTTGCTGTTGGCCTTCTGGGGGACGGACCTCGTCGCGGCTGCCGGATCCAAGATCAATCCCATGTTCAACGACATTCACGTCGATATGCGTGTCCTCGGATTTACGTTCGGCATCTCGATGATTGCGGGTTTGATTTTCGGACTCGCCCCCGCTTTGCAGATCTCCAAGCCGAACCTGGTCGAATCTCTCAAAGAAGGCGGTCGTGGCTCCGGACCTTCATCCAGCCGCAACCGTTTACGAAGCGTGCTCGTGGTGTCCGAGATTGCAATGACTCTTGTCCTACTGGTATGCGCCGGCTTACTGATTAGAACAGTGGCGCGGCTCAAGAATGTTGACACCGGATTCAATGCCCGGAACATTCTTACCATGACCCTCGGGTTGCCCGCTGTGAAGTATCCGAAACCCGACAATTACATCGCGTTCAACAAGCAGGTCACCGAACGCATCGCGGCGCTGCCGGGAGTAAAAGCGGCCGGCACCACTTCGGTGCTGCCCCTGAGCGATAACTTCGACGGTCGAGGTCTGGTTGTTGAAGATCAGCCCAAGCCTCGCGGCGAAGAGATCACGGTTGATCTTTACGTCACTACGCCCGGTTATCTGCGGGCCATGGAGATCTCTACCTTGAAAGGTCGTGCAATGGGCGAAGAGGATATCGCCGACTCCTCCAAGATCGCCTTGATTAATAAAACGATGGCCGCGCAACTCTGGCCCAACCAGGATCCGCTGGGCAAGCGCATAAAATTTCCTGGCAGTGAAAAGAACCCTCAACCATGGCGAACTGTAGTCGGCGTAGTGAGCGACGTGGCGCAGTACGCCGTCGATAAGAAACCGCCAATGCAGATATATCTGCCGCACACGCAGTTTCCTACTTCCTTCAACTCCATAGTGGTCAAGACCGAAGGAGATCCCACAGCCATGACCAACCAGGTACGGCGCGAGATCCTGGCGGTGGACAAGGACCAGGCCGTGTTTAATGTGACGACACTTGACCAGCTGAGGGGCGAATCCATCTTGATTAGAAGGTTCTTTATGCTCTTGTTGCTGGTCTTCGCCGGGTTGGCGCTGGTTCTTGCGGCCGTTGGAATTTATGGCGTCATGTCTTACGTCGCTTCGCAGCGAACGCACGAAATAAGTATCCGCATGGCGCTCGGCGCGCAGGCAAGTGATGTACTCAAGCTGCTGATTGGGAGCGGCATGGTTCTGGCTCTGATCGGCGTTGTGGCAGGCCTGGCGGGTGCTTTCGCACTCACGCGGGTGATGGCAGGTCTGCTGTTTGGGGTGAGTACGACCGATGGCGTGACATTCGTAACGGTGTCCACGGGCTTGATTGTCATCGCTCTCCTCGCTTGCTACGTCCCAGCGCGACGGGCGGCCAAAGTGGATCCGCTGGTCGCGTTGCGTTACGAGTGAGTCGTTGGCAACGGGGGATGCAGTCATGGAAGCACCCTTTCAAGACATTCGCTACGGTGCGCGCAGCTTGCTGAAACACCGCAGTCTCACGGTACTCGCAATCGTTACGCTTGCGCTGGGCATTGGCGCGAACACGGCGATGTTCAGCGTGATCAATGGCGTACTTTTAAGGCCATTGCCTTACGCGGAACCGGAGCGACTTGTTTGGATGAACGAGTCCGGCGCCGAGGTCGCCAATCGCTGGCTGTCTTACCCGAACTTTGTCGATTGGCGCGAGCGAAGCCAGAGCTTCGAAGCGATGTCCACATTTCGCGGCTGGTCCACGACGCTTACCGGCGCCGATCAACCACTACACCTTAACGCGCGCATGGTGACGGCCGATTATTTCAAAGTGATGGGCGTGGCTCCAGTCATGGGACGCGCATTTACCGCCGACGATGACAAGCCCGGCGCCAATCCCGTAACCGTGCTAAGCCATGGTTTCTGGCAGAGCCGGTTCGCGGGCGCCAAAGACATCGTGGGCAAAGCGATCACGCTCGACGATCGAGACTACACGGTGATTGGGGTGATGCCGCAAACCTTCGCGCACCAGGGACCGCCCCCACTATGGCTGCCCATCGCTCCGCAGTACTGGAATGAGAGAGACGTGCGCGTTGCCGGAAACGTCATCGGTCGGCTTAAGCCGGGCGTCAGCGTCGAGCAAGCGCACGCGGAGATAAATGCAATAGCGCAGCAACTTGCGCGCGAACACCCGGTGGCGAACGCCGGAGCGAATCGCGTGAATGTGGTTTCGTTGCAAGAAAGTATTACCGGGAATGTCGCGCCCGCGCTTTTGATTCTTTTCGGCGCCGTTGGTTTGGTCCTCCTAATTGCCTGCGCCAACGTCGCAAACTTGCTATTGGCGCGTGCGGCCACTCGACGGAAAGAGTTTGCGGTGCGGGCGGCACTCGGCGCCACGCGGGCCAGGATCATCAGGCAACTACTGGTCGAGAGTCTGCTCCTGTCCTTAGCAGGCGGAGTGTGCGGATTGTTGCTGGCCTCGTGGACCACGTCGCTATTGGCCCGCGTCGCGCACGAAACGATCCCACGGCTCGAAGGTCTGCACCTTAGCTATCGAGTCCTGAGATTCAACCTGTTGGTTTCTGTCCTGAGTGGCCTCGCCTTTGGCTTAGCTCCAGCCTGGAGGTTCTCCAAAGCCGAGTTGCAGGAAACTCTTAAGGACAGTGGCGCTACGACGAGTGAACGAGAAGGGAAGAAACTGCGCGGCGCTCTGGTCGTCGCCGAAGTTGCACTCTCAGTCGCTTTGCTGGCGGGGGCTGGGCTGCTCATCAAGAGCATGTTGCGTCTGTCCAGCGCGGAGGTTGGTTTTGAGCCGCAGAATGTTCTGACGATGGAGCTCAAGATATCGCGCACCCGATATCGGGGTCAGGGCGAACTCGCCCGCCTGTTGCAACAAATACTTGATCGAGTTCAGGGCCAACCCGGCGTCGAGTCTGCCACGCTCTCTGGCAGTCTGCCTGGCTTTGAAGGCTGGACCAACGACATCGCTCCCGAAGGCCAGGCTCCGTTGCAGCCGGGCGAATTAATCAATGTCGATTGGGCCATCACCAGTGCCGACTATTTCAAGACGATGAGAATTCCAATCCTGAAAGGCCGGACGTTTACCAGGGACGAGGATACCGAAGGCAAACCCGTACTCTTAATTGATGAGAACCTCGCCCGTCGATTCTGGCCCAACGAAGAGGCGGTGGGCAAGCACATCAAATATGACAGCCCGATCTGGCATCAGGTTATCGGTGTAGTTAAAGAGGTGAAAATTTACGGTTCCGAGTCCAAACCACTTATCAAAATCTATACGCCAATGGGTCGCGCGGCGCCGCGAATTGTAACGCTGTCCGTGCGCACCACTAACACTGATCCACAAAGCCTCATCGCCGCTATCAGTCGCGAAATTCACTCTCTGGATAAAGACTTGCCGGTTACCGAAATTGCCAGGCTCGAGGAGATTCTCGCCCGCGAGGTCTCGCCAAGGAGATTTAACGCCGGGCTGCTTTCTATTTTTGCAGCCCTCGCTCTGATGCTGGCCGCGATCGGCGTTTATGGCGTCACCTCTTACACCGTGGCCCAACGCACCCATGAGGTGGGCATACGTATGGCCATCGGCGCGTAAAAGAGCGATGTGTTGAAGCTATTTATGCGCGAAGGATTGAAACTCGTGCTGGGAGGGATCGCGATCGGTTTGGCTGGAGCGTTCGCGCTTACGCGTTTGATTGCGAGTCTGCTGTTCGGAGTTTCACCCACGGACGGGACCACCTTCGCGCTGGTCGCGATCGCATTGTTAGTGGTAGCGCTGCTCGCTTGCTACATCCCGGCGCGGCGGGCAACGAAGGTCGATCCGCTGGTGGCGCTGCGTTATGAGTGAAGGCATTGCCGATTTCCAATTGCCGATTGCCGATTGGAGTGACGGTGGAAGGACCGCCTTAGATTGGCAATTGAATGCAGTCAACGATCAGCAATCTAATTGACGCTAGGCAATCTAGTCGGCAATACGAAATTGCAAATTGCAATCGGCAATTGGCAATCGCGAAATACTGGAGGTACGACTGATGCAAATACTTCAACAAGACCTGCGTTACGGCGCGCGAATGCTGCTTAAGAAACCGCTCTTCACAATCATCGCCGTTATCACTCTGGCGCTGGGTATCGGAGCTAACACCGCCATCTTTAGCGTCGTCAACACGGTATTGCTGCGCGCCTTGCCCTATCACAACTCCAATCAACTAGTCGTTCTCTCAGCGGTTGGATCTGGCGGAGATCGCGATGGTGTTTCGATTCTTGAAGCTCAAGAGTTTCAGTCGCAAATGCGAACGCTGGAAGATCTGACTGCGTTTCAGACCCAGAGCGTCAACGTCACCGGAGGCGAGCGACCGGACCGCGTGCGCGGCGCGTTCGTGTCGGCGAACTTCTTCAAGGTGTTCAATCTCGCTCCCGTCGTTGGGCGAACCTTTGCAGAAGGCGAAGACCGGCAAGGCGCGGCGAAACTCGCCGTGGTTAACGAGAAAATGTGGCAGGAACGCCTTAACGGGGATAGGAATCTGGGAAAGAGCCTGATTCTTAACGGCGAGCCTTATAGCGTTATTGGCGTCGTGCCTTCGAGTTTCAAACAACCTTTCGATCCGGACGTTGAGGTATGGATGCCGGTGGCAAATTTTCCGGGCAATACGGGCCAACGGGACTCACGATTTCTATTTGCATTCGGCCACCTCAAGCCAGGCGTCGACGTATCACAGGCCCAAGCAGAGGCAACGACATTCGCGAACCAATTGGCCCAATCTTACCCCAAAGAGAATGCAGGACGTGGCGCGAAAGTGGAATTTTACCGCGAGTTGATGGTTGTCGGTGTACGCCCGATGCTCTGGTTGCTGTTTGCTGCCGTCGGCGTAATTCTGCTGATCGCCTGCGCCAACTTGGCGAATCTGTTACTGGCGCGCGGCTTAGCGCGGCAGAGAGAGATTGCCGTACGTGCGGCGCTGGGCGCGAGCAGATGGCGGCTCATCCGACAATTATTAACAGAGACCACGCTGATCAGCCTTGCCGGCGGCGCGGGAGGTTTGCTGCTGGCGCACTGGGGCTTATATGCGCTTCTCAAACTGCCGCAGAACTTCGTTCGTGCTGAAGATGCCGTGCTCGATACTCGTGTTCTCCTCTTTACACTTGGCATATCGGTGCTAACCGGCTGGCTGTTCGGCCTGGTTCCGGCATTACAACTCGCCAAACCTGAACTGCAATCGTTCCTCAAAGAAGGCGCACGAGGCAGTGGCGAAGGGGCAAGGTGGAATCGTGTGCGCGGTGCGTTCGTCGTTGCCCAGGTAGCGCTCTCTCTGCTGCTCCTCGTCAGCGCCGGTCTGCTCATTAGAAGTTTCGACAAGTTGCTGCGCGTTGACGTCGGTTTCAAACCGGAAAGACTGCTGAGTCTGGAATATCGACTTCCCCGCAATAAGTATCGGGAACCCTCGGCGCAATGGCAGTTTCATCGCCAGGTCGTAGATCGAATTCAGGAAGTGCCCGGCGTGCAATCGGTCTCCCTGGTGCGTGGTCTGCCCTTCAGCGGAAACGGCGCTACAACCTCGATCATATTGCCTGACCGCGAACCTCCCTCACCGGGTACGGAACCGGAAGTGATGTTCAACACGGCGATGCCTAATTACTTCGAAACCCTCGGCATCCCGTTCGTAAAAGGCCGACTCTTTGGCGCTGAGGATCAACTCAACACGCCACCGGTCCTACTTATTAACCAAACCATGGCGCGAAAGTTTTGGCCTGACCAGGAGGCAATCGGCAAACAAGTCAAATTTGTGGAGGACGGCACCACGGCGTCCGTCGTCGGTATCGTGGGCGACGCCAAGCACTACTGGCTTGAGGAAGAATCCAGGCCGCAGGCATATCTTTCTTACAGTCAACAGCCGGGACTCTTCGCTACGGTAGTCATTCGCACCACCATTGAACCGCTGGCCCTGACCGAATCCGTTCGCCAGGCACTTTGGAAAGTCGATGCCGATCAACCGATGTGGAAGATCCGCACGGTTGAATTCCTCGTGAACAGGAGCGTGGCGGACCGGAAATTTCTGATGGCCCTGATGGGCATCTTTGCTTCTCTCGCCCTCGTGCTGACGATGATCGGTCTGTATGGGGTTATCAGCTATCTCGTTAATCAACGCACCCAGGAGATTGGTATTCGCATGGCCCTGGGCGCACAGGTGGGCCACATCCTGCGCATGGTTTTGCAGCAAGGCATGGTGCTGGTCTTGGTCGGTGTTGCGCTGGGACTGGGCGCGGCTTGGCTCATGACTCGCTTGATGAATAGTTTGCTTTACCAAGTGAGCGCGACCGATCCCCTTACCTTTGCGGCAATCGCACTGCTCCTGATTGCGGTGGCGCTATTGGCCTGCTACCTGCCGGCGAGACGAGCAACCAAAGTAGATCCGCTGGTGGCCCTGCGGTACGAATGAAGGAATTTTCGATTTGCGATTGGTGATTTGTGATTTCAAGTGGCGTTTTGCAGGCGCCTGGGAGCCGAGGTGTGAAGGACTTTGAGAGTGGTGCGCGATTTCAGATCTGAGATCTCAGATCTGTAATCGGTAATTGGCAATCGGAATTACTGAAAGGACGAGTGATGCCCAAACTGCTGCAAGACTTGCGCTATGCCGTTCGCACTCTGCTGAAGAAACCCGGCTTTGCATTAATTGCCATCGTCACGCTGGCCCTCGGTATCGGTTCGAGTACGGCAATCTTTACCTTCGTTGATGCGGCACTGCTGCGCGGGCTTCCGTATAAATCTCCCGAGCGGCTATATCACGTCTGGGAGAGTACTCCGCAGAAGGAATTTTCACAGCGCGAGTTTTCTTATCCGGATTATCAAGACTATCAGCAAAACCAGGTATTTGAAGGGATCGCGGCTTACACCGGAGGCGGCGCAATCATGAGCGGGCGTGGTGAGCCGGAACGCGTCTTCGCTCCGTCGGCCACGGCCAATTTCTTTTTCGTACTCGGAGTCGAACCTGTCCTCGGTCGCTCCTTTCAGCCCGGCGAAGATAAGCCAGGCGCCCCGCGCGTGACTATGCTGACGTATGGAATGTGGCAGCGCAGATTCGGCGGTGATCCAGGAATCGTTGGCCAGTCGCTCACACTTAATGGTGACAGTTACACCGTGGTCGGTGTGCTGCCCGCGAGTTTTCAGTTTGCACTCAGATCCGCTGACTTATGGCGGCCATACCAACCCACCGAAGCACAATTGACGCGTCGCTTCATGCACGGAACCAATGTCGTTGGGCGGCTCAAATCAGATATAAGTGTGACGCAGGCCCAGACAGAATTGAGCCTCATTGCGAGCCGCATCGAGCGGGAACATAACCAGTCACACGCCGGAACGGGTGTCAGACTCATCGCGTTGCAACAACAAGTAGTAGGGCAGGTCAAACCGATACTCCTGGTCCTGCTCGCAGCAGTAGGATTTGTATTACTGATCGCTTGTGCCAATGTCGCAAGTTTGCTTCTTACCCGATCAATCTCCCGGCAGAAAGAAGTAGCGATCCGCGCGGCGCTCGGTGCTAGTCGTTGGCGCGTGGTCAGGCAGCTGTTGACTGAATCAGTGCTGCTTTCGCTGGCGGGCGGCGCGGCAGGCTTGCTGATCGCCTACTGGGGAGTGGATGCCCTGGTTGCCGCGCTCCCTGACAACCAAATCAATGCGTTGCCATTTCTCAAATCCTTGCACATTGATGCGCGCATTCTGGGATTCTCCTTCGGGCTTTCACTGTTGACCGGAATGGTATTTGGCCTCGCGCCCGCGCTGCAGTCGTCGCGGCTGGATTTGAACGATGTGCTAAAGGAAGGTGGCCGCGCGTCCTCCGGAGGAGCGCGGCAACGTCTGCGCAGCGCGCTGGTTATGACGGAGATCGCGTTGGCCGTAGTGCTGTTGGTGGGCGCAGGACTGATGATGAAAAGTCTGCTTCGTTTGTTGCAGGCAAATCTGGGATTCAATCCCGAAAACGTATTGACGATGACCGTTGCGCTGCCGCCGGCAAAATATAGCGACACCAATCGTCAGGTGAGTTTTCACGAGCAACTGAAAGAGCGTGTGCAATCGCTCCCAGGCGTCAGCGGCACAGGCACAGTAAACATTCTGCCGCTGCAGGGCGGAAACACTACCCGCTTCAACGTCGAAGGCGATCCCGTTCCGCCTCCCGGGCAGGAGATTGAGGCCAACTTCCGTGTTGTCGACGAGACCTATTTTCAAACGTTGGGCGTTCCGCTTATCTCAGGACGCATGTTCGATGGACGTGATAAGGCGGATGCGCCCGGGGTCGTGATCATCGGCAAGAGTGTAGCGGACAGAATCTTTGCGGGCCGCGACGCGATCGGACGGCGTCTGGTCTATACGGGCGTCCAGGCGCCGCCAGTCTTGATCGTGGGCGTAGTCGGTGATGTGAAGATCGGCGGATTGGACGACGCGATTAGACCGGTTCTCTATTACCCCTATCGGCAAAACCCGTCCATGACCACGAACCTGGTGGTTCGCACAAACGCAGATCCAGCGACCCTGGCAGGCGCAATTCGCAACGAAACCCGACTGCTGGAACCAGACGTGGCGCTCTTCAGCGTTCGTGAGATGGAAGAACTGATCGCCGACTCGCCGGCGGCGTTCATGCGCCGCTTTCCGGCTCTGCTGATTGGCATCTTTGCAGGGGTGGCATTGCTGCTGGCGTCCATCGGCATTTACGGAGTCGTTTCGTATTCAGTTAGCCAACAGACACATTACATCGGTGTACGAATGGCTCTGGGTGCGCAGGCTTCCGACATTCTCAAGATGGTGCTGAAACAAGCGCTCGGGCTGTCCCTGATGGGTGTGGCAATCGGAGTGTTGGCGGCGCTCGGTCTGATGCGACTACTCAGGAGTCTGCTCTATGAGGTGCAGACCAACGACCTGGGGACGTTTGCGTTCGTGGTCGGCACACTGTTCGTGGTCGCTTTGTTAGCTTGTTACATCCCGGCGCGGCGCGCGACGAAAGTCGATCCCTTGGTGGCACTGCGTTACGAGTAAGGAATTTTGTACTTGGCGCTTTGTACTTTGAGTTTTGAACCGCGTGAGTTCAATTGCAGCTGAGCAGACAAAAAGAGTCTTCAAAGACATTCCCTAAGGCGGTCGTCTGGCGCTCACCGCTTTTTGCTGCTCGCGGTTATGGGTCAACAACAGTTGATGAGAAATCGGCAATCGGAAATGACAGGAGGTACGAAATGTTTCAAGACCTACGACTTGGCCTGCGAATGTTGCTGAAAAATCCCGGCTTCACTGCCGTAGTCGTGGCCACGCTGGCGCTGGGAATCGGCGCCAACGTAGCACTCTTTTCGGTGGTCAACGGCGTGCTACTCAATCCGCTGCCATTTCCGCATCCTGAGCAGCTTGTGACGCTTGCCCAGAGCAAGCCGAATTTCGAAACAGGCGCTATCCCATACCCGAATTTTCGTGACCTGCAAAAAGAGAACCGGACGTTTTCCGCCATGGCGATTTCGCGCGGGTTCGGCTTCAGTCTCATAGGCTCAGGCGAAGCCGAGCGCGTTACCGCCCGCTTGATCTCCGCCGATTTCTTCTCTGTGCTCGGTGTGAAGCCGGCACTGGGGCGAACCTTTGCGCCGGGTGAAGATGAGCCCGGCGCCGCACCGTTGGTCGTGATCAGCGCAGCCCTTTGGCAACGCAAGTTTGGCGCTGCGCAGGATGTCGTGGGCAAGGGCATGACGCTGGATGACAAGAGCTACACGATTGTGGGTGTGCTGCCACCGGACTTTAGTCTCTTTCGCACCAACGATGTCTTTGTGCCTATCGGCCAGTGGAATAGTCCCGCGCTGCAGAGACGTAGCGCTGCTTTAGGGCTCCACGGAATAGGCCGGCTCAAGCCTGGCGTCACAATCGAGCAGGGGGAGGCGGATCTGGACAGAGTGATGGGGGATCTGGCCGTCGCTTACCCAGAGACCAACAAAGGCAACGGCGCGAAGGTTTCTTCGCTCAAGGAAAGAATGATCGGTGACATCGGGCCGATCCTGTGGATGCTGCTTGGCGCGGTCGGGTTCGTGCTGCTGATCGCGTGCGTGAATGTCAGCAACCTTCTGCTAGCGCGCTCGACCAGCCGGTCACGCGAATTCGCCATTCGCACCGCACTGGGTGCAGGCCGGTGGCGCCTGCTCCGCCAATCTCTAACCGAGAGCATGTTGCTGGCCCTGGCTGGCGGCGGATTGGGGTTGGTGCTCGCGGGTTGGGGCACACAGGCCGCGATTGCGGTGTTGCCCACCACGCTACCACGCGCGGCAGAGGTCGGGCTGGATGCACGGGTCCTGATTTTCACTGTCGCCATTTCGCTGCTCACCGGGATTCTGTCCGGCCTCGCTCCAGCGCTCAAGACTTCGCAGTGGCGTCTATCAGAGACGCTCAAAGAAGGCGGGCGCGGGGCGAGCAGCGGGCGCGGGCGCGCTCACGGCGTCCTCGTCGCGGTCGAGATGGCGCTGGCGGTGGTCCTATTGATCGGCGCGGGGTTGATGATTCGCAGCCTGAGCGCGTTGTGGAACGTTGACCCGGGATTTCGCTCGGACAATGTGCTGACGTTCGGACTCAGCCTTTCTCCGTCATTGAGGAAGGCCAGCCCGCAGGCGATTCGTGCCAACTTACGCGAGCTTAGTGACCAGCTCAGTTCAACGCCGGGTGTGCGGGCAGTTTCATTCTCAGCAGGCGCAGTTCCGTTGCAGGGGGAGGATGATCTGTTCTTTTGGGTGGAGGGTCAGCCCAAACCTGCGAGCCAGAGCGAAATGCACATGGCGGTGGTGTACAGAGTTGAGCCTGGCTATCTAGCGGCCATGCGCATTCCGCTGAAGCAGGGTCGCTTTTTCAGCGATCAAGATAATGAACGATCTCAGTCCGTAGTGGTGATTGACGAGGTCTTGGCTCGCAAACACTTTGGCGACGCCGATCCCGTCGGCAAGCGAATTCTCCAGGATGGCCAGGACCCGCAGCAGATCATCGGGGTAGTCGGGCACGTGAAACAGTGGAGTCTCGATGCAGACGAAGAGGAGACTCTCCAGGCTCAGCTCTACGAATCATTCAGGCAGTTTTCGGACGACTCAATGATCGGAGTGGCTTCGGGGGTGGGAGCAGTGATGCTTACCAACGGACAGGCAGCACCATTCGATTCGATCCGCCGCGTCGTACAAAGCCACAACAAACAGAATGTCATCTCCAGACCTCAAACGATGAATGAGGTGATCGCCGGCACGCTGGCGGACCGTCGCTTCTCGATGATCCTGCTCGACGCCTTTGCCGTGGTGGCGCTGCTGCTGGCGAGCCTCGGACTCTACGGTGTCATTTCGTATCTCGTTGGCCAGCGAACACACGAACTCGGGATTCGCCTTGCCCTGGGCGCGCAACGCCGCGACGTGCTTCGGCTCGTCTTAAGTCACGGAATGAAGATGGCGCTGGGAGGAGTGGCGCTCGGTCTGGTCGCCGCCCTCGGCCTGACTCGACTGCTGGCAACGATGCTCTACGGCGTGAGCACGACCGATCCGGTAACTTTCGCGGTCATTACGTTGCTGCTGACGACCGTGGCGCTGCTCGCCTGCTACATCCCGGCGCGACGCGCTACGAAAGTCGATCCGTTGATTGCACTTCGTTATGAGTAATGACATTTCCAATTGCCGATTGCCAATTGCCGATTGGTGTGAAGGCCGCGAGGCGCAGTTAATCGGTAGTTTGAAAAGAGCCTTCGAGAGTCGGCGCTTTAAAATCGGCAATTGGCAATTGGCAATCGGCAATGGGTTCAATCGGGAATTTGAAAGAATCGGAGACACGGTTATGCAAACCTTCTGGCAAGACCTTCGTTACGGAATTCGCATGCTGGCGAAATCGCCGGGCATCACAATCGTCGCAATTCTCGCGCTCGCGCTGGGAATCGGCGCGAATACGGCGATCTTCAGTGGCGTCAGTGCGTTTATCTTCCGCCCTTTGCCTGTGCCCGAACCTGATCAGATGGTCCGGCCTTTCGAGGCCACCGACGATCGCGGTACGACCGACAGCTTCTCGTATCCGGACTTTAAGGACTATCGCGAGCAGAACACGGTCTTTGCCGGTCTGATTGCCGAAGACATGGCCCAGGCAGCGATCAGCACCGGGGACCAGAACGATGTGATCTGGGGCCAGTTGGTGAGTGGTAACTACTTCGATGTGTTAGGGGTGCAGCCGGCTTTGGGCCGCGGGTTTGCGGCCGACGAAGACAAGGCGCTGGGAGCGGCTCCGGTCGTCGTTATAGGTCATAGCCTCTGGCAGCGTCGCCTAGCCTCTGATCCGAAAATTGTCGGCAAGACGATCGAGCTGAACAGCCGCGCGTACAGTGTGATCGGTGTGACGCCCGCATCATTCAAGGGCACAAAGTTTGGTCTGTCCATGGACTTCTGGGCGCCCATGATGATGGCCGAAGAACTCCGGCGCGCGCCCGAGTTGTTAAGCGATCGCGGCAGCCATTGGATGAACGTAGTAGGGCGACTAAAGCCTGGCGTTACTCTTGCCCAAGCCTCAGCCGAGCTGTCTGCAATAGCGCAACGCTTGAATCAGTCGTATCCAAATGAGCGAGCGAGCACTACCAGCGTAGTGGTCCGGACGGAGCTTGACGGGCGTTGGGATGAGGCCGCGATGGTCATAAAGAGTGGGGCGGCCATCGCGCTGGCGATCACAGGTCTCATTCTGCTGATCGCGTGCGCGAACGTGGCGAATCTGCTGCTGGCGCGAGCGGCCTCGCGTCGAAAAGAGATTGGAGTCCGTCTCGCGCTCGGCGCCAGTCGCGCGCGTTTGATTCGCCAACTGCTGACAGAAAGCTTGTTGCTCTCAGTGCTCGGAGGGGTGTTCGGACTGTTGCTGGCGTATTGGGTGACGGGTTTGATGCAAGGCTTCATTCCCGTCTTGCCCTACAACGTGCTCAACGATCTCTTTGCGCTAGACGCGCGTGCCCTGTTCTTCACTTTAATTGTTTCAATCGCTACCGGAATGATCTTCGGGCTGGCACCCGCTTGGCATGCTTCAAATCCAGAGATTATCCCCGTGCTGAAGGGCGATGCGAACGCCGGACAGGAAGGAAAACGTCGCCGGTTTACCTTGCGAAACTCGCTCGTGGTGGCCCAGGTGGCCTTGTCCCTCGTGGTCCTCGTCTGTGGCGGACTCTTCATCAAGAGTTTTCGCAACGCGCAGAAGATAGACCCGGATTTCGCAGCCCGGGGGGTGCTGCTGGTTTCGTTGAATCCCGAGCTTATGGGCTATGACGAAGAACGGACAAAGAACTTCTTCACGCAGCTGATCGAACGCGCCGGCAGCGTGCCCGGAGTACAGGCAGCGAGCGTAGGGCGTTTGGTGCCGCTCAGCGATAGCTCCAATTCAAGCGGGCCAATACTGAAAGAGGGCGAAACACTGGCGCCGGGCAGCCCCGGCCGCAACATCATGAACAACGTAGTCAGTCCGGGCCACTTCCAGACATTGCAGATTTCCATGATCGCCGGACGCGATTTTGAGGAGCGAGATCGGAAGGGTGCGCCGCGCGTGGTCATTATTAACGAAAGGATGGCCCAAATGCTTTGGCCGGGCGAGAGCGCAGTTGGAAAGCGCATCTTCATCGGTCCAAACAGTCCCGATGCGATTGAAGTTGTGGGCGTGGCTAAAACTGGAAAGTACCGCACCCTGGCTGAAGATCCCAAGCCGTACTACTACTCCCCGATGGCCCAGCGAGGCGCCAGCGGCATGACACTGATGGTGCGCACACCGGGCGATCCACGCAGTCTGGTTGGTCCCATTCACAACGAAGTGCAAGCGCTTGATCGCCGCATCCCGCTATTTGCGATCAGGACGATGGACGAGCACATGACCTGGGCACTCTGGGGTCCCAACATGGCAGCAACTCTTGCTCTTGGGTTTGGGGTAGTGGCGTTGCTGCTCTCCGCAGTAGGACTCTATAGCGTAATGGCCTACATCGTCTCCCAACGCACGCGTGAAGTCGGTATTCGCATGGCGCTCGGTGCCAGGCGAGCCGATGTGCTGAAGCTGATCACAAGTGAGGGAATGAAGATGGCGTCAATCGGAGTGGTGATCGGGTTTGTGTTGTCGCTGGCGCTGGCGCGAGTGTTGTCGTCCGTCTTGATTGGAGTTAGCACCTACGACGTGACGACATTCATTCTCGTTCCTTTGTTGCTGGCTGCGGTTGCCTTTGTCGCCTGTCTGCTTCCAGCTCGACGAGCGACAAAAGTCAACCCGCTAGTGGCGCTGCGCTACGAATGAGAATTTCGAATTGCGAATTGCGGATTTCGAAATTGCCAAAGCTTCCCCGGAATCGCCGATTGGGGATCGGGCAACTTCCGAATTGAAGGCATGTTGTAACCGCAACGGCTGAGTTCGGGGTTCGAGTGAAGGGCGATCTGCGATTCGGATCTGAGATCTGAGATCTGAAATCTCAGATCCGGAGAACTGCGCAATTGGAAATCTGAGATTATCTGAGACCTAGGATGTGAGATTTCCAAATCTAAGATCTCTGAAGTCTCAAGTCTTGAGATCGGGGACCCTGAGATTTGAGATCAGCGACCCGGTGCTGGCAATCGGCAATTGGCAATCGGCAATCGGAAATCTTGGAGAAGTCGACATGCAAACACTCTGGCGGGCCCCTACGCTACGGCTTTCATAAGTTATGGAAGAGTCCGGGTGCTTCACCCTCGTTGCCCTCCTTGCGTTCGCCTTGAGGCGGGCAGCCCGCCTGGTTAGTGGTGGCGAACCCGATACCAGTACTCAAGATTGGTGGTTAAGAAACAATAGCCCGATGCGACCCTGGTCAGATGGAACGGCAAGTTGAGTGCTCCACATCCGGTCGCTACCGCGCGCTTCCGTATTGAGTGACTGTTCGGAGTTGAGCAAGATTTCTCATTTTGCCACGAACTCGGCAGCGACGGGGTCTTATCTTTAGATTATCAACAAGCGGAACTCGCCAATCGGAAATTGGCAATTGGAAATCGGCAATAGGAAGGAACCCATGGAATCACTGCTCAAAGACATTCGCTACGGCGTCCGCTCTCTGTTGAAGCATCCAGGGTTCACCTGTATTGCAGTTCTCACCCTCGCGCTTGGCATTGGCGCGAACACGGCAATCTTCAGCGTCGTCAACGCCGTGTTGTTGCGGACGTTGCCCTTCCGCGAGCCGGATCGCCTGGTGATGGTATGGGAAGATGCTGCTTTTGCTGGTTTCCCACGCAACACGCCGGCACCGGCCAATTATGCCGATTGGAAAGCACAGAATCAGGTCTTTGAGGACATGGCTACCTTCGACCAGCGCAGCTTCAACCTCACCGGTGACGGAGAACCGGAAAAGATTGAGGCTTATGGCGTGACCGCCAACTTCTTCGGACTACTGGGTGTCGCGCCAGTTTTAGGCCGCGTCATCCTGCCGGAAGAAGACAAGCCGGAAGCGAACAAAGTTGCCATGATTAGTTACAGTCTCTGGCAGCAGCGTTACGGCGGTGAACGTAGTGTCGTAGGTCGGGAGCTGCTGCTCAATGGCGAGCGGTATACGGTCGTCGGCGTAATGCCGGCTGGTTTTCAGTTCATGGAAAGCCGCATTGGACTTTGGGTGCCGATAGCTTTCACCTCCGAAACATTGGCCCAGCGGGGTAGTCATTTCCTGACTGTTATTGCGCGCATAAGGCCCGGCGTCACCCTCGCACAGGCGAATGCGGATATTCAGACGATTCAGCAACGGATTGCTCACGATCATCCGGACCAGGCGGGACGGCTTGGTGCTTTCGTGATGCCGCTGCGTGACCAATTAGCGGGAGACGTGCGCCGGCCCCTCCTTGTATTGTTAGTCGCCGTCGGATTCGTACTCCTGATCGCGTGCGCGAATATTGCCAATCTATTGCTCTCCCGCGCAGCCAGCCGTAAACGTGAAATCACGGTGCGAGCGGCTCTCGGAGCAAGCCGCGTGCGAATCGTCCGTCAGTTGCTGGTTGAGAGCCTGTTGTTGGCAACCGCCGGTGCAGTTTGCGGATTGTTAATCGCTTCGGTGAGTTTCGCGTTCCTACAACGATTGATCCCAGATGGTCTGGCCCTCTCAACCAAAC
>Ga0136614_10000745_pt1 | contig 17513 bp, 12 predicted proteins | sample AntDrymUQ2792106_2_FD_106643 | JGI IMG/M metagenome (GOLD analysis project Ga0136614, IMG submission 106643) | Polar desert sand microbial communities from Dry Valleys, Antarctica - metaG UQ279 (21.06) | ecosystem: Environmental > Terrestrial > Soil > Desert | place: Antarctica: Dry Valley... | reverse complement strand
GGCCCTGGGCGCCTTCCTCGCCGGCGCGATCCTCACCGGTCAGCTGCTGGCGGTGATGCTCTCGAACGCGGGAGGCGCGTGGGACAACGCGAAGAAGTTCATCGAGGAGGGGCACTACGGTGGGAAGGGCAGCGAGGCGCACAAGGCGGCGGTGATCGGCGACACGGTGGGAGACCCGTTCAAGGACACGGCGGGTCCGGCCCTCAACCCGCTGATCAAGGTGATGAACCTCGTCGCCCTCCTCATCGCCCCGATCGTCGTCACGCACGCGGACGACACCGGGATCCGCGCGGCGGTCGTGGCGATCGCCGTGGTGGTGCTCGCGTCGATGATCTGGGTCTCGAAATCGAGGAAGTCGGAGCTCGAGTCCGAGATCAAGCAGATGGACGCGGCGGGAGCGCCTTCGTCCTGACGTGGGCTTCGTCCAACGCCTCCTCGAGCGCCTGAACGAGAGCGACGAGACACGTCTCGCCGAGGAGACGCGTGCCTGGGCGGACTCGATCGAGGGGTCCGTCCGGATCGCCGATGCGTCGCTGCGTCAGCCGGTGAAGATCGCCGGGGTCATCCGACGCATGACCGTTCTGCCGATGGAGGGGAAGGAAGCGCTGCAGGCCCTGATCTCCGACGGCACGGGTGAGGTGACGGCCGTGTTCATGGGGCGGCGAGGGATCGGTGGCCTCTCACTCGGCAGACGGGTCGTCGTCGAGGGGGTCCTCGGGCAGCATCGAGGCGAGGTCCGGATGGTGAATCCTCGGCTCGAGTTCGCGGGCTGAGCCGGTGTCGGGAACCGGGCCGTCAGGGGCCGGTGGAGGGGCCGGGCTCCGATGGCGCGTGGGTCTCACGCTCGTCGTCGTCCGTCCCCGTGCCCATCACGCTGTCGCGGAGAGCTCGCTCGGAGTCGACGCTCGAAAGAGCCACGATCTCGTCGCCCGCCGCGAGAGCCGTCTCCGGCTGCGGGATCATCTCGTGTCCCTCGCGCAGGATCGCGACGAGCGTGGTGTCCGGCGGCAGGCGAAGCTCGTAGAGCGCTCTCCCCGCATTGGGTGAGTCCTCGGGCAGGCGCATCTCGACCAACGCGACCTTCCCGCCCTCGAGTCGGAGGAGGCGGACGAGGTCGCCGACGGTGACCGCCTCCTCGACCATCGCCGTCAGGATGTGCGGGGGCGACACCGACGCGTCCACGCCCCACTGCTCGTCGAAGAGCCATTCGTTCTTGGGGTGATTGACGCGCGCGAGCACCCTCGGGACGCCGAACTCCTGCTTGGCGAGCAGGGACGTCACCAGGTTGTCCTCGTCGTCGCCGGTCGCGGCGACGACCACGTCCGCGGATCGCACGTCGGCCTTCTCCAGGATGCGCGGCTCGCACGCGTCGCCGTATACCACGTGGGTGTCGGGCGCCCAGTTCTCGAGCTTCTCCGCGAGGTCGCGTCGCTGCTCGACGAGCGTGACGTCGTGGCCCCGTTCGGTCAGGTCCTGGGCGAGGTGACGTCCCACCGCCCCGCCGCCGGTCACGACGACCTTCATGCGTGCGGGTCCTTCGCCCCGATGAGCTCGTCGACGAGGTCGAGCCCTTCCTTCGCGATCATCAGGATCAGGTAGTCGCCCGCCTGGAGCGTGGACGAGGCCGTCGGGATGAAACCGCCCCCGCCGCGTGAGATCCCGGCCACGCGGACCTTGCCGTCGATCTCGACGGACGACACGGGTTCCCCTGCGAGATGCGCCGGCACGGGAACTCGGAGACGGAGGAGGTCACCGCCTCCGAGGGTCTCGCGGATCTCCTCGCGGTCGTGGAAGAGCATCAGCTGGATCTGCTTCACGCCCCATCGCGTGGTGGCGACGGTCGGGATGTTGAGGCGCTCGTAGATCTCCGCGCGTCTCGAGTCGTAGATCCGGGCGATGACGCGAGGCACGTGGTAGTACTCGAGCGCCACGCGAGCCGAGACGATGTTCGAGTTGTCCCCGCTCGAGACGGCGACGAACCCGTCCGCGTCCTTGATACCCGCGTCCTCCAAGACGTCGCGGTCGAAACCGAGCCCGACGATCTGTCGTGCCTTGTCCCCCGGCGGATAGGCGTGGAAGGCCTCCGGGTTCTTGTCGATGATGGAGACCTCGTGCTCCTCGACGAGCGCGTTCGACAGCTCGGAGCCCACACGGCCGCAACCCATGATGATCACGTGCATACGGTGCGGAAGCGTACCCCGGGGCAGGACTCCCCACCAAGCCGTCCCTGGCGCGTCCCTTCGGGGCGTAGAAGACGGCACGGGAGGCCATCCGGAGCCGAACGACCGGGAAAAGGATTCGGGCCCGCGGAGGCGGGCCCGAATGATGAGGACGGATCCGGAGGTCCGACGACTGGAGGGAGCCGTCGGCCCCCCGGATTTGACTCGGAGGATGGGTTCCTCTCGTTGCATCTTCGAGAGTGGAGCGTGAGGGATGCGTGAAGGTTCCCTCTCGAGGCGTGAAGATCCCGTGAAAGGGGCTAGCTTGTCGTGGTCGTGAGCCAGGAACCGGAGTACGAGGGGACCGCGGACATCACGGTCAGGGGGGTCGTGATCGGGCTGCTCACGCCCGCGATCGCCACGGTCGTCGCGTACCCCATCGCGCCGACCCGGCCCGAGATCTCGATCGCCGTCTTCATGCTGGCGGTTGTGATCGCCGCGGTGGCGGGAGGGCTGTGGAGCGGCCTCATCGCCGGGATCCTCGCGTCGACGCTCCGCCCCCTGGTCGTGGAGGATCCACAGCTGACCTTCCGCTTCGACGACGTGGAGGACGTCGCGACCGGCGTCGTGTTCCTTTCCGTGGCAATGGTCGTCGGCCTGCTCGTCGGGCAGGCGAGCGAGGACCGGGCGCGCGCCTCGCGCCGGGAGCGCGAGGCCCGTTTCCTCGGCACGCTCTCGAGCACGCTGCATACGAGAGAGGTCCCCGATCGCGTCCTCGATCAGTTCGCCGAGGTGCTGATGGAGCCGTTCGGCCTCTCGAGGGTCGAGGTCGAGGCCACACTGGACGGCACAGATCTGCGCGCCCTCGCGACGACCAACGGAGAGGTGGTCGTCGGGGGTCCCCGCACGTCGGTCAGGCTCCTGGCCGGCGACGCGTCCATCGGCACGCTCGTCGCGGAGCGGCCGCCCGGGGGGCGGCCGTTCTCCCGCGACGACCAGCTCCTGCTCGAGACGGCCGCGCGTCAGGCCACGGCCGCGCTGGACCGCGCGCGCCTGGACGCGCGTGCACGGAACGCCCAGCTCGATGCCGAGACCAACCAGCTGCGCGCCGCGATGTTCTCCTCGGTCACGCACGACCTGCGAACACCCCTGGCCTCCATCAAGGCCGGTGTGACCAGCCTCCTGGACACCACCGTGCAGCACGACCCGGCACAGGAGCGGGAGCTGCTCACGACGATCCTGGAGGAAACGGATCGGTTGAACCGGCTGGTCGGCAACCTGCTCGACCTGGCACGGATCCGAGCGGGCGCGCTGACGCCGACACGCCAGCAGTCGGCGATGGACGAGATCGTCGAGATCGTCCTCGCCAGGATGCGATCCCGGCTGGCCGAGCACGTCGTGACCGCGGACCTTCCCGCATCGCTGCCCGACGTCTGGGTCGACCCCGTTCAGTTGGACCAGGTCCTGACGAACCTCCTGGAGAACGCCGGGAGGCACGCGCCCGCCGGAAGCGAGATCCAAGTGAGCGTCCTGTGGATGCACGGCGCCGTCCAGGTCAGGGTCGCCGACGAGGGGCCGGGCATCCCACTCGACGAGAGAGATCGGGTCTTCGAGGCGTTCTACCGGGGCTCCTCGATCCCGGAGACGCCGGGGAGCGGCCTCGGCCTCGCGATCGCGAAAGCGGTGGTCGTCGCGCACGGCGGGCGGATCTGGATCGAGGAAGCGCCCGCAGGAGGATGCGTCGTCGCGTTCGAGATCCAGGGTGGGGACCCGCAGGCATGAACAGGGTCCTCGTGGTCGACGACGAGCCGCAGATCCGCCGTGCCCTGCGCACGAGCCTCGAGGCCCACGGCTACGAGGTCCAGACGGTGGGGACCGGCGAGGAGGCGGTGATCGGCGCCGCCGAGATGTCACCCGAGCTCATGCTGCTCGATCTCGGACTTCCCGACCTCGACGGAACCGAGGTGATCCGGCGCGTCCGAGGATTCACGGAGCTCCCGATCATCGTCCTGTCCGTGCGGGACGGCCAGCATGACAAGGTGGCGGCGCTCGACGCCGGCGCGGACGATTACGTCACGAAGCCGTTCGCGATGGAAGAGCTCCTCGCGCGTGCCCGGGCGGCGATTCGACGGGCGCAGCCGGGCGAGCCGACCCCGCCGTCACTTCTGTACGGCGCGCTCGAGGTCGACCTCGGGCGGCGGCTCGTCACGCTCGACGGCGACCCCTTGCGACTCACGCCGACGGAGTACCTGCTCCTGGAGGCGCTGGCGACCAACCCCGGGAAGCTCCTGACGCACCAGTGGCTGCTGCGGAAGGTGTGGGGCCAGGGCTACGGCACCGAAACCACCTACCTGCGCACCTATGTCAGGGCCCTCCGCAAGAAGCTCGGCGACGACGCGCAGGCGCCGCAGCTGATCGTCACCGAACCCGGAGTCGGCTACCGCTGGATCGCGGAGAGCTCCGGCGCCGAGTCGTAGCATCCGTCGGATGGCGACGAGGACCGATGGTGGCGCGGGCGTCGGGAGCGCCCTGAAACGCGTCCTGGTCGGACGAGCCCTGTCGACCTCTTCCCAGGAGCACCAGCTCCTCCCCAAGGTATTGGCGCTGCCGGTGTTCGCATCGGACCAGCTCTCCTCCGTCGCCTACGCGACTGAGGAGATGATGCTCGTGCTCGCCCTTGCGGGGGCATCGGCGCTCGGCTTGTTGACGCCGCTCGGGTTCGCCGTCGCCGCCCTGCTCGTGGTCGTGATCGTGTCGTATCGGCAGACGGTCCGCGCGTACCCTCGAGGCGGCGGTTCCTACATCGTGGCCAGGGAGAACCTCGGGACCGTCCCAGGTCTCACGGCGGCCGCGGGGATCCTCGCCTCCTACGTGCTCACCGTATCCGTGAGTGTGACCGCCGGCGCGATCGCCGTGACCTCTGCCGCTCCCGGCCTGGCCGAACACAAGGTGGGCCTCGCCACGTCGTTCGTCGTGTTCATCACGGTCGCGAACCTTCGTGGGGTCAAGGAGGCGGGCAGGCTCTTCGCCATCCCGACCTACGGGTTCGTGGGCGTGGTGGGGATCACACTCATCTGGGGACTGTTCCGATGCGTCTCAGACGCCTGTCCACAGGCCGCCAGCGCGTCCATACCCCTCGAGGCGGAAACGACCCTGACCCTGTTCCTGGTACTCCGCGCCTTCTCATCGGGAGCGACGGCGCTCACGGGGGTCGAGGCGATCGCCGACGGCGTGCAGGCGTTCCGACGACCCCAGGCGAAGAACGCCGCCTCCACCCTGCTCCTGATGGGCGCGATGAGCATCCCGATGTTCCTCGGGATCACGATCATCGCCCGACTGTTGGAGATCCGGGTCAACCACCAGCTCGCCTCGTCGAAGTCGGTGCTCGCGCAGATCGGCGACACGATCTTCGCGGGTGGGTTCATGTTCATCGTGTTGCAGGTCTTCACTGCGGCGATCCTGATCCTGGCCGCGAACACCGCGTATCAAGACTTCCCGCGCCTGTCGTCGATCCTGGCTCGAGATCGGTTCATGCCGTCGCAGTTCCGGAACCGTGGCGATCGGCTCGTGTTCTCCAACGGGATCGTGGTGCTCTCGCTGCTCGCCGTGGCGCTCGTGTGGGCGTTCGATGCCAACCTCAGCGCATTGATCCAGCTCTACGTCGTCGGCGTCTTCATCGCGCTGACCCTCTCCCAGGCCGGGATGGTGCGTCGGCAACTCACGCTCCGGGCGCCGGGGTGGCGAGGGCGGGTCGCGACGAACGGCATCGGTGCGGCGACCACCGGTCTCGTGCTGCTGATCGTGGCGATCACGCGGTTCCGGCTCGGCGCGTGGATGGTCATCGCCGCCGTCCCGGTCATCATCGCGTTCTTCCTCGCCGTCCGTTCTCACTATCGGCGGATCGGGCGCCTGCTCGCCGGCGGCCGGCTCACCGGCGACGTCACGGCGACCAATTCGTTCGTGCTCCTGGTCGGTGACTTCGGTCCCGCCACCGTCGATGCCGTGTCCTACCTGTTCACGATCCGGTGCCAGGGGGTCGTCGCGCTCTGGGTGGGGGCAGAAGATCGGCTGGAGGAGGCCCGCGAGACGTGGAGGCGTTTGGCCCCTCGCTTCGACGACCTCGAGCTGCTGCCGCGCGGGGAGGAGCATCCGGTCCGCGCGCTGCGCCACTTCCTGAAAGAGCGATCGTTCGGGACGGACTTCGTGACGGTCGTGATCCCCGAGGTGGTGTCCTCACGATCGCTCCTGCAACTCGTCCGCCAGCGCACGACGTTCCTGTTGAAGACTTCGCTCCTGTTCCAGCCCGGCGTGGTGGTGACGAACGTCCCGCTCGTGCCGGGAGAGCCACAGGCCGCGGCCGGCGCGCGCCCCGTCGAGCGGCCTCGGAGCGAGGTCATCGTCCCCGTTTCGAGCGTGCACGACGCCACCGTGCGGGCGGTCGTCTACGCGAAGTCACTCCAGCCCTCGTCGACCGAGGCGATCCACATGGCCGCCGATCCGGAGGAGGTCCCAGTCGTGGTGGAAGCCTGGCACGAGCGGCGGATGGACGTGCCGCTCGTCCTGGTCGAAGCACCCTTCCGCGATCTCGGCCCCCCGCTCCTGGAGGAGATCCGGAGCCGAACGGCGCGCGGCGACACCGTCGTGACGGTCGTCCTGCCGGAGCTCGTGCCGGACCACTGGTGGCAGAACCTCTTGCACAACCAGTCGGCGTTGTTCTTCAAGAGGATCCTGCTCTTCGAGCCACACGTCGTCGTGACGAGCGTTCCGTTCCACCTGGCGGCGCCGGAGACGCTTCGTCGTGCGGAGGATCGCGAGACACCATCGGGCCCCAAGGCACCTTCGAGCCCCGAGGTACGCTAGCCACGTGAACATCCGGCCCGCCACCAAGGACGACGCCGACTTCATCGGGACGATGCTCTACGAAGCAGCCCGATGGAATCCGGACTGGCCGCGGGAGTCGATCGAGGAGTTCCTGGATGAACCCAGCCTGCGCCGCTACCACGAGGATTGGGGACGTGAGGGCGACGGCGGCGTGGTCGCGGAGGTCGACGGGGAGCCGGTCGGGGCCGCGTGGTACCGCGTCTTCACCGCGGAGGTGCCGGGCCTCGGGTTCGTGAACGAGAAGACCCCCGAGCTCAGCATCGCCGTCGCCCCACTCCATCGGCGGAAGGGGATCGGTCAGGCGCTCCTGCGCTCGTGCATGGTGCAAGCGCGCGAGGAGGGGTTCCAGGCGTTGTCGCTCTCCGTCGCCGTCCACAACCGCTCCCGGATGCTCTACCAGCGCGCCGGATTCGAGAAGGTCGGCGAAGCCGGCGGATCCTGGACGATGCTCGCCAACCTGTAGTGGCTCTCGATCGTCCGCTCGTGGTGATGGTCGACGCCGTCGACCGCGACCCTCCCGACCTGGGCGCCGCAGAGGGGCTCGCTCGCATCGTCCGCGTGCCCGGCGTCGAGGAGCTGGCGCCGCATCTGGAGAGGATCGATGCGATCTTCGCGTGGAACTTCGACCGTTCACGCCTGCGGGACGTGATCCCGCGCGCACCGGGGCTGCGATGGATCCAGTCGATCTCGGCGGGGGTCGAGGATCTCGCCTTCCCCGAGCTCCGCGCGCACGGCGTCGTCCTCACGAACGCGGCCGGCATCTACGACCCGGGTCTTGCCGAGTCCGTGCTCGGGTTCCTGCTGGCGTTCTCGACGCGCATCCTCGAGGACGCGCGCCTCGAGCCGGGCGCGTGGCCGCAGGACGGGACGCGCCTGCTCCGGGGGACGACGGCGTTGGTCGTCGGCGCGGGCTCGATCGGGATCGAGACCGGGCGGCTGCTCCGGGCCGCGGGGCTCCGGGTGCGCGGCATCGCGCGCACAGCTCGTCCTCCCGACGACGTCTTCGAGTCGATCGCGGGGCCGGACGCTCTCCATCAGGAGCTGGCCGCCGCCGACCACGTGGTGAACGTGCTGCCGATCACGCCCGCGACGCGCCGAGTGTTCGACGCATCTTCCTTCGCGGCGATGAAGGCGAGCGCGGTGTTCGTCAACATCGGCCGCGGGAGCACGGTCGACGAGCCGGCGTTGATCGGAGCCCTGGGGGACGGCGTGATCGCCGGCGCGGCGCTCGACGTCTTCGAGGTGGAGCCGCTGCCGGCCGAGAGCCCGCTGTGGCGGATGCCGAACGTCCTCGTGTCGCCGCACCGCGCCGGCGATCACGAGGCTGGGAGTCGGCCGTCGTCGCGCTGTTCCTCGACAACCTCCGTCGGTTCGCCTCGGGCGAGCCGCTCCGCAACGTGGTCGACGTCGGGCTGGGGTACGCGCCCGGTGGCCGGTCGTAGGTCGTCCGCCTACGCGGGGGGAGCCAGCAGTTGTTCGGCTTCCTGGATGAATGCGGTCGCGCCCATCCCCCGGTAGAGCTCGAGCGCCCGGGAGAGGAACGGCTCGGCCTCGGCTCGACGGCCGGCCGCGATCAGACGCTCAGCCTCCTTCACGCGGGCATAGGCTTCGTCGGGCGCCGAGCCGATCTCCTCGAATCGATCGGCTGCTCCCGCACGATCACCGGAAGCCCAGAGGCGCCCGGCCTGGATCCATCGCGATGGGAGATCTTCGCCACCCAGGGCGAGGATCTCCTCGGCCCGCCCCACCTCGGTGAGAACGATAGTCGCGGGAACGATCCACCAGGACCAGTCCATCATCGGCTCCGGTCCGGCCGACCGGAGGATCTCCTCGATCGTCGCGACCGCGTCCTCGATACGCCCGATGTGGAACAGGACGCGAGCCTTCTCGGCGAGGGACGGCTGGAGCGCCTGGGGGTCGCCCGCGCTCCGGCCGACCTCGACCCCGCGCTCCGCGTCCGCGAGGGCGCCCGCCGGGTCGCCCCGGCCCATCCTGATCCTGGCTCGCGTCTGACGGTGCTGCACCTCCAGGTAGTGGGGAGCGCCCGCCTCCATCCGGGCGATCTCGGCATCGAGGATCTCGAGGGAATCGTCCCAGCGCCCGACGAGGGACAGGTCGAACGCCACCTCCGCGAGGTTCCAGATGATCGCCGCGTCCATCCCGATCCGACGCGCGTACTCGAGGTTCCGCTGGTGGACCTCGTACGCACGGCGGACCTCCCCCGTGTAGAAGAGGGACACACCGAGGTTCACGTTGTTCCTCGCGATGTGCCAAGGGAGCACTGCCTGCTCGGCGACATCGATACTCTCCTCGATGTCGGCGAACCCGCCGAGATCGCCCATATTGATCCTGGCGGTCCCGACGGAGTTCAGGGCGAACGTCCTCACCTCGTCGCGTCCGACCTCCCCCGCGATCGCGATCGCCTCCCGGCCGACCCGGATCGCGTCCGCCGAACGACCGGTCACCATGAGGTACCGGGCGAGGTGTGCCTTCGCGTGCGCCACCGCGCCCGATGGGGCCCGACCCTCGATCAGCGAGGCGGCCCGATCGAACCGGTCCTGTGCTTCCCTGCCTTCGCCCCGCCGCCAGATATGGTCTCCGATCAGGAGCTCGGCGAGGGCTGCCGTCTCGACGTCGCCCATCTGCAGAAGCGCAGCCTTCGCTTCGGCGAGGATCTCGTCGCCGGCGTCGCGATGGACCCAGATCGCTCGCCCGTACTGATACAGCAGCGTCGGCCGCTCCGGATCGTCATCGGGCCAGAGATCGACGGCCGCGGCGTACGCGCGCTCGGCCGCCGCGTACGCGGCGAGGCCGAGCGCGCGGTCGCCGGCCGCGCGGAGGGCCAGCCGAGCCGGGCGCTCCAGGTCCCCCGTGTCCTGACCTGCCGCCCTCGCGAGCTCGAGAGCGGACAGGTAGTGGTGCGCGAGGAGCTCGGCCCGATCCTCGAGCCGCTCCCCCCCGAGCGAGCCGATCCAATCGGCCGCCGCGCGGTGCTTGGCCGCCCGTCCCCCTCGCGGGATCTGTCCGTACGCGACGTCGCGGACCAGGAGATGGAGGAACGCGAACTCCGTCTCGCCTCCGACCGACGAGCGGCGCTCGCGCCGGATGAACCGGCCCCGCTCGAGCTGGTGCAGGCGCCGCTCCAGATCCGCCGGATCGCGTCCGCCGATCGCTGCCACGGCCCCCAGCCAGAAGGTCTTGCCGACCACGGCGGCGTCGTGCAGGAGCGACTTGTCGGCCGGCTCCAGTCCGTCGAGGCGCGCCGCGATGATCCCCTGGACCGAGCCCGGGAGCTCGACGGTCGAGAGGCCGGCCGCCGATCGGTTTGCCGCCAGCCGTGCGAACTCCTCCGCATAGAGCGGGTTGCCTCCGGCACGTTCGAGGAGCGCGGACTGGAGCTCGGCGGGCAGCACCGCTCGGTCGAGGAGACCGGCCAGCAAGCGAGCGGTCTCCTCGTCCGACAGGGGCGCCAGCGAGATCGTGGCCGCGTTCGGCTTCCCGCCACCCCAGTCGGGCCGTCGGGCGAGGAGCTCCGGTCTCGCGGTGCAGAGCACGAGGAGCGGGATGTCTCGAGTCCAGTCGATCAGGTAGTCCAGGAAGTCGAGGAGCCCGTCGTCCGCCCAGTGGAGGTCCTCGAAGATCAGCACCGTCGGCCGTCGCTCCGCGAGCGCCTCGAGGAAGCGGCGCCACGCGGCAGGACCCTCGTCCGAGCTCTCGTCGCCCGATCCTCGCTCCTGCGTCAGACCGACGAGCGGGCGAAGATGGCGGGCGACCCAGCCGCGCTCGTCGGTGTCGACGATCAGCTCGCTCACGGTTCGGTCGAGCTTCGCGGATGCCTCGACGTCCGGATCCGTCTCGAGGATCCCGGCCTCGGCCTTCACCATCTCGCCGAGCGCCCAGTAGCTCACGCCGTCGCCGTAGGGCAGGCACCTGCCCTGACGCCACGCGATCAGGTCCGGCATCGTCTCGATGTGGGCGGAGAGCTCGTGCACCAGGCGGCTCTTGCCGATCCCGGGCTCGCCCACGAGGGTCACGAGCTGGGACTCGTCCTGGTGGCGCGCCCGGTCGAGGGCGTCCCGGAGCAGCGCGAGCTCGCGTTCGCGGCCGACTAGCGACGTGTCGACGCGCCGGGTGACGTCGACCCCGTAGCTGGACCTCGCCTCGAGTACCTCCCAGGCGGTGACCGGCTCCGACTTGCCCTTGGCCTCGATGGCCTCCGCGCCCCGGTACTCGATCGCGCGCTCCGTCGCGCGGTACGTGGTCTCGCCCACGAGGATCCCGTCGACGGGCGCGGCGGTCTGGAGCCGGGCCGCGGTGTTCACCACGTCGCCCGCCGCCATGCCTTCGCCCTGCAGAGGATGCACACCGAGCGAGATGAGGGCTTCGCCCGTATTCACGCCGACTCGGACGTGGAGATCGAAGCCCGGATCCTGCTCGTTCATCTCGGCCATCGCGTCGCGGATCGCGAGCGCGGCGCGAACGGCGCGCTCCGGGTCGTCCTCGTGCGCGGTCGGGGCGCCGAACACCGCCATCACCGCGTCGCCGATGAACTTCTCGACGGTCCCGCCCCGTCGTTCGAGCTCCTCGCGGAGACGGGCGAAGTACGGCGTCAACGTCGCGCGGACGTCTTCGGGATCGAGCTGTTCGCTCCTGCTCGTGAACCCGACCAGATCGGCGAATAGCACCGTGACGACCTTCCTCTCCTCACGGGCCGATCTCGCCGCATCGCCCAGAGGCGATCCGCAGTTGCCGCAGAAGCTCGCGTCTTCGGGGTTCTCTCGCCCGCAGGTGCTGCAGGTCAACACGGCGGGAGCCTACTCCGCCACCTGTTCCTCGGCGGCTCGGTCGAGCTCGGCGTAGGCGGCGCGGACCTTCCGGTACCTGCGAGCCACCCACCACACGCCGAGGGCGACCACGACCGCCGCGATCCCCCACGCCACAGGCTGCAGGACGTCCTCGACCTTCGTCCAGTTCTCCCCCAACGCGTAGCCGAGCCATGCCAACGCGAACGTCCACGGCAGGCATCCGAGCACCGTATAGACGGTGAACCGCCAGAACGGCATCCGTGCGACGCCCGCAGGCAGCGAGATGAACGTGCGGATCACCGGCAGGAGCCGCGAGACGAACACCGCGAGCTCACCGCGGCGCTCGAACCACTCGTGCGCGCGGTCGACCTCGTGGGGAAGCACCAGGACGTATCTGCCGAACCGGTCGATCAGCGGCCGGCCCCCGACGGCGCCGGCCCAGTAGGCGACCCATGAGCCGACGAGGTTCCCCGCCGTCCCCAGAAGCCCTACCGCCACGAGGTCCAGTTCCTGGCCGGCTCCCGCGAACGCCGTGCTTGCCAGTGCGCCGCCGAACAGCATCGTCACCTCCGAGGGGACAGGGATGCAGGCGGACTCCAGCACCATGAGGAAGAACACGGCCAGATAGCCGTAGTCGCCGATCAGGTTCGTGATGAAGTCGTTGAGTATCGCGAGCACGCTCGGATGACCTCCGGTGCGGGAATATGGGCAGCGTACCAGTGCGTTCCTGAGGTTCCGGAGCCGCGGGGTCGGCGCTCATGGTGCTCCGAGACTCGGCCGATGCTCCGTGAGGCTCCGAGGGCCGGTGGTACCGTCCGAGCGAGGCTCGCATTGACAGTACCCGCCAACATCCCCTGAGAGGAAGCTCGTTTCGATATGCCAGGAACCCTCGTCGTCGTCGAATCGCCTGCGAAGGCGAAGACCATCGAGAAGTACCTGGGCGCCGATTACGCCGTCCGGGCTTCCTTCGGCCACGTCCGGGACCTGCCGAAGAGCCAGCTCGGCGTCGACGTTGAGGACGGTTTCGAGCCCGTGTACGAGGTCCCCGAGGACTCGAAGCGCCACGTCGCCGACCTGAAAAGAGCGCTCAAAGGCGCGGACGAGCTCGTCCTCGCCACCGACTACGACCGCGAGGGCGAGGCGATCGCGTATCACGTCGCAACCCTGCTGGGAGTACGCCCGGACGAGGCGAAGCGGATCACGTTCACGGAGATCACGCGCGATGCCATCCTCGAATCCGTCCGTCACCCACGCGCGATCGATCTGAAGCTCGTCGACGCCCAGGAGGCTCGACGGATCCTCGACCGACTCGTCGGGTACCGGATCAGCCCGATCCTGTGGAAGAAGGTGCGTCCCGGACTGTCCGCCGGTCGGGTGCAGTCCGTCGCCGTCCGTCTGATCGTGGAGCGGGAACGCGAGATCCGGGCCTTCAACCCGGTGGAGTACTGGAGCATCGACGTTCGGCTTTCTCCCGATGGCGAAGACCTGCCCTTCGTGGCCCGCCTCACCGAGATCCCGGAGGGGAAGCTCGCGACCGCGCCGGACAAGAAGGGGATCCTGCTCGGAGCCGAGACCGACGCCACACCGCACGTCGAGCGGCTCGGCCGGGCCGCATATCAGGTCGTCGATGTCCAGAAGAAGGAACGGAAGCGATCGCCCGCACCTCCGTTCACGACGTCCACGCTGCAGCAGGAGGCCGCGCGGAAGCTCGGATACTCCGCGCGCAAGACGATGTCGACCGCTCAACGGCTGTACGAAGGCGTCTCGCTCCCAGGTGAGGGATCCGTCGGCCTGATCACCTACATGAGGACCGACTCGGTGAACATCGCCGACTCGGCACTTCGGGAGATCGCCGAGCTCGTGAAGACCGAGTACGGCGCCTCCTACGCGCTGGCGGAGCACCGCCGGTACAAGACGCGTTCGCGGAACGCCCAGGAGGCGCACGAAGCGGTCAGGCCCACGTCCGTGCTGCGTTCCCCCGAGCGCGTGGCGGCGGCCCTCGACCATGACCAACTGCGGCTGTACGACCTCATCTGGAAGCGGACCGTCGCCACGCAGATGGCGGAGGCCCGATTCGACCAGGTGGGTGTGGACATCCAGGCGGTGGACGGGGATGCGAGGTACGGCCTGCGGGCAACCGGCCAGACGCTCGTGTTCGACGGGTTCATCCGCGTTTACACCGAGGGTCGCGACGAGGGACCGGACGAAGACGCGGAGTCGCGTCTCCCCGAGCTCACGGCCGACCAGCTCCTGCGGATGCTCGAAGTGCTGCCGGAGCAGCACTTCACCCAGCCACCTCCGAGGTACTCGGAAGCCTCGCTCGTCAAGACCCTCGAGGAGCTCGGCATCGGCCGGCCGTCGACCTACGCGTCGATCATCCAGACGATCCAGGCGCGCGGTTACGTGCGCCTGGATCAGAAGCGGTTCATCCCCGAAGACGTCGCCGAGGTCGTGACCGACAAGCTGATCCAGCACTTCCCTGACATCGTCGACGTCCATTTCACCGCGCGGATGGAGGACGAGCTCGACGACATCGCAGAAGGCAAGGCCACCCGGATCGCTGTTCTCCAGGACTTCTACGTCCCGTTCGCGGAAGAGCTCATGCTCGCCGAGGAGAAGTTCGAACGCTACCTCGAGGAGCTGGAGGAGCTCTGCCCCAAGTGTCCCACCGAGGGGCGGGAGCCGGGGCGGCTGCAGGTGCGGCTGGGCAGGTTCGGGAAATTCATCGGCTGCGAGAACTTCCCCGACTGCGACTACATCCGCAACCTCGATGGAAGCGAACGGCCGGAGCCGGAGCTGCTCGACGAGAACTGCCCGGAGTGCGGGAAGCAGCTCGTGAAGAAGGTCGGTCGCTTCGGCCCGTTCGTCGGCTGCAGCGGCTACCCGGATTGCCGCTACATCAAGAAGGAGCCGCCGAAGAGCACGGGCGTCACCTGCCCCCAGTGCGGGAAGGGGGAGCTGGTCGAGAAGCGCACCCGTTTCGGGCTGATGTACGGGTGCGAGCGCTACCCCGAGTGCGACTGTGCCGTGAACAACCCGCCCGAGAAGGACATCCCCTGCCCCGACTGCGGTGGGCTGCTCCTGCGACGCCCCAAGAGCTTCCGGTGCTGGCACTGCGGCGCCGAGGCGGACTTCGATCTCAAGGTGACCAAGCCCGGGGACCGTGAGGCCGAGGCGGCGGCGCGCGCGGCTAAGTCCGAGGCGAGGAAGGCGCGCGCGGCCGCGCGCGCCGCGAAGAAGCCCACGAAGAAGTCTCCGGGCCGCAAAACGGCGGCCAAGAAGAAGGCGCCCGCCAAGAAGAAGACGGCGGCCAAGAGAACGGCCGGGGCGAAGAAGATGACCTCCACGAACACGAAGCCTGCGGCCTCGCGGGAGACGGCGCCGGAGCCGGTCACGGCCGGCGAGGAAAGCTAGGCGTGGCGAGCGTCGCCGACGAGGTTGCTGCGCTCCGCGGCACCCGGTCGGCGACGCTCGGCGACCTGATCACGCACCCCCCGTTCGCCCGCTTGCTCGCGGCGATGTCGGTGTCCTCGCTGGGCGACTGGGTCGGATTCCTCGCGGTGACCGCACTCGTCGCGGAGCTGGCAGGCGGCACCGGCGGCGCTGCCTTCTCGGTTGCCGGGTTGATGCTCGCCCGGACCCTCCCCGCCGTCCTGTTCGGTCCGATCGCCGGTGCCCTCGTCGACCGACTGGACCGGAAGCGGATCATGGTCGCCGCCGACCTCGCCCGAGGCGCGATGTACGCAGCGATGGTGTTCATCGGCCAGTTGTGGGCGATCTACGCGCTGTCCTTCGTGATCGAGAGTTTCTCGCTCGTCTGGGGACCCGCTCGCGACGCTTCACTCCCGAACCTCGTCCCGCGCCGTCAGCTCGCCAACGCGAACTCGATCGCGCTCGCCTCCACCTACGGCACCCTTCCACTCGGCGGGATCGTGTTCACGGTGCTCGTCGGTTTGAACACGCTGCTCAGCCACGCGATCCCGATCCTCGAGGGACGTGACCAGGCGGTGCCCTTGTTCCTCGACGCCGCGACCTTCTTGTTCTCCGCCGCGATGATCAGCCGCGTACCGATCCCTCCATCCGCGAGGCTCACCGGGCGTTTGGATTTCTCGCGCATCTGGCGCGACGTCGGCGACGGGATCCGGTTCCTCCGCGAGGACTCGATGGCGTCGGCGATGACCGCCGGGATCGTCGTCGCCTTCTCGGCCGTCGGCGCCGTGCTCGCGCTGGCACCGCTGTTCGTCGTCCGGAGCCTCGGCGCCGACGACGCGGGATGGGGGTTCATGGTTACTTCCTTCGGAGTCGGTATCGGTCTCGGGATGGTAAGCGCGAACCAGGCATCGCGGTTGCTCGAACGCGTCTCGCTCTTCCCGTGGTCGATCGTCGTGTCCGCGGGCACGCTCTTCGTGCTTGCGGCGATGCCCAATCTCGCCCTCGCCGCCGTCGTGACCGTCTGGCTCGGTGCCTTCTGCGGGCTGGCCTGGGTCACGGGCTACACCCTGCTCCAGGAGAACGTCCGGGACGAGTTCCGCGGGCGGACGTTCGCCTCGCTCACGGTCCTTTCCCGCATGGGGTTGTTCCTCTCCCTTGCCACGTTCCCTACGCTTGCAGGTGTCTATGGCACATTGGGCGCCGGCTCCGAGCTCGGGATCCGACTGGCTCTCGCGAGCGCGGGCATCGCGGTGGCCGTCGCCGGGCTCAACACGCGTCGCCTCCTCAAGCGCTACCGGCTCTCTCGTCCCCAGCCCCTTACCCTCGTGCCGAAGCTGAAGCGGCCGCCCGCGACCGGCTTCTTCATCGCCTTCGAGGGCGTCGAGGGGTCCGGGAAGGGAACCCAGGTGCGGATGGCGGAGGAGTTCATGCGTTCGGAGGGCTACGACGTGCTGGTCACCCGCGAGCCGGGGGGGACCGCGGTCGGCGAACGGGTACGAGAGCTGCTCCTCGATCCCGAGACGGGGAAGCTCGACGCGCGGACCGAGGCGCTCCTGTTCGCCGCGTCCCGCGCGCAGACGGTCCATTCGGTGATCCGGCCCGCGCTGGCGGACGGGAAGGTCGTGATCTGCGACCGGTACGTGGACTCGTCCCTCGCGTACCAGGGGTGGGGGCGAGGGTTGGGCGAACAGGACATCCTGACCTTGAACGTGTGGGGCACACAGGGCCTATTCCCTGACCTCGTGATCCTGCTGCACCTGGAACCCGAGCGAGGTCTCCTCCGCTCGACGGATCCGCCCGACCGGATGGAGCTCGAGGGCCAGGACTTCCACACCAAGGTGGCCGACGCGTACCTGAGGATCGCCGAAGAGCACCCGGAACGCTTCGTGGTCGTCGACGCGGACAAGCCCGAGGCCGAGGTCTTCGAAGCCGTGAGGGTCGCGATCGACAAGGCGCTGGGTGAGCGTGAGGACGGGGGTGGTGCCGGAGCACTGAAGTCATCGACCGGCCCCTCGGAGACCGGAGGGGGAGCGGCCGCCTCGAACGGAGACGAGACCGGATCCGATGCCTTGCCCGCCGACTGACGTCGTCGGTGTACCGCGATAGCGTGCGGCCGTGAGCGTCCCCGTCCTCGATCGAGTCCCCGGCCAGGTGGCTGCGATCGCGTTCCTGACCGGCGCGAGCGAGCGTCCCCATCACGCCTACGTGTTCGCCGGTCCTGAGGGCAGCGGGAAGT
>Ga0136614_10000742_pt1 | contig 17541 bp, 17 predicted proteins | sample AntDrymUQ2792106_2_FD_106643 | JGI IMG/M metagenome (GOLD analysis project Ga0136614, IMG submission 106643) | Polar desert sand microbial communities from Dry Valleys, Antarctica - metaG UQ279 (21.06) | ecosystem: Environmental > Terrestrial > Soil > Desert | place: Antarctica: Dry Valley... | reverse complement strand
CGTCGACCGCTTCGTGTCGCCGACGCGTCCGATCGTGCTCACCGAGCGCGGCGACACCGTGACCGAGAACGCGCTGCTCGCGGCGGCGCGTCACGACGGTATGTCGGTGATCCGCAACGCGAGCAGCAACTACATGGTGCAGGACCTCTGCTTCTTCCTGGCGGAGCTGGGCGTTCGCATCGACGGCATCGGGACCACCACGCTCACCGTGCACGGGCTTCCGGACATCAACCGGGACGTGACGTACTCCCCCAGCCCCGACCCGATCGAGGCGATGAGCCTGGTCGCCGCGGCCGTCGTCACCGATTCCGAGATCACCGTGCGGCGGGTGCCGATCGAGTTCATGGAGATCGAGCTGGCCTTGATGGAGGAGATGGGTCTCATCTTCGACCAGGGCGAGGAGTACCTCGCCGACAACGGTCACACCCGCTTGGTCGACGTCACCATCCGGCACTCGGTGCTGCACTCCCCCATCGACAAGATTCACCCGATGCCGTTTCCGGGACTCAACATCGACAACCTGCCGTTCTTCGCGGTCATCGCCGCGCAGGCGACCGGGTCGACGATGCTGCACGACTGGGTCTACGAGAACCGTGCGCTCTACCTCACCGAGCTGAACAAGCTCGGCGCCCAGGTGACCTTGATGGACCCGCACCGGGTGCTGATCGAGGGCCCGACCCGGTGGAGCGGGGCGGAGGTGATCTGCCCGCCGGCGCTGCGGCCGGCCGTCGTGATCCTGCTGGCCATGCTCGCCGCCAAGGGCACGTCGGTGCTGCGCAACGTGTACGTCATCAACCGTGGCTACGAGGATCTCGCCGAGCGGCTCAACGCGCTTGGCGCGCAGATCGAGACCTTCCGTGACATCTGAGGTCCGCACCTTCGCCACCGATGCGACCGACCCGTACGAGCGGGGCCGTGAGCTGGGCGCCGGTTGCGCGCAGCAGGTGCACGAGGCGTTCGGCTCGTACCAGGAGCTGTGGGCGGCGTTCTCCGTCGTCCCGGAGGAGATCCGAGCGGTCGGCACCGCGGTGCTCGACCCGATCGAGTCGTTCAGCCCGTCGCTTCGGGCCGAGCTCGCGGGGCTCGCCGCCGGCAGCGGCCTCGCGGAGTGGCAGGTCGGTGCGCTGAACGCCCGTACCGAGCTGCTCGCGCTGGGCGACCAGCGGCTCGTCGCCGCGGGCCGGCAGCCCGGTGACCCGGCGGAGTGCTCGACGCTGGTCCGCATCCCCCGCGACGGCTCGCCCCTGACCGCCCAGACCTGGGACTGGCACACGCCGCTGCGCGACTCGTGGTTTGTCGCGACGTTGCGGCTGCCCGGCGGTCGCACGGTCCGGACCCTGACCGAGTACGGCATCGCCGGCAAGATCGGGGTAGCGGCTGACGGGCCGCGCGGGGTCGTCGGCGTGCACTTCAACGCGCTGCGGCATGCCGCAGACTGCGGTGACGGCGGGGTGCCGGTGCACCTGGTGGCCCGCCGCATCCTCGACGAGGCGGACACGCTGGACGCGGCGGTCAAGGTCGCCGCGGCCGCCGAGGTCTCCGCGTCGGCGGCGGTCACCGTGACCGCTCCCGCCGAGGCGTCCGGACGGTGGGAGGCGGCGACGATCGAGCTGCACCCGGGCGGCCCGTCGGTGCAGTCCCAGCGCGAGGCGGATGACGGGTGCTGGCTGGCGCACACCAACCACTTCGTCGCGCGCGGTCCGGATGCCGACTCGCTGTCTCCCGCCGCTTCGACCACGGTCGAGCGGTTGGAGCGGGTGTCCCGGGTCGCTCACACGCATATCGGGTCGGCGCAGGCGGTGGCCGACGCGCTCGCCACCCACGACCTCGGACCGCGCAGCGTGTGCGTGCACGGCTTCCCCGACGCACCGCTCGGCCTGCGTACGGCCACCCTCGCCGTTGCTGTTGCCGAGCCCGCCGCTGGTCGGCTGCACGTGCACGCCGGCCGTCCCTGCGACGCCCACCGCGACACCTGGTGGTCGGGCGGCTGACGTGTCACCCCTTGACGGGTGTGGTCGGGAGGGTTGCTAGCCGAAGAGGGCGTCGACGAACGAGCGGGCCGGTCGGGTCGCGGGAGGCGGGGCGCTCGGCGGCGCGGCCATCCCCGGTGAGATCCGCGGCAGCGGCTGCGTGTTTGGCCCACGTGAGGCGTGCCAGTCGTTCTCGGTCTCGACCATGTTGCCGAGGCTCGACCGGGCCAGGAAGACCCCGCCACACCCCTCGCACTGCGCCACCGAGATCCGCAGCCGCTCGTGGACGTGCATCTGCTGCTGACAGGCCGGGCAGGTCATCGGCTCGGCAGACTCGTCGAGGCGCGGCTCGGGGCTCACCCGCGCCACGGTAGCCGGTTGACCCGAGATACTGGCGGAGTGGCCCCGCACCCGTACCTGGACGCGCCGCTCCCGCTGGCCATGGCCCATCGCGGCGGCGCCACGTACGGGCCGAACCGTGGGATCGAGAACACCGTCCGCGCCTTCGCCACCGCCGTCGACCTCGGCTACCGCTACCTGGAGACCGAGGTAAGGGCGAGCCGCGACGGCGTCCCGGTGGTGGTGCACGACGACCGGCTGGGCCGACTCTGCGGTGCACCGGTACGCGTGTGCGACCTCGACTGGCACGAGCTGAGCCGGCTGCGGGTCGGTGGCCGGGAGCCGCTGCCCCGGCTCGACGACGTGCTCGCCACGTTTGCCGAACTGCGCCTCAACATCGACGTCAAGTCCGACGACGCAGCGCTGCCCACCCTGGCAGCGCTGCGCTCCGCGGGCGCCGCGCACCGGATCTGCCTGGCAAGCTTCTCCGACCGTCGGATGCGCCGGATGCGACGCCTGGCCGGGCCAGCCCTCGCCACGTCCCTGGCCACTGGCGAGGTCGCCCTGCTGCGGCTCGGTCCGCTCGCCGCCGTACGAGCCGTCGCCGCCCGCGGCGGCGGAGTCGCAGCGCAGGTGCCGCTGCGGTCCCGCGGTGTCACCGTGGCCAACGCGGCTCTGGTGCGCTACGCGCACGAGCTCGGGCTGCAGGTGCACGTCTGGGGTGTCAACGATGTGGCGACGATGCACGCCCTGCTCGACCTCGGTGTCGACGGCCTGATCGCCGACCGGCTCGACCTGCTTGTGGACGTGCTGCGGGACCGGCGCGCAACGAGGTCTGTGTCGTGAGCCCCGAGCAGAAGGCCTGGTCCTGGTACGACTGGGCCAACTCGGCGTACGTGACGACGATCGGTGCGGTGCTGTTCGCCCCTTACCTGACCAGCATCGCCGAGGTCGACGCCTGCGGCCGGGTCGGCACCCTCGACAACCCGTGCAACCAGGACCTGACCGTCCTCGGCATCGCGGTGTCGCCGGGCTCGCTGGTGTTCTACGTGATCACGATCTCGACGGTCCTGTCCGCGCTGGTCCTCCCGGTGGTCGGCGCGGTTGCGGACCGTAGCGGGTCCAAGCGCCGGCTGCTCGGCGGCTTCGCCTGGACCGGCGCGGCCGCCGCGACCGCGACCTGCCTGGTGGCCGGGGACAACTGGGAGCTCGGCGCTGGCCTGCTGCTGGTCGCCAACATCGCGCTCGGCAGCAGCCTGGTTGTGTACGACGCGATCCTCTGCGAGATCGCCACCCCGGACGAGCGCGACGCGGTGTCGTCGCGGGCGTGGGCGTTCGGCTACCTCGGCGGCGGGCTGCTGCTGGCCGCCAACCTGGCGCTGGTCACCGGGCACGACGCACTCGGTGTTTCGACCGGCACCGCGGTGCGGATCAGCCTGGCCACCGCCGGGGTGTGGTGGGCGGCGTTCACCGTCATCCCCTACCTGCGGCTCGTGGACCGTCCGCCGCGCGGCGGTGTGCAGCAGACGGGGTCGGTCGTCCGCGGTGGCTTCGGGCAGCTGTTCGCCACCCTGCGCGACGCGCGTGCCTACCCGATGACGCTGCTGTTCCTGGTCGCCTACCTCTTCTACAATGACGGCATCCAGACGGTCATCGGGGTGGCCAGCGTGTATGGCGACAAGCAGCTCGGGTTCGAGACCGGGGTGTTGATCGCCACCATCCTGTTGGTGCAGTTCGTCGCGTTCGGTGGGGCGCTGCTGTTCGGCAAGGTGGCGGCCAGGGTCGGCAGCCGTACCGCCATCATCGCCGGGCTGTGCGTCTGGGTCGCGGTGGTGTGCGTCGGCTTCTTCCTCCCGGCCGGGGAGCTGGTCCCGTTCCTCGCGCTGGCCGCCGCCATCGGGATCGTCCTGGGCGGGACGCAGGCGCTGTCCCGCTCGTTCTTCAGCCAGCTGATCCCCGCCGGGCGGGAGGCGGAGTACTTCAGCCTCTACCAGGCCGGCGAGCGCGGGACCAGCTGGCTGGGAACGTTGGTCTTCGGCCTGGTGCAGCAGTGGACCAACTCCTACCGGCCGGCCATCGCCGCGCTGGCGGTGTTCTTTTTGGTGGGGCTGGTGCTGCTGCTCCGGGTCGACGCCCGGCGGGCCATCCGCGAGGCAGGCAACCAGCCGCCGGCGGTGGTCTGAAGGACTGCCAGGAGGGGTGGCCGAGGGAATCTTGGCTGGTTCCCGGTCGTTGAGCAAGCCGTGGGCCGGAGTGCCTCGAACCGTCACTAGGGGTCAGGCGCCCCCAGGAACTGCACACGGTCGAATCGGGAGGAAACCACCATGTCCGACCGCGCACTTCGCGGTAGCCGTCTCGGCGCGCAGAGCTTCGAGGATGAGCGCGGTGTCGAGATGGCCCCACGGGCCCAGATCGAGTACGACTGCCCGCACGGGCACCAGTTCGCCGTGACCTTCGCCCAAGAGGCGGAGATGCCGGTGCTGTGGGAGTGCCCCCGCTGCGGGGCCACCAGCATGCGCCGCGACGGCGGCGAGGTCGAGGAGAAGGCGACCAAGCCGGTCCGGACGCATTGGGACATGCTGCGTGAGCGCCGCTCGATCCCCGAGCTCGAGGACATCCTCACCGAGCGGCTGGAGCTGCTCCGCGCCGGCGAGATCGGCCCGGCGCACCTGCACCGCCCCCGGCGCTCCGTACGCCGCTCCGCCTGACCCGCGCCCCTGGCTGCGACTGGTCAGCCACTTTCGCCTGTCAACAGGCGGCTGACCTGCGTGAACAGTTATCCACAAGCTGACACGGCCACGGGCCTCGGCTTCAGGACGGCGGGTCGACCCGCCTGCTGCGCACCAACCGCACGCGCCCCGACCGCGTCGCCCGGCGGGCCACCGCCCGTACGACCATCGCCCGCACGAGCGGTCGGGTCACCGGCAGGATGCAGGCGAAGCCGACGACGTCGGTGACGAATCCCGGGGTGAGCAGCAGCGTGCCGCCGACGAGGACGAGGGCCGCATCGGTCAGTGCAACGTCCGGCGAGCGCCCCTCGTCGAACACCGCACGCAGGCTTGCCCACGCTCGCCGGCCCTCGCGGCGCACGAGCCACGCGCCGAGCGCGCTCTCCACAACGAGCAGCAGCACCGTCGGCCACACCCCGATCAGCTGGCCCACCTGGATGATGACGGCGATCTCGACGATCGGCACGATCAGGAACGCCACCAGCAGCCAGCGCACCATGGTCAGCCCCGTCCCAGCCTGGTGCGCACGCCGTGCAGCTGGCGCTCGGCGCCCCAGCGGGTCACCCGCCACAGCGCCTCGGCGACGATCGGGACCGACATCTTCGACTCTCCGTGGCTGCGCTGGACGAACCTGACCGGCACCTCGGCGACGCCGTGTCCCGCAGCCAGCACCCGTCGCAGCATGTCGATCTGGAAGCAGTAGCCGCGGGACTCCACGTCGTCGAGCCCGATCTCCTCCAGTGTGCCTCGCCGGTACGCCCGGTACCCGCTGGTGACGTCGCGAACCGCCGTACCCAGCGCGAGCCGCGCGTACGTGCTGCCGCCGCGGGACAGCACCTCGCGGTGCCGCGGCCAGTCGACAACCGTGCCACCGGGCACCCAGCGGGAGCCGAGCGCGAGGCCGACAGCGTCGTTCGCCGCGGCGGGCGGTGGCCCTCCGGTCAGCGCCGACAGCAGCTCGGGCAGGTACCCGGGCGGGTGCGAGCCGTCCGCGTCCAGCTGGGCCAGGATCTCGTACCCCCGGTCAATGCCCCACCCGAACCCCGCCCGGTACGCAGCGCCCAGTCCCTGCTTGTCCGCGCGGTGCAGTACGTGCACTGCGCGGTCGTTGCTCGCCAGCTGGTCGGCGAGGTCACCGGTCCCGTCCGGCGAGCTGTCGTCGACCACGAGCACGTCCGCCGCGGGCAGCGCCGCACGCACCTCGGCGACGACCCACTCGATCGTGCCCGCCTCGTCGTACGTCGGGATGACGACCAGGACCTCGGTGGCCAGGTTCGTCACGTTGCGCGTCCGGGCGTCCCGCTGCCCACGGACTGCTGCGGCTCGCCCGGTGCGTCCGGGGCCGACCCGCCAGCCGCGGGGCGCTCCGTGGTCGTGCGGCGGCCCACCCGCGTGCCGGCCGACACCGCCAGGCCGATCAACCCGAGCGTCACCAGCCCGCGCTCCCACCAGGCGCCGAACCGCACCGCCGGGGTGAGCCCGTCGGCGAGCTGCACGGTCTCGGTGATCACGACCGCCCCATCCGTGGTCGACCGGGCCAGCACCGTGCCGTCGGCCGCCACCACGCCGCTGATCCCGTTGGTCGACGCCACCACCAGGTCCCGGCCGGTCTCGATCGCACGCAGTCGCGAGATGGCCCACTGCTGGTCCGGCTGCCCTGTGTCACGGTATGTGGCGTTGTTGGTCTGGACGACGAGGAGCTCCGCGCCCTCCCGCACCGCGGGAGCGACCGCCCGGTCGAACGCGATGTCGTAGCACAGCGAGTCGCCCACGACGACCGGGCCGAGGTCGAGCACGCCGGGTTCGTCCCCCGCTTCGAAGTCGCGCGGGATCTCGTTCAGCCGGCTGATCATCGGGGCGAACACGTCCCGCAGCGGGATGTACTCGCCGAACGGCACCAGGTGCCGCTTGACGTACCCGTCGCCTGGACCGGTGTCAGGCGTCCAGACCAGTCCGACGTTGCGGCGCAGGTCGGGCTCGGACCCGGCGGTGATGGCGCCGACCAGCACCGGTACGCCGACCGTCTGCACCGCACCATCGATCGCCGCGTACGTCTGCTGGTCGGTGAAAGGGTCGACGTCGGTGGAGTTCTCCGGCCAGAGCACCACGTCGGCCGGTTCGGTCCGACCGGCCCGCACGTCGGCGGCAAACGCCTCGGTTGTGCGGACGTGGTTGGCCACGACCTCGCGCTGCTCACCGAGCCCGTCGGCGCCGGAGCCGGGGACGCCGCCCTGCACCGCCGCGACCCGCAGCGTCTCGGTCGAGCCGGCCGGTCCCACCGGCAGCACAACGCCGAGGACCGGCAACCCGCCGACGACCAGGGCGAACGCGCCGAGCGCGGCGGCGGTGCCGGCACGCCGGGTCAGCCCCCACCAAACAACGGCCGCGGCGAGCACGACCAGCGCCCCCAGCGCGGGGACGCCGAGGTAGCGCACGTACGACTCCAGTGGCGTGCCCGCCAGCGCGAACCCGACCCGACCCCAGGGAAAGCCAGTGAACGGCAGCTGGCTGCGCGCCAGCTCGACCCCCACCCACAGCCCGGCCGTGGCCAGCGGCCACCAGCGGTGCGCCCGCACCACCGCCGCGGCGGCGCCGAAGCCGGCCACGAACACGGCCTCGAGGAGGGTCAGGACGATCCAGGCGTCGACGCCGATCACCCGTAGCCAGGGCAGCATCGCCCCGAAGTAGCCGACGCCGAAGGCGAGTCCCAGCACGGCGCCGCGGCGGGCGGACTGGTCCTCGAGGACCCCCAGCATGCCGACCAGGCCGGGAAGGAGCAGCAGCCACCAGCCGTACGGCGGGTAGGCGAGCCCGGTCGCCACGCCGGCAATGAGCGCGATGCTCAACCGGGCGAGCAGGGCCATGCGGGCGCTCCAGAAGGCGACGACGAGGGACGCACCCATGATGACAAGTCCGCCGGACGCGGGTGGGACGCGTCGGGGCGAGGGGCGCGCGGGGAGCTTCACGACCTTCGGACCGGCCGCGTGCCCGCCGGGTGCGAGCCGCCGGCCGTTGTCTACTGGCCACGCGGGGCTCCCCGCGCATACCACCCCGTCGGAAGGCCGCCCGATCACGACCGGACACGTGTGGCGTGACCGCGGATCGAGACCCGCGCACGTGTCAGATCGAAACCCTGACAGGCCGCCCCTTTGGGCGGAACCGCGACGATGGTGCCGACCGGGCCGAGCGGGTGTCAAGCGTCGGCTGACCTGCGGCGACGGCGCATCACCGCAGGTCAGCGGGCTCGCAGTTGGGCAACTTTTCTACTGCCGTTCTGACGGCGCTCGGCGTGTCGACGCCGACACGCCGAGCGTCAGCGCCGGGAGTCAACACCGAGCGTCCAACGCCGGGGCGTCACCATCGGGCGGGACCGGACAGCTAGGGCCTGCCGGCACCCGGCGCCGGTGCTGGGAACACGACGACCTGCCCGGTTGGGTCCGTCGCCTCCGGGCCGCCCCACTGCTGTCCGACAACGTAGAGCTGCGGCTGGTCGCCACGACTGAGAGCGCAGGCGAACGCCCCCCGGTCCAGGTCGACCGTGGCGAGGACGTCGCCCCCCTCGCGCACCCGCACGCAGCGTTGGTTCGCGACGTCGGCATACCAGACGGCGCCGTCGGCATCGACGCAGATCCCGTCCGGGTGGTCGTCCCCGGTTCCTGCCCAGACTCGCCGGTCGGCCAGGTTACCGTTCGGATCGATGGCGTAGGCGGTGAGCCGGTTGCTGTGGGACTCGGCGACTATCAGCGTGCCGCCGTCGGCGGTGATCGCCATGCCGTTGGGGAACTCGAGGTCGTCGGCGACCTTGCGGACTCCCCCCTGCGGGGTAACGAGCACCACCAGGCCAGGAGCGGGTTCGCCCTCGGGGAAGTCGTAGCCGATGCAGTTGACGTACGCGTTGCCGCGCTCGTCGACCACGATGTCGTTCCACGGCTTGTCGGAGAGCTCAGCGAGCGCGGCGTGGGTGACCATCGACCCGTCAGGCTCGCGGCGGAGCAGCCGCCGCTGTGCCGAGTCCACAACGAGCAACCGCCCGTCGGGTAGGAAGTCGATGCACATCGGGAACGATGGGACGCTGACGACCACCTCGTGGCTGCCGTCGTCAGGGTTGAGCGCGATCACCTGGTTGGCGCCCCAGTCTGAGAACCAGAGCCGTTCGTCATGCCAGCGCGGTGACTCGCCGAACGTGATGCCGCCCATCAGTACTGTCATTCGTCTGAGTCCGGTGCTGCGTCCGCCGGCGGGACTACCACGGTGGCTGTCGCGGTGACGGCCACCAGCGGCTCGGCGAGCACCTCCGCGGCCGATTCACCCTGGTCCGGGCGACCGCGGCACAGCACCCGTACGGTCAGCCGCAGCTCGCGACTGCGCCGCCCCACGCGCGTCACTTCTGCCTCCACCTCGAGCACGTCACCGGCGCGTACCGGCGCGTGGAACTGGATGTCGGAGTACGACGCGAGCAGCCCCTCGTCCGCGTCGGTACGGATGCTCAGCTCGGTGGCGACGTCACCGAACAGGGCGAGGGTGTAGGCACCGTCGACGAGGTTGCCGGCGTAGTGCGCGTGCGAGTAGGGGACGTAGCGCCGGTGCACGACACGCGTCCCGACGCGGTCGTTGCTCACGCCGTCCTCCGCCCGCCGCGCGTCGCCTTGCTGGTCACCAGCGCGTGCACCAGGAAGCTCGCCACCTCGCCGGGCGTGGTGCCGCGGGCGAACACCCGGTCGACGCCGAGCTCGCTGGCCATCTGCTCGTCGAAGCGCGGCCCGCCGACGACGAGCACGGGCTGCTGGCCGGTCGGGTATGCCTCGCGAAAGGCGGCCGACATCTCGCGGGTGTTGTGCAGGTGCGCGTCGCGTTGGGTGACCACCTGGGAGACGAGCACCGCGTCGGCCTGGTCGCTGTGGGCGCGCTCCACCAGCTGCGGGACGGACACCTGGGCACCGAGGTTGAGCACTCGCAGCTCGCGGTAGTACTCCAGCCCCTTCTCCCCCGCGAAGCCCTTGACGTTGAGGATCGCGTCGATCCCGACGGTGGGTGCGTCGGTCCCGATGCAGGCGCCGATGACAGTGAGCCGTCGTCCGAGGCCGCGACGGATCGCCTGGTTGGCTTCCTTGGGCGTGAGCAGCGGGTAGTCCCGTTCGAGCACCCTGACCTCGTCGAGGTTGACGAGGTGGTTGATCCGTCCGTACACCACGAAGAACGTGAAGTCCGGCCCCATCGGCTTGCTGTGCGCGACCAGCGCCGGCTCCATCCCCATCCGGCCGGCGAGCTGCAGGGCAGCGCCCTCGGCCAGCTTGCCGTGCGGGACGGGCAGCGTGAACGACAGCTGCACCATCCCGTCGCCGGTGGTGTCGCCGTACGGGCGCACGACCCGGCCACTCATCGGGTGCCGCTCATCGGGTCGCCTCCAGCAGGTCGGACGCCGGGTTGAGGTAGTCGTCGGCACGCTGCACGACGCCCTCCAGCCCACGACCGCCGTCGGCCGGGCGGCGCATGAGCCCGAATGTGCCGTCGGCGATCGCGTCGAGCAGGCCATTGTCGTGGTCCACGATCGCTTCCAGCAGCTCGATGCTCTCGGCGAGGACCTGGCGAGCGCGGGTGGCGATGAACCCGTCCGGCGGTGGCCGGAAGTCCTCCGACAGACCACCACAGGCATCGAGCACGTACCGCACGTTCTGTAGCGCCAGGTCGCGGTCGGACAGCCACGGCGTGACGACTGCCTCGGTCATCATGCCGACCAGCAGGATCTGTTGGCCGGTCAGCGCGCCCACCAGGTTGAAGAAACCGTCGAGCAGGTAGCCGCGGAACACGTCGCCGGTCATGTGCCGGGTCGGCGGCATCCACTTCAGCGGGGCATCCGGGAACAGCTGGCGCGCGAGCATGGCGTGGGCAAGCTCGAGCCGGAAGCTCTCCGGGACGTCCGGATCGATCTCGAAGGCGTGTCCGAGCCCGAGCTGCCAGTCGGCGAGACCGGCCTCCTTGGCGAACGACTCGTTGAGCAGCTGGCTGACGGTGACGGTGTGCGCCTCCTCGACCGCGTCGGCGGTCGTGAGGTAGTTGTCCTCGCCGGTGTTGATGATGATCCCCGCGCGGGCGTGTACCTGCCGGCTGAACCGCTGGTCGACGAACGTGCGGATCGGGTTGATGTCGCGGAACAGGATCCCGTACATCGAGTCGTTGAGCATCATGTCCAGGCGCTGCAGCCCGGCGAGGGTCGCGATCTCCGGCATGCACAGCCCGGACGCGTAGTTGGTCAGCCGCACGTAGCGGCCGAGTTCGGCGCTGGACTCGTCGAGCGCTGCCCGCATCAGCCGGAAGTTCTCCTGGGTGGCATACGTGCCGGCGTAGCCCTCCCGGGTCGCTCCCTCGGGCACGAAGTCGAGCAGGCTCTGCCCGGTGGAGCGGATCACGGCGATGACGTCGGCGCCCTCGCGTGCCGCTGCCTGCGCCTGCGGGATGTCCTCGTAGATGTCCCCGGTCGCCACGATCAGGTAGATCCAGGGCTGCCGCGGCGGGTCGCCCCACTTGCGCACTAGCCGCTCGCGTTGGCGGCGGCTGGCGTCGAGCTGGCGCACACCGGCGCCGACCGCCTTCTTCGCGGCCGCGCGGGCACGGATCCGGTCCCGGCCGGTGGGCAGCCGGAACCGCACCGAGCCCACCGACGCCTTGCCGGCCAGCTCGGTCAGGTCACCGGCCTCGCCGCGCACAAGCGCGTCCCAGACCGGGAGCGCGACGCCGTGCTCGATGCCCACGTCGGCGCGCACGGTGTCGACCAGCCGGTTGGGCCAGGGTGTGCCGTCCGGGTCGGCGCCGGTGAGCCCGGCCAGTCGCAGTGTTGCCCGCTCGACCGAGACGGTGGTGTGGTCCTTGGCGAGCCGCACGATCGGCTTGGCCACCCGCGCCGCCAGCCGGCGCGCGGTACGGACCGCCGCCGGGTCGAGGTCGAGCACCGGAGCCGGACGTGCCATCTCGGCAGGCTAGCAGCCGCCGGACGACCTCCTGCCAGCGTTACATCTCACCGTAGATCCTCCGGCCAACCTCCCCGTTGAGGGTACGGGCTCCGCTGAGAGTGACGTTTCTGCGACGACACGCGGGAGGAATCGGACACCAGCGTCACTCTCAACGGGAGCGCGGTGTCAGGCAAGGGTGTCGAAGGCCGTACGCCCGGCGACGACCGTACGCAGGCACCGCTGCCGAGATGCGCCTGCAGCCAGGTCGGGGAGGCCGTCGACCAGCAGGTCGCAGGACCAGACCGCGAACGTGGCCGGCCCGCCTGGTTCCAGCACGGAATCGGTGCTCGCGTCGACCGCCGCACGCACCAGGAGCCGCTGCGATGCCTCGTGGTGGCGCACGGCGGCGGCCACGCCGGCCCAGGGGTCGAGCGGCGTCACCGGGCTGTCGGAGCCGAACACCAGCGGTACGCCAGCGCGGCGCAGGTCAGCGAGCGGGTTGGTCGCTCTGGCTCGCTCGACGCCGAGCCGTTCGGCATACATGCCGTCGTCACCGCCCCACGCAGCGTCGAAAGCGGGTTGCACCGACACGGTGACTCCCAGCCGTGCGAGCGTGCCGATCGCGTCGGCATCGACCAGCTCGACGTGCTCGAGTCGGTGTCCGACGGCGCGCAGCTCAGCTGCCCCAACCTGCGTCTCGGCCGCGAGCAGCCCCCCGAGCACGACGTCCAGTGCCCGGTCGCCGATCACGTGAAATCCCGCCGGCAGCGCCGCGTGAGTGCAGGTCACGACGTGGTCCCGCACCTGCTGGGCGTCGAGATAGGTATGGCCGCAAGTGTCTGCGTCGGCGTATGGATCGCGCATCGCCGCGGTGCGGGAGCCGATCGACCCGTCGACGCACAGGTCACCCGCAAGCCCGGCGAACGGTACGTCGGGCGGTAGCCCGAGCTCGGCAACGACCTCCGCGAGCTCGGACGCGTCGCGTACCGCCGCCCCTCGGAACGGACGCACCCGCACCGGGTGGTCGGCGCGCACCAGCTGGCCGAGGTCGTCCGGCGGGACGATGTGCGGCGCCGACATCTCGTGCACGCAACCGATTCCGGCAGCCGCTGCGGCATCCAGGGCGGCAGCGTGCAGAGGCTCTCGGTCCGTCGGTGTGAGCGCCCCGCGGTGCGCGGCGCGCGCGGCGTGGTGGGCGTCCCGCTCCACCAGTCCGTCGTCGGACCAGCCGGCGAGGTCGGCCAGCCCGGCTCGCTCGGCCAGCGCGCTGGACACCGCGGCCGAGTGCACGTCGACCCGAGACAGGTACACCGGCCGCCCGCCAGCGGCGCGGTCCAGCTCCGCGCGCGTCGGCGGACGCCGCTCCGGCCAGAGCCGCTCGTCCCAGCCGTGCCCATGAACGGGCCCATCCGTACGACGAGCAGCGCGCTCGACTCGAGCCAGCGCGTCGGCAACGCTGGTCGCGTCGCTCAGGTGGACCCCGGTTTGCGCCAGGCCCGTCTCGGTGACGTGGACGTGCGCGTCGACGAACGCCGGGGTGACGAGAGCGCCGACAAGGTCGACCACGTCGTCGGCAGCATCGGCGTGCGGGCGCGCGTCCGCGTCGTTGCCCAGCCACGCGACCCGGTCGTCGACAACCAGCAGCGCAGTGGTCGCCGGCTGCTCCGGCGCGTACACCGCTCCCCCGTGGTAGAGCGTCCTCACGGCGTCCGACGGAAGAAGGTGACCTGGTTTCCGTCAGTGTCGAGGCAGGCGAACTCGCGGGTGCCGAAGTCGGTGCTGGTCACTCCGCCCCGCACCGGACGCGGGACGTCGGCGGTATGCGGCACCGGCTCGTGATCCGCCTGCCATCGGTGGCTTTCTGCATTGTCGCGTTCGAGAACTGGGTAGGCGGGTTCCTTGTGGCGGACGCGGAAGCCCAGCCGGTCCCGGCAGAACGCACATGCAGCCTCGACGCCCCGGACCGGCATGGCCGGGATGGTCTGGTTGAGGCGCACGCGCCCGAGTATGCCGTCGGAGTCGGACTGAAGAGAGGGCGCGGGCGGTCATAAGGTGAGCCGACATGTGGCGGAGAGGAGACAAGCGATGAGTGGAGTGCGCGTCCTGGTGGGCACCCGCAAGGGTTCGTTCGTCCTGACGTCGGACGCGGGGCGGAAGGACTGGGACGTGCAGGGCCCCGAGTTCGCCGGCTGGGAGGTCTACCACGTCAAGGGCTCACCGGCCGACCCCGACCGCCTGTACGCCTCGCAGTCGAGCGGCTGGTTCGGGCAGGTGATCCAGCGCTCCGACGACGGCGGCAAGACGTGGGAGCAGATGGGCAACAAGTTTGAGTACGCCGGAGTCCCGGGCACGCACCAGTGGTACGACGGCACGCCGCACCCGTGGGAGTTCGCCCGGGTCTGGCACCTCGAGCCGTCGCTGACCGACCCCGACACTGTCTACGCCGGCGTGGAGGACGCGGCGCTGTTCCGCTCCAGCGACGGCGGCCGCGAGTGGGAGGAGCTGTCCGGGCTGCGGGAACACGACACCGGGTCGTCGTGGCAGCCGGGTGCGGGAGGTATGTGTCTCCACACCATCGTCCTCGACCCCAACAACTCAGACCGGATGTTCGTCGCCATCTCGGCAGCCGGCGCGTTCCGCACCGACGACGGCGGGAAGTCCTGGCGGCCGATCAATAAGGGGCTGCGGTCGCAGGGCATCCCGGACGAGGACGCCGAGGTCGGACACTGCGTACACCGCATCGCCATGCACCCGTCCAACTCCGACGTCCTCTACATGCAGAAGCACTGGGACGTCCTGCGCACCGACAACGCGGGCGAGTCTTGGACCGAGGTGAGCGGTGACCTGCCGAGCGACTTCGGGTTCCCGATCGCCGTGCACGCGCACGAGCCGGACACCGTCTACGTCGTGCCGATCAAGAGCGACTCGGAGCACTATCCGCCAGACGCAAGGCTGCGGGTCTACCGCAGCCGTACCGGTGGCAACGAGTGGGAGGCGCTGACCAACGGCCTGCCGCAGGAGAACTGCTACGTCAACGTGTTGCGGGACGCGATGGCCGTCGACTCGATCGACTCGTGCGGCATCTACTTCGGCACGACCGGGGGCCAGGTGTACGTATCACCGGACGCCGGAGACACCTGGTCGCCCATCGTCCGGGACCTGCCGCCGATCCTCTCGGTCGAGGTGCAGACGCTGACATGATCCGGGTCGTCCTCCCCTATCACCTGCGCAACATGGCGCGGGTCGAGGGCGAGGTGAAGCTCGACATCGATGGCGTCATCACCCAGCAGTCGGTGCTCGACGAGCTCGAGGCGCGCTATCCCATGCTTCGCGGCACGATCCGCGACCAGGTCACGCACCAGCGGCGCGCGTTCGTACGGTTCTTCGCCTGCGAGCAGGACCTGTCCCACGAGCCGTCGGACGCCACGCTCCCGGCCGCGGTCGCCGCTGGGACCGAGCCGCTTCTCGTCGTCGGGGCAATGGCGGGGGGCTGAGGCTCAGCGGACGGCGGCGCCGTCGATGCTCAGCTCGGCCCGGTCCGCGTCGACAGTCACCTGGACTCCGACGCCGAACGTGGGCAGCGGGTCAGTGTGACCGCCTTCGACCCGGGCGAGCACCGGGTACGTGCCGCCCTTCGCCTGGTCGACGTGGCGGAGCACCAGTTGGTGGAACCTGTCGGTCCGCTCGTTCGACCAGCGGTACGGCCGGCACAGCACCAGCGCGGCGAGGTCGTCGAGGCAGCCGGCCAGGCCGAGGTGGGTCAGGTCGGCGTCGGCGTGCTCCAGCTCGTACGGTGGCTCGGGCGTTTCCAGCAGCAGCGCCCGCCCGGCGTGGTCCGGCTGCCACGGCGTGCCGAGTAGCCGGCGCACGCTTGGCAGGCAGCCGGGCAGTAGCGGTCCGCTGGCACGCCCGCCACGCAGGCACTGTCGCGGTGCGGCCGGTGTACGCCGTAGCGGCCGGCCGGTCCGCTCGGCGCGCTCGAAGTCGCCGTCCTGCACCTCATAGTCGACCGTCGGCAGCTGGCCCGCCGGGCGCGCGTGGCTCGTAACCGTGGCGAAGTGCGCAGCCGAGTACGCGTGCATGCCGCCGACTGCGCCCCACTGCGGGATCAGCGCAGGTCCGTAGCACCCGACCAGGCCGGTGCGCGCGCGTGCAACGCGTGCAGCAGGACAGTGACGTCCGAGTAGCCGCAGAAAACCTTGGGGTTGGCGACCACGAGGTCCAGGTCGATGTGAGGCAGCAGCTGGGCGGAGTGCTCGCCACCAATCGTGCAGATGATGCCCGCGACGTCGTCGGCCGCGAAGGCGGTGTTGATGTCGTCGGCCCGATGCTCGGCGGTGGCCGCGACCCAGTCGTTCAGCCGTCCTTCGGCGTGCGGCATCGGCCGAACCCGGAAACCGGCCCGGCGCAGCTCTGCGAGTCCACGCTGATACGCGGCGGGCAGCTCCGCCGGCCCGCTCCATGAGGGGGTGACGACGGCGAGGGTGTCGCCATGCTTCAGCGCGGGCGGCAGCACCAGCCGGTCGGGCACCGGGTCATGCAACCACGTCGGGCTCGGGCTCAGTGCCGGGAGTCGAACAGCTGCCGCAGGCCGTCGTGGCGGCGCAGCAGGTCGAGCGCCAGGTCGGCGTGGCCGGGGGTGTAGCCGTTGCCCACCAACATGGTCACGTCGGCCGCCAACCCCTCGGCGCCGAGCGCCGCCGCGCTGAACGACGTCGCCATCGAGAAGAACACCACCGTCCCGCCCGCCGTGGTCGAGAGGATCGCGCCGTGCTCGCAGCCGGGGACGTCGACGCACACCACCGTGACGTCGGCCGGCCCACCAGCCGTCGCGACGGCCTGCGACAGCGCCACCGGATCGCGCGCGTCGGCGAGCACCACCTCGTCGGCGAGCGCGGCTTCGCGCAGCAGCGCCGCCTCACGCTCGACCGGGACCACGCCGACCACGCGACCGGCTCCCGCGTCCCGGGCACCTGCACAGGTGAGCGACCCGCTCTTGCCGGCGGCGCCGATCACGCACACCGTCGGCGACTCGTACCCATGCACCACTCGCGCGGTCAGCGCCGGTGCACCGCAGACGTCCATGACCGCCAGCGCCAGCGCGGTCGGCAGGTCGTCCGGCAGCCGGGCCGCGATGCTGCGCCCGAACAGCACCGCGTAGCCGTCGCACGGGACCTGTTCGCTGCGGCCGTCCCAGCGGGCAAGCCCGTCCTCGATGACCAGCGGCGTCAGCGACAGCGACACCAAGGTGGCGACCCGGTCGCCGACGGCGAGCCCGAGCGGCGAGTCCGGCCCGACCTCCTCGACCTCCCCCACCAGCATGCCGCCGGAGCCGGTGACCGGGTTCTGCATCTTGCCGCGGCCGGCGACGATGTCGAGCACCGCCGCTCGCACCCGGTCGCCGTCGCCAGCGTTTGCCTGCTCGAGCTGCCGGTAGGACGCCGCGTCGAGGTTGAGCCGCTCAACCCGCACCCGGACCTCGTCGGGCCACAGCTCGCGCCGAGTGTCGAGCCGGTCGGCGGCCTGGGGAAGCACGCCGGTGGGGGCGAGCACCCG
>Ga0136614_10000739_pt1 | contig 17562 bp, 15 predicted proteins | sample AntDrymUQ2792106_2_FD_106643 | JGI IMG/M metagenome (GOLD analysis project Ga0136614, IMG submission 106643) | Polar desert sand microbial communities from Dry Valleys, Antarctica - metaG UQ279 (21.06) | ecosystem: Environmental > Terrestrial > Soil > Desert | place: Antarctica: Dry Valley... | reverse complement strand
GTGCGCGGCCATCCGGCCCTGGTCGACGAAGGCGACACCGTCGGCGTGCGCGTGCTCGAGACGCCGGCGGCCCAGCGCGAGGCGATGCGGCTCGGCACGCGCAAGCTGATCGCGCTGAACGTGCCGTCGCCGATCCGCTCCGTACAGGGCCGGCTCGGGAACGCCGCGCAGCTCGCGCTCGCCGCCGCGCCGCACGGCAGCCCGCGGGCGGTGCTCGAAGACGCGACGCTTGCCGCGCTGGAAGGCCTGATCGCGGCGGCGGGCGGGCCGGCGTGGGACGAGGCCGGCTTCGCGCGCCTGCGTGCGCACGTGGCGGGGAACCTCGTCGAGACGACCGCGCAGGTGGTCGCGCGGGTGGCGGCGATCCTGGATGCCGCGCGTGAGGTCGAGCGGCGGCTCGAGCCGCTCGCCGCGTCCGCCGCGCTCGCCCCGGCGCGCGAGGACGTGCAGCGCCAGCTGCGCCGGCTCGTGCACCCGGGCTTCGTCACCGCGACCGGCGTCGAGCGGCTGGCCGACGTGGAGCGCTACCTGCGCGCCGCCGCCCGGCGCCTCGAGCGGCTGCCGAACGCGCCGGCCCCTGACCTCGACCGCATGCGGGCGGTGCACGAGCTCGAGGCCGCGCTCGAGCGCCGGCTGGACTCCTGGCCGGCCGGCCGCCCCGTGCCGGCCGCGCTGCGCGAGGTGCGGTGGCTGCTCGAGGAGCTGCGCGTCAGCCACTTCGCGCAGGCGCTCGGCACGCGCGGCCAGGTTTCGAGCAAGCGGATCCGGAAGCTCCTGAGCGCCTGATCAGCGCTCGAGCGGAAGTGGACACGGCTCCGAGAAGGGCGCCCGCATCACCGCGGCCAGTGCCGCGACGCAGGCGCCGTCGAACTGGGTCCCGGCGTTGCGCTCGAGCTCCTCGATCGCGTCCTCGCTCGAACGGGCGCGTCGATAGGCCCGATCGGAGGTCATGGCGTCGAAGGCGTCGGCGACGAGCAGGATGCGCGATGCCGGCGGTATCGCCTCGCCGACGAGTCCGTCTGGGTAGCCGGATCCGTCGACGTGCTCGTGCGCGTGGCGAACCCAGGGCACGATCGCGTCGAGGCCGACGATGCGGGAGATGATCTCGGCGCCGACGACGGTGTGGCGCTTGATCTCCTCGTATTCCTCGGTCGTGAGCGGCCCGGGCTTGCGCAAGATCCTGTCGGGGACGCCGACCTTGCCGATGTCGTGGAGTATCGCGGCCAGGCGCAGACGGCCCTTCTCGGCGTCTCTCCACTCCAACCGGTCGGCGATCGCGACGGCGTGATCGGCGACCCCGCGCGAATGAGCGTGCTCGGCGCCCATTCGCCGGTCCACCGCGTCGGCCAGGGCGGCCGCCCAGCTGAGCTCGAGCACCGCGGGGTCGGGGCGGCCCGGTCGCGACCCCTTCGCGGCGTACAGGCTCGCGTCCGCGCGACGGAACAGCTCGCTGGCGTCGATGCCGTCGACAGGGAAGCAGCTCTGGCCGAGCGACGCCGGAACCGTTCCCGCGAGCGCGGCGAGCAGGCGACCGACGACGACCCCGGAGTCCCCTCGCCCGACGCCGGGCAGCAGGACCGTGAACTCGTCGCCTCCCAGTCGCCCGATGGCGTCCATCGGCCGCAGCGTCGCGGTGAGCAGCGTCACGGTCTCGCACAGCAGCGCGTCGCCCGCCGCGTGCCCGTCGCGGTCGTTGACGATCTTGAAGTCGTCGAGGTCGATGACGGCGAGCGTGATCGGGCGTCCGCTCCGGGCCGCGTCCGCGAGCTCGCTCGACAGCCGCTCCTCGAAGCCGCGCCGGTTCAGGGCGCCGGTGAGCGGATCGACGCGTGAGACTCGCTCGAGCTCGGCGCGCTGACGTTCGAGCTCGTCGCGCTGACGCTCGCGATTGCTCGCCTGCCACAGGCACATCGCCGCCGTCCACGCGAGGCAGAGCAGGAAGAAGGCGGTGTAGGCGAACTCCTGCCCGTCGATCAGCGACCAGCCGGCGTAGCTGACCAGGACGGCGGCGCACGCGACCAGCGCCGAGCTGCGCGGGTAGGACATGCCTGCGAAGAGCAGCGGCATGAGCAGCGGCAGCGTCAGCGGGCTGCGCACCGTCGGATCCAGGCTGCCGGCGACGAGCACCACCACGACGATCGACAGGGTCCAGCCCAGGAAGAACGACTCCCGCCAGCGTCCCGCCACCACTCGCTCCATCGGAAGGAGCAGCACGACGATCCCGAACGCGACCACGAACGCGTTGAGCGCCGTCAGGGCTGGACGGTGGCCGACGTGCCAGGTCTGCGCGAGGTAGACCATGCCGGCAGCGCTGACGGCGAAGCTCATCCAGCAGCCGGTCGTGAGCGTCGCCATGCGAAAGCGAAGATCGGCCGGGTCTGTGAGTGGAGGCGATGTCCCGAAGCGCATGGGCTTATGAGTCATCGACGCGTATGCCGGGACGTTGAGCTGGAGGCAGGCGGCGACGCCGGCGCGACGGGCCTAGCCCGCGATCAACCTCCGGCAGAGCAGTGCAGCGAGCGCCAGCGCGGCTGCTCCGGCGAGCAGGCCCAGCTCGGCGCCGCCCACGAGCACCTCCGCTTCCGGCCGCGAGCCGCGCAGGGCGTCGCTGCGAGCCGTCGCGATCGCGACGATGACGGCCAGGCCGAGGCCGGCGCCCACCTGCTGGGCCGTCTGTACGAGCCCGCCCGCCAGGCCCTGCTGGTGATCGGGCAGACCGGAGGTGGCGATGATCGTGAAGGAGACGACGGCCAGCACATGTCCGAAACCCAGCACGGCGGTCGCGACCAAGATCACCGCGAGCCCCTGCTCGGCGCCGATCAGGATGAGGCCAGCCGTCCCGGCCGCCTGGATCACGAGGCCTGCGGTGAGTACGGCGCGGACGCCGGCTCGGGCGGTCAGGCTGGGCCCGACCGCGCCGGCGACGACCGCTGCCACGCCCAGTGCCGCGAACGCGAGGCCGGTGCCGAGTGGTGAGAAGCCGAGCACCTCCTGCATGTAGAGGGTGAGCGTGAAGGTCGCGCCGACGGCCACCCCGAACGTGAACATGCCGATCGCGTTTCCCCACAGGACGCTGCGCCGGCGCAGCACCGCCAGGGGTGCGAGCGGCGCCTGAGCGCGCGACTCGACGAGCAGGAAGGCGGCGCCGAGCGCCAGGCCGCCTCCCACCGTCAGGATCGTGCCTCCGGCCAGCCAACCGTTTCCCTCCGCGGTCGAGATGCCGTAGATGAGCGAGGTCAGCGAGGCGGTCCCGAGCAGCGCGCCGGCGGCGTCGAGCCGCTGCGGGGCACGGCGATCGCGGCTCTCGGGCAGCAGAGCGGGAGTGGCGAGCATGGCTGCAACGCCGACGGGAACGTTCACGAACAGCGTCCAGCGCCAGCTGAGTGCTCCGGTGAGGATGCCGCCCAGGATCACCCCGGCGACGAAGCCGCCGGAGAGGACGGCGCCGTTGACGCCTAGCGCGCGCTCGCGCTCGGGGCCTTCGGCAAACGAGGTGGTCAGCAGCGACAGGGCCGCGGGCGCGACGAGCGCGGCCCCCAGGCCCTGACCGGCGCGGGCGGCGAGCAGCCAGGCCTCGGACTGGGCGAGCCCTCCGAGAAGCGACGCCACGGTGAACAGACCCATCCCGGCGAGGAAGAGTCGGCGACGGCCGAACAGGTCGGCGGCGCGCCCCGCGAGCAGCAGGAGGCCGCCGAACGGAAGCAGGAAGGCGGTGATCAACCACTGGAGCTCTGAGCGCGAGAAGCCGAGATCGGCTTGGATCGAGGGCAGTGCGACGTTGACGATCGAGAAGTCGAGCACCACGAGGAACTGCGCCGAACACAGGAGCGCCAACATGAGCCTGCGGCGAGCGTCGAAGCCCGCGGCGGCGGGGCGGATTGAACCCATCAGGCAACGATGCGACATGCGGTCTGCACCTACCAGGGGCCGGACTTATGCTATTACCGCGGCCACCGGCCATGAGCGCGAACACCAGCAGGCGCACAGAGCTGCGCGACTTCTTGCGCACCCGCCGCGCCAGGCTCACCCCGGCCGACGTCGGCCTCGAGGCGTCGGGCAGGCGGCGCACGCCCGGCCTGCGCCGCGAGGAGGTCGCCGTGCTCGCCGGTGTCGGAGTCTCCTGGTACACCTGGCTCGAGCAGGGGCGAGAGATCGGCGTCTCCGACCAGGTGCTCGACGCCGTGGCCCGCGCGCTGCGCCTGGACGAGGCGGAGCGCGCCCACCTCTACCGGCTCGCCGGCCACAATCCGCCACCGGCCGCGCCGCGCCCCGATCGACGCCTCAGCCCCGCGCTGCGCCACCTGCTCGACGCCTGGTGCCCGAACCCCGCCTATCTCCTCGATCGCCACTGGGACTACCTGGGCGTCAACGACGCTGCAGAGGTCACCTTCGGGCTGAGCGCCGAGGACACCAACTGCCTGCGCACCTTCTTCTGCAGCGAGCGTTACCGCGACCGCTTCCGCTACTGGGAGGAGAGCGCACCCGCCGTCCTGGCCGAGTTCCGCGCCGACGCCGCCCGCTACGCCGACGACGAGACCTTCTCCGCGCTCGCCGACGAGCTTAAGTCCGCGAGCCCCACCTTCGCCGGGCTCTGGGAGCGCCACGAGGTACGTGGGCGCCCGCAGGGGATCAAGGAGTTCGATCACCCCGAAGCCGGCTACCTGGCCTTCGAGCACACGACCCTGCAGGTCACCGATCGGTACGACCTGCGGCTCGTTCTCTACACGCCACAGCCGCAGACGGCCACCCCGGCCAAGCTCGCCGACCTGCTTGCGCGCGCGGCCCGGCAGGCGTCGGCGCAGCGCCCGACGCTGGCCGGAACCCGCTAGCTCCCCGGAGGCGGCGAGGTCGGGTCGGTCACCCACGCCCGGGCTGCGCGTAGGCGGCCTCGCGCAGTCCCTGGACGTACCCGATGGCGTGCAGGCGCCCGAGCGGGGAGTACCCGGGGACGTCGGCGTGGTCGCCTTCGAGGGTCGGGTTGTGGTCGGTCCGCAGGGGCCCGTCGAAACCGGCCTCGCGATACGCGCGCAGGCAGGCGAGCATGTCGGTGGGACCCTCGTCGTGGAACGTCTCGACGAAGCGCTCGGGGGTGCCGCGCACGTCGCGGAAGTGCACGAAGGCGATCGCGTCCTGGGCTGCGAACCGGCGGATGACCGCGGGCAGGTCGTCGGTCATCAGCGCGAAGTTGCCCTGGCAGACGGTGATCGCGTTCGCCGGGCTGGGGACGAGGTCGACGAGCCGTTGGAAGGCATCGACGGAGCGCATGATGCGCGCCATGCCGCGGATCGGCGACAGCGGAGGGTCGTCCGGGTGCATGGCCAGCCGCACGCCGGCCTGCTCGGCGACGGGGACGATCCGCCCCAGGAAGTAGCGCAGGTTCGCCCACAGGTCGTCCTCGTCGGCGGTGCCCGAACGCGGCGGCGGGGCGTCTCGGAGACGGCGGTGGTCGTAGCCCGCGACGAGGGCGCCGCCGCGGCCGCGCACCGCGAGCTCGGTGCGCAGCCACCCGAGGGCGGCCGACCAGTTGTAACAGAGGACCGGGATGCCGAGGCGACCCATGTTGCGGACGAGCGTGGCGACCTGCTCGAACTCCTCGTCGCGTCCGGGGCGCCCGAGGCGGAGGCGATCCATCGGCGGGTTGTCCTCGATCACCGCGAGATGCAGACCCTCCCCCTCGACGGCGGCTTGATAGACGCTCAGGGGGGCGAGGTCCCAAGGGTGGTCGGCCTCGTCGCCGCGCCAGTCGCGTGGGCGGCGCGGCAGGACGCCGACCGCGTGCTCGACTCCCACCTGGCGCAGCATGCGCCAGAAGGGGGTGGGGTGGGCCTCGAGCAGGATCTCCGCGAGCTGGATCATGGGCTGATGTGGGTCAGATGCCACCGAAGGCGCTGAAGCCGCCGTCGACGGGAATGATGGCGCCGGTGACAAAGTGCGCCGCGGGCGAGCACAGCCAGATAGCGGGGCCGGCCAGATCGGCGGGCTCGCCGAGCCGCCCGGCGGGGGTGTGGGCGAGGATGGCGCGGCCACGCTCGGTGGGGGCGCCGTCGGCGTCGAGGAGGAGGTCGCGGTTCTGCTCCCCGAGGAAGAAGCCCGGCGCCAACGCGTTGACCCGCAGCCCGGATCCGTGGCGCCGGGCGAGCTCGACGGCAAGCCAGCGCGTCAGGCTCTCCACCCCGGCCTTGGCGGCCGCGTAGCCACCCACGCGCGTGAGCGCGCGGTCGGCGGCCATCGAGGAGATGTTCAGGATCGCGCCGCCGGCCGGCTCGCCGGCGGCGAGCGCGCCCGCGAAGGCCTGGCACGGCAGCCAGGTGCCCAGCAGGTTGAGGTCGACGACCTGCCGGAAGGCGTCCTCGGGTAGATCGGCGACGTCGCGGTCGGAGTCGAGCGTGGCGGCCGCCACGTTGCCGCCGGCGGCGTTGACGAGCACGTCGACGCGGCCCCACCGCGCCACCGCGCGGTCGCGCACCGCGCGCAACTGCTCGGCGGCGAGCACGTCGGCAGGCAGCGCGACGGCGTCGATGCCGTCCGCGCGCAGGGACCCGGCGTGCCGTTCGAGCCGGTCGGCGCGGCGCGCGACCAGCGCGACGGCGGCGCCGGCAGTGCCCAGCGCGTGCGCGAGCGCGCTTCCGAGCGCGCCGCTGGCGCCGGTGACGACCGCCACGCGCCCCTGCAGCGTGAACCGCTCGTGCAGTGCGTGGGTGCGGGTCATCCGGCATCCAGGCGGTAGGCGCGGCGAGCGAGGTCGACGGCGAGCTCGCGGGCGAGGCGGTGAGCGCCGGGCTCGTCGAGCCGCCCGGTGAGCACGAGGCCGGCCAGCCAGTCAGCGGACACGCGTCGCCAGACGTCGTGCCGGGCGGGGATCGAGGCGAACGCGCGCGTGTCGTCGACGAAGCCGGCGAGGTTGGCCACGCCGCAGACTTCGGCCGCGGCGTCGAGGAAGCGGCGGATGCCGCCAGGGCTGTCGAGGAACCACCAGGGCGCGCCGAGCCGCAGGGCGGGGTAGTAGCCGGCCAGCGGCGCGAGCTCGCGCGAGAGCGTGCTCTCGTCGAGGGTGAAGGCGATGAGCCGCAGCGCCGGGTCGTCGCCGTGCTCGGACAGCAGCGGCTGCAGGCTGCGCGTCCACTCGGTCGCCACGGGGATGTCGGCGCCGATGTCGGGCCCGAAGCGCGCCAGCCCGGCGCGATGATGGTTGCGCAGGCTGCCGGCGTGGAGCTGCAGGACGAGGCCGTCCTCGCGGCTCATGCGCGCCAGCTCCATGAGCAGGTGCGCGGCGAAGGCCTGCGCGTCCGCGTGGGTGGCCTGCCCGCGCAGGGCACGGCCGACCCGGACCTCGGCCTCGGCGACGGTCAGCGGCGCACTGCGCGGGACGGTGACGCTCACGTCGACGGCCACCGCGCCGAGCGCGCGGAAGGCGTCGCGCCGCGCCTCCAGCGCGGCGATCAGCGTCCGATGGCCGGTCACCTCGACGCCGGTCAGCTCGCCGAGGCGCTGCGCGTCGGCAGCCCAGCCGGTCCGGTCGAGCTCCAGTAGCGCGTCTGCGCGCAGCGTGGGGCGCACGCGGCCGTTCCAGCCCTGGTCGTGCAGCGCCCGGTGGGCGGCCAGGTCGTCGGTCACGGCGTCGGTGGTGCACAGCACCTCGACGCCGAAGCGATCCAGCAGCGCGCGGGGCGCGAACTCGGGCCGCGCCAGCTTGTCCTCGAGCTCGTCGTAGACGAGCTGCGCGGTGGCGCCCGAGAGCGCGCGCTCGACGCCGAAGACGTGGCGCAGCGCGCGCCAGAGCCACAGCCCGGTCGGGGTGGCGGCGAGCACGTCGAGGCGCTCGGCGAAGCGCTGCCAGATGCGCCGGTGGTCGCGCTCGACCGCGATCCCGTCGCGTGCGGGGACTCCGAGGTGCTCGAGCGCCACGCCCTGGCTGTGCAGCAGGCGCAGCACGTAGTGGTCGGGGATGACGAACAGCTGCGCTGGCGTGCCGAGCGTCGCCTCGGGGTCGGCCAGCAGCCACGGGTCCACGTGGGTGTGCGGGCACACCAGCGGCAGGTCCGCGACCGGCTCGTGCAGCGTGCGGGCGAGCTCGCGGTGGGCCGGGTCGAACAGCAGGTCGGCGGTCATCGCGCCGCCCCGGCCTCGAGCACGACGCCCTCGTCGGCGCGCAGTCGCAGCTCGCCGACCACCCGCTCGCCCTCCCGGTCCAGCCGCGTCGACAGCCGGACCCGCCCGGACAGGCGGGCCGTCCCGGGCGCCGAGGTCAGGTTGAGCGCGACGAGCACCTGCTCGCCGGGGCCCTCGCGCAGGTAGACGAGCACGCCCGCACCGGCCGCGACCGTCCGGTAGCCGCCGCCGGCGAGCGCCTCGCTGCGGCGGCGCATGGCCAGCAGCCGGCGGTGCAACGCGAGCATCGAGCGCGGATCGCGGCGCTGCGCGGCGACGTCGCGCTGCGCGTTGTCCTCGCCGATCGGCAGCCACGGGCACGCGCCGGGCGGACAGAAGCCGGCGTTCGGCGCGGCGTCCCACGGCATCGGCGTGCGCTCGGGATCGCGCCCGACACCGATGCCGGGGAGGTTGCGCTCGTAGGGGTCCTGCACATGCTCGGCGGGGATCGGCACGTCGCGCATCCCGAGCTCGTCGCCGTAGTACAGCGTCGGGGTACCGCGGAGCGTCAGCAGCAGCATGGCGGCCACCCGTGCTTGCGCCGGGCCGACGCGCGACGCGATGCGCGAGCGGTCGTGGTTGCCCAGGACCCAGTTCGGCCAGCCGTGCGCCGGCAGCGCCGCCTCGTAGCGCTCCACGAGTGCAGCGATCGCCTCGGACTCCCACGGCGTCGCGATCAGGTGCATGTTGGACGGCAGCTGGACGCCGCGACCGTCGCGGCCGTAGTAGCGCACCAGGCGCTCGATCGGCACGTACAGCTCGCCGATCAGCGGCCGCTCCTCCACGGGGTCGCCGTGCTCGAGCAGCACGCGGCGGATCGCGGCGATGGGCTCGAGGACGTCCTCGCCGTCGGCCGAACGGACCGGCAGCAGCGCGTCGTACGGGGGCATGCCGGGCCGGAATGCGGGGTTGGGCGGGTTGTCGCGCCACTCAGGGTCCTTGAGCAGATGGCGCAGTGCGTCGACGCGAAAGCCGTCCACGCCCCGGTCCAGCCAGAACCGCAGTACGTCGAGCATCGCCTCGCGGACGCGTGGCTCGCGCCAGTTCAGGTCGGGCTGCTCGGGCAGGTAGGCGTGGTAGTAGAACTGCCCGGTGGGCTCGTCCAACGTCCACGCAGGTCCGCCGAACACGCTGCGCCAGTTGTTCGGCGGCCCTCCGTCGAGCGCCGGGTCGCGCCACAGGTACCAGTCGCGCTTGCCGCTCGCCCGCGAGGCTCGCGCCTCTACGAACCACGGATGCCGGCTCGACGTGTGGTTCGGGATGAGGTCCAGCAGCACGCGGACGCCGAGGCGGTGCGCCTCGGCCACCAGCGCGTCGAAGTCCGCGAGCGTCCCGAACAACGGGTCGACGGCGGTGTGATCGGTGATGTCGTAGCCGAAGTCGACCATCGGCGACGGGTAGATCGGCGACAACCACACCGCGTCCACTCCGAGCCAGACCAAATGCTCCAGGCGGTCGCGCAGCCCGCGCAGGTCCCCGACGCCGTCGCCGTCGCCGTCGGCGAACGAGCGCGGGTAGACCTGGTAGACGACCCCGCGTCGCCACCACGGCTGCGATGTCATGCGCGCAGCCGGCGGGCGAGCTGGGCGAAGGCCGAGCGCTGCATCGCGCGGTCGAACTTGTGCGAGCCGTCGTAGAACTCACCGACGTACGCCTCCTCCGCGCCGGCCCGGCGGTAGCGCGCGACCAGGCGCTCGTGCGCCGCCCGCATGCCGCCGGGCGGGAAGAGCTGGTCGCCGCGGTTGAACTGGACCAGCAGCGGCGAAGGGGCCCGGGCGGCGGCCACGTCGGGCCAGTCGCCGCGGACGGCCAGCCCCGGCGGGAAGAACATCCAGGTGTGGCTGGCCACCAGGCGATCCAGCAGCGCAGGATGGGTGCTCATCATCCCGACCACTGCGGCCGCCCCGATCTCCTCGCAGGTGGCCTGGAGCAGCGCGGCGCGACACCCCCCGCCCGACAGGCCCACGCAGCCGATGCGCTCGGCGACGACGTCGGGTCGCGACCGCAGGTAGCGCACGGCGACGCGATCCTCGAAGGCCACGACGCCCGCCAGCGAGGTGCCCAGGAGCGTGCAGTACTTCGCCACCAGGTGCTCGTGGGCCAGCGCCGCGCGGTTGTAGGCGACCACGTCGCGACCCGGGTCGAGCTCCTCGTCTCCTCCCAGCCAGAGCGCCTCGGGCTCCGGTCGCCGCGGGGGTCGCAGCAGCTCCGCCGCGAAGCGACGGCTGCCCCACAGGAACACGTCGTGGACCAGCACGCAGAATCCTTGCGCGGCCAACGCGTTCGCGAACGCCGTGCCCTCGTAGAGGCCGTCTCGCACGGCGGCCACCTCGGCCGGCGCACGGTCGGGCCCGTCGGCGACCTTCTCCTTGCCGAAGAACTTGAAGCCGTCGTGCCCGTGCAACGCCAGCACTCCCGGCAGCGGCCCGGTCGCCTCCGCCGGGCGCAGCACCCATGCCCGCGTCCGCGGCCCGTACCCCACCGACCACGACACCTCCTCGCCGGCCAGCCCGTCGCGCGTCCAGCGCCGCTCGACCCGCGGATCGAGCGGATCGCCATCGCCCGCGAACCCGACGAGCGCGCGGACGTCGGCCGCAGAGAGCGGCGCCGCCTCGGTGGAGGGGTGAAGCGGCGCCTGCGCGCGAGCATGCGAGACCCAGTCGCTGTACTCGCCGAGGTGCTCGAAGCTGAGGCGCGCGGGCATGACGACAGGTTCCCCCAGCGTGGTTCAAACCGCCACGACGATCGGGAAGGCATGGTCTAACCTGAGGTTGTGCTCGACGTCCGTCGCCTCCGCGTCTTGCGCGAGGTTGCGCGCCACGGGTCGCTGTCCGGCGCCGCCGATGCGCTGTCCTTCACGCAGCCGGCCATCTCCAAGCAGGTCGCCCTGCTCGAGCGAGAGGTCGGCCTCCCGCTCGTCCACCGCACCAGCCGCGGCGTCCGGCTGACCGAGGCCGGGCGCGTCCTCGTCGCCCACACCGACGAGGTCCTCGCCCGCCTGGAGGCCGCCGAGGACGCGCTGCACGACCTCGCCGGCCTGCGTACCGGCACCGCCCGCCTGGGCGCGTTCCCTACCGCGTTCATCGCCCTGGTGCCCGCCGCCCTGCGCGCGCTCCGCCTGCGCGCGCCCACCATCGAGGTCGAGGTCCGCGTCGTCGATCCCGAGCCGGCCCTCGAGCAGGTCCGCCGTGGCGAGCTCGACCTCGCGCTCGTCTACGACCACGACTTCGCCGCGCTTCCCCCACACCCCGGGGTCGAGCGCCACCACCTCCTCGACGATCCGATGCTGGTCGCTCTCCCCGCGGACCACCCGCTGGCCGATCAGGCCACGCTCACCCTCACGGACCTCAGCGAGGATCGCTGGATCCAGGGCGCCAGCGGCCCGACCACCCGGCTGGTCGAGCACGCGTGCCTCGCGGCAGGCTTCGCTCCCCGCGTCGTGGTCGAGACCGGCGACGCGATGACCGCGCAGGGCCTCGTCGCCGCCGGCGTCGGCATCACCCTGCTGCCGTCGCTCGCCCTGCCCACCGTGCGCACGGACATCCGCGTACGCCCGCTCGGCGAGCGGCCGCCCACGCGCCGCGTGAGCAGCGTCACGTCGTCCGCCGCGCTGGCGCCCGCCGCCGCCGCCATGCGCGAGAGCGTCCAAGCGGCAGCGCGGGCAGCGCCCGCACCCGCGTACGCACGGTCGACGAGCGACCCGACCGTGGTCGTGTAGCCGGCGTCTCCCCGGACACCCCCGCGTCGTGGCGTGCACGCTCGCCCTGGACTAGCGAACGTCGACCGCGTCAAAGAGGGCACTGAGGAGGGCGGCGGAGCGGTGATCGGGGTCGTCGTCGCGGCGCTGATTGGGGGCGTAGGAGAAGCCGACGCGCTGCGTCGGCCAGGCGCCATGAAGCGAGCCGCCGGCGCCGCCGTGTCCGAACGCGTCGTGCGGTGGGCCGAAGGGAAGCGCGTCCGTCTGCAGCGCGAAGCCGATTCCGTAGGCGCCGGGGGCATCGGAGACGGGGTCGCGGCTGCGTGCCAACGGGCGAGCGCCCTGTGCGACGGTGTCGTGTTCGAGCAGGCGCGTTCCGTTGATGTGGCCGCCGCACGCGAGGCAGCCATAAAGCCGGGCGATGGCACGCGCCTCCCCGATCGCCCCGACACCGGGCACTCCCACGCGATGCAGACTCGGCGCGTTCCAGTCCAAGGCGTTGCCCACCAGGATCGGTGGGTTGCCCCAGATGGCCGCCCGGACTGGGTCGGCGTAGATCTGCGCCAGGTCGGTCGAGGGCCCTTTGCCGTAGTCGGGTGCAAGCTCGAGCCGAGCGACGCGCCCATCCTGGTCGACGGGAAGGCCGATCCAGAGGTCCAGCTCAAGCGGAGCCGCGATCTCGTCGGCGAAGAATCGGCCGAGGTCGCGGCCGTCGATGCGGCGTATCAGCTCGCCGCAGAGCCATCCGTAGGTGTACGGATGGTAGGCGAGCGTGCCGCCCGGGGCCCAGAGGGGCTCTTCGTCGACGAGCAGCGCCGCCATGTGACGATCGTCAAGCAGCTCGTCGCGGGCGAGGACGTGTCGGCGGATGCCGGGCAGGCCCGCGGTGTGGGAGACGACGTGGCGAACCAGCACCCCGTCCTTCCGGTGGGCGGCGAACCGCGGCCAGTAGCGGGACACCGGCGCATCGAGGTCGAGCTGACCACGCTCGACAAGCAGCAGCAGGCAGGTGGCGACCAGCCCCTTCGTGCCCGAGAAGATCGGCTGGATCGTGTCGCTGCGCCACGCCCGTCCGTTGGTCGAATCGGCGGTGCCCGCCCACACGTCGACGACGAGGACACCGTCGAGATACGCGGCGAAGCCCGCTCCCACCTCGCCGCGCTCGCCGAAGTTCCGCTCGAAGGCATGGGCCACCGCCTCGAAGCCCGACTCGACTTGGCCGTCGACGGTCATCGTCGCAAGCTCCTCCCCGCTCGGCGCCTCCAGACCCTACGCTGTTCGATCGTCGCCGCACACCGTGGAGCCCCCGAGTGTACGACCACGATCGAACATGTCAAGAGAGCCGCCGAACCTCCAAGCGCCGTCTCGAAGCGCTCGCGCCCGCGACCTCGTCAATCATCATCCGCGTGACGTGACCCTCCAAGCGGCCTTGGGCGCGCTCGCTGACCCGGTTCGCCGCGCGATCCTCTACGAGCTCGCCGACGACGCCGACTGGGCACGCGCGTGTGGCAGCTTTGACTTGGGCGTGGCCAAGTCGACTGTCAGCCATCACTGCAACGTGCTGCGCACTGCGGGCCTGATCGAGCAGCGCGACGTCGGCAGCCGTCGACTCAACCGCCTGCGCCGAGGCGAGTACGACGCCCGGTTCCCGGGCCTCCTCGCGCTTGTCCTCGACGAACGCGAGCGCTGACGGGCGAGGGCGAGTCGGCTGGTTTCTCGTCTGCCCACGGGCCGCTCGCGCGCTGCTCTCACACCGGCGCGACGACCGCTGCGGGCGGCGCGTTCAAGCGTGGCCCAGGCTCCAGTAGAGGTCCGCCCCGGCCGGGGAAGGGAGCGCGACGCGGCTCAGCGCGGCGCGTGCCTCGGCCATGTCGAGTTGCGTCACGGCGGCGATCTCCGCGGTGGCGAGCGGCTCACCTGCCCAGGCCAGCAGGTCGTCGACGGAGTCCGGCTTGGGTCGGCGAACGAGCTCGGGAGCGAGGTTGGCGATCGCGGTCTCGTAGGCCTCGACCGGGTTGAATCCCGGGACGGCGATCGCCGGCCCTCCGTCGGCGCGCCGGATCTCGTAGCTCGGCGCCGTGTAGCGCCGCCGCTCACGCGGCCCGCCGAGCTTGTGGTCGAGCGCCCGCGCGCAGCGGGAGGGCGACCGCACGGCGTCGATGTCGGCTCGCAGCGCCGCCTGCACTGGCTCGGTGGCACACCACGCCTCGAGTCGCGCGGGATCGAGGCCGACGTCCTGAGCTGCGGCGGCGATCAGCTGCGGATCGTCGAGCAGTCCACCCGCCATGGTCCTGACGCGGAGGCGTCGCAGGAGCGGTTCCTCGGCCGCGGGCGCGTTGAGACGGGCAGCGACGACCGCACGGCAGGCGGGCTCGGACGAGGCCGGTCGCGCGTATGGGGTCGGGTCGATCGGCATCCCGTAGCGGCGCTGGAGCCCGGGTGCCCCCTGCGCCAGCTTCTCGGCTTCACCGGGCTCCAGGGTCAGGACGATCATCCTCGTGCGCCAGTGCAGCTGGTCGCCGTAGTGCCAGCGCAGCCGCAGCCGCGTGGGCTCCGCCGAGAAGGCGAAGGGACAGGCCGGATCGGTGAACAGCGTGATCTCGAGCGCGTGCGTCATCCGTTGAAGCGCCCGGCGGGCGGGATAGTCATGGCCACGACGATGGCCCACGTGGTGCTAGAAGTCCAAGACCCATGTCGCCTAGTTGTTAGCATCATCGGTTATGGAGCTCCGGCAGCTGGAGTACTTCGTGACGGTGTCGGAGGAGGCGAGCTTCACCAGGGCGGCAGCCAAGCTGCACGTCGCCCAGCCCGGCGTGAGCGCCCAAGTCCGCCAGCTCGAGCGAGAGCTCGGCCAGGCCCTCCTGGACCGCTCAGGACGTACGGTGCGCCTGACCGAGGTGGGCGCCGCCGTCCTGCCCTACGCCCGTGCCGCCCTCGCGTCGGTCTCCGGGGCGCGGCTCGCCGTCGACGAGCTCGCCGGCCTGATGCGCGGACACGTCGCCGTGGGGATGGTGACCTCCTGCCCCGCCGCCGAGCTGCCCGACCTGCTGGCCGGCTTCCACCGAGACCACCCCGCCGTCGAGATCACCCTCGCCGAAGGCAACTCCGATCGCCTGCTCGAAGCGTTGCGAGCCGGCCGGCTCGACATGGCGCTGATCGGCTCGGCCGGTCCACCGCCGGCGGGCATCGAGACCCAGGTCGTCGTCGACGAGCCGCTCGTCGCCGCCGTCAGCCGCAGCGACGCGCTGTCCGCCAGCACGCGCATCACCCTCGCCGCCCTGCGGACGCGACCGTTGATCAGCCTGCCCCGCGGCACCGGGCTGCGCGCCGCACTCGACGACGCGTGCGCCGGCGCGGGCTTCCAACCCCGGATCGCGTTCGAGGCCAGCGACCCCGGCGTCCTCGCGCAGCTCGCCGCCCGGAACCTCGGCGTCGCCATTCTGCCCGCATCCGTCGCCCACGCGCACCCGGCGGAACTCCATGCGCTCACCATCACGCGCCCCCGGCTGCGCGGGCGCATCGAACTCGCGTGGCGCGCCGACGGACCGGTCAGCCCCGCCGCCCGAGCGCTGATCGGCCACGCTCGAAGCGGGCTCGCAACGCCGTCCGCCGATCACGAGCACGCGGCCTAGATGATCGGTTCCTGATCGTCGGCGGGGGCGGCCGGGCCGAGCTCGGCAATGAGGCGCTTGGGGGCACGCAGTCGCCACACGTCCTCGATGAGCTCGGCGAGCTCCCCGGCGTCGATGGCCTCCATGCGGACGAGAACGTAGGGGTAGCCGTCGTAGTGGGGAGTGGAGAAGAAGATCTCGGACTGGCCTTGCAAGAGCGCCTCGCGCTCGCCGATGTCGATGACGCGGAGCACGAGGGCATCGGGGTCCGTGCGCAGTCGGCACATCAGCTTGCCGCGGACACGCAGAGCGGGCGTCCCGAACGACGTGCCGACCTCGACCCCCGGAAATCGCGCTCCGATGTCAACGACGTCGTTCCAGCTCGGCATGCCGCCGCAGGCTAGTACAGGTGGACCGGAGGCTGTTCGCCACCTGGGACGGATGTGAAACCGTCCGACAGGCGTGAGATCGGTCTGCCCGCCGCCTTTCAGCGACAGACTACGCCAGCGCCATCCGGTAGGCGCCCAGCAAGAAACTCGGTCGGTGTGCTGCCGGTGAGCGTTCGGAAGTCGCGGTTGAAGTGTGCCTGGTCGAAGTAGCCGGACTCAAGCGCCACCTCCGTCAAGCTTGGATGGCCGTCGTGCTCGAGCAGACGGATGGCACTCTGCAACCGGAGGATGCGCGCCAGCGTCTTCGGTGGGAGCCCGAGTTCCTTCCGGAACCTGCCGACCAGGTACTGCCGACTCGATCCGAGCTCGTCGGTCAGCGTGCGGATATCCAGCCGTCCGCTCGTTTCGATCAGCCTCCGCCACGCCCAGCTGACGGCGGGTGACGGTTCGCGCGCAGCGGCCAGGCGCCTCGCGAGCACGGCGTCGAGCACTCGGAAGCGCGCCTCCCAGGTCGGCGTCTCGTAGAGCTGTTCCGTCAAGCGGGCGGCGAACCCCCCGAGCACCTGCTCGAGCTCGACGGCGCGGTTCGCCAGAGTGTCCATGGGCACGCCGAGGACCATGTACGCGCCGAGCGGAGTGAGGCTGATCTGCACGCCCTGCTGTCCGGCCGATTCGGCGATCGCATGCGAGTCATGCAGCCCAGCCACGAACGACGTCGCGTGCGCCATCGATCCGGCCGGATGACGCGGATAGGCGATCTGCACCGGAGGTCCAAAGCCGACGATCAGCCCGACGCCGGGCGACGGAACCTGGACCCGGCGAATGAGCCCCGATCCGCTTTCGGAGTATCCGCAGTAGCCCATGACGTGCGGGCGAAGCCGCGGATCGGGGACGCCGAGCACGACCCTGCGGACGCCGGCGGATTGGAAGGCCTCCTGCAGCACCTGCACACCGTAACCCGCACGATCCGCGCGCCGCACGAGAACCACCTACGTCGAGACGGCGCGGCGGTAGCGGGCGACCGAGAGCGATCCGAACACGACGATGAGCCCGAGGCACCAGGCGATCGCGCCCCAGACGTCGTTGCCCGCCGGGCTGTCGAGGAACAGCGCCCGCAATGCGTCGACCATGGTCGAGAACGGGTTGATGTCGGTCGCGAAGGTCCGCAGGCCGGCGGGCATCGTCTCCGGTGGGACGAACGCCGAGGAGGCGAACGTGAGCGGGAAGATGATCATGACGGCGAACGAGTTCGCCGCCTCAGGAGTGGAGACGACGAGCCCGATCCACGCGAAGATCCACGAGAACGCATAGCCGAACAGCAGCATCAGCCCGATCCCGGCCGCGACCTGCGCCGGCGGGGCGCTGAACGAGAAGCCGACCAAGAGCCCGACGACGATCATGATCGCGAGCGACAGGCAGCTGGTGACGATGTCGGCGAGCGTCCGACCGCTGAGGACCGCCGAGCGCGCCATCGGCAGCGAGCGGAAGCGATCGATGAGGCCCCGATGCATGTCCTCGACGAGGCTGAGCGCGGTGACATAGCCCCCGAACGCCATCGTCTGGACGATGATCCCCGGCATCAGGAAGTCCTCGTAGCTGCCGAACCCCGGCGTCTGGATCGCGCCGCCGAAGACGTACACGAAGACCAGAACGAACATGATCGGCTGCAGGGTGAAGGCAGTCAGCAGCTCGGGATTGCGCGGGATTCGCTTCAGGC
>Ga0136614_10000737_pt1 | contig 17573 bp, 20 predicted proteins | sample AntDrymUQ2792106_2_FD_106643 | JGI IMG/M metagenome (GOLD analysis project Ga0136614, IMG submission 106643) | Polar desert sand microbial communities from Dry Valleys, Antarctica - metaG UQ279 (21.06) | ecosystem: Environmental > Terrestrial > Soil > Desert | place: Antarctica: Dry Valley... | reverse complement strand
GTGTGGCGGTGGTGGCGACCTGGGTGAGCGAGCCTCGCGCCGGACCGCCCTGCTCAGCTACAACGGTTCGGAGATCTACGCGTTCACCGTCGCGGCGTACGCCGACGACTACGGGCGAGCTGCGGGGAATGGCCGAACAACGAGTGCGCTCGGCGTTGACAGTCGAGCAGACCTTCGTCGACAAGCAGCTACGCAAGTCAGTGACGGTCGGCTTCTCCGTACCGGCACCGGCACCGCCACCGTCGGACTGCGACTCCAGCACGCAGCTGCGACCCGCCGGGTAGGCCAGGTCGACATCGGTTTGGTCGCGGAGCGACGGGTGACATACGGTCGACCCATCACCCGCCCGTTCTGATGGAGCCGCACATGGTCACGCTCGGACTGCTCGCCACCTTGCACGCCAGGCCCGGCAAGGAGGACGAGCTCGCCGCTCTGCTGTCCTCGGCGCAGCCACTGGCCGAGGGCGAGCAGCAGACGGTCACCTGGTTCGCCTTCAAGGTGGACGAGCAGACGTACGGGATCTTCGACGCCTTCGCAGACGACGCCGGCCGTCAGGCCCACCTCGACGGGCAGATCGCCGCTGCGTTGATGGACAAGGCGGACGAGCTGCTGTCATCCCCGCCGGACATCAAGCCGGTCGACCTGCTGGGCTCCAAGCTCCCCTGAGCCGTCTCCACGGATTCGCGCACTAACCTGGGCGGGTCCGTCGACGGAAGGAAGCACCTGATGGGTCTGTCCCAGACCGAGCTCCTGCTCGAGCTCGAGCAGGTGGTGCAGGGCAACCTCGACCGCCACCTGTCCGTGGCCAAAGAATGGTTCCCGCACGAGTACGTTCCGTGGAGTGAGGGCCGAACCTTCAAGGGTGTCCTCGACGGCGACCCGTGGAGCCCGGACGACTCCCCGATGTCGGAGGTGGCCCGCTCTGCGCTGATCGTCAACCTGCTCACCGAGGACAACCTGCCGAGCTACCACCACGAGATCGCGGTGCTGTTCGGGCGTGAGGCGGCCTGGGGCGAGTGGGTGCACCGCTGGACCGCGGAGGAGGGCCGGCACGGCGCCGCGATCCGGGACTACCTGCTGGTCAAACGCGCGGTCGACCCGGTCGACCTCGAACGGGCCCGGATGAACCACATGTCCCAGGGCTACGCCAACGTCAACCGCGAGAGCCTGCTCGGCTCGCTGGCGTACGTGTCGTTCCAGGAGCTCGCCACCCGGGTGTCGCACCGCAACACCGGCCGGGTCACGGGGGACCCGCTGTGCGACCAGCTGCTGGCCCGCATCGCCGCCGACGAGAACCTGCACATGATCTTCTACCGCAACCTGCTCGCAGCAGCGCTCGAGCTCGACCCCGACCAGACGATGCAGGCGATCACCGATGTGGTCACCACGTTCGAGATGCCGGGCGCCGACATCCAGGGCTTCCAGCGCAAGGCGGTCGAGATGGCGGTCGCCGGTGTCTACGACCTGCGTCAGCACCGCGACGACGTGGTGATGCCGGTGCTGCGGTTCTGGAAGGTCTTCGACGTCGAGGGGCTCAACGCGGACGGCGAGGCGGCGCGGGACGAGCTGGTCGCGTTCCTCGACCGGCTCGACGTGCAGGCGACCCGGTTCGAGGACAAGCGGGACTCGCTCAAGGCCCGGATGGCCGCCCGGCTGGAGTGACGCGCACCGATCGGCCCGTGACGGCGTGCTGGACCGGGTGGTTGGGTAGAGCAGGCATGGCCGCCGGGGCGTACGGTGCCGCTGGAGGAGGAGCATGCACGAGCTGGCGATCACCCAGGGCATCGTGGACGCCGTCACCGCGCGCACCGGCGAGGCGCAGGTCGCCGCGGTCCGGCTGCGTGTGGGTCGGCTGTCCGGCGTCGTCCCGGACGCGGTCCGGTTCTGCTTCGACCTCGTCACCGAGGCCACCCCGCTGGCGGGGGCCCGGCTGGACATCGAGCAGCCCGAGGGGCACGCCCGCTGCCACAGCTGCGGCAGCGACTTCGCGCTGTCCGACCTGATCCTGCTCTGCCCCTGCGGCAGTGCCGACGTGGAGGTGACCGCGGGCAGCGAGCTGGCCGTCGCCTCGGTCGAGGTGGCCTGAGATGTGCGCCACCTGCGGCTGCGGTGACGACCAGGGCGTACGGGTCAGCACCCTCGACCACGAGCACCCTCGGGAGCACCCGCACGAGCACCCGCACGAGCACCCGCAACCGCACGAACACCCGCACCCGCATCCGGAGCAGGCCGGCAGCACCCGCACGATCGACATCGAGGCCGCCCTGCTGGCCAGGAACGACTCTCTCGCTGCGGACAATCGCCGTTGGCTGGCCGGCCGCGCGATCACGGCCGTCAACCTGATGAGCTCGCCGGGGTCCGGCAAGACCAGCCTGCTCCAACGCACCATCACCGAGACGGCGACCCGCCGGCCGGTCGCGGTGATCGAGGGTGACCAGGAGACCCTGCTCGACGCCGAGCGCATCCGACAGACCGGTGCGGCGGTCGTCCAGGTCAACACCGGCGCGGGATGCCATCTCGACGCCGACATGCTCCGGCGCGGGCTCGACGCGCTCAATCCGCCGCGCGGCTGCCTGGTGTTCGTCGAGAACGTCGGCAACCTGGTCTGTCCGGCGCTGTTCGACCTGGGCGAGGTCGCCAGGGTGGTCGTCGTCTCTGTCACCGAGGGCGAGGACAAGCCGCTGAAGTACCCGCACATGTTCGCTGCCGCGGACGTTGTCGTGGTCAACAAGGTCGACCTGCTGCCCTACGTCGACGTCGACCTCGGTCGGCTGTCCGGCTACGTACGCCAGGTCAACCCGCGGGCCGAGATCCTGGCCCTCTCGGTCACCCGTGGCGACGGGCTCGAGCAGTGGTACAGGTGGCTCGACCGAGTCCCCACGTAGCCAACCCCTGGAACGGCGTCAAGTCTTGACTTAACCGAAACGTCCGAGGTAGAACCGCTGCAGACGCCGCGCAAGTAGGCCGACGGCCGGCCCCAGCGGCGCCAGGGGTCTCAGCCCTGCCGCGGGCCCCGGGAAGCGTGCTCGCATGCTGTCAGAGACCGCGCAGAAGGCCGAGGACACGCTCATCCACGTGCTGTGGATCAACGCAGGTCTCAGTTGCGACGGGGACTCCGTCGCGCTGACCGCCGCGACCCAGCCCAGCATCGAGGAGATCGCCCTCGGCGCCCTGCCCGGATTGCCCAAGATCGCGGTGCACTGGCCGCTCATCGACTTCGAGTCCGGCCCCAACGGCGGCGCCGACGACTTCCTGGAGTGGTTCTTCAAGGCCGACCGCGGCGAGCTCGACCCGTTCGTCCTGGTGGTCGAAGGGTCGATCCCCAACGAGAAGCTGCACGACGAGGGCTACTGGTGCGGGTTCGGCAACAACCCGGCGACCGGGCAGCCGATGACCACCAGCGAGTGGCTGGACCGGCTCGCGCCCAAGGCCACCGCGATCGTCGCGGCCGGCACCTGCTCGACGTACGGCGGCATCCACGCGATGGCCGGCAACCCGACCGGCGCCATGGGTGTGCCGGACTACCTCGGCTGGGACTGGAAGTCCAAGGCCGGCATCCCGATCGTGTGCGTGCCCGGCTGCCCGGTCCAGCCGGACAACCTGTCCGAGACGCTGACCTACCTGCTCTACATGGCGACCGAGCAGGCGCCGATGATCCCGCTCGACGACGCGCTGCGCCCGACTTGGCTGTTCGGCCAGACCGTGCACGAGGGCTGTGACCGCGCCGGCTACTACGAGCAGGCCGACTTCGCCACCGAGTACGGCTCGCCCAAGTGCATCGTCAAGCTGGGTTGCTGGGGGCCGGTGGTGAAGTGCAACGTCCCCAAGCGCGGCTGGATCAACGGTATCGGTGGCTGCCCCAACGTGGGCGGCATCTGCATCGGCTGCACGATGCCCGGCTTCCCGGACAAGTTCATGCCGTTCATGGACGAGCCACCCGGCGGGAAGCTCTCGACGACCGCGGTCGGCCTGTACGGCACCGCGATCCGCAGCCTGCGCTCGGTCACCAGCGCAACCCTGGACAAGGAACCGAAGTGGCGGCACACGGGGAGGGAGCTGACCACCGGCGCCACCCGCACCTGGTAGTCACCGACCGCACCCCGCCAACCACTCCAGAAGGGCGACGATGACCTCGACCATCCCGAACCCCACCAGCAAGACGGAAGGCAGAGACGGCCTCGTCGAGATGGCGTGGGACCCGATCACCAGGATCGTGGGCAGCCTCGGCATCTACACCAAGATCGACTTCAAGCAGAAGGAGGTCGTCGAGTGCCACAGCACGTCGTCGATCTTCCGCGGCTACTCGATCTTCATGAAGGGCAAGGACCCCCGCGACGCGCACTTCATCACCAGCCGCATCTGCGGCATCTGTGGGGACAACCACGCCACCTGCTCCTGCTACGCCCAGAACATGGCCTACGGCGTGAAGCCGCCGCACCTGGCCGAGTGGATCGTCAACCTCGGCGAGGCCGCGGAGTACATGTTCGACCACAACATCTTCCAGGAGAATCTGGTGGGGGTGGACTACTGCGAGAAGATGGTGGCTGAGACCAACCCCGGTGTGCTGGAGCGGGCCAACTCCACCGAGGCGCCGCAGGCCGGCGAGCACGGCTACCGCACCATCGGCGACATCATGCGCTCGCTCAACCCGTTCACCGGGGAGTTCTACCGCGAGGCGTTGCAGGTCAGCCGCTCCACCCGGGAGATGTTCTGCCTGATGGAGGGGCGGCACGTGCACCCCTCAACGCTCTACCCGGGCGGGGTCGGCACGGTCGCGACGATCCAGCTGATGACCGACTACCTGACCCGGCTGATGCGCTACGTCGAGTTCATGAAGAAGGTCGTGCCGATGCACGACGACCTGTTCGACTTCTTCTACGAAGCGCTGCCCGGATACGAGCAGGTCGGCCTGCGACGGACGCTGCTCGGCTGCTGGGGATCCTTCCAGGACCCGGAGCACTGCAACTTCGAGTACAAGGACATGACCAACTGGGGACGCAAGATGTTCGTCACCCCCGGTGTCGTCGTCGACGGCAAGCTGGTGACGACGGATCTCGTCGACATCAACCTCGGCATCCGGATCATGCTCGGCTCGTCGTACTACGACGACTGGGACGGCCAGGAGATGTTCGCCAAGTTCGATCCCCTGGGCAACCCGGTCGACCGGCGCCACCCCTGGAACCAGCACACCAATCCCAGGCCGCAGAAGCGCGACATGGACGACAAGTACAGCTGGGTGATGTCGCCCCGCTGGTTCGACGGCAAAGACAACCTCGCGCTCGACACCGGCGGCGGCCCGTTGGCGCGACTGTGGTCGACCGCGCTGGCCGGGCTCGTCGACATCGGCTACGTGAAGTCGACCGGCACCAGCGTGCAAATCAACTTGCCCAAGACGGCTCTGAAGGGGCCGTCCACGATGGAGTGGAAGATCCCCACCCACGGGAGCAACACGATCGAACGCAACCGGGCCCGCACCTACTTCCAGGCTTACGCCGCAGCTTGCGCACTGCACTTCGCCGAGCAGGCGCTGGTCGAGATCCGCGCCGGGCGAACGAAGACCTGGGAGCAGTTCGAGGTGCCCGACGAGGCCATCGGGTGTGGCTTCACCGAGGCGGTCCGTGGGGTGCTGAGTCACCACATGGTGATCCGCGACGGCAAGATCGCCAACTACCATCCGTACCCGCCGACCCCATGGAACGCTAGCCCGCGCGACTCTTACGGCACCCCGGGACCGTACGAGGACGCCGTGCAGGGGCAGCCGATCTTTGAGGAGAACGACCGGGAGCACTTCAAGGGCATCGACATCATGCGTACGGTGCGCAGCTTCGACCCGTGCCTGCCCTGCGGGGTGCACATGTACCTCGGTGACGGCAAGACCCTGGAGAAGGTCCACTCACCCACGCAGTCCGTCACCGGCGAGTAGCCGGCGCTGATGGCGCCGGACGACGCCGATACCCCGCCGCCCGACCACCTCCGGGCGGCGGGTGACCGGATCCAGACACTGCTGGACGCCAGCGCAGCCGGGGGCGTCGTGGCCAGGGAGCGGGCCGAGGAGTTGGTGCGCTCGGTCACCGACCTGTACGGCGCCGGGCTGCAACGGATCCTCGCTGTGCTGCGCGAAAGCGGCAGGATGGACGAGGCGCTGATCGGCCGGCTGGTCGACGACGACCTGGTCGCCAGCCTGCTGCTGGTGCACGGGCTGCACCCGCACGACGTCAGCACCAGGGTGGAGGCGGCGCTGGAGAGCGTCCGGCCCTACCTCGGCTCGCACGGTGGGGACGTCGAGCTGGTGGGGGTGTCGGACGAGGGAGTGGTCCGCCTGCGGCTGCTCGGTAGCTGCGACGGCTGCCCGTCGTCGTCGGTCACGCTGAAGCTCGCGGTGGAGGAGGCGGTTCAGGGGGCGGCGCCCGAGACCACCTCGATCGAGGTCGACACCGACACAGCCGACGCGGGCGCGGGCGCCTTGATCCCGGTCGACTCGCTGCGCCTGCGGCTCACCGAACCAGATCCGCTCGAGGAGGCGGTCTGGCACCCGGTCCCGGAGCTCGCCGACCTGTCGCCCGGTGAGCTGGCGGGCTTCGCTGTCGCTGACCTGTCGGTGTTCGCCTGTCGGGTCGGACGCGACGTGCTCGTGTTCCTGGACCGTTGCGGGCGGTGCGGGCAGAGCTTCGCGGGGGCCAGCCTCGCCCGTCGATTGGGGGGGGCCGCGGACGCGCCGCTGCTGCGCTGCCCCACCTGCCATACCCACTACGACGTCCGCCGGGCCGGGGTCAGCGTCGACGCCGACGACACAGGTACGGCCGGCGACCCGCCGCCGCACCTCGACCCGCTGCCGCTCCTCGTCCGTGATGGCGTGCTGCAGGTCGCCGTCCCCGTGCCGGTGCCGTCGTGAACGTGGTCGACCCCTCGACGCTCGCGGTGCTGCGCCGGATCAGCTCGAACCGGCCCCGCCCGCAGGTCGGTGAACGGTGCGAGATGTGCGCCGAGGCGATCGCCGACCAGCACCAGCACGTGGTGGACCGGGAGAACCGGGCGTTGATGTGCACCTGCCGCGGCTGCTACCTGCTGTTCACCGCCGAGGACGCCGAGCTGCGCTTCCGGGCGGTGCCGGACCGCTACCTGTCCTTCGGCGACCTCGACCTCGGGCCCGGGCAGTGGGACGCGCTGGAGATCCCGGTGGGGCTGGCCTTCTTGTTCCGCAACTCCCGGCAAGACCGCACGATCGCGTTCTACCCCGGACCGGCCGGCGCGACGGAGTCCGAGCTGCCCCTGGACGCGTGGCAGGTTGTGTCGGCGGCGAACCCCGGCCTGTGCGTGCTGGCCCCCGACGTCGAGGCGCTGCTGATCAACGTTCCCGAGCGGGGCGGGACGGCGACCTGCCACCTGGTGCCGATCGACTGCTGCTACGAGCTGATCGGCCGGCTGCGCCGGGTCTGGCGCGGGTTCGACGGCGGCAGCGACGCCCGGGCCGAGCTGGCCGGGTTCTTTGCCATGGTGGCGGAGCGCAGCCGCCCCGCCACCGCCGCGCGCACCGACCGGGTCTCACCATGACCGGCTCCATGACCGACCTGGAGTTCACGGTCGTCGACATCTTTCCCGAGCACTACGCCGCGGCCCCGCAGCTGACCGTCCGGCTGCGCATCGAGGAGTGCAGTGGCGCGGTCGTGCACGCCATGGCGCTGCGCTGCCAGGTCAAGATCGAGGCCCAGCGGCGCAGCTACTCGGCCGAGGACGAGCTGGGCCTGCTCGACCTGTTCGGGTGGCGGGACCGTTGGCAGGACACCCTGCGGCCGTTCCTCTGGATGCAGGCGCAGGCCCTGGTGCAGGGGTTCACCGGGGTCACCGAGGTCGACCTGGCGCTCCCGTGTACCTATGACTTCGATGTCACCGGCTCGAAGTACCTGCACGCGTTGCGTGACGGCGTCGTCCCGGTGCGCTTGCTGTTCACCGGCACCGTCTTCACCAAGGGCATCACCGGCTTCGGGGTCGAGCAGGTGCCTTGGGACCGCGAGGCTGCGTATGACCTGCCGGTGGCCGCCTGGCGGGAGATGATGGACCAGTACTTCCCGAGCACCGGGTGGCTGCGCCTCGACCACGACACCATGCGGGAGCTGGCCCACTTCCGCGCCACGCAGGGCCTGACCACGTGGGAGGAGACGTTCGCGGCGCTGCTGCAGCGGTCGGGGCTGTCTGCGTCTGGGGAGGGCGTGCCGTGAGCCTCGACCTGGCCCGTGCGGTCGCCGACGCCGTCCTGTACGAGGGCTACCTGCTCTACCCGTATCGCGCGACGTCGCGCAAGAACCAGGTGCGCTGGCAGTTCGGTGTCCTCGGCCCGGTCGGTGCCGCCGTGGCGGGGGTGGGCGAGGAGCCCGCGATGGCGGTGGAGACCTTGCTGAGCGGCGCTCCGGATGCACGAGTCACCGGGCACCTGCGCTTCCTCCAGCTGCAGTTGCGGGAGGCCCAGTGCGCATCCCCGGGCCTGGGTCCCGAAAGCTTCTCGCCGGTCGAGGAGCTGACGATCGGGTCGACGAGCTGGCTGACCTGGGACGAGGCTGTGCCGCACGAGGTTGCCCTGGCCACCTGCCGGGTCGGCGACCTCGACCAGGAGACGGTCCTGGCCGTCGACGTCCCCGGTGGCGAGGACGTGGAGGAGCTCAGCGCCGACGACGGCTCCGTGGTCGGCCGGCTCGTACGTCGCCGGTGGCCGCTGAGCGCCGAGGTGCGCCTCAGCGGTACCGCCGACTCCGGCGCCACCCGGCTGCGGGTGGCGGTCGACAATGTCACCGCCACGGCGGGGGGGCCGGACAAGGCGGTGCTCGATAAGGACGGTGCGATCCGGCAGTCGTTCATCGGCGCCCACCTGCTGCTGGTGGCCGAGGGCGCGGAGTTCGTCTCGCTGCTTGACCCGCCCGACGGCCTGGCCGAGGCGGCGGGCCGCTGCGAGCAGCACCGGTGCTGGCCGGTGCTGGCGGGCCCGCGCGGCAGCGCCCGCGTCGTCCTCGGGTCGCCGATCATCCTGTACGACCACCCGGAGGTGGCCGAGCAGAGCGCCGGCGAGCTGTTCGACTCCACCGAGATCGACGAGATCCTCACCCTGCGGGTGATGACGCTCACCGATCAGGAGAAGGCCGAGGCCCGCGCGACCGACCCCCGGGCCGCTCAGATCATCGACCGCTGCGAGCAGATGACCCCCCAGCAGATGCAGCAGCTGCACGGCATCCTGCGCGACGTCGACCTCGCCGAGCTCGCCGACCTCCCGGTGCTGACCGAGCCGCCCGACCCCACCGACCTGTCCGGCACCGTCGGCTTCACCGACGAGGTGCCGTGGTGGGACCCGGCCGTCGACGGCGACGTGCAGCCGGAGACGGACGTCGTGATGATCAGCGGCCTGCCGGTGTCCAGTGGGAGCCTGGTGCGGATCCACCCGAGCCGGCGTGCAGACGCGCACGACATGTTCTTCGCCGACCAGGAGGCGCGGGTCACCGCCGTGCACCGTGACGTCGACGGCAACACCCACGTCGCGGTCGTGCTTCGCGACGACCCGGCCGCCGACATGCACGAGTGGTACGGGCGCTACCTGTACTTCGCCCCGGACGAGCTCGAGCCGCTGCCCCCGGACCCACCATGATGACAGCCCGGGTGTGCTGACCAACCAACCGAAGGAGGAGTCCTGATGAGAGGCCTCGGCAAGGCCACCGCGGTAGTGCTGACGGCGGGCGCGGTGGGCGCGCTGGTCGTCGGCGTGTTGTCGGTGCCGGACATCAAGCGATACCTGAAGATCCGACAGATGTGAGAGGGGCAGCCATGACCAACGCACCGCGGGACAACACCGAGGAGGAGCCGCAGGAGGCGCGCGGGGCCCCAGGTTCACGCGACACCGGCAGCGACGAGCCAGGCGGCGGCCCGGTGGACCGCCCGTCCGGCGGTTCCGACGAGGAGAGCGACACGTCAGTGAACCCGCAGGGCTCGGGAGACGACGCACCGGACCTGCCAACTGGAAGCTGAGGAGGGACGCGATGAGCACAGCAGGCGACGACGACCGAGACCTGCCGCCGTACGACGACAGGCAGAAGGGCGCAGATGTCGACCAGACCGGCAGCCACCGGGAGGGCGCTCGCGTCGGGGGGGCCACCGGGCCGGTGGAGGACGACGAGATGAAGGATCCCGAGCCGGAGAGCACTCCGGGTGGCCGCACAGCCTCGCCCGCTGACGAGCAGCCGGCCGCGGACATGCCCGAGAACGAGCCGAGCGACCCGGGCACCGGACCCGCTCACGAGCCCGGCACCGGGCGCGCAGAGAACCGCGGGAGCTGAACGCACAGTGAACGGGCTCGGATGAGCGGCGTGCTGGTGGCGGGGATCGGCAACATCTTTCTCGGCGACGACGGATTCGGGCCGGAGGTGGCCCGTCGGATCACCGCCGAGCCCGCCGAGGTGCCCCGGGGGGTGCGGGTGGTCGACTACGGGATCCGGGGGGTGCACCTCGCCTACGACCTGCTCGACGGCGTGGATGCGCTCGTGCTCGTCGACGCGCTCCCGGGGTCGGACCCACCTGGCACGGTGTCGGTGCTCGAGGTGGGCCGCGACGACTTTCCGATCGCAGGTGCGCTCGGCGTAGACGCCCACGACCTGCACCCGACGGCCGTGCTGGCCAGCGTCGAGCAGATGGGCGGTGAGCTGCCGCCCACCTACGTCGTCGGTGTGCAGCCGGAAGGCGTCGACGAGGGTATCGGCCTGTCCGCGCCGGTGGCGGCCGCCGTGGACGGCGCTGTCGCGGCGGTCCGACGGCTGGTGTGCGAGCTTGTCGCCAATCGGACGCTTGTCGCCGATCGGACGGGGGCGCAGTCATGTGCCTAGGGATCCCGGGCCAGGTAGTGGAGCTCGTCGACGGGTACGCCGACCAGCTGGCCCTCATCGACGTGGTTGGCGCGCAGCGGCAAGTCAACGTCGGGATGCTCGACAAGACCCCCGACCCGGGCCAGTGGGTGCTCATCCACATGGGATTCGCGATCGAGGCGGTCGACGCCCACGCCGCCGCCACGGCACTGTCCGGGCTGCAGATGATGGGCAGCGGCACCCCTGACGACGACACCCGCGCCGGCCCGTGAGAACCGTCCGCGTCCGCCGCAGGGTCCGGGTGACCGGCGTCGTCCAGGGCGTGGGCTTCCGGCCGTTCGTCTACGTGACCGCCACCCGGCTCGGGCTGGCCGGCTCGGTGCACAACGACTCCGCCGGCGTGGTGGCCGAGGTCGAGGGCGCGGGCGAGGCGGTACGCCGGTTCGTCGTCGCCATGCGGGACGAGGCGCCGGCGCTGGCGAGCGTCGAGGACGTGGTCGTCCAGGCGCTGCCCACCACCGCAGGGACCGGCTTCACGATCGAGGAGTCCGCCCGCGAAGGCGGCGGCCGTACCCTGGTCGGAGCCGATGTGGCGACCTGTGCCGAGTGCGCCGCCGAGCTGGCCGACCCCTCCAACCGGCGCTACCGGCACCCGTTCATCTCCTGCACCCAGTGCGGGCCGCGGTTCACCATCATCACCGGGCTGCCGTACGACCGGCCGCAGACCACCATGGCCGGTTTCGCGATGTGCGCGGCCTGCGCCGGCGAGTATGCCGACGCGACCGACCGGCGCTTCCACGCCCAGCCGATCGCCTGCCACGACTGCGGTCCGAGCCTGGAGCTGGTGCGGCCCGGCGCCGAACCGGTTGAGGGCGACGGTGCCGTGCAGACAGCCCGAGCCATGCTTGCCGCCGGCCAGATCGTGGCCGTCAAGGGCATCGGCGGATACCACCTGGCCTGCGACGCCTCCGACGACGCCGCGGTCCGCGAGCTGCGGCGGCGCAAGCAGCGCGGCGACAAGCCGTTCGCGGTGCTTGTCGCCGACACCGCCGCGGCCCGCCGTCTGGTCGAGGTCGACGATGCCGAGCTCGCCGTGCTGACAGGCCGGCAGCACCCGATCGTGCTGCTCGCCAAGCGCTCCGGCGGGTACTTGTCCGATGCCGTCTCGCCCGGCAACCCCGACCTCGGGGTGCTGCTCCCGTACACGCCGCTGCACGTGCTGTTGATGGGGTTGCCGGGCGACCCGCCCGGCCCCGCTGCGCTGGTGCTGACGTCGGGGAACCTCGGCGGCGAACCGCTGTGCTTCGACGACGAGGACGCCCGGGTCCGGCTCGCCCCGCTGGTCGACGGGTGGCTGAGTCACGACCGCCCGATCCACGTCCCCTGTGACGACGCGGTGACCCGGGTGGTGGACGGGATGGAGGTACCGGTGCGCCGCTCGCGGGGGTATGCACCGGTGCCGATCGCGCTGCCGTTCGACGTGCCGCCCACACTGGCCGTCGGCGCCGACCTCAAGAACACCTGTTGCGTGGCTGAGGGTCGCTACGCCTGGTTGAGCCAGCACGTCGGGGACATGGACGACCTGGCCACCTTGGAGGCCTTCGGTGCGAGCGAGCGGCACCTGCGCGCACTGACCGGTGTCGAGCCCCGGGTTGTGGTCGCCGACGCGCACCCGGGTTACCGGTCGGCGGGCTGGGCGCGACGGCACGCCGGTTCCCGGCCGGTCCGCACCGTGCAGCATCACCATGCACACGTGGCTGCGGTGATGGCCGAGCACGGTCTCGACGGTCAGGAGCCGGTGATCGGGATCGCCCTCGACGGGACCGGCTACGGAACCGACGGCGCCATCTGGGGCGGCGAGCTGCTGGTTGCCGACTACAAGGGCTTCACCCGGGTGGCGCACCTGGGCTACGTCGACCTGCCGGGCGGTGACGCCAGCGTGCACCGGCCGTACCGGATGGCGCTGGCCCACCTGGCGGCCGCCGGGGTGCCCTGGACGGTCGGGCTGCCCCCGGTCGACGCGTGCCCTCCGGGAGAGCTGCGGGTCCTCCGTCACCAGGTCGACACCGGGTTCGGGTGCGTGCCTACCTCCAGCATGGGCCGGCTCTTCGACGCGGTGTCGTCGCTGCTGGGGGTGCGACACCGGGTGGACCACGAGGCGCAGGCGGCGATCGAGCTCGAGGGTCTGGCCCGGCGGGCCGGACCCGACGGCGCGCCGTACGGCTTCGCTCTCCGGGCTCACACGGCCACCGGCCCGGCCGTCGTCGACGCCGGACCGGTCGTCCGCGCCGTCGTCGACGACCTGCGGGCGGGCGTGACCGCGGTGACGGCGGCCGCCCGCTTCCACGCCTGCGTGGCCGAGCTCGTACGGTCCCTCGCCGGCCTGGCGCGAGCGCGGACCGGCCTGGACACCGTCGTCCTGGGTGGCGGCTGCTTCGCGAACGCACTGCTGCTGTCGTCGGCGCGCCGGTTGCTGCAAGAACGCGGCTTCACGGTCTTGTGCCCGCACCACCTCCCCCCCAACGATGGCGGCATAGCCCTCGGGCAGGTCGTCGTCGGCTCCCAGAGCTGAAGGAGTAGCCATGTGTCTCGCAGTCCCCGGCCGGGTCCTCGCGCTGAGCGAGAAGGACGGCACCACCATGGCCGAGGTCGACTTCGGCGGAGTGCGCAAGGACGTCTGCTGCCAGTACGTCCCGGACGTCGCAACCGGGGACTACGTGATGGTCCACGTGGGCTTCGCCATCCAGATGCTCGACGAGGAGTCGGCACTGAGGACGCTGGCGGAGTTCGACAACCTCGGCATCCTCGAGGAGGAGTTCGGCGACCAGTTCGCCCTGGCCGCACAGCAGGCGGGCCTGGACGAGCCGGCCCGTGACACCGAGCAAAGCACTGACCGGGAAGGAGTCGGCGGATGAAGTACCTCGACGAGTTCAGCAACCCCGAGCTGGCCGGAAAGCTGGTCGACCAGATCCACGCCTTGACCACCGAGGACTGGGCGATGATGGAGGTCTGCGGGGGGCAGACGCATTCGATCATCCGGCACGGCATCGACCAGCTGCTGCCGGCCGGGATCGAGCTGATCCACGGCCCCGGCTGCCCGGTGTGCGTGACCCCGCTGGAGATGATCGACAAGGCACTGGCCATCGCCCAGCAGCCCGGGGTGATCTTCTGCTCGTTCGGCGACATGCTGCGGGTCCCGGGCAGCAGCAACGACCTGTTCCGGATCAAGAGCGCCGGTGCCGACGTACGGGTGGTCTACTCACCGCTGGACGCGCTCAACCTGGCGCGCGCCAACCCCGACCGGGAGGTGGTGTTCTTCGGTATCGGCTTCGAGACCACCGCGCCGGCCAACGCCATGACCGTCTACCAGGCGCAGCGGCTCGGGGTCCCCAACTTCTCCCTGCTGGTGTCACACGTGCTGGTGCCCCCGGCGATCGCTGCGATCATGGAGTCGCCGACGTGCCGGGTCCAGGCGTTCCTCGCAGCCGGCCACGTGTGCAGCGTGATGGGCACCAGTGAGTACCCACCGCTGGCCGCGAAGTACGAGGTGCCCATCGTGGTGACCGGCTTCGAGCCGCTCGACATCCTGGAGGGCATCCGCCGCACCGTCATCCAACTGGAGTCGGGGCGCTACGAGATGGAGAACGCCTACCCGCGGGCGGTGCGCGACGAGGGAAACCCGGCGGCCATGGCCATGCTGCGGGACGTGTTCGACGTGACCGACCGCACCTGGCGCGGGATCGGAATGATCCCTGGCAGCGGGTGGCGGCTGTCGCAGCGGTACGCGGCCTTCGACGCCGAGGAGCGGTTCTCCGTCTCCGACATCCACACCGCGGAATCGACGATCTGCCGCTCTGGCGAGGTGCTGCAGGGGCTCATCAAGCCGCACGAGTGCGCGGCGTTCGGCAACGAGTGCACGCCGCGCAAGCCCCTCGGCGCGACGATGGTGTCGTCCGAGGGCGCCTGCGCCGCATACTTCTCGTACCGGCGGATGGAGCTGCCCGTGGTGGACGCGCCAGCGCAGGCACCGGCGCAGGCACCGGCGCAGGCGCCCGCGGAGACGCCCGTGGGGGCGGGCAGCCGTGGCTGAAGCCGGTCTGGACTTCGACAGCTGGGTCTGCCCGGCCCCGCTGCGGGACTCCCCGACCATCGTGATGGGCCATGGCGGCGGTGGCGCGCTGTCGGCCGAGCTGGTGGAGCACCTGTTCCTGCCCGCCTTCGGCGCCGCTGCGCATAGCGGGCTGGGCGACTCGGCGGTCGTCGACGTGGGTTCGGTCCGGCTGGCGTTCTCGACCGACTCGTACGTCGTCCGGCCGATGTTCTTCCCCGGTGGCACGATCGGCGACCTCGCGGTGCACGGGACGGTCAACGACCTGGCGATGGCCGGTGCGAATCCGCTGGTGCTGTCCACCGCCTTCATCCTCGAGGAGGGCACGGCGCTGTCCGACATCGGCCGGGTGGCCGAGGCGATGGGGGCCGCGGCAAGCGCCGCTGGCGTCCGGCTGGTCACCGGTGACACCAAGGTCGTCGACTCGGGCCACGGCGACAAGGTGTTCGTCAACACCGCCGGGATCGGACTGGTCCCGGACGGTGTCGATCTGCGCCCTGACGCGGCGCAGGTCGGGGACAGCGTCATCGTCAGCGGTGACATCGGGGTGCACGGGGTGGCGGTGATGAGCTGCCGCGAGGGGCTCGAGTTCGACACCCTGGTCGAGAGCGACACCGCACCGCTGCACGGGCTGGTGGCGGTGATGCTGGCGACCGGTGCCCGGTTGCGGGTGCTGCGGGACCCCACCCGAGGTGGGGTGGCTGCGACGCTCAATGAGATCGCGTCGGCGTCGAAAGTCGGCGTCGAGCTGAACGAGCGGCAGCTGCCGATCCCGCAGCCGGTGGCCGACGCCTGTGGGCTGCTCGGCCTGGACCCGCTGTACGTGGCGAACGAGGGCAAGCTGGTCTGCTTCGTCGCCGCGGACGATGCCGAGCTGGTGCTGGACGCCATGCGCCGACACGAGCACGGCAAGGGGGCCGCCGTCATCGGCACCTGCGTCGACGCGCACCCCGGGATGGTCGTGGCCCGCACCGGGCTCGGCGGCACCAGGGTGGTCGACCTGCCACTGGGCGAGCAGCTGCCCAGGATCTGTTGAGTGGCCGCTCCGAGTGCGACCGGCCGGCGGTCGGGCGCCGCGTTGTTCGCCGGCTATGCGTTTCCTCCCAACGAGCTGGGCTACTGCGGCCCGGACGGCTCGTCGGTGCTGCTCGAGGGGGGCGCCACCGGTGACCTCGACACCGAGGTGGCTCGTCGGGCCCGGCTTTTCGACGGCGCCTGGCCGTACCTGGAGCTGATCGCCGCCGCCACCAGGATCGCCGATCCGCTGGACCCGCGAGTGGTGCGGGCGTACTGGCTCGGTGGCGACCTGCTCGACCACGTCGACGGCGAGGTGTTCGAGGCTCTGGTGCGCGACAGGTTCGGTGCCCAGCCGGGGGTCATCGAGCGGCTCGACCACGGTCGCGTCGGCGGTAGGATGATCGATGCCGGTGTCATCGGTGCCGGGCCGCACCACGGCTTCCACGTGCTGGTCGTCTACCCGTGGATCGGGCTGCTCGACCGCGGACCGGGGGTGGCCCTGTCGGTGTTGGACAGCTGCCGGGTGCGCTGGGGGCTGGTGGAGTCGGTCGACGGCGACCGGGTGTCGGTGCGCACGCCCGCCTTGCAGCTGACGGGCGGCGAGCTGGTGCTCGGTGCCGAACAGGCCCTGACCGCCCGGTGGGCGGCCGCTGGGCACGCGTTCGTGTCCTCGCCGGAGCCGGGGGAGTGGGTGGCGCTGCACTGGGACTGGGTCTGCGACCGACTGAGCGACGACGCGGTGGTCGAGCTGCGTGGGCGTACCGACCGCCAGCTCGCCGCCGCGAACGCCTGGCTAGCCTCCCGCCACCCGGGCTGACGCCCTCACTTTTCGCGAGGCCCGCCCGCACGACGGTGTGGCGGCCGCCGACGGTGTCGGGGGAGGGGTCAGGGCACAGGGCGGGCCTCGATGCGGACGTCGGTGCCGACCTGGCGCACGTCGACCAGCTCGAGGCGATGGGCGTCGGCGAGCGTGCCGACGCCGCCGCCCTCGAGTGACGCCGGTCCGGAGCCCAGCAGTGCCGGTGCGAGGTAGGCGACAACTCGGTCGACCAGCCCGGCGGCAACCATCGCGCCGGCCAGGCGCGGCCCTCCCTCGAGCAGGACGTGTCGCCGTCCTCGGGTGTACAGACCCCGCAGCAACGCGACCAGGTCCACCCGACCGTCGGCCGCTGTGCCCAGCTCGGCGGCGGTGGCGACCCAGGAGTCCGCCTCGGCGTCCCGAACCCTCGCGCTGGCCGGCGTTCGCCCGGTGGTGTCGGCCACCACGCGCAGCGGCTGCCGTTCGCCCGCGGACCCGTCCGCGGGCCGTACGGTGAGCGCCGGGTCGTCGGCCAGCACGGTACCGACGCCGACGAGGACCGCATCGCACTCGGCCCGCAGCAGGTGGACGTCTGCGCGGGCCTGCTCGCCGGTGATCCAACGGCTGGTGCCGTCGGCGGCAGCAACCCTGCCGTCGAGCGACGTGGCGACCTTCCAGGTCACGTACGGCGACTCACGCCGCACCGCGGTCAGCCAGACCCGGTTGGCCTGCTCAGCGGCCTCGGCCTCAACCCCGATCTCGACCTCGACGCCAGCCGCCCGCAGCACCTGCGCGGCGCCGGCCGCCGGCGGCC
>Ga0136614_10000734_pt1 | contig 17584 bp, 15 predicted proteins | sample AntDrymUQ2792106_2_FD_106643 | JGI IMG/M metagenome (GOLD analysis project Ga0136614, IMG submission 106643) | Polar desert sand microbial communities from Dry Valleys, Antarctica - metaG UQ279 (21.06) | ecosystem: Environmental > Terrestrial > Soil > Desert | place: Antarctica: Dry Valley... | reverse complement strand
GCGACTTGCCGCCAAGCTCGAGCGCCACCTTCTTCACCTGCTGCGACGCAAGCTCCATAACCCGCTTGCCCGCTCGGGTCGAGCCGGTGAACGACACCATGTCGACGTCGGGGTTGGTGACGACCGCCTCCCCGACCACCGGACCGGTCCCGCTCACCAGGTTGAACACGCCGTTCGGCAGGCCGATGTCGTCGAAGATGTCGGCGAGCACGAACGCGGTCAGCGGCGCCACTTCGCTCGGCTTGAGCACGATGGTGCAGCCGGCAGTCAGCGCCGGGGCGATCTTGGCGACGACCTGGTGGAGCGGGTAGTTCCACGGCGTGATGCAACCGACGACGCCGATCGGCTCACGCACGATGGTGGAGTTGCCGATCTGCTCCTCCCACGGAAACTCCTGGGCGATCTGCACGTAGGAGCCGGCCATCAGCGCGGGAAGGCCCGCCTGCGCGATCTGGCTGATCATGAACGGCGTCCCCACCTCGCCGGTGATGATGGTGGCGATCTCCTCGGTGCGGGCCTGGAGCGCCTCGCTGAGCTGCTGCACGAACTTGACCCGGTCGTCGACCGAGGTCGAGGCCCACGTAGGGGAGGCGGCCTTGGCGGCGGCGGCGGCCTTCTCGACATCGGCGGGCGTGCCCTCGGGCACGCGGCCCATCACCTCTTCGGTGGCGGCGTTGACGACGTCGATGGTGCCCTTTCCGGCCGACGGCACCCACGAGCCGTCGATGTAGAGCTTGTCGCGATCGTGCATCTGTGGCCTTCTCTCCTGGTCGGGCTCGCTCGGCGGCCAGGGTACCTGTTCCATTGGTCGGCTCACTCTGCGGCCGGGATACCCGGCCGCAGCCCTGCGGGCCGTTCGCCTCCGTGCCGCCGCCTTACGGGCCGCTCGGCCGCCGCCTTACGGGCCGCTCGCCGCTCCCGCGCAATCCCGGCTACCCCTCGGTGGATAGCACCTCTGCGTGCTGCGGTTGCGGCGGATCGCGCAACAGCTCGCGCAACGTGGTGATGCGCTCGTCGAGCGTCGGGCCCCGCCGACCGGGGTACTCCAGCCAGAGGGGCGCGGTCGCGGTCGACACCGCGCCGATGACCCGGCCGTCCTGTTGCAGCTTGACGAGCGCGTCGAGCAGCGACCGGGGATTGCGGGTGAACCGGACCGCCAGCATGTCCTGCTGGGCTGCCTGGCCCCGGAGCGCGAACGCCCGGAGGCGCTGGGCCAACAGCTTCGGCACCCACAGCCCGATCGTCACACTGAAGCGATCGGTGTTCTCCCACAGCTCGATCGTGTGGCCGGTCACCGCCACCGCCCAGGTCGAGAGGGCGATGTCGCGGCTGGCGATCCGGCTGATCTCGTACGACAGGATCGCCTCGGTCTCGTTGCGACTCAGGGTGTCGAGCAACCCGCGGGTGACGGCGACGATCGCGGTCTCCGGGCGGCGGCCGACCGCGAATGCGTTCGGAGCCGGGTCCTCGATCACCGCGAATCGAGGCGGGGGACGTCGGCGCTGATGGCCAGACCCGAGAGCAGGTTCTCGAGCTCGCCCTTCGTGCCGGGCGGGGCGACGGTCGCCCCCGTCTCTCGGAGGACCCGGCGCTCGATCCGGCCGAGCCGGAACAGGAGCGTGATCGCGGCAACCACAGACCCGGCGAGCACGAAGGCCAGCGCCACGACCGCAGTGATCGGCGACGTGAACACCTCGAACAGGAAGAAGCCGAGGATGTCGGGAAGGGCGCGGAAGAACGCGGCGAGGAAATTGAAGTCGAGACCCTCGACGAATCCCTCGGCCACCAGCGCGACGATCGAGCCGACGACCACGCAGAAGACGAAGACGATCGCCGCCAGCCAATAGTTGACGACCGCCAGGATCGCCAGCGCGACGATCCGACGACGGTTCCGTCTGATCGCAGACTCATGAAGAACCATGTTTCCTCGCTCGCTCGCTGCGGCGCAGGGTACCTGCGCCGCGGGCGCTCGCTCGCGGGCGAGTGCCTCCGCTCCCTACGGTCGCTCCGGCACCGCGCGGCGGCTAGGCCTCCTCCTCGATGAGCGTCCCGACCGCGACCGCGGTCTCGACGATCTCGCGCTCGTCGGCGGGCTCCTCCCGGAGCCGGATGTAGCGGCCGAAGCGCAGGAGGAGCAGCGAGAAGCCCAGGCACACGAGCCCCGCGCCTGTGAACGTCGTGCGGATGCCGACCCGGTCGACGATTAGGCCGCCGACCAACGCGGTGAACGGGATGAACCCGATGAGCGCGGTCATGTGGATCGCCATCACCCGGCCACGCATGGCGTCGGCGACCTCGTGCTGCACCAGCGTGAGCGCGAGCGCCATGTTGGCGAAGTGGAACCCGCCCACGGCGACGATGATCGCGAGGGCGGGGGCGAACGTAGACACCCGCCCGAGCAGGGCGAGCGCGACCGAGAACGCGATCGCAGTGGCGACGAACGTGGCCGCCGGTCGGCGCCGCCCGACGCCGGCGAGAGCGAGGATGCCTACGGCCGCGCCCGCGCCCACACCGGCCTGGAGCCAGCCGAAGTAGTCGCGGCCCACCGACCGGACACCGTCGGCGAGGACGTCGGTCGCGTACACGACCGCCAGCGGCTGGTACACGATCCCGACCGCCATGAGGAAGCCGGTGGCGACGATGGGCACCGACACCGCCGGCGTCTGGCGCACGAAGCGCAGCGCGGCCCGCATGGCGTCGAGGTTCCGCTCCTCCTCCATCGGTTCCTGCCGGGGAATCGGCGTCGTCGCCCAGACCGCGATCACCGCCAGGAACGACACCGCGTTCACCCAGAAGACCCACTCCACCCCGGCGGAAGAGATCAGCAACGCAGCCAGCAGCGGGCCGAAGACCCGGGTGACCGAGTTGGCGGCCGTGCCGAGTGAGATCGCGCTGCTCAACCCGCTGCGGGGTACCACCGTGGGTTGGAGGGCCTGCATCGCCGGGATCGAGAGCATGAAGCCGATCCCCAGGAAGAAGGACAGCACCGCGATGTTGGCGACGCTGGCGTTGCCGCTGGCGGCGAGAAAGCCGAGCACCACCGAGCCCACGGCCTGGGCGACCTGGGTGAGGATCAACATCCGGCGCCGATCGAAGCGGTCGGCGAGCACGCCGCCGTAGAGGCTGAAGATCAACTGCGGCGCGTAGGTGGCGAAGTACACGATGCCGACCGACTCGGCCTTGCCCGTCAGCTGGAAAGCGAGGAAGGCGCGCCCGATGATCTGCATCCAGTCGCCCAGTTGCGACACCAGACCCGCGACCCACACCCGCCGGAAGCGCGGGTAGGTGAAGGCGTCGAGCACGGCCGGGCGTTGCACGAGTGCCCGCACGCTAGCTGACTACCCTGTCAGCAAATGGATGCCGGTGGGACGGATCCGTTCGCCGAGACCGACGATCAACAGGCGTTGCGTCAGCTCGCGCGCGACGTCGCCGAGCGCGAGCTGACACCGAACGCGCGCCACTGGGACGAGACCGAGGAGTTCCCCCAGGGATCGTGGGACGCGCTCCGCAAGGCGGACCTGTTCGGCATCACCATCACCGAGAAGTACGGCGGGATGGGCATGGGCGACGTCGAGGCTGCGATCGTCCTCGAGGAGTTGGCGCGCGCCGACGTGTCCAGCGCGATCCTGGCCCAACTGATCTTCAACGGGCCGCCCCGGGCGATCGAACACCTCGGGAGCGACGCCTTGAAGGAGCGCTGGCTCCCGATGGCGGCGTCGGGCGAGGGGCTGTTCTGCATCGGCATCAGCGAGACCGAGGCGGGCTCGGCGGTCAACCACATGCGGGCCCGGCTCACCGCTGACGGCGACGGCTACCGGCTCAATGCCTACAAGAACTACGTCACCGGCGGGCACAAGGCGGCCGCCTGCCTGGTGTGGTGCCGGTTCCCCGGGAGCGAAGGGTCCAAGGGCATCGGCGCGGTCGTCGTCGACCTCACGTCGGACGGCGTGACCATGGCCGGGACCCACGTGAAGATGGGCCTGCGGGGCACGAGCGAGGCGGAGTTGGCGTTCGACGACGTGTACGTCGCGCCCGAGGACGTGCTGCTCCCGGGCGACCCGGCCGACAGCGAGTCGTTCAAGACGCTCATCGCCCACATCAACCACGAGCGCTGCGGGAACGCCGCGATGTGCATAGGAGCCGCGCAGGGATCGCTCGAGTACGCGGTGCGGTACATGAACGAGCGCACCGTGGGCGGTCGGCCGATCGCCGAGCTCCAGGGGCTCCAATGGAAGGTGGCCGACATGGCCACCCAACTGGAGGGGGCGCGGCTGTTGCTCCTGCGGGCGTTGCACCTCGCGGGACCGCAGGGGACTCCCCCGGCGCTCGAGACCGCCATGGCCAAGACCGCGGCCAACCTGGCGGCCAAGTTCGTATGCGACGAGGCCATCCAGCTGCTGGGCGGCTACGGGTACAGCCGCGAGTACCCGGTCGAGCGTGCCTACCGCGACATCCGGGGGCTGTGCATCGGCGCCGGCACCGTCGAGATCCAGCGCAACTTCGTCGGCTCGCAGGTGGTGCGGGGCAAGACGTCGGCCAGCCCCGGCTGGCGCAACCCGCTCGTTTGAGCGCTCTACGCCCCACGTACCGGCACCCGCGGGCTCGCGACTACCTCGCGCCCGGCGGGCCGTGGGACATCCCGTCGCTCGACGCGCTCGTGACCGACGCCGCCGCGGGGGCGACCGGCGAGTTGCTGGTCGACGAGTCCGCCGGCGTGCGTCTCGACGGGGCTGAGCTCGAAGCGCGGGTGGCGGCGCTGGCCGGAGGACTCCGGGCCGCGGGGGTCCGGCGCCGCGACGTGGTCGCCTGGCAGGCGCCGAACTGGCACGAGGTTGTCCTTCTCTATAGGGCGTGCTGGCGGCTGGGCGCGATCGCCGGCCCGGTGCACCACCAGGCGGGCCCCGCCGACGTCGAGGCGATGGTCGGAGTGCTGGAACCCAAGGTGTGGCTCGCCCCCGACGACCTCCGCGGGCCGTCAGCCACCTTCCCCGAGCTGCTCGAGGGACGTCCGGTGACCCGCTCGGCGGCGCGCCCCAGCGACCTCGCGGTGGTGCTGTTCACCTCCGGCTCCACCGGTGGTCCCAAGGCGGCGCTGCACACCCAGCGGGGCCTGGCGTACAAGGCCCGGGTGATGGCGCAGGCCCACCGGCTGACGCCCGCCGACTCCATCCTGATGCCGGCGCCGCTCGCGCACGTGTCCGGCCTGCTGAACGCGGTGCAGATCCCCGGCGTGCTGCCCATGCGGGCGGTGCTGATGGCGCAGTGGGACCCGGAGGACGCGCTCGCCACCATCGAGCGCGAGCGGATCACGTTCATGATCGGACCGCCCACGTTCTTCGTGGCGCTGATGGACGGGACCGGCTTCTCGGCGTCCCGGGTCGAGTCCCTGCGACTGGTTTCCAGCGGCGGCGCCGGCGTCACGCCCGCGTTCGTCGAACGAGCGAGCACGACCCTCGAGTGCCGGGTGAAGCGCACGTACGGGTCGACCGAGGCGCCGACGGTCACGACCTCCACCCCCGACGACAGCGTCGAGCGGGCGCGCGAGACCGACGGGCGCGCGACCTCACCGTTCCTCGAGATGCGCACCTCCGAGGGCGGCGAGCTCTGGCTGCGGGGACCCGAGCTGTTCGTCGGGTACGCCGACCCCGAGCAGACCCGCGCCGCGCTCAGCCGGGGGTGGTTCCGGACCGGTGACCTCGCTCGCGTCGAGGACGGCGGCTGGCTCACGATCGTCGGGCGCATGAGAGACGTCATCATCCGGGGCGGCGAGAACATCGCCGCCGCCGAGGTTGAGGGCGCGCTCGAGGCCCATCCCTCCGTCCGCCAGGCCATGGCCGTCGGCTATCCCGACGAGCGGCTGGGTGAGCGGGTATGCGCGTTCGTCGTCGCCACCGCGCCGTTCGACGTCGAGGAGTGCCGGCGCTGGTTCGAGCAGCGGGGCCTGGCCCGCTACAAGACGCCCGAGCGGGTGGTGCAGGTCGACGCGCTCCCGGTCATGGCGGCAGGCAAGCCCGACCGGGCGGAGCTCGCCCGACGAGCAGACGAAGACAGAGGTGCCATCCACCGACGAGACCCGTGAATTGTGCGGGAGCGGCGAGCGGTCCGAGCCGCAGGCGAGGACGCCGGCCGGCCAGCTCTTCGGGGATTGGCCCGGCCGGCGAGCGAGTGCGACCAGGAGAGAGGCGTCTCAGCGCTTCTTCAGGTGCTCGGGGTTCTCGACGTCCACCGGGCGACAGTCCTTCGGCGCCTTCAGCGGATTGCAGCGCCCCGGCTTACCGCCGGGAAGCTGCACCGAGTACTCAGCGCTGATCACGGGGTCGGGCACGGGAAAGTCGGTGCTCACGATCTGAGCGCCGCTGCTCAGGGCGAGGTCACGACGGGTCACGTCGTTCGCGCGCGCCTCCACCACGTCGGCATCCGCCCGGGTGCGGACGATGAAGTTCTCGCGCACGAGGCGCGGGATCCGCGGGTCGTCGGGCTCGTCGATCTTGATGAACGCCGCCGACGGAGCATCCTCCTCGGCGGTCACGAACATCGGCGCGCCCTCGAGCGACGGACGACCCTCCAGGTACAGGGACCGCTCGGGGTCGCCCTTGAGCAGGACCAGCACGATCTTCCCCCGCGCCGACTCGAGCGCCGGCCAGCCCCGGTCGCGTACCGCGTCGCGCAGCGTCGGAGCGTCGCCGCGGACCTCGTCGGGCGTCAGGATGTCGCTCGGCTGGAGCACCGAGGTGATGGCGTCGTCGAGGCGTCGGAGTGCCGGCCCGTCGAAGTCGTGGAACAGCGGCTCGAGGACGATGCTCTGATTCTTCGGCTCGACGAGCACGAAGAGGGGCGCGTGGCCCGGGTGCGCGTCCGACCACGCCTTGATCACCCGCAGGCACTCCTCGAAAGGAGTGCAGTTGGTCTCGGCGTCGATGACCGGCGTGTGGGCGACCGGCAGCCCGTCGGGGCCGTTGAACACGTCGAGCTCGAAGCCGCGGATGCCCTCGTTGTCGAGCTGCTGGTCGAGCGGCGGATGGGTGTAGTCGACCGGGTCGTAGATGAACGGCGGCAGCGGCACGGTCGGTCGCAGGTGGTAGCTGTTGTGCGAGTTGAGCAGCTGGATCTCGTTCACCCGCAGCGTGTCGTCGAGCGGATAGGCCTCGGGTTTCCCACCGCCTCCGCCGCACGCGGCCAACGCCAGCGCGAGCACCGAACCGGCGGCGACGGGGAACGAAGCGCGGCGCATGCGACCTAGATGACGCTCTCGCCCGCCTCGACGCGCGGACGCAGCAGCGCGGCGAGTCGAGCCCGATGGAACGACGCGTCGCCGAAAGTCAGCTGGTCGAGCTGGGCGCGCTTGAGGAAGAGGTGGAGGTCGTGCTCCCACGTGAAGCCGATCCCGCCGTGCACCTGGAGGGCGGAGGCCATGACGCGGCGGGACGCGTCCGAGCACCAGACCTTGGCGGTGGACGCCGCCAGCGACGCGTCGGCGTCGCCCGCGCCGATGCACCACGCCGCCCAATACGCGCTCGAGCGCATCCCCTCCACGTCGACGAGCATGTCGGCGCAACGGTGCTTGATCGCCTGGAAGCTCCCGATGGGCCGGTCGAACTGCACCCGCTCCTTCGCGTACTCGACCGCCATGTCCATCGCCTGCCCTGCGCCGCCGAGCATCTCCGCCGACGCGTAGGCCGCGCCCCGGTCGAGGAGGGCGTCGACGGCTTCGGCGTCGCCGATGCGTGCCGCCGGCGCACGGTCGAGGTGCAGCCAGCCGAGCTCGCGGGTCTGGTCCATGGCCGGTTCGCGTGCCGGCGGGCCGATCTCGTCGAGGTCGACCGCGAACAGGCCCGAGCCGTCCGGAGTCTCGGCCGCGACCACCGCGACCCCCGCCGAGGGTGCGTACGGGGTGGGGTCGGGTCGTCCGCTGAGCTGCCAGTCGGCGCCGTCGCCCTCGGCGCGGACGGCGTCCGGCCGCGCGCTCCAGGCCACGCAGCCTGTCGCCTCGCCGCTCAACAGCCGTTCGACCTCGTCGGCGCGGCCCGAACTCGAGAGCACCCCGAGTGCGAGCACGGTCGACTGGAACGGCGCGGGCGCGGCGTGCCGCCCGACCTCCTCGAGCAACACCGCTACCTCGACCGCGCCGAGGCCGAGCCCGCCCGCCGCCTCCGGGAGCTCGATGCCGGCCCAGCCCTGCTCGACCATCGCCTTCCACAGCTGGGCGTCGAAGCCACCGCCGGCCTCGACGACCGCACGCACCTGCATGGTCGAAGCCAGCCCGTCGAGCAGCTCGCGCGCGCCGGCGCGCAGGGCGAGCTGGTCGTCGGACAAGTCGAAGTTCACGGGGCGAGGTTACGCTGAACGCATGGCCGTGACCACGCGCGTTGATGCCGGTGCCGGCCGGGTCACGTCGCGGGTCGACGAGCTCCTCGCCGCGCATCCCCCGACGTCGAGCGACCCGGTCGAGCTGCGCGGCGCGCAATACGACCTCGGGCTGGCGTGGGTGTGGTTCCCGGTCGGCTTCGGCGGCCTCGGGTTGGCGCCGGAGCTCCAACGCGTCGTCGACCACCGCATCCGCGAGGCCGGCTTCGACTACGAGGCCGTCGGCAAGAACGGCTTCGGGATGTTCCTCGCCGCTCCGACCATCGTCACCCACGGCAGCGACGAGCTGAAGCGCGCCCGCCTGCGGCCGCTGTTCACGGGCGAGGAGATCTGGTGCCAGCTCTTCAGCGAGCCCGGCGCCGGCTCCGACCTCGCCGGTCTCTCCACCCGGGCGATCCGCGACGGCGACGAGTGGGTGGTCAACGGGCAGAAAGTGTGGAACACGCTGGCGCACGCCGCCGACCGGGGAATGCTGGTCTCCCGCACCGACCCCGACGCGCCCAAGCACCGCGGCCTGACCTACTTCGCCCTCGACATGCACTCCCCCGGCGTCGACGTGCGCCCGCTGCGCCAGATCACCGGCGAGGCCGAGTTCAACGAGGTCTACCTGACCGACGTGCGCGTTCCGGAGGCCGACCGGATCGGTGATCTCGGAGACGGCTGGCGGGTATCGCTGACGACGCTCATGAACGAGCGGGTCACGATCGGCGGCGCGGTGGCGGCGCGCGACACCGGGCCCATCGCCGACGCGCTCAAGGTGTGGCGTGAGCACCCCGAGCGCCACGACCCGGTGCTGCGCGACCGGATGGCACGGGCCTGGATCGAAGCAGAGGTGCTCCGGCTCACGAACGCCCGGGCGACCGCCAACCGCAAGGCGGGCGCGGCCGGCCCCGAGGGATCCGTGGCCAAGCTCTCGTTCGCCGAGGTCAACAAGCACATCTACGAGCTCTGCGCCGACGTGCTCGGCACCGAGGCACTGCTGTACCCGAGCTACGAGATGGTGCGGCCGGAGGAGTCGGCGCTCACCGGCGGGCTCGATCCCCGCAAGATGTTCCTGCGCTCGCGCGCCTACTCCATCGAGGGCGGCACGTCCGAGATCCTCCGCAACATCCTGGGTGAGCGCGTGCTCGGGCTGCCGGGTGAGCCCCGCACCGACAAGAACCTCCCCTGGAGCGAGGTACCCCGGAGCTGACCGCTACGCGTTCAATCGGATCCAGGTCGCCCGAGCGGCGCCGATGACGTCTCCGGCGGCGTCGAAGATCACCGAACCGGCGTCGAGCTTGCGGCCGTCGACACCGATCCGCCAGCCGACGACGACACAGCGCTCCTCTACGGCGACCGGACGCTGCACGTCGGCAGTCATGCGTCCCAAGACATGGGGATCCTGCTTGGAGAAATCGGCGCCGATGCCGCCGGCGCAGTCGAGCACCGACCAGACGAACACCGGCGGGACCATGCCGTCGACCTCGATCGATGCATCGGGCACCCACGGCGCTGCGCGCAGGCCGGGGCGTCCGCTGACCGGTCCGACGAAGACGCGGAGGCCGTCACCCGGCTCGCGGTCCGGTCCGCACACGAAGCACGTCGGGAACGCGTGCCGTTCGGGCGTCGAGCGGATCCACGACCCTTCGGCGGCCGTCTTCGCCTCCTCGAAAGCGATCGGGGTCGGGACCTCGAGGTCGACACGCTCGGCAGCAGACCCCTCGGCCACCAGCTCGTCACCGTCGAAGGCCTGCACGCCGTCGCCGTTCCGCTCCACTCGGAGCGGCGTGTCGAGCGAGGGCGGTTGCCGCAACGTCACAACGGCAGGGTTGCCGACCATCGCCGCCACCGCCCCACAGGCGTAGCCGCCGTTGCCGCTGTCGGGGGGACCGCAGAAGCGGCGATCGATGACGATGGTCTCGGTCACGGGCGCCGACGCTACCCTGCGCCGCGATGGACCTCACCGCCACGGTCGAGGAAGCCGCGCTGCGCGACGAGGTCCGCGCCTGGCTGCGCGCGCACCTGCCGTGGGAGTACGGGCGGGGGCTCCCTCCCCGCTTCGACGACCTGGCCGAGGAGGTCGCGTTCGGACGCGAGTGGCAGGCGAAGCTCGCCGCGGGTCGTTGGGTCGGGGTCGCGTGGCCGGAAGAGTACGGCGGCCGGGGAGCGGGACCTGTCGAGCACTTCCTCGTCACCGAGGAGCTCGCCCGTGCCCGCGCCCCCGAGCTGGTCGGCCGGATCGGCATCAACCTCGTCGGCCCGACGCTGCTCGCCCACGGCACCGACGAGCAGAAGCAACGCTGGCTGTCGAGCATCCTTTCGGCCAACCAGTTGTGGTGTCAGCTGTTCAGCGAACCGGGCGCGGGCAGCGACCTGGCGGCGGTATCGACCCGGGCGACGCCGTCCGAGGGGGGCTGGCTCCTGAACGGCCAGAAGGTGTGGACGAGCTACGCCCAATTCGCCGACTGGGGTGTCTGCCTCGCCCGCACCAACCCGGACGTCCCGAAGCAACAGGGGATCTCGTACCTCGTCGTCGACATGCGCGCCCCCGGGGTCGAGGTCCGTCCGCTGCGCCAGATCACGGACGAGGCCGAGTTCAACGAGGTGTTCTTCACCGACGTCTTCGTGCCCCGGGAGCAGCTGATCGGGCCTGAGCACGAAGGGTGGCGGGTGGCCAACTCCACCCTCTCGCACGAGCGCGGCATCAACCCCCGCCAGCTGGTGATCCACATCCAGCTGGTCGAGGAGCTACTGCGGCTCGCGCTCGAGTCGGACGCCTACGACGACGACCGCCTCGGTCCCCGCCTCGCCCAGGCTTACGTCGAGGTGCGCCTGTTCCAGCTGCACAACTGGCGCTCGCTGTCGCGGCTCGCCCGGGGCGAGGCGCCGGGTCCCGAGGGCAGCCTCCTCAAGCTGTATTGGAGCGAGATGAGCAAGCGCCTCCACGAGACGGTCATGGCGGTGCTCGGCCCGGTCGCGCCGTTGTGGCGCGGCGCCGATGACAACCCCGGTGACGGCAGCTGGCAGCGCTCGTGGCTCTATTACCAGGCGTCGTCGATCTGGGCCGGCGCCAACGAGATCCAGCGCAACATCATCGGCGAGCGCGTGCTCGCCCTCCCCCGCGAACCCAAGCGGTAGCGTGCATCCCATGAAAGTCACCCGCATCCACCACGCGAGCGTGAACACAGCCGGCAAGCACGACGACACCCGGCGCTTCTACACCGACGTGCTCGGGCTGCCGGTCGCGCCCCGCCCCGACCTCGGCGTCGACGGCTGCTGGCTCGAGGCCGGGACGGGCAGCCAGGTGCACCTGATCGACGCCGCGCCGATGGGCACGGGCATCGACCCGATCGGCAACCACTACTGCCTGGCGGTCGACAACCTCGACGCCGCGGTGGCCGACCTCGAAGAAGCGGGCGTCGATTATTTCCGCATCGGCGAGGGGCGCGGCGCGCAGGTCTTCGTGACCGACCCGGCGGGGAACACGATCGAGTTCCAGCAGGACAGCTAGGGAGCCCCGTGCCCGGATCCCAGACTGTCCGCTACGAGGTCGACGGGCCGGTCGCGACCATCACGCTCGACCGGCCCGAGGTCGCGAACGCCCAGAGCTCGCAGTTGATCGACGAGCTCGACGCCGCCCTCGACCGCGCCGATGCCGACGACGTCGTCCGGGTGGTGATCCTCGCGGGCGAGGGCAAGCACTTCTCCGCCGGCCACGACCTCAAGGAGCTGATGGCCGACGGCGACGAGTGGGCCCGCCTACGCGCCACGCCCGAAGGCAAGCTCCACCACGAGCAGGTCATGTACTTCGACAAGTGCCTGCGGCTCTACGAGTTCCGCAAGCCGACGATCGCAGCCGTGCAAGGGGCGTGCGCGGCCGCCGGGCTCATGCTGGCATGCATGTGCGACCTCATCGTCGCCGCCGACGACGCCAAGTTCTCCAACCCGGTGCTGCGCATGAGCGGCGCCGGCGTCGAGCTGCTGGTCGAGCCGTGGGAGCTCGGCGCCCGCAAGGCCAAGGAGTTTCTGCTCTGCGCCGAGACGCTCGCCGCCGACGAAGCCGAGCGGCTGGGGCTCGTGAACAAGGTGGTGCCCCGGGCTGAGCTCGCGACGGCGGCGCGGGAAATGGCCGACAAGGTCGCGCTGGTCCCGCCGATCACCGCCCAGGCGGTGAAGGACTCCATCAACCGCACGACCGACTTCCAGGGCAAAAAGGAGTCGTGGCGGTACCACTTCATGGTCCACCAGTTCGTCAGCAACACCCCCACCGCCCTCGGGGCCATGGAGGCCCGCAAGGAGAAGGGGTCGATGAAGGACGTGCTCGCCGAGCAGGAGCGCGGCGACCGGGCATGAACCACCTCGAGGGCATCCGCGTCCTCGATCTCGGCACCCGGATCGCGGCGCCGTTCTGCGCCGGCCTTCTGGGCGAGCAGGGCGCCGACGTCATCAAGATCGAGCAGCCCGGTACCGGCGACTTCATGCGCGAGATCGGCCCCTTCCTCCCTGCCGGCGGACCTGCCGGCGGGCCTGACGGCGCGGACGGCTACTCGCTGTTCTGGGCGGTCGAGGGCCGGGGCCGCCGCAGCGTCACGCTCGACCTGCGCCGGGCGCGCGGCCAAGAGCTGTTCCGGCAGCTGGCCGCGACCGCGGACGTGGTCGTCGAGAACTTCCGCCCCGGAACGCTGGAGAAGTGGAACATCGGCCCGGGAGAGCTCGACCCGAAGCTCGTGGTCGTGCGCATCAGTAGCTTCGGCCAGGACGGCCCGTACTCGCCGCGCCCCGGGCTCGACCGCGTCGGCATCGGCTACGGCGGCCTGCTCCACCTCACCGGCTACCCCGACCGGCCGCCGGTGCGAGTGGGCGTGACCATCTCCGACTACCTCACCGGGTTGTTCGCCGCCAACGCAGCCGTCAGCGCGTTGTACGCGCGGGACGCCCGCCGCGCCGGGAACGGCGCGGTCATCGATGCCGCGCTCTACGGCGCGGCCCTGCGAATCCTCGAGTGGACCATTCCCGCGTACGACCGTCTCGGCATCGTCCGCAACCGCGAGGGGAACCGGCTGGCCAACTCGGCGCCGCTCGACAACTACCCCACCGCCGACGGGAAGTTCGTCTGCATCGTCGCCGGCGGCGACGCCAACTTCGCCCGACTGTGCAAGGCCATGGACCGGGCCGACCTCCTCGACGACCCCCGCTTCGCCAAGCTCGCCGATCGGGCCGAGCACGGCGACGTCATCAACGGGCTCGTGGCCGAGTGGACGGGCGCGCACACCGCCGCCGAGGTGGAGGAAGCCTGCGTCGCCTGCGACGTACCGGTCGCCACCGCCTACACCGCCGCCGACATCTTCGCCGACCCCCACATCGCCGCCCGCGGCGACCTGGTCGAGGTGGACGACCCGGTGGCGGGCCCGCTGCGGCAGCAGGCGCCGTTCCCGCGGCTGGCCGGCGAACCCGCGACGGTGCCGACGGGTGCGCCGCGGCTGGGTGAGAACACGCGCGCGGTGCTCGGTGAGCTCGGGATCGACGACGGCGAGCTCGACTCGCTCGCCGACCAGGGCGTCATCTGATGCCGGGGGTCCGCCCCGTGCACGAAGGCCTCTTCACCCCCGAGCACCTCATCGGCGGCCGCTGCGACGCCTGCCGGCGCCACCACTTCCCCGCCGCGACGACCTGCCCCTACTGCGGGTCGACCGCGGTCACCGAGGTGGCGCTGTCCGACACCGGCACCCTCTGGGCCTGGACCGCGGTAACCGCGCCGCCGCCCGGGTACCGGGGCGAGGTGCCGTTCGGCTTCGGCGTGGTCGAGCTGCCCGAGGGCCTCCGCGTGATCACCCGGCTGGGCGAATCCGACCTCTCCCGGCTCTCGTTCGGCCAGGCCATGAAGCTCGACATCGCGCCGCTGCACGAGGAGGACGACGGCACCGCCGTCGTGACCTACTCGTTCGTCCCGTTGGAGTGCGCGTGACGGGGGTCGCGATCGTCGGCATCGGCATGCACCCGTTCGGGCGCTTCGAGGACAAGACCGTCACCGAGATGGGCGTCGAGGCCGTACGCGCCGCCTTGGGCGACGCCGGCGATCCCGAGTTTCAGGCCGCGTTCTGCGGCACCGCCTACAGCGGTGTCGCCGCCGGGCACAAGGTGTTGGGCGCGCTCGGCCGCACCGGCACGCCGATCGTCGACGTCGAGGCCGGCTGCGCGAGTGGCGGCGCCGCGCTGATGCTGGCCGCGGGCGCGATCCGCGCCGGTCAGTACGACTGTGCGCTCGTGTTCGGGATCGAGAAGATGCCCAAGGGCATCATCCGGTCGTCGTTCTTCGAGCCGTGGCGGGAGGAGGCGGGGCTGGCCGCCACCCCGGCCTACTTCGCGCTGCGGGCACAGCGCCTCATGCGCGAGTCGGGTGTTACCAAGGATCTTCTCGCGCAGGTAGTGGTGAAGAACCGGCGCCAGGGCGTCCACAACCCCGACGCGATGTTCCGGGCCGAGGTGACCGCGGACGAGGTGCTCGCGTCTCGGTTGGTGTGCGAGCCGCTGCACCTGTGGATGCTGTGCTCGCCCAACGAGGGTGCGGCCGCGGTCGTGCTGCGGGCGGCGCCGGCCCGGGACGGCGGTGGCCCCGGGGTCACGCTCGTAGCCGCCACCCTCCGCTCGCATCTCCCCGGTTCCGCCCTCCACGAGGGCACGCCGCTGTCGGGCCTGGCCGACGACGCCGATATCCCTGCCCCCACGACCCTCGCCGCCACCGCGGCCTACGAGGAGGCGGGGCTCGGCCCCGCCGACCTCGACGTCGTCGAGTGCCAGGACACCGACGCGGCCCGGGAGCTGCTCTCCTACGAGGAGCTCGGGCTCTGCCCTCAGGGCGAGTCGGGGGAGTGGATCGCCGAGGGCGTCACCGCGCTGGGCGGCCGGCTCCCGGTGAACCCGAGTGGCGGCCTCCTCTCCAAGGGCGAGCCCCTGGGCGCGTCCGCCCTGGGCCAGGTGGTCGAGCTCACCCGCCAGCTCCGAGGCGGGGCCGGCCCCCGCCAGGTCGACGGAGCCCGGACGGCCCTCGGCCACACGGTGGGCCGGGGCGCCAACGCCTCGGTCGTGCTCCTGCAGCGCTGACGAGACGAGGGGCTACCCGCCCACTCGCTCGTTGTAGTTCTGGATCACTTCGTCGGAGTTCTTCTTGGCGGCCTTCAACGCCACCTTGGGTTTCGTCCCCTCCGAGAGCATGCGCGTGATCTCATCGTCGATCGCGCTGCGCACCCCCAGGTAGTCGCCGATGACGGGGCCGGCGGTGGCCGGGTTGGCCTTGCCCTCGAACAGCTGCTCGAAGCCGATGATGAATTCGGGGATCTCGCTCAGGCGTTGTTGGAAGACCGGCAGGTCGACCGCCGACTCGCGGATCGGGATGTAGCCCGTCCCGGCCGCCCACTCGGCCATGTTCTCGGGCTCGTTCATGAACTTGGCGTACTCCCACGCCGCTGCCTGCTTCTCGTCGCTGGTGTCCTTCATGATGTAGAAGGCCGCGCCGCCGACGAGGACCCCGCCCTTGTCGACCGGGCCGGGCATGGGGGCGACGCCGAGGTCGACGTGGGCGAACTGGCCGCTGCCCAGCACCTGGGCGATGGTGCCGAGGCCGGCGATGCTGTCGACGGTCATCGCCGCCTGGCGGTTTCCGATGGCGAGGTAGTTGTCGATCCCACTCGCGCCCGTGCGGGCGTTGGTGACTGCGAGGCCGTCGGCGACCATCTCCGACATCCAGGTGAAGTACTCCCGGCCCTGCTTGTTGTCGAAGTCGACCTCCGTTGCCCGCTCCTTGCGGCCGTTGCCGTTGTTGACGTAGGGCTTCCCCGACTTGGCCAGGAAGTGCTCGAAGAACGCAGAGTCGATCTTGAGCGCGTAGCCGGCCGGGTAGCCGCTGGCCGTGATCGCCTCCGAAGCGGTCCGCACCTCTTCCAGGGTCTCGGGCGGTTGCTCGGGATCGAGCCCGGCGGCGATGAACGCGTTCTTGTCGTAGTAGAGGACCGGGTTGGAGACGTTGAATGGCAGCGCCCACAACGTGTCCTCGACGGTGTAGTAGTCGATGACCCGCGGCAGGTAGTCGGAGAGCTCGTAGTCGTCGGCGTCCACGCATGCCTGGACGGGCAGGATCGCCTGCGAGTCGATCGCCTGCTGGAGGAACGTCTCGGGCAGCTGGGCGACGTCGGGGACGTCACCGGTCGCGAGGGCGTTGCGGAACTTCTCGACCGTGTCCTCGTAGGTGGTCTGGTTGACGAGTGATACCTGCACCTGGCTCTGCGACGAGTTGAACGCGTCGGTGAGACGGATGAGCGTCTCCTCGTTGGCACGGGTCATCGCGTGCCAGAACGTGATCTCGACCGGCCCGTCCGCGTTGTCCAGGGCTTTGAGCGGGCACTCGTCCCCGCCTCGGGCGGGCGCGGCGTCGCTCGGCACGGCGAGGGCGGCCAGCGCCAACGCAGCCGCGAGCACAGGGACGAGAAGACGGGTACGAGCTCGGATCGTGTTCATCGGTTCAGCCTTTCACGGCGCCGGCGGTGAGCCCGCGCACGAGTTGCTTCTGGAAGAAAATCAGCAGGATCAGCAGCGGGACCGCGGCGATGATCGCCCCGGCGAAAGTCACATTGACCTCGTCCAGGCTCGTCTGGCGCAGTTGCTTGAGGCCGATCTGCACGGTGCGCAGTCGGTCGTCCTCGGTCACCAGCAGCGGCCAGAGGTACTGGTTCCACGCCGCGAGGAAGGCAAAGACGGTCAACGCCGCGACCGCGGGCCGGGCAAGCGGGACCGCCACCCGGACCATGAACCGGAGATGCCCATAGCCGTCCATGGAGGCGGCGTCTTGCAGGTCACGGGGCACCTGGAGGAACGCCTGGCGCAAGAGGAACGCACCGAAGCCGGTGGCGAGGAACGGCACCGCCAACCCCTGGTAGGTGTCGAGCCAACCGAGCGAGTCCATGGTCTGGAGGTTGGTGACGATCGTGACCTCGAACGGCACCATGAGCGTGGCGAGGAACGCGACGAACAATGTCCGCTTGAGCGGGAACTCGAGGAACGCGAACGCGTATCCGGCCAGGATGGCGGTGACCACCTGGCCGACCGTGATGATCCCGGTGACGATGAAGCTGTTGCGCAGGTACTTCCCCATGTGGCCGCCGTCCCAGGCGTCATCGTAGGTGTGCCATTGCGGGTCGGTCGGGACAAACCTGGGGGGCTGAGAGGCGATCTGGTCCGGCTGGAG
>Ga0136614_10000733_pt1 | contig 17591 bp, 9 predicted proteins | sample AntDrymUQ2792106_2_FD_106643 | JGI IMG/M metagenome (GOLD analysis project Ga0136614, IMG submission 106643) | Polar desert sand microbial communities from Dry Valleys, Antarctica - metaG UQ279 (21.06) | ecosystem: Environmental > Terrestrial > Soil > Desert | place: Antarctica: Dry Valley... | reverse complement strand
TGTAGCTACCTGCGACCTCAGGAGCCCCGGCGAGCCGGACAGAAGTAAAATGCAAATTGTTGCCGTCAGTTCCAACGACCACCGCGTTCGAACCGATCGCTTCAATGCGATCCACGCCGTGCGCGAGCGAAAGCTCAGAAGCGTCTTCGCCTCTAGCCCAGCGCACCGCGTACAAGCTCGACCCGCTTCTTCTCTCTGGCAGTCCCCAACCGCTGCCCGTGCCGTACAGCAGTTGATCTGCGACGAAACGGTTTTGAAATGTGTAACCTTCCGGCTTCGGAAGTTTTCGATAACTTGAGCGCGGCGTGGCGTCGCTGCCGTCGGAGAAACTCCCTAGCGGCACGCGCATCAGCGCCACATCACCGGCAGCAACTTCCGCACCCCACATCCCGTCGCCGATTGCTTCGGAACGCACCAGCACGTTGAGATGATCATCCTCGCTCTCCAAGAACGAAAACTGATCCACAGGACTGCCCGACGCGCCGAGCGCACTTGGCGCAGAACCGTCGAGCGGCATCCGGTACAGCATTGAACGGGCGCGCGTCTCGTTTTCCTCACGCGCCCAATCGCGCGTCCAGACATAAACAGATTCCGGCGATACATAGAACACGCGCCCCGGCGGGCCGACGACAGTTGTTCCCTCGCACGCCATCTCGCCCCGCGCGAGCTCGCAAACAGTCACGGTGTGCAGCGCCAGCCCGTGGGTCGCGTTGACGGGTCGCTCCGAACGATAAACGCGCGTCGCCGAAACCACGGATCGAAATTCATTCTTCCCTGCCCCTTTACGCCATTTGCGAATCGCGGGAAACGACTGCGAATGATCTCTCGACTCCAGAGATAAATACGACGGCGTGTAGAAGACGAGCTTGCCGCCGACAAGTCGGCTCGCGTAATTACGTGAAGAGTAGTAATCATTTGAGCGCAGGTGATAGGTTGAGCGGTAGCTGAGATCGCCGCCCGCGTCAATGCGGAACAAATTGATTTCCGTGCCGCCGCGCGCGTAGCTGTATCCGATCACAATGACCGTGTCGCCGGAGATGAGCATCTCGTCGTACCAATCATGGCGCGGGTCAACGTCCGGGGCGAACGCATCAACGGACGAGACGGGTTTCAACTCGCCGTCGCCAATCGCAATTGTGAACAAGCGTCCGCGCCGCAGCACGACGAGGTGATTGCCATGCAGCTTAACGATCCCGCCTTCGTCAACACCTGCGTGCTGCACATTCGTAACCGATTCAGCAGCGTCGGCAACCATTGAAGCTGCGCCCGCGGTGTTTGTTTGAGCGTTTGCTTGAGCCTCAGACCTCGCTGGTGATTTCCGCTCCCGAAGAAGCCGCTCACGCTTCTGCTCTTCCGCAAATTCCCGGAAAAAGCTTGCGAGTTCCCCCTCTGAGCGAAACGCGCGCATCGTCTTTTTAGTGGATATGTTACGAGAATTTGCCTGCGAGGAAGGCGCATCGCTGACGGGCGCTCCTGCACAACCGCCGATAATTGAAATGACGAATATTGTTGCGGTTAAGGAGAAGATTTTGATTTTCATAAAGTTGACCGGCGGCGCCTCAATTTGAATTTGTTAAGACCCAATACATGGAACGGCGTTGCCGGGAAAACTTGCGCCCGCCGACTTCGCCAAGTCAACTTTTATTCTTCTCGGATGGGGATAAACAGCGCGGAGAAAATTAACACCGGGATCGGTAGCGGAAGCAATCTTAGTAGGGCGACACGGAGAGACAGTGACTCAGCGGCTTGAGAGTCTGGGCGATGGTCTGCCGATGTGGATGTGCGGGCCGGTGGCCGCGCCCGGCACGGCACCGCGGAAGGCTTGATAAGGGATTCGCTCTTTGCGTAAGAACTCTATCAACGCTCGCCCCTCGCGGCTGTCCGGGTGAAGTCCCACGTCCATCGAGTTGCGGTGATCGTAGCCCCAGTGCGTGTGTAGCACCGATTGCCCGAACGCCGTCAACGGCAGATGGCGGCCGAACTTAGTTGCAAAGAAGCTCTCAACCTTTCCCGCATCGGCTATCGTCCAATTGCCAACTCCGCGATCAATTTCAACAAGGGGCTTCGGTTTCGTTTCAGCTTCTCGTTCGATGCGCGCGACCCGCGCGCGATCAATGAAGGTTGAAAGGTTGCCGCGCGTGTACCACACGCCTTCGGCTCTCTCCATCACTTCATCAACCCCGATGCGCCCCCCGCCGACGAGATAAATCCAGATGGGTTGTTTCTCCGGTTGAGGCGACGGCGCGGCGACGGCGTTCGATTCCGGGGTGGAATTACCTGTTTGAGTTATTGAGTTAGTTTGAGGAGTATTTTGCCCGTCCGCTCTCACCTCGCGTCCGGTTTGCCCGAAGACCGAAGAGACGGCGGTAACAAAGATAAATGCGGTGAAGATAAAAGAAGATGTTAATTGCATAATGGTGAGCTTCAAGGAAGGATGCGCCGGAGTATCGCGCCCGACTTATACTTTATGGAAATTCTTTTCAGCCGTCAAAGAAGTTGACGAAGATGAGGAGCAATAATGGCAAAACATTAGGTTTTATGACGAAAGATTTCGCGCTGTCGGTCGGTTAATTCCCAGACAATGAGACGCTTAACTTGCGTAGCGAGGCTTACGCCCCACGGAAGATTTCATTAAACAGGCGCGCCTTGCTTGCAAGCTTCCCTCTTGATACGACCGCTTAACAACTTTTCATCCAACTTGTACATTGGTATTCATCATCAATATACTTGGCTCGCAACTGTTCTGTATTCTTCCACGTCGGTTGCAGGCGTGGTGAAACTTTAAGGATTAAAAATAATTATGCTCATGCGCGATTTGGTCACGTGCGGCCGCGTGCTGCTATTTGCGATTTCGATTACCGGACTCGCCATCGTTATTATTGTGAAAAATACAAACGGACAGAACACCCCAGCCGTTCCCCCAACTACGGCCGAAGCTACCGTTCCGGCAACTCAAAATCCGCTTCTTGCTCGATGGACAGGAGCATACAGCGGCGTGCCCGCGTTCGACCGCGTTGAGGTCAGGCACTTCAAACCTGCGCTCGAAACGGCAATGACCGAAAACCTCTCCGAGATCGAGCGCATCGCGGCCGACTCCGCCACGCCGTCGTTTGAGAACACCATCGCGGCGCTGGAGCGCGCTGGAAGCACCCTCGACCGTGTGACGACCGTCTACGGCGTCTGGAGTTCGACGATGAGCGGGGCGGAGTTTCAAAGCGTCCAGCGCGAGATGGCGCCGCGACTCGCCGCCTTCTCCGATCAGATCACACAGAACGAGCGACTCTTCCGACGCATCGAAGCTGTCTATAACTCGCCCGAAAAGACGCGCCTGACGCCGGAGCAGCAGCGTCTGTCGTGGCTTCACTACACCAATTTCGTCCGCGCCGGTGCGCGACTTGATGGTGAAGCCAAAAAGCGTTTGTCGCAAATCAATCAGCAACTAGCGAAGCTCTACACGCGCTTCAGCCAGAACGTGCTTGCCGAGGAAACCGATCAGTTCCTTGTGCTCAAGAGCGAAGCGGATTTGGCCGGGCTTCCGCAATCGGTGCGCGCTGCGGCGGCGGCCGAAGCCGCGACGAAGAAGATGCCGGGCGCGTGGGTGATCTCCAACACGCGCTCATCAATCGATCCGTTTCTCACTTACTCAGACCGTCGTGATTTGCGCGAGAAAGCGTGGCGCATGTTCGTCAACCGTGGCGACAATGGCGGCGAGCACGACAACAACTCAATCATCACCGAAATTCTGCAACTCCGCGCGGAGCGAGCCAACTTGCTCGGCTACCCGACGCACGCGCATTGGCGGCTTGAGAACGCGATGGCGAAAACTCCCGAACGCGCCGTTGAACTAATGGAAGCGGTTTGGAAGCCTGCGCTCGCGCGCGTGCGCGAGGAAGTCGCCGACATGCAGGCGCTCGCCCGCAAAGAAGGAGCGGACATTAAGATCGAGCCGTGGGATTATCGCTACTACGCCGAGAAGGTTCGCAAGGCGCGCTACGATCTCGATCAGAACGAAGTGAAGCAGTATCTCCAGCTTGAGAAATTGCGCGAGGGCATGTTCTGGGTTGCTGGTGAACTCTTCAATTTCAACTTCGCTCCGGTGACGAACATTCCTGTTTATCACCCGGACGTTCGCGTGTGGGAAGTGAAAGACAAAACGACCGGGCGGCACGTCGGGCTGTGGTACTTCGACCCTTACGCGCGCGCAGGCAAACGCTCCGGCGCATGGATGAACGCTTACCGCAATCAAGAACGATTCGATAGCGAAATTACCACCATCGTTTCCAACAACTCGAACTTCGTGAAGGGCAAACCGAATGATCCGGTGCTCATCTCTTGGGACGATGCGGAGACGCTCTTCCACGAATTCGGCCACGCGCTTCACGGTCTCTCATCGAACGTAACCTATCCTTCCCTTTCAGGAACGGCCGTCCCGCGCGACTATGTTGAGTTCCCATCGCAACTCTTAGAACATTGGCTCTCGACGCCGCAGGTGCTTCAGCGTTTTGCCGTACACTACCAAACCGGCAAGCCGATCCCGCAGACGCTCGTTGTCCGCATCGCGCGCGCCTCAACCTTCAACGAAGGCTTTGCGACGACCGAGTATTTATCAAGCGCATTGGTTGACATGAAACTGCACCTCGCCGGAAACCAAAAGATTGACCCGGACACCTTCGAGCGCAAGACTTTGGACGAGCTAGGGATGCCCGGTGAACTCGTGATGCGCCACCGCACACCGCACTTCGGGCACGTCTTCGCCAGCGACGGATATTCGGCCGGATACTATAGCTATCTGTGGTCAGACGTGCTGACCGCCGACGCATATGGAGCGTTCGCTGAGGCGGGCGGCGCGTATGACCGGACGGTGGCGCAACGCCTGCGCCAGCACATCTTCTCAATCGGCAACACCATTGATCCGGCGGAAGCTTACCGCCGCTTTCGCGGGCGCGACGCGAAGATTGACGCCTTGATGCGCAAGCGCGGCTTCCCCGCACGGGGCGCGGCGGCAGGCGGCAGTTCCGCGCCGTCAAGGACGAGCGGAAAACGGCAGTGATTCATTTAAGGAACGCGCTGTGATGTTGATGAAGTGTTCGACATGGAGCGGCAATTGTTATTGCCGCCGTGCCGAATCGGAGAGTAGCAAAACAGCGATCAAGGCTAACCGTAAATTTACGGTTAGCCTTGTCTTTATCTAAAGTCTTTGATCAAAATTACGTCTCGCGTCTCCGTCCCGCGCGCGCAGGCGAGTTGTTTGCCATCACGCGACCAATCGTAAGCGAAGATTTGCCCTGTCCTGAAGTTCGTCAAACGCTTCGGACGCCCGCCGTCCATCGGTTGAAACCAAACATTTGAGACGCCCTGTTGAGCGTCAAGGTAAGCGAGGGCATCCGCGCCCGGCGACCAACGAATAATCTGATTGTAAGGGCGTGGTATGTCGAAGATTTTCAAGGGCGCGCCGCCTTCCGACGGGATGACGGCGATCTTCCACGGCGAGGTTTGTGCATCTCGATAGACGCAGGCGATCCATTTCCCGTCCGGCGAGATCATAGGCTTAAGGGAAAGCTTGTCGGTTAATTGCGCCGCGTCTCCGCCGTCTACGGGCACGCGCCAGAGCGTCAGCCTGTTAGCCGTGCCGACCGAGGTGTAAGCCACCCAGCGACCGTCGGGCGAAGTTGCAGGCCAGTTCGCGCCGGAGTTTGTTAATGGCTTGGCGTCGGAGCCGTCAATTCCCATTTTCCAGATGTCCGGCGCCTCATTTTTATTTCTGACGAAGAAGATGCTGCGTCCGTCGGGCGAGACGACGGGCGTGCGCGTAAGCTCGGCGGAATCGGTGAGCTGCTTGGCTTGTGTCCCGTCCGCTTCCATGATCCAGATGTCCGGCTTGTTGCTTGCCATCGAGCCGTAAACTATCCGGCCGTCCGGCGTCCAAGCGACTCCGAAATAACCGTCATACCTGCCGGAGGAGATTTGCGTCGCTTGGGCTTCGTCCGCTCCGGGCGGGGTCGTCCAGACGTTTGAGAGTTGATCGAAGAGCACTGTGACGAGCGTGCCGGAGTCGGCCGTGATCCCCAGACTGTGATAATCGTGCAAGTCGTTTGTGACGCGCCGCAGTTCGCCGCCCGGATAAGAGATTCCCCAGAGTTGAAACGAGCTGCTGTTCCCCTCGGCGGCGGACAAAAGCAGCTCGCTCGAATCTCCGAGCCAAACCAAACCGTCGAGATTGCGCCACCTCGGTTGGGCGAGCGTCGTTTCCCTTCCGTCCGCAACGCTGATCAGTTCGACGCCGAGCAGACCGCCGCTATCAATCAATCCGGCGCCGACGGCGATAGTTTTTCCGTCGGGCGACCACGAGGGGCCGCAAAAGGAAAATGAGTTTGGGAATTTGCGCGCGGCGAGTTGGCGTTCGCCTGTGCCGTCCGCACGGGCGATCATCAGCACATCTTCTTTCTGCACGGGGTGGCGACGGACGAATGCCACCTCGCGGTCGTCAGGCGAGAGGGCAACGGGGCCGTCAACATTCTCCACAAGTTTGTGCGGCTCTTCTCCGCCCGCCGCCGACACTCCGTAGAGCACGCCAATCGTACTGTTCTTTTCTTTCACGACGTAGTACATGCGGTTTCCGTCGTGCGAGAAAGTCACTCCCCAGTAGGCGACCTCGGCGGGCGAAACGATCTGCAACTCGCCCGGCGCGCCGACCGCTTTGACGCGCAGGCTGAGACGCCCCGCGTCCGCCGCGACATGGGCGACGCGCTTGCCGTCCGGTGAGATGGCGACGACATCACCGGCTTTGCCGGTCGCCGTCAGTCGGTCGAAGCGCATGTTACGCGACGACGCGCTGCGGCGATTCACTTCGGGCTGGCTTTCACCCCACAATCCGTAAAACCCGACGACGAAAATTGATGCTGCGAGGATGAGCGCGCCGAGCAGGAGAAACATTCCGCGCCCGCCGCTAACATTTCTCCTGCTCGCCGTCTGTACATGAAGCTCTTGGGTTGGCTGCTCCGCGCTCGCTTCATTCTCAAATCGCGCGCTGACGTTTTCCCACCGCTCAGCGACCGTCGCGTCTTGTGCGTGGCTGACGAGGCGCAATTCTTCCAGCAGTTCGGCCGACGATTGCTGCCGATCTTTGGGTTCTTTGCGAAGCGCGCGATGCACGAGACGCGACAGTGAAGCGGGCAGACGGGGGACGAGTTCGTTGAGAGGTTTCGGTTCGGCCGTCAGCACGGCGGCGAGCGTGTCCATGCTCGTCGCGCCGCGAAAGGGCGGCGTGCCCGCCAGCATCTCGTAGAGCAACACGCCGAAACTCCAGATGTCCGTGCGTTCGTCAACCTCCGTGCCGCGCGCCTGTTCAGGCGACATATAGAGTGACGTGCCGAGGATTATTCCCGGCTCCGTCGCGGTGCGATCAGTTAAGAGGTTACTGGGCGCGGTTGCGTGTGCATCTTTGTGCGCGGCGAGAATTGGTTTGGTGAGTTTCGCCAACCCGAAATCAAGTATCTTCACCCGCCCGTCGCGCCGCAGCATGACGTTCTCCGGCTTGAGGTCGCGGTGTAGCACGTTGCGTGAGTGCGCGGCGTGGAGCGCGTGGGCGACCTGCCCGGCGATGTCCATCGCCTCGGTTAAAGATAAAGGTTCTGCGAGGCGCGCCCGCAGCGTGATGCCGTCAACGTATTCAAGCGTGATGAACCAGCGTCCACTTTCCTCTTTGACGGCGTAGACTTGCGCGACATTATCGTGCGCGATGAGCGCGGCGGCGCGGGCTTCGTGCCGAAAACGCCTGACACGCTCCGGGTCGTTAGTCACGCCTGCGGGCAACAGTTTGAGCGCCACCTCGCCGCCCGTCTCCTCGTCACGCGCGCGGTACACTTCGCCCATCCCGCCACGCCCGATGAAATTCAAGATCGTGTAATGCGAGACGCGCTCGCCGACGTTTAACTCGGAATGCGCGCGGACTAAAACGGTCAGACCGAGCGTGAACGCAGGTTCTTCGAGAAAGTCTTCCGTGCTTTCGTGCGCGGCTAAGAGTTCCTCCAACTCGGCGCGTAACTCCTTATCCGCGCCGCACTCGTGGCGCAGGAACGCCGCCCGCCCGCCAGCGTCATGCTGCAACGCAAGGTGGAATATGTTTTCCATGCGACGCCAGTGTTCGGCGACTAAATTTGATTCCTCTTCAATGTGGTTCATCGTTTTGCCAGCAACTTACAGGAGACGTTCTCAAGCGCGCGACGCTTAATGTTTATTGCGCGCCGTTCATTAAGACCACATAGCTGTTTTGTCTGCCGCGCGCGAGCGCGAGCCGCTTGCCGTCAGAAGAAAAATCGAAAGCGTAAATTCGCTCGGACATGAAGCGCGTGAGTTGACGCGGCGCGGCAGCCGCGTCAACAGGGTGACTCCAGAGATTATCCACGCCGTCTTTCCTGACAACGTAAATGATCGCTTTGCCGTCGGACGACCAACGCAACGGCACGAACAACTGCGCGCCGTCCAAGGGCTTGAGCATTTTGATGTTTGCGTCGGGCGCGCCTGCGAGCGGATAGATGCCGATGCGGAAAGAAGCTTCAATCGTCTCGCGGTAGGTTGAAGCGACCCATCCGTTGTCCGGCGAAACGGCGGCGCGCGTCGAAGGTCTGGTGGTTAACTGCACGGGCGCGCCGCCCTCGATTGAAACTTTCCACACGGCGGTCGGATCGCCCGGAACGAAGCGATGATAAACAATCCAGCGACCATCCGGCGACACTTGCGGGTAATACTCGCCGATGCCGTTCGTCAGCCGCACGGGGTTGCCGCCGTCAATGCCAACGCGCCACAAATTGTAGACGCCCGCGCGTTTGGAACTAAAGACGATGTAACGATTATCAGGTGAAACGTCCGGGTCGGTGTCGAAAGCCGGATTGAAAGTTAGTTGCCGCGCGTCGCTACCGTCCGCCGCCATCGTCCAAATCTCCAAGTTGCCGCTCGCGTCCGAGCCGTAGACGAGGCGGTCGTCGGGAGTCCACGCCACGCCCTGCCGGTCATTTTTGCCGAAAGACACTTGACGACCTTGCGTTTCCAGCTTGCCGTTTTCCGCTCCTTCCAGCGTCCAGATTTGCGCTGTGTCTTCGGCCGCGACCGTTACCAGCGATGCGGCGTGGCGCGCGATGCTGATTCCGGCATAATCATAAAAATCGTTCGTCAACGGCGTGACCTCGCCTTGCGGATTGGTGACGCGGTAGAGATGCTCCGCCGTGTCGCCTTCGTCCGCCGCCGTCATCACAAGCGATTTGCTGTCGGGCAGCCACGCAATTTGTCTGATCTCGTGGCGGGGTTGCGCGGTCAGTATTTTCTCCGTCCGGCTCGCCACGTCAAAAAGAACGACGTGCATCAGGCGTTTTCCGTCGCGCGTCCCGGCGGCGAAAGCAATCGTTTGTCCGTCGGGCGACCACGACGGCCAACCGTCATGCGAGATGAATTGGGGGCGCGTGCGCTCGACGAGCGTTCTCTGTTCGCCGCCGTCAGTATTGGCGATGATCAGCCGCTCGTAATCGTCAGCGACGACGAGGTAAACCATCTCGCGGCCGTCGGGCGAGAAAGAGACGGGGCTATCAATCTGCGTCGCCAGACGCTTAGGCGCGCCGCCCCGTAGGGAAACGCGATAGAGCGTGCCGGAGAGACTCTCCTTCTCATACACGCCGTAGTAGAGCGAGTTTCCGTCAGGCGAAAACGCCATGCCGACGCCGCCGAAATCATTCGTCGGCGAAGGCTCAACGATTTGCGTCGTCGCGCCGCCGTCAATCTGCCGTACCCAGATGCCTTGCCGCCCGGCTTCTTCCACCGCGAAAGCGAGCTGTTTCGCATCCGCCGAGATCGCCGCGCTCACGGCGCGCCCGGAATGCGTGATGCGCGTCAAACTCAGAGGAGTCGGCGGGGCGTTGGCGGCGGGCTGGGTGTGAGTGGCGACGCTGTGCCTAAACTGATTGACATATAGGCCGACGCCGACGAGCGACGCAACGACGGCGAGCGCGATGACAATGTTTCTTAGTGTTGCGAATTCGTTTCGCGGCGACAGCAGCAACCGTCCGGCCGCCGTCGAGGTCGCAGGCGATTCTGCGCTCTTCACATTTTGGATCGTCGTATTCGCTTCGTTGCGCGCCGCAAATTCTTTCAGCGCGTGTTGCAGATCGGTGTGCATCTCGGCGGCCGTCCGGTAGCGCGCCGCCGGATTTTTACTCAGAGCGCGTCGCAGCAATTCGCGCAAGGAAGGGTGAAGTTTTGAGTCCGGCTCGATCAGTTTGGGCGGCTCGCTCTTGAGAATCTCCGCGATGATGTCGCTGTTCGTCAGCCCGTCGAACGGGGGCGAACCGCACAGCATCTCGTAGAGCACGACGCCCAGACTCCATACGTCCGTGCGCGCGTTGACAGGAAGGCCGCGCGCCTGTTCGGGCGACATATACCGTGTCGTGCCGAGAATTAAACCCTGCGTGGTGGTGTGGTGATGTTGCTCTTCCTCGCCTTCGGTCGCGGCGTGCGTCGGGTTTAACTTGGCGAGACCGAAATCCAACACTTTCACCAAGCCGTCCGGCCGCACCACGATGTTCTCAGGCTTGATGTCGCGATGGATGATGCCCGAAGCGTGCGCTGACCCCAGCGCGGCGGCGACTTGGGCGGCGAGCTTCAAAGCTTCAACGGTCGGCAGCGGTTCAACGTCGCGCAAGCGTTTTCGGAGCGTCACGCCTTCGACGTATTCCATGGCAATGTAGCGCTGTCCGTCAATCTCGCCGACTTCGTAAATGTGCGCCACCTGCGGATGAGAGATCGCGGCGGCGGCGCGCGCCTCCTGCTGAAAGCGTTCGTTGAGTTTGCGGTCGGCGGCGAGGTGGTCGGGCAGCAGTTTGAGCGCGACTCGGCGGCCGAGCCGCGCGTCGCGCGCGAGATAGACTTCGCCCATGCCGCCGCGCCCCAGAAGTTCAAGGATCGTGTAGCTGCCGAACGCCTCGCCTGCGCTCAAGAGCGGGCGCGCGTCGGTTAAAATCCTTAAGCCGAGATTGAAGTCGGATTGCGCGAGGAAGTCGCCGGACTCACCCTGCGCGGACAGCAGCGATTCGACTTCCGCACGCAACGCTTCGTCCTCGCCGCAGGAGGACGAGAGAAACTCGACGCGCTCGGCAGGCGGGCGCAGCAGGACGGCGTGATAAATTTGTTCGATCTGTTGCCAGCGCGCAGGATTCATTACTATGAAACGCTCCATTAGTAACGCGACAAACGGACGACGAAACTATCTTCATCAATCGAGAAAGCACCTCTCCGAAAATTTTCACGCGCCGCCCATCTCGCGCCGCAGCCACGCCTTCGCCAGATTCCAGTGGCGCATCACCGTGATGGGCGCGACTCCCAACGCTTCGGCCGTCTCCTCGACGCTCATGCCGCCGAAGTGACGCATCTCGACGATCTGACTTTTCAGTGAATCTATCCCCGCGAGGCGTTCGAGGGATTCGTCCAGCGCGACGAGTTCGGCAGACTTCTCCGGCGAAAGCGCAACTGCATCGTTTAGTTCGATGCGCGCCGCGCCGCCGCCGCGCTTGTGCCGCAGGCGACTTCTGGCGTGGTCAACGAGGACGCGGCGCATCAACTTCGCGGCGATGGCGAAGAAGTGCGCGCGGTTCTGCCAGTGTACTTCTTTCTGTTCGCTGATCTTAAGGTAAGCTTCGTTAACGAGCGCGGTCGGCTGCAAGGTATGGTTGACACCTTCGCGCTGCATGTAGTGATGAGCCAGACGGCGCAGCTCCGCCTCAACGAGCGGCATCAATCTTTCCATTGCAGAAACATCGCCATCGCTCCACGCTGCCAGCAGTTCGGTGATGTTCTGCTGCGATTCCGTAGTGCAAGTTCCTTAAATTCAATTTCAAAGCCAGAAAAACAGCGAACTTATAGCAGATTCCCTTTTTTACGCATAGAGAAATTTGTGTGAGATAAATTTCCGTTGCCTGTTGATTGATCACGGAAAATATCGCGTTACGCAGGCGCGAGCGAATTCACCAACCCGTGCCGCAAGTCAATTGCAAAACCTAGCCCCTACCGCTCAAGGGACTGTCCAGGCAGAAGACAACCGCGGATCGTAGCGAGACATCGGCTGAACCATTTTCGCTTTAACTTGAAACTAGCGCGCGACGCGGAGAGCTGTTATCTTTGGAGGTGTGAAGAGCGGTAAGCGGCCGAAGTCTTACCTTCGACACAAAATTCAAAACAATTATTTTACGAGTAGAGCGCGTTTCGAGGAGGAGCGAAGTGTCTGAACTGCGCTGGCATCCGCTGATGGGCGAGTGGGTAGCGACGGCGACGCATCGCCAAGATCGCACCTATAAACCGCCGTCCGATTTCTGCCCTCTGTGTCCGACGCTGCCGGGCGGATTCCCGACGGAAGTGCCTGCGGTGACTTACGACATCGTTTCTTTCGAGAACCGCTTTCCTTCTCTGCGACCCGACCCGCCTGCGCCCGCCGTCGAAGGCACGGAGCTTTATCCGGTGCGCCCCGCCGAGGGCGTGTGTGAAGTTGTGCTCTACAGCCCGCGCCACAATTCGACGCTCGCGGATGAACCCGTCGAACAGATACACAAGCTCGTGCGCGTGTGGACGGATCGCTTCGAGGAGTTGGGCAAACTCGATTTCGTTGATTACGTCTTTATCTTTGAGAACAAGGGCGAAGCGGTTGGCGTGACGCTGCATCACCCACACGGACAGATTTACGCTTACCCGTTCGTCCCGCCGCGCGTCGCGCGCGAATTAGAGATGTCGCTTCAGCACATGCAGAGCACGAAGCGATGCTTGCTTTGCGACATCGTTGGCGAAGAGCAGCGCGACGGGCGGCGCATCGTCTCGCAGAACGATTCGTTTGTCGCTTACGTTCCCTTCTTCGCGCGCTACCCTTACGAGCTTCACATCTCATCTCTCCGCCACTGCGGTGCTCTGACGGACTTCGACGCGCGAGAGCAAAGAGATTTGGCGGCGATTTTGAAGACCGTGCTCGTCGCCTTCGACGGATTGTTCGGCGTCTCGTTCCCTTACATGATGGTGATGCACCAGCACCCAACCGACAATCAAAATTACGATCATTATCATTTTCACATCGAGTTTTACCCGCCGATGAGAACGGCGACGAAGCTTAAATATCTTGCGGGCAGCGAGACGGGCGCAGGCATGTTTATCAACGACACGCTCGCCGAAGACAAAGCTGCTGAATTGCGCGCGAAGGTTGTGCCAGTTGTATGGGCGCGAGGAAGCGGCGATTAAAAGCTAACGTCCCGTTTGCCACGCTTTAATCCAGTCCACAGGATGAAGCAGCATCACGACGTTTAAGATCAAGCTGTCTCTGATCCAGAATAGCAACACCGCCTCCGTCAAGGTAAACACGACGATTGAACGTCTCCACCCCAACCGGCGGGCTAATAAAAATCCGAGACCGCAAACGAGAATGTCGCCGAGCGAGTTAATCACCGTATCGCCCTCGTAGCCGAGCGCGGCGGTCGTTTCGCGGTATCGCCGGATGATGGATTCCGAGTTTTCGACGATCTCCCACGCGGACTCAAGCGCGACCGCAAGGCAGAGCCGCCAAAGAATTGGCACGCGCGGAACGCACCACGCCAGCAGCGCGCAGAACAGAAAGCCGTGAAGCAGATGGGTGAAACTGTAGGGATCGAGAAAGTGCTGCGAGTTGTCGGCGCTCCAGATGTTGCCTGACCACAGCAGAAATCTTCCGCAGGAACACCGCCACAAACGTCCTTGACTGCGAAGCAGATAAACTGTCAGGGACAGAATCGAGAGGACGGCAAGTCCCGCCCATAATTTCCTGTTCCTAACTTCTGACATACCTAATCGCTATTAATCGCGCGCCGACTTAAGCGTGTGAAGTTCTTGAACAATTTAGGAATCAATTCGCAGCGCGCGGCGGATTGTAGGGACAAATTCGCTGCCCGCCTTTTTTCCATCGTAGGTGAGCAGCGAATTGATGGGCGTTGAACTGTCTCGCGCGCCGCCGGAAAGTTTTAAGGCCACCGAATGACTTTTTTCTTTTGCTGCGGGGGGGCAGAAGAATTTGAGCGTGACGATTGCGATTCGGCGGATGCCTCCGGGTTGCGCGGTGGCGGAGATGATTGAGCGGGCGCGCGCGGAGGCGCTGCTGCCGCCTCGGTGCGGGCGCGAAGATCATCATCGTCCCGCTTCGGTGAAGGCGTTGGCTTGGGTGCGGCGGGGCGACTCTCAGGTTCGTTGGAAGCGGCTTCTCTCCGCACGCTCTCAACGACCTGCGGCGCTTCATCTCTCGACTTTGATTTTCGCTCGCGTGCGTTAGTTCCGTTTGCTGCTGCGGGCTGCTCGCCAGTAAATTGCACGGGCGAAGGAGTAGGGACGCTTGACGTAAGTTTCGGCTGTTCCTTTTCGTCCTTCTCTACGGGAGGAAGCGCCGTTGTTGTTGCTGCCGTCGTCGGTTGCGTGTTCTGTGTGGCTGTATTATCGCTCGGCGCGGGCTGATTCTGAATTTCTTGCGTAGCCGCTTGCCCGTCGGCCACGCTTGAACTCTTCGTTAGCGCATAGGTTAACGCGGCGCTGACGGAAAATATTATAAGCCACGCGAGCGCAAGTAACCGCGCGTTACTCCGATGAGACGAAGTTGCGGGCGGCGGAATCCTCCTCGTGGCAACGGATGGAAGAGCAGGCGAAAGAACGGGCGGCGCTACTGGAGCGACTCTCGCAGTAACCTGCGGAGTGATGATGGTCGTTTCATCAAAATCGGCATCAAGCTCATCAAGTTCAATCGGCTCATCAGGCGAAGCGAAGGCAGAGTTTGTATGCGTCGCACCATCAAGCTCAAGCACGTTTCCTTCAAACGAATCATCAAGCGGGTTTTCGCCGCGTGCGCTTTCCGTGTCGCCCGGCGACGATAATTTTTCAGCTTCAACGGGCGCTGCGACAACCGCGCTGAAGCTTTCACTCGGCATCGGAATCGCGCTTTTGACTTTACCAGCGGAGGCGTTTTTAAGAAGTTCAAACGTCTCCTTGTGTCCTCTCGATGATGCCCAATGGAGAGCCGTTGAGCCTAGTTGATCTTTTGCGCTCAAGTCTGCGCCTTTTTCAAGCAGCAGAGCGGCGACGCCGGTGTGTCCGAAGAACGCGGCGAGAATCAAAGGCGTCATCCCGTCGTTTCTCGTCGCGTTAATGTCAGCTCCGTTGTCAAGCAGGACGCGCACCGTCTCGGCGTGATTGTTCGACGCAGCGCGGATTAAAGCGGTCGTGCCGTTATTCGGGCGCGCGTTGGCGTCAACGCCGCTCTTAAGCAACTGCTCGACTGTATTTGTCGCGCCGCTCTCGGCGGCCTCTATCAACGCTTGCGTGTCCATTTTAGTTCACTTAATGCCTTGTTGCCGAACTTGAACGCTTTACCGATAAACGCGGAAACTATCGGTAAACTTCCACGCGGTCGCCCGCCTGCAGACGCGGATCAGGAATCTTGCCCGACATCACTTCGGACATATTGTATTTGAGCACGTTCAAACGTCCGTCCGCGCCTTGCCGCGCAATTTCAATTGTCGTTTTACCCGCGCGCAAATAACCACCGGCGGCGAGGATCGCCTGCGTCATCGTGATCCCTGAGTGAAATTGCTTTTGTCCCGGCTCGTCAATGTCGCCGCCGATGTAGTAGAACTGCGGCGTCTGTGCTGTGACGTTGATCACGTCGCCGGGGCGCACGAGCACGTTCAATCCCGCTGTGTCGGCGAGATCAATGATAGTGTTCTGATTTGTGGTGTGAGAGTTGAGTACGACCTGCGCAGCTTCGGGGCGCGGTTGCGCGTCGGCGATGATGACGTAGAGGGGCACGGCCTCACGCTGGATGATCTTGCCGCCCGGATTGTTGACAAGGCCGCTGACGAGCACCGTGTGACTCGCGTAGTCGCGGATGCTGACGACTACCTGCGGGTTCGCTTGAATCGCGCGCCGTTGCAACTCACTCGTTAAGCGCGCGTCAATCTCATCGGTCGTCATCCCGGCGACCACCAGCGGGTCGCCAACGAGCGGATATTCCAACACCCCACCGGCTTGCACCGTGTAAAGCGTGGAATTGTTCGTCGGCGCGTTGAGCAAACGTATGTCTAACACATCGCCGATGCCGACGCGGTAGATGCTGGTCGGGTCAACGGCGGTCGTCGGACTGCTCGTAGTGCTCGGTGCGGCGTTCGTGTTAGGCGAAGTATTGGGCGCGGCGTTTGGCGTGTTCGTCGTGGCTGTTCGCGGCGCAACCGGCTCCGTTAGCGAGGTGTTGCGTGACGACGCCGAGTCGGATGTTCGCGGCGCGCTGCCGTTGGTTTGAGGCGCGTTGCCGTTGACCGCCGGAGAAGAACTGTTGCCGTTCGTCCCTTGCGCGGTCAGGGCATTGGCCGCTGAGGGAGGAGGTGTTCGCGGAGGCTCGCTCGAATTTTCTCTCGCCGCAGGAGCGGTGGCGTTGTTTAGCGCAGCGGCGTTCGTCTGTGTTCCACCGGCCGATTGCGGCACGCTTTTAGCAAAATCGGGTCTGAGTTGAATCGCCCGCTCGTACGCGGCTTTAGCGGCTCCGGGTCGCCCCAGCTTGGTGTTAGCATTGCCGAGGTTGAAGTGCGGTTCAGCCCAATTCGGATGAATGCGAATCGCTTGCTCGAAGTATTTAACGGCTTCCGCGTGAAGTCCGAGATTGACGTATGCGACGCCGAGATTGTTGAACGCTTCGCCGTCTTTTTTACTGACGCTGATCGCCCTCTTGTATTCTTCAATTGCTTCCTTCCAACGGCGCATGTTTGAATAGACGTTACCTAAACTGAAGAGCACATCGTGGTCGTCCGGCTTGACTTGGAGCGCCTGTCTGAAGGCGGTGATCGCTTCTTCGTTGCGACCGGCGAGGGCGCTTCTTACTCCTTGATTGTAGTAGCGTGTAAACTCCTCATCTTCATCGTTATCGCGTCGGCGGTTGCGTTCGGCGCGCGCGCTTTCCTGTTGAGCAATTCCCACGTTCTCTGCTGCGTCAAAGTTTTCGACCATTGCGCCCGTAGCGGTTTTATACAAAAAGTTTGCTTGCGCTTGCGCCCCCGTGCGCGCCGCAACGGCCGTCGTGAGCAGAATCATGAGGGCGAACAAAAGCTTTTTCATAACACACTCGGCTTTCCCGTAAATTTGGGCGCGCTGCTGCTGCGAATCGAAGGCGCAACAGTCTTGGTTAAACCAATCGAAGCAAAGAGGGAGATTAAGTCAAACTTAAGAGCAGATTATACACAATTTGTTCAAGAACTAAAAGCTAAACAATGACTTACATGAGAAGCGTAATGATGGCAAAACCGTTGCTCGACAACCCAAACCCGGTAAGATTTTTGCGGTGCGGTGAAGTGCAATTCATCAGTTCATTGTTGGTTTGACTCCACAAAAAAAGCGAGTCTCAATGACGAGACTCACTTTGTAACTCTGAGTAGTAACCGGACAATCACAACTATTTCACCGCAAAGAAACCCGCGCGATGTTCTCCTGCGCGCTTACCGTCGCCGCTTTGTGTACTATTCTTCGAACCGCGATTTTTAACTAAAGCGCAAGCGCCAGCTCTCTACGCT